>Ga0265327_10003436_pt1 | contig 15125 bp, 11 predicted proteins | sample 41621metaG_FD_202089 | JGI IMG/M metagenome (GOLD analysis project Ga0265327, IMG submission 202089) | Rhizosphere microbial communities from Carex aquatilis grown in University of Washington, Seatle, WA, United States - 4-16-21 metaG | ecosystem: Host-associated > Plants > Roots > Rhizosphere... | reverse complement strand
AGGCTGAATACAGGAATTCCATTTCAGCGTCCCAGGAGCGTTCACTTTTCCAGATTGAATTGGAGGATAGTACCTGTGTTTTTGCTGAGATCTGAAAAGACAGATCAGAAACCATCTTATCATCAATCATCAGCTTGACCTGATATTTTCCATCTTTGTCGGCCACGAACTCGTCGATTCTCCAAAAAGGTAACCCATTTCCGGTTCTGTTTGTCCGTGATTTAATAATTCCTGAACTTCCATTTATCACTATATCAGCTTTGGAAATACTTTTTCCACCCACTGTCAGAACCCGGAAAAGTTCCCCAGGACGAGGATTTTTCGGTGAGATTAAAATTGCATGGCTTATTTGAGACTCATCCCGATTGTTCTCTTTATCGGTCGAATCTGACAGTTTGGCAAGCTCTTTTCGAATGATATTTTCTGTATTCCTGTTTCCGCAGGAAGATCCGCCCAGAAACAGTAATGGTAACAATATTAAAAGGAGTATGGGCTGAAAAATACTCTTTATTAAGGTTTTTGGATTTATCATAATTTGTTGTTATCATTTAAAAACAATAAGGAATTCCTCCTTACAGAATCTTCTATTGGGGTGTATTGAAAGCTAATGGTTCTGCAAATTTTAGAGCCATCGTAATAACTTAGTCGGTGGGCAGTTCTGGCTGTATCGCGGGTAATTGATGGTTGAATTCCTGTCAGGATGCGCACGATTGCAGATAATCGCCATGCAATCTTTAGGAGTGTTCTGCCTGCAGGTATTTTTGCTCTTTTCACATGAAGTTTATCAGCCATCATATCAAAGAATTTTCGGAAAGGGATATTTTCGGAATTAAGAATATAACGTTGATTATTAACAGCTTCCCAGTTTTCATTGACCATGAGTAGTTGCATAGCCAAAGTTACATCTTTCACATCAACAAAGCCAGTTCCCCCTTTTACGTAAAATTTCATGCCATGCCATACGCGGGAGAATAGCTGGTTACTTCCCGATTTCCAATCTCCCGGACCAATTATTACCGATGGATTGACAATAACTGCATTCAATCCTTGTAATATACCTCTCCAAACTTCCATTTCTGACAGATACTTGCTTTCTGAGTAGGTTGAATGGTCTCCAGTATTTCGCCACGGATGCTCCTCTGTGGCTTCGATTCCTTCCGGAGGGGAGCCAATTGCCGAAATTGAACTCACGTGGCAAAACTTAGAGATCCTTAATGAAATAGCTAAATCAACAAGATTAGCTGTCCCAACACAATTAGTATGAATCAGAGTCTCACTATCCCGGGAGTCGAAGGAAACCATTGCAGCTGCATGATAAACCTGATCCACGCCGGTTAGATGTTCACGAAGACTATCATTATCAAGAATATCACCTTCAACCCATTCAATTTTTTCCAGAATTGATGAATATTCAGAAGTATAAAATGAGAATATCTTTTCAACCTGATTCAGGCTGCTTCCGGCACGTTTAAGCGCACGTACCTTTTCCCCCTTAATGACCAGATCATATAATAAATGAGCTCCTACCATTCCGGTACCGCCAGTAACAAATATCATAATAAGCGTTTAAGTATTTCATTACTAAAAATTTCCAGATTATCATGCGACTGTTCCAACAAGAAATTTGTTCTTTTGATAGTTATGGAACATTGGTTTGACATTTCTTTCTAAATTTAAATTGAGAGGATTCTGTTTCATTAAATTATTGGCAATCTTAGGAGGTTATTGTTCTTTTGCCAAGATGACTACAGAGGAGCCTCTCGACAGTTTTCAGTTTCTGGTACCGGGTTTGAAACTCGTGAACTGCCTCATCATCATGATTTTCGGATGCTTTTCTAATTCCTTGTTCTGCCTGGGAAATCAGGAAGGAGATATACCTGAGTTTATATTCCTGTAAAACTTTAGGAACCAGCTGATAAAGAATTTCATGTTCTTCTTCGATAAAACTCCCCTTTTTCCGCCAAAATTGGCTCAATTTATTCTTTTCTGACAAGATATCTGAAACCAACTGACTGATCTGCCGATCGGAATGGTTTACAAAATATTTAATTGCATCGAATATTTCATCATCAGCATGCGTGCGATACTCATCAAAAACAGCTTTGATTGTTGGATTTACTGACGCCAGCTGGTCGGCATCCAGTTCTGACAGAATAAAATCGGCTACATATATTTTGTCTGGTTCACCGGTTTCCATATTCTCAACTTCGAATATCTGATGTGAACCATACTTTAAAAGTAGTTTAAGTAATTCACGCTCCTCATTTTCGCAAGGATTGATCTCAGGGACAAGAACCAATGAAGGTGAAGGTTTTGTATTTGCCTCCTTTAGAAGTTCTCTTTCCTGATGCCTGATCAATTCATCCTCTGATTTTATTTTAAGTTTCCTGATTTCATTATACAGGACATTTTCACGCACATCGAGCAATCTGCTACACTCTTTGAGATATTCCGATCGTACAATTTCAGCGGGAATTACAGCGATAGAACTCACAATATCGGTAATTAATTTTGCCCGGCTGACCGGATCATTTTCTACACCTGCCAATAATAATTTGGTCTTAAATTTAATGAAATCGGTCTCATTTGCCCTTATATATTCAGATAATTGGGTGGCGCTCATCGATCTTGAGAAAGAATCGGGATCTTCTCCTTCGGGCAAGGGTAGCACTTTCACATTAATTCCCTCCTCAAGTACCATATCGATACCTCTCATTGAGGCTTTAATCCCGGCCTGGTCACCGTCGTAGATAATGGTGACATTATTGGTAAACCTCCGGATAAGTCTGATCTGGTCTATTGTGAGTGAAGTTCCGGACGACGCCACCACATTTTCTATACCGGACTGGTGTAAAGAAGTGACATCCGTATAGCCTTCGACCAGATAGCATTTATCTTCCTGAATAATACTTCTCTTAGCCTGAAATATTCCGTACAAAACACGGCTTTTATGGTAAATATCTGATTCAGGCGAATTCAGGTACTTTGCTATAGTTTTATCCTGAGTAAGGGTACGTCCTCCAAAGCCGATTACACGTCCTGAAATACCGTGAATCGGGAACATCATCCGTCCTGAGAACCTATCCCGTATCCAATCTTCGCGCTTAATGGTCAAACCTGTTTTCTCCAGATATTCCATTTTAAAACCCTCTTTAAGAGCTGTGTTAGTCATAATATCTTTACCCTCAGGACAAAAACCTATACCGAATTTTTTAATTATATCGTCTCTCATCCCCCTTTGCCGAAGATAAGAGAGTCCGATCAGCCTCCCGGAATTGGTTTCCCAAAGTTGGTTGCTGAAAAATTTCTGGGCAAATTCGGAGACAATCAGCTGGCTCTCCCGATCATTACGTTCCCTGATATCTTCCGGATTCTCTTCTTTTTCCCTGATTTCAATATTGTACTTACTCGCCAGCCATCTTAATGAGTCCGCATACGAAAGATGCTCATGTTCCATAATGAAATTGACAGATGAACCCCCTTTCCCACAACCAAAGCATTTATAGATTCCCTTTGACTGCGAAACATTAAATGACGGTGTCTTCTCGTTATGAAACGGACAAAGTCCAATCAGGCTGGTTCCGCGTCGTTTTAAAGTGACGAAGTCTCCAACCACATCGGCAATCTCTGCAGTATCGAGTATTAGTTGTATCGTTCCCTGGTCAATCATATCAACAAAGGTAATGAAAACTGAATAGTAGAGGGTCGTTACCCAATTCAAAAATAGGTTTGAGATTGCCCGTTTTTTTTCGTTATTTTTTTTTATCTTTACCTTAAACTGCATTCAGGTATATGTTAACATTCGTTAGATGTTTCTATTACCGTCAATAGTGCAAAATGAAAATACTCCGCGAAAAATGTTTGAATCTTAACCGATATCTTAAATTTAATACTAAAGCCGGATAATAAAATGAACATATTCGTTGCAAAACTAAATCCTGGCACTACCTCCCAGGACCTTCAAAAACTTTTCTCTCATTACGGATTTGTTTTTTCAGTTAATGTGATTACAGATCATATGACAGGGCGCTCGAAAGGGTATGGTTTTATTGAGATGCCAAATAGTGATGAAGCAAATGAGGCAATAAAGGAACTGGATTCCACTTCATTTCAGGAGGCAATCCTAATTGTGAAAAATTCGCAAGCTTCTAATCGGGGCTCAGGTAACCCGGAAAATCCCTTTTACGTTAGTCATGAGACAAGGAACTGGAATCATGGGCAATATACACGTGATACCACGATAAACCGTGAAATATTACAAAATCAGAATCACAAACGAAATTTTGGCTACCGTGGAATTGGAAGAAAAGGACTCGATCAATATTAGTTTGCAGAGTTAAAATTTTTTTTTCAAGATGTTAATTTCATATTATGTCAGAAGATCTTAGCTTTAAAATTGCATTATCATTGATTCCGGGCATCGGAAGCGTAACCGCTAAATCTTTAATTGCATATACCGGGTCAGCCGAAAAGGTTTTCAAGGAGAAGGAGAAAGCTCTGCGTCAGATTCCCGGAGTAGGAAGTATATTGGCTAATAACATAACCCACATAAAGGTTCTCGACCGGGCTCATGAGGAGGTAGAATTTCTGAATAAAAACGGGGTAAGGGCATTGTTCTATCTTGATCCTGATTATCCACAGCGTTTACTTGGCTGTACTGATGCTCCAATTATTCTCTATGTAAAAGGGACTCCGCTATTAAACTGTCCCAAAGCTGTAAGTATTGTCGGAACCCGCCATGCAACCGATTATGGGAGGAAGATGGTGGATCAATTTACGGGGACCCTGGCAGAGCGGGGCTACAAAATTCTGATTATTAGTGGTCTTGCATATGGAATTGATATTCAGTCGCATAAATCAGCGCTTAAAACCGGGTTACCAACTGTTGCTGTTCTTGGGCATGGGCTGGAGACTGTGTATCCCTCTTTGCACACTAACGTAGCCAGAGAGATGGTAGAAAACAATGGAGGACTTGTTTCCGATTTTTTAAGTCACAGTCCAATAGAAAGGACCAATTTTTTACGACGTAATCGAATTATAGCCGGAATGTCTGACGCGACTATCGTTGTTCAATCCGCAAAAAAGGGCGGAGCGCTTGTCACCGCCGAGATTGCCAATTCCTATAACCGCGACGTATTTGCTTTCCCCGGCAGGGTTGGAGATATTTATGCTGAAGGGTGTCATTTTTTAATTAAATCTAACCGGGCGGCTCTTATTGAATCTGTAACAGATTTGGAATATGTGATGAACTGGAGCCCGACTAAAAGCCAGAGTGATGCAACTCAACCATGTCTTTTTTATGACTTCAACCCGGAAGAAAAAATGATTGTCGATTTACTCAGAGCTGAAGGGGAAACTGCCATTGATCTGATTTGTATAAAGACATCTCTTTCGATGAACAAAGTATCACCAACTTTACTCAATCTTGAATTTGCCGGTATTGTAAAAGGCCTTCCCGGAAAGGTATTCAAAGTGCTCTGAATCTTTCCCCATTTGTTACCTGACTACTGATTAAGCGGCTTAAAATACCTGATAGCTTTAATCCTTTATCCGGCTTGAATTATATAAACACCATCATGTTAGTACGTTACGGGCAAAGGATTGATTCTTCTAAAGAAAGGTTAACTTTGCAGCGTATTAAACGTATTGATAATGACAACATTTGAAGGATTAGGGATTGGTAAATCGGTTTTAAAAGCGTTGGAAGAGATTGGATTTACAACACCAACCCCTATTCAGGAGCAGGCAATTCCTGTTATTAAGTCAGGAAAGGATATTCTTGGAATCGCTCAAACCGGCACCGGAAAAACTGCGGCATATGTCATCCCATTACTCATGAAACTTGTAAAAGCAGAAGGTAAGGATCCTAGGGCTATCGTGCTGGTTCCCACACGCGAACTTTCAATTCAGGTGGGTGAAGATATTGCTGAGATCTCCCGGTATACCAATATCAGACATGTTGCGATTTATGGCGGGATAGGCTGGACAAAACATGCTGCAATGCTTGAACCTGGAGTTGACATAATTGTTGCAACGCCTGGCCGTTTATGGGAGCTTTATCGCGCCGGTGCGTTTGCGATGAAAAGTGTAAAGACGCTTGTTGTTGATGAAGCCGACCGTATGCTCGATATGGGTTTTATGCCGCAACTGAACAAATTATTTGAGGTCATTCCACCACGCAGACAAAACCTTTTGTTTTCAGCCACTTTCTCTGAAAGCATAGAGGTAATGAGTCATGAATTTCTTACTTTCCCCGAGAGAGTGGAGGTTGCACCATCAGCAACGCCTGTTGAAAAGGTGAAGCAATATTATTATCGTGTTCCCAATTTCAGGACAAAACTCAATTTTATAAATTACCTGCTTCATGATGAAGAAGAGTTTAAGCGCGTAATCATTTTTTGCAGAACAAAGGAAAATGCAGAGGATGTATATAAAGTGATTAAGAAAAAAACAGAGGGAGAGGTTAGGATTCTCCATTCCAATAAAGCTCAGAGCTCAAGGATTAATACGATTGAGGCATTTAAGTCGGGGAGTGTGAGGGTGCTGGTTTCGACAGATGTGTCTGCCCGCGGGATAGATGTAAGTAAGATTTCGCATGTAATTAATTTTGATCTCCCGCCCCGGTATGAGGATTACATCCATCGTATTGGACGCACAGCACGTGCAAACACCGATGGGGTGGCAATCTCGTTTATCGGTCCTGAAGAGGATTTTCATCTGGGTAATATTGAGCAATTGATCAGAATGAAAATCGAAGAGAGGCAACTGCCCGGGGAAATTGACATTATCCCCCTGAGCAAGCCTGAAAAACAGGTTATAGACCGTGAAATTGATCGTCAGAAACGATTGGCAAATCCTGAATTCAAAGGGGCTTTTCACGAGAAAAAACCACGTCAGGCTAAAAGTTCCTTTAGTTTTAATCAAAAAAGCACTCAATTGCGCGAAACAAAAGGGAAAGGGAGAAAACGGGGCAGGCAGTAAATTAAAAGTGCAAAATATCAGGGCTTGAAGTTGATTTTCGTTAAGAATGAACAAATAGAGACTTAAAGCCAGAATTTACACAAAATTTCATATTTGCAATTTAAAGTTTAAAGTTTGCAATTTCTAATATGCCCGACCCTTTATTCCTTCAATGAAGTTAATAAAGGCGGTATTTACGACCTTATTCCCACCCGGCGTTGGATAGTCTCCTGTGAAATACCAGTCTCCAAGATCATTAGGGCAGGCCTTGTGGAGATTGTCGACTGTCTGATAAACGATTTCAACCTCGGCTTTGCACTCAAACGGCTTAAGTAATTCTGCAATTTTTACTGATATCTGCTCGTCAGTGAATGGTTTGTAAATCTCAGTTACAAAATTGACCATCTCCTCTTTAGGCAAATGTTGTTGCTGCTTACATTTCCGGTACACATTATCAATAATTTTTGATTGTCCTGTATCTTTAAGCAATGCTATTGTTGCTTCGAAAGCGACAAACTTTCCAAGTATTGCCATATCGATTCCATAACAATCGGGATAACGTATCTGAGGTGCAGATGAGATTATAATGATCTTCTTTGGTTTCAGTCGGTCAAGAATCTTCAGAATACTTTGTTTAAGGGTTGTGCCCCGCACAATCGAATCATCCAAAACAACTAAAGTATCTTCGTGATTTTCAACGATCCCATAGGTTACGTCATAAACATGGCCAACAAGGTCATCCCGGCTCGAGTCGTCAGCAATGAAAGTTCTCATCTTGACATCCTTGATCGCAATCTTCTCCATTCTGGGTTGAACAGAAATGATCTCCTCAATATCAGTATCGGTTATGGTACTGCCAAGAGCGCGAATTTTCTCTTTTTTCCAGTTGATAAGCTGGGTCCTGATACCCTCCATCATCCCAAGAAAAGCAGTTTCGGCTGTGTTTGGGATATATGAAAATACAGTGTGTTTAAGATCGTGATTTACTTTCTCAAGAATGACCGGAGCCAGCAGGAACCCAAGTTTTTTACGTTCCAGGTAAATATCTCTGTCAGATCCTCTTGAAAAATATATTCGTTCGAAAGAACACGACTTACGTGTTTGTGGTATTCGAACCATTTCCTGTTTAATTGTCCCATTCGTCTTAATGATTAGGGCGCTGCCGGGTTCAATTTCATTGACCTGATTCCATCCTACATTCATTACCGTCTGAATGACAGGCCTTTCCGATGCGACAACGGCAATTTCATCATCCGCATAATAAAATGCAGGTCTGATGCCCCATGGGTCCCTTACCACAAAAGCATCGCCATGTCCAAGGATACCTCCAATAGTATATCCTCCGTCCCAGTCGCGGCTGGCGCGTTCCAGGATCTTGCGGATATCGAGTTTTTCCTCAATTAAACCTGAAATATCTTTGTTTTTAAATCCTTCGTTTTTATGTTGTCTGAATAACAACTCATTCTCTTCATCGATAAAATGACCGATCTTTTCAAGGATAGTTACAGTATCAGTAAATCCTTTGGGGTGTTGACCAAGTCCCACAAGCAGATCAAACAATTCGTCGACATTGGTCAGATTAAAATTGCCGGCAAGTACAAGACTCCTGGAGCGCCAATTGTTTTGACGCATCACCGGGTGAGTATATTCTACGCTGTTGCGGCCAAAAGTTCCATATCTGAGATGTCCAAGATAAACTTCACCGGCAAAAGGGAGGTTTTCTTTAGCCCAGACAGGATCGTGAAAAGTTTTTGGATAGTTGACTGCTGCATGGTTAAATTCTTTATAAACTTTCCCGAAAACATCCTTAATTGGATTGGGGTCTACAGAACGGTGGCGAAAAATATATTCCTGTCCGGGTTTCACATTAAGTTTTACTCCAACAACACCTGCGCCATCCTGTCCGCGATTATGCTGTTTTTCCATCAGGAGGTAGAGTTTGTTCACCCCAAATTGCCAGGTGCCATATTTTAAACGGTAATATTCCAGCGGCTTAAGTAATCTTATCAGGGCAATTCCACACTCGTGTTTTATTTGTTCGCTCATCCTCGGTAATCCTGATTAATTGGTTGTCGTAAAATTTAATAATTCCGGAAAGGCAATATCATCGGCAACGATAAAAGCATTGGGAAATTTATACAGTAGTGATTTCTGCATTTTTAATGCTTCACTTTTTGTTCTGAAGTTTCCGACTCTAACAATGAAATCGGGTGATTTAAAAAAGAGATAAGTTTTAACCTCGGGATAAGATGAGAGAAACTCCGTTTTGATTCTTACTGCCGAATTATGAGCATTCTCTCCGGATCCAAAATAAATCTGGAGCCTGAATCCACTTAAAGTACTGCTTTTCTTACCTTGATCAACTTGCTGCCGGAGCAGCTCATTAATTTTAGAATCACACTGTATGTTTAATTTCTCCCAGATCATCAGGGAATCAGTACTTTTAAGCTGAATTAACTGTTCTGCAAAATGGGGATTGGCAGAAAATCCATTAAATGAAACCAGTACCAAAAGCAGGACAATTATATATTTCATATTCCTGTGTTTTTTGATTTGCAAATATAACTAAATTCAGTGGTCATCGAAAGAATAGGGGCTAAGGTGTATTAACTCTGTATTAACATTCGTATCCTATTGTTTTATTGATATTTGCTTTTAATTAAGAAACAGATAGAAATTTAATTTGTTTTATTTTAATTGCTCTTTTCTACCCTGAAATGCCTAAATGGTGATAAATTTGTCCAAAGAATACGATAAAGTGATTTTTAAATACAAGTTCAAATATAGATTGATATGTCTGATTTAATAAACGATTTTCGTTCCTACCGTGAAAAAATGAATGAGAAGATTCTGGCTTCGGATAACAAGGTGATGAAACGGATCTATAATATTGATACCAATACCTATATGGATGGTGCGCTTACCTCTAAAACAAAAGAGATGCTGGGATTGGTGAGTTCAATGGTCCTTAGGTGTGATGATTGTGTCAAATATCATCTGGAGAAGTGTCTTGAGTTAGGAGTGAATAAAGAAGAGTTATTTGAGATATTTTCAGTCGCCAATCTGGTTGGGGGAACCATCGTTATTCCTCATACCCGGCGCGCCCTGGAATATTGGGAGGCGCTGGAAGAATCGCAAAACGCGAAATAATTAAAAATCTTATCTGAATGAAATCTGCAAAAACAATAGAATTGCTGGCTCCGGCGAAGAACCTGATTTGTGGTCGTGCTGCAATCTCGCATGGAGCAGATGCGGTTTATATTGGGGGACCAAAATTCGGAGCCCGGGAAGATGCAGGAAATTCGTTGCAGGATATTGAGCGGTTAGTTCTCGATGCCCGGATTTATGGTGTAAAGGTGTATGTAGCATTGAATACCATTTTATATGACAATGAACTTGAAGATGCTGGTAACCAAATCAGGAATTTGTACCAGATCGGAGTTGATGCATTAATCATTCAGGATTTTGGCATACTCGAAATGGAACTTCCGCCCATTCCGCTTCATGCCAGTACCCAGGTTCATAACTACCTACCTGAACAACTTAAATTTCTTGAGGCAGTGAATTTTAAACGTGCAGTGCTTGCGCGTGAGCTGAGCTTAAACCAGATCCGTCAAATCAGGAGAGAATCATCAATTGAATTGGAAGCTTTTGTTCACGGCGCGCTTTGCGTCAGTTTTAGCGGAAGGTGTTATCTTAGTCATGCCATTGGAGGGAGGAGCGCCAACAGAGGAGCTTGTGCTCAACCCTGCAGAAAATTATATACACTAAGGGATGCCGAAAAGAAAATTATCACGTCCGACCAACATCTGTTATCGCTTAAAGATCTTAATCAATCACACTCAATAAGCGAATTAGTGGATGCAGGTGTGCAGTCATTAAAGATAGAAGGGCGGTTGAAAGATGTCGATTATGTAAAGAATATTACCGCTTTTTACAGGCAAAAAATAGATGCTTTTCTTGAAGGCCAACAGGAATTTAGAAAAGCCTCTGACGGAAAAGTAATTTTGAATTTCGAGGCAGATCCGGCAAAATCGTTTAATCGTGGTGCCACCGATTACTTTTTACATGGCCGGACGAAGGAGATTACCTCGTTTACCTCCCCAAAATTCTTAGGTGAAAAAATTGGAGTGGTGAAAAAAGTGGCGACAGACTATTTCGAGCTTGATAAGGGAGTGAATATTGCAAATAATGATGGCCTGGTATTTATATCCTATAGCGGAGAAAGCATTGGTATTAAGGTGAATATTGCTGAAAAAGCTAAGATTTTTCCTGATAAAATCAATGGCATTTTTCCCGGAGCAACGGTCTATCGGAATTACGATCACCAATTCCAGCAACAACTGAAGGCAGAGACAACAGTTCGGAAGATAGGGGTGTCTATTGAAATAAATGAGTCGGAATATGGATTTGAATTAATGGCAATTGACGAATCAGGGAATAAGATATTCAATAATTGGGAAATTCTCAAAAATCCGGCACGGGATTCTCAAAAGTCGAAAGAGACAATTATTCAGCAACTATCAAAAACTGGCGACACAATCTATAATGTCACTGAAGTTAAAACTAACGGAACAGAGAAATACTTTTTTCAGATCTCTGTTCTTAATGCCATGAGACGTGATTTGCTAGAGAAAGTTAGTGTGAAACGTTTGAAAAAACCACTGAATGGTACTTCTTTTGCACCCAACAGTTATCCTTATCCTGTAAAAGAGGTTGGTTTTGAAGCGAATATAAGTAACCATCTGGCCCTGCGTTTTTATAAGCGACATGGTGTTGAAAATCCGCAGTTGGCGTTTGAGAAACAGTTGGAGCATCATGGACGCACCGTAATGACCACAAAGCATTGTCTGAAGTTTCAACTTGGATTTTGTCCCAAATTTGGGGGGACTAAACCTGAAGAATTTATTGAGCCATTCTCACTTCATGACGGGAAAAACGTATTAACACTCGGTTTTGATTGCGCTCAATGCGTAATGAAGGTGATTTACTAGCAACCTGTTATTGGCTGCGGAATCATATTCAAATTAAAAATTGGCCAAAATTTGGAATAAAATTATTTCAGAATTTGAATATATTTGGAACATATGTTTATTAGTCTGAAATGGAGCACATTCCATAATAGAATCATAAACCTAGAATTTTGATACCTGTTACTTGCCAACAGTTGTAAACCTGACGGCAGCCTGAACAAATAGAGATCCGATCAAGTTATTTATGGAATGAGCCTGAAATTATTCAGAATGATCGCCGAAGGGGAACACCAGAGGCAGGATTTTAAATATTGTATTAACGATTCGCGGAAAATAGCGCGATCGATGGTTGCATTTTCCAATGCAGATGGAGGTCGTTTGCTGTTGGGAATCAGAGATAACGGGTCAATTGCCGGGGTGAAATCTGACGAAGAATACTACATGGCTGAGGCTGCTGCAAAGTTATACAGTAAACCTGCAATAAACTTCCAGACGAAACAATGGATTATTGAAGGGAAAAGTGTACTTGAAATTACGATCCCTAAAGATACTGAATCACGAAGGTACGCCCAGAATGATGAGGGTAAATGGCTGGTTTATATCAGGAAGGATGACCAGAATATTGTGGCTCCAGGTATCCTGCTTAAAATTTGGGAGCAGCAAAAAAATCCAACTGGTGTCTTTATCAGTTTTACAGAAGAGGAGAAACGACTCCTTACAATCCTGGAATCGGAACAGCCTCTCTCTTTGAATCAATTTGTCCGTAAGGTAAAGCTTCCGCGTTGGAAAGGTGAAAAGATCCTGGTCAAATTAATTGTAATTGGGGTTATCGGGATTGAAGTGGCTGAGAGTGGAACACGGTTTTTTATCAGGGATGATTTTGAAGATAAAAATAGTGATCATACCAAATTACACAGCCCTTAAGTCTGGACCTACAAAAATCAGAGACGGTTATAATTGGATAAATCAATAAAATGCTTATCAATATGAAATCAAAATTCCTCTTTTTGGTTTTTAATATCCTGATATTAAACTTCTTAGTTGGACAACAAATTGCACCGTCATTAAAGGTGGTGTCCTCACCCTCGGGAAGTTTATATACCCATATTAATACAACCGGGGTAACTGTTATTCCGAATGGAAGATTGATAACCCCTTATGGAAAATCCATTGAAGTTGCGCCTCATCCGTACGGGCTGACCTTAAGCGCCGATGGTACCGTGGCTGTGACTGCTAATTCAGGTACTTGCCCTCTCTCTGTATCGATTATTAAAAACTTAAGATCTGCTCATCCTGGAGTTTTGCAAATACCTCCGGGTGCAGCGAATAACAGAGGAATATTAGCATCAGTTTTTATGGGTGTGGCTATTTCACCTGATAATAAAATCATTTATGTGGCAGGAGGTCAGGAGAACAGGATTTATACATTCTCTGTTGCTACCGGTTCAAAATTAGATTCTATCGATTGTTCTGTATCGGAGACGGGGCAAAAAACTCCGGATGGATATATCGGGGATATGAAACTGAGCAAAGATGGACGATATCTGTATGCAGTTGATCAGACTTTATTCCGCTTGTTGGTCATCGATACAAAATCGATGAAAGTCGTGGGAAGTGCTAAGACCGGACGCTACCCTTTTGGAGTTATCCTTTCAGCAGATGGCGCAAAAGTGTATGTTGCCAATGTGGGGATGTTCGAGTATAGTAAAATCGGAAATATTGAGGCCAAAAATGACTATAAAAATGCGCTGAAATTCCCGCCCTTCGCTTTCGGAACCGAAGAGATGATCAATGGGACAACCATCAATTCGCTTAAAATACCAGGTCTGGGTGAACCAAATGTTCCGGAATCCTTTTCGGTTTGGTCATTTTCTCTGAAAAAGAGGTTTCAGCCATTGGTTCAGGCGAAAATCAAAACAGGAGCGCTGGTAGGTCAGAAAATCGAAGGGATTCCCGCTGTTGGAGGATCAAGTCCTAACTCGCTGGCAGTAACAGACAGATACCTTTTTGTAAGTAACGGAACCAACGACAACATATCGGTTATCGATATAATTAAGGATACTATTTTCGCTGAAATACCCCTTAAGTTGCATCCTTCAATTAGGCAGTTCCGTGGTGTAATCCCCTTTGGACTGGCTGTATCACCAGATCAGAAAAGAGTATATGTGGCTGAATCGGGGGTAAATGCAATCGGTGTTATCGATGTTACGACGCTAAAAGTAGCAGGCCATATACCCGCAGGGTGGTTCCCGGCCAAACTTGAAGTTACGCCAGATGGAAAATCTTTGGTGGTAAGTAATGCGAAAGGATTTGGAAGCGGCCCAAATGGGGGCAAGAATTTTAAAGAAGCGGAAGAGGGAAGTTATATTGGAAATCTTATGAAAGGGTCAGTCTCTGTAATGAGTATTCCGGGTGTTAAGCAGCTGGACTCCCTGACTCAAAGGGTCATTGAGAATAATTATAAGATTGAGGATTATACGCTAATTAAAAAACAAAGGGGAAACAATCCAATACCTGTTTTTGGCAGTGAGAAGCCCTCTCCAATAAAATACCTTGTTTTTATATCGAAGGAAAACCGCACCTACGATGAGATTTTTGGCCAATTGCCAAACGGAAAGGGTGATTCATCGATTGCCAGATATGGCCATCATGCCTGTTTTAGCAACCGAAAAAAAAGTCTAAAAGTGGATAATGCGACTGTAATGCCAAACCACCTAAGATTGGCTGCTCAATTCGGCATTTCCGATAATTTCTATGTCGATTCTGATGTTTCTGCCGACGGCCACCGGTGGTTAGTCAATACCTATCCCAATGAATGGGTTGAGACTTCTGTCCCTGCAAGTTATGGAGGGAATAGAAATTACAATCCTAAATCCAGAGCTCCCGGAAGCCTTGGAATGAATGGTGCAGCAGGAGCCATTTATCCTGAAGATTATAATGAAGCGGGTTCGATGTGGGAACATCTTGAAAGGAATGGGGTCGAATTTTTCAATTTTGGGTTCGGGGTGATGTTTGAACCTTCATTTTATGATCAGTCATTTAAATTAACCGGGTTAAGACACTATGTCAATTTCCCGCTATCCCTGCCGATGTTCTCAAGGAGTTCAAAAACCTACCCAACATTTAATATGGCAATTCCGGACCAGTTCCGAGTCACCCAATTTATTAGGGAATTTGAAGAGAAGTGGGTGA
>Ga0265327_10003435_pt1 | contig 15130 bp, 11 predicted proteins | sample 41621metaG_FD_202089 | JGI IMG/M metagenome (GOLD analysis project Ga0265327, IMG submission 202089) | Rhizosphere microbial communities from Carex aquatilis grown in University of Washington, Seatle, WA, United States - 4-16-21 metaG | ecosystem: Host-associated > Plants > Roots > Rhizosphere... | reverse complement strand
GTGGGTGAACAAACAAAACGAAACAAGCCCCGGATGAGGCTAAAAAGATTTGCGCGGATGGTTTTCTGTCGCCCCTGCCGGGGCTTGGGATGATTTGGCACCGATACCCACGGTTTCACCGTGGGCTACTGTCTGGCGCGCCTCCGGCGCTGGCAAAGGCGTCGTGGTTCTTTCAGTTCTAGAAATCGGAGAGGTGATGTTTGCGGACGGCGGACGCCAAAGCTGCGACGGCGGCCGTGTCCAAGCATACCAATCTTTTCAACGGTTCGGAATCCGTCAACGGGATGGGGAAAAGTTTGCAACGAGATATTTTCTACTTCTGGCGAAACGTAAATGTGTAATCTCTGTCGCTCGGAACAGCCTCGAATGTTTGTGCCTTTGTCCCCTTTAATAATTCAGATATTTTTTCTCTTCCTTTCTTCTCCATCCGATGCCCTATGAAAACCGCCTTTACACATTCACGAGGCAGTTTGCGAAAATAAAGCGAAAGTCCGTCGCTATTCTTTTCTGGTATGAATTCGGATAGTGGTCGCAGAATTCGTCTTTCTGCTTCGTATTTGAGATAGTCCGGTTTGAACCGAAATATTTCTGGCGTTGGCTTTGTATGATCAAAAACAGGCGGACCTGAAACATATTCGACTTTCCAAACTCCGCCTAGAGTTCGGAAGGCTTCGTGGTTCACATCAAACTCGATCACGAAACCTTTGTGGCCATCTGCGTAGTGATACCACATAAGGTTGCTGTCATTGACTTCACATAAACACAAAATGCCAAACTGCCAACTGCGGGTTTGAACTGATTTTACAAAGGATTCTCGAAACTTTTCAGACACTTTTGATTGCCGAAAAATTTCCTTTCTTTTTTTAAGACGTTGCCTTGAACTTAGTTTTTCGTAATTGGGAATTACGGCTGCGAGTTGTTCGCTTAACTCTTTTAGCTGACCTCGTAAAGCGATTCTGTTTATTCCAATTTTGAATTCAAAAGGATCTTTAAATCTATCTGGAGGGGTGAACGCAATCTTTTCGTGCTCCAAGATGTCAACACGTTCAGGTGGAACATATTTGAAGAGCCTCAAATTTCCCACGCGCGCTTGCATTCTGGTTATTTAGGCATTTCCAACTTCACCTTCGCCGCCACTTGCGCCACGTCTTTGTCGCCACGGCCGGAAAGGTTCACGATGATGAGCGCGTCCTTACCCATTTTCGGCGCGCGCACCATGCATTCGGCGACGGCGTGGGCGCTTTCCAGCGCGGGGATGATGCCTTCGAGCCGCGCGAGTTTCATGAAAGCTGCAAGCGCCTGGTCATCGGTGGCGTAGGTGTATTCGGCGCGGCGAGCGTCTTTCAACCAGGCGTGTTCCGGTCCGACGGCGGCGTAATCCAGTCCGGCGCTGACGCTGTGAGTGGATTGGATCTGGCCGAATTCATCCTGCAAAATAAAGCTGCGCGTGCCCTGCAACACGCCGAGCGAGCCGCCCTGAAACCGCGCCGCGTGCTGCTCGGGCCGGATGCCGAGTCCGCCGGCTTCCACGCCGACTAGTTTTACGGATTTGTCATCGAGGAAAGGATAGAACAGTCCGATGGCGTTCGAGCCGCCGCCGACGCAGGCGATGAGCATATCGGGCAGACGCTTTTCCTTTGCCAAAATCTGCGCGCGGGCCTCGTCGCCGATGATGCGCTGAAAATTCCGCACCATCACGGGATAGGGATGCGCGCCGTAGGCCGTGCCGAGAATGTAATGCGTGCTGCGGAGGTTCGTCACCCAGTCGCGCATGGCTTCGTTGACGGCTTCCTTCAAGGTCTTTTGCCCCGCGTGAACCGGCACGACGTCCGCGCCGAGCATCTTCATGCGATAGACGTTCAGCTCCTGCCGCTGGCAATCCACCGCGCCCATGTAGATGACGCATTTCAATCCGAACATCGCGGCGACGGTGGCGGTGGCGACGCCGTGCTGGCCCGCGCCGGTCTCGGCGATGATCCGGGTCTTGCCCATGCGCCTGGCCAATAGGATTTGGCCCATCGCGTTGTTGATCTTGTGGGCGCCGGTGTGGTTGAGGTCTTCGCGCTTGAGATAAATTTTCGCGCCGCCGAATTCCTTGGTGAGGCGTTCGGCAAAATAAAGCGGCGACGGGCGGCCGATGAATTCGGTGAGGTAGTAGGTCAGTTCCTGCTGAAATTCGGGGTCGTGCTGCGCGCGGAAGTATTCGGCCTCCAGTTCCTGAAGCGGATGCATCAACGTCTCGGGCACGTAGCGTCCGCCGAACGGCCCAAAATGGCCGGTGGCGTCGGGTAAATTTAAATTGGCGACTGCGCTCATGTTTGCATTTTCATGCAAAGACGCAAAAGGCGCAAAGAAAAATGCGGCAGCCCGGGCGGCTCGCCGGTTGCCATCCGCCGGGTTCTTCGCGCGGGGTTGCCGGATTAACAGGCAACTTAATGTTGCGGACGGCGTTGAATCAGGCAAAACTGGATGCTCTCAAAACTTCAGCGTGAAAATGCTGGTGACGTATCGGCATCAGTCCGGTCTATCCATTGCGAACGAATGAATTGGTCTGCACTAAAAAGTTGGCTGCCGGGATTGCTCCTGGCGGTGGCGGTGGCGGGATGCACTTCCGCCCATTATCGCAATGCCGCCGACCGCGCGGCCTACGGCGCGATCCGGCAAAAAACCCCGGCGGTGAAGAACATGGACCCGGCTTTCACCATCGAGCAGACCAACGCCGTTGAGCTCGGCAACTTGCCGGTGATCACGAACGCGGCGGACTTTCTTGGGCCGGACGGCGAAGCGGAGCGCGGGGCGCGCCGCGTACGGCTTGAGGATGCGCTGCGGATCGCCGTTCACCACAGCCGCAGTTATCAATCGCGCAAGGAACAGCTTTATCTTTCTGCGCTGTCGCTGACCCTGGCGCGCCATCAGTTCACGCCCATTTTTTCCGGCAGCGGGAGCGCGGCCTACAATGTCAAGACCACGGAAAGCCCGGCGCTGAGCGACCACTTCGTCGAAGACCGCAGCGTCAGCGCCAGCGGCAACGTGGGTGAAAGCTGGCTGATCCGCGATTTGGGGAAAATAACGACGGCGTTCACGGCGGACTTTCTGCGCTTCGTCGTCGGTGATCCGCGGCTGGCCACCTCGTCGAAATTGAGCGCCACGTTCGTCCGCCCGCTGTGGCGCGACGCGGGGTTCAAGCAGGACATGGAAAGCCTGACGCAGGCCGAGCGCGATTTGCTCTATGCGCTCCGGGATTTCACGCAGTATCGGAAAGATTTCAGCGTGGGGATCGCGTCCGCCTACTACAACGTGCTGGGCAACCGCGACGCGGTGCGCAACAGCTATCTCAATCTGCAAAGTTCGCACCGGAACGCCGACCGCACCCGCGCGCTGGCGCAGGAAGGCCGGGTGGCCGGCACGGATCTGGGCCGCCAGGAACAACAGGAGCTGACCGCCGAGAGCGCGTGGATCAACGCCGTCCGCAGCTACAAGCAGGCGCTCGACAATTTTAAAATCCAGCTCGGCCTGCAGGTGGACGCCAGCCTGGTGCTGGATGATGACGAGCTGGCGGCGCTGCAAATCCATCATCCCGAGATCAGCGTGGACGATTCCATCCATCTGGCGCTGGCGGCGAGGCTGAATTACATGACCACCAAAGATCAGGTTGAAGACGCCGAGCGCAAGGTTAAGGTCATGGAAAGTTTACTCAAGCCGGACGTGAAGCTGACTGCCAGCGCGAGCCTGGTCAGCGATCCGAACAAGATTTATTCGCTGCCCGAACCGCAGCGTTACACGTGGAATGCCGGGCTGGACGTGGACCCCGGTTTGGACCGCACCTCCGAGCGCAACAACTACCGCACCGCGCTCATCACCCGCAACCGGGCCGCGCGCACACTGGAAGAGCAGGAGGACCAGATCAAGCTGCAGGTGCGCGACAGCTGGCGCACATTGGATCAGGCCAAGCGCAATTACGAAATCAGTGAAGTCGGCGTGCATATCGCCGAGCGGCGCGTCGAGGAACAGGGACTGCTGGCGGAGTGGGGACGCTCCAAGGCGCAGGATCAGGTGGACGCGCAGAACGCCTTGATTGATTCGAAGAACCAGCGGACGCAGGCGCTCGTGACCCACACGATTGCCCGCCTGCAATTCTGGAACAACATGGGAATTCTTTACATCAAGGCCAATGGCCAGTGGGAGGAAGTGCAAAATGCGAAAACTAAATGAACTGATAAAATTTGTCCGGCGGCAGCCGCGCTGGCGGCAGATTACCGTCGCGGTCATCATCGTGCTCGTCGGCTGGTGGGGGCTGCGCCACAGCAGCGAGTCGGGGGCGAAGGCACCGACTTTCGCGGCGCGGCGCGGGCCGCTGGAGATCAACGTTCTCGAAGGTGGCAGCCTGCAGGCGCTCGAATCGCAGGAGGTCAAATGCGAGGTGCGCGTGGGCTACCAGGGCACGAAAATTTTGCGGATCGTGGAGGAGGGTTATCTCGTCACGGAAGCCGATGTGACGAACAACAAAGTGCTGGTGGAACTGGATTCGTCCGATCTGGAAAAACAGATCGCGCAGCAGGAGATCCAATATCAGCAGGCGGTCGCCAGCCTGATTGATGCGCAGCAGAACTATGAAATCCAGTTGAACCAGAACCAGAGCGACATCAAGGCCGCCGAGCTGAAGGCCCGGTTTGCGCGGATGGATTTCGACAAGTTTTTGGGCGACACGGTCACCGACAAGATCATCAAGGATTACGGCCTGGATAAGATCCTGGCGGCGGCCAGCACCAACGACGTGGCCGACACCTCGCGCGCGGAAGAAGCCGGGCAGGCCACGGTGGCCGCGCCACCGTCGGTGACGGAGCCGCTGGCCGGTAAGACCGCCGCCGGGAACACCGGGACAAACATAGTGCTCGCGACCGGCATCAGCGCGCCGCCGGCGTCCGCGTCCCAGCCGGCGGGAACCAACGGCCCAGCGCTGCTCTCGATTGCCGCCGTGCCCCGGCCGGCGGCGCCGGACGCAGATACGGACACGAATCTGGTGGTTGCCGGTTTCACGCCGTACACGTTCCGGACCGGCCTCATTGACTTCAAGAAATACGCCAACATTGACATGCTGGGGGACGGCGAGGCCAAGCAAAAGCTGCGCAAGTTTGAAGACGATTTACAGTCCGCGCAGAAGGATCTGGGCGTGGCCAAGGCCACGTTTGAAGGCACGCAGCGGCTGTTCGCCAAGCAGTTTGTCGCGAAAATGGAGCTGGTGCGCGACCAGTTGTTGCAGGACAGCGCGGAGTTAAAAGTTAAGACGGCGGAAACCGACCGGGCGCTGTTCTTGAATTATGATTTTTCCAAGACCGCCGAGAAATCCCTTTCCGACTATACCGAGGCGGTGCGCGAACTAGACAAGTCCCGGCGCATGGCCATCTCCAAGCAGGCGCAGGCGCAGGCCAAGCTGAAGTCGGCCCAGGGCCAATATGAAGTCCAGACCCGCCAGCGCAAGGACCTCAACGTGCAGCTCGAAAAGTGCATCATCCGCGCGCAGAAAAGCGGGCTGGTCGTCTATGGCGGCAGCGGCGACAACTATTACGGCAACCAGGAACCCATCCGCGAAGGCGCCACCGTCCGCGAACGCCAGTCCATCATCACCATCCCGGACATGACCCGCATGTCGGTGAACGTCAAAATCCACGAGAGCTACATCAAGAAGATCAAGAAGGGCCAGAAGGCGCGCATCACCGTGGACGCGTTTCCCGACACGGAGCTGGAAGGCGAAGTCACCAAGATGGGGGTGCTGCCGGATTCGCAAAACCGCTGGATGAATCCGGACCTGAAAGTCTATAACACGACCATCACCATCAACGGCACCTACGACTGGGTGAAGCCGGGCATGAGCGCCAAGGTGGAAATCCTCGTGACCAAACTGAACGATGTCGTGTATGTCCCGATTCAGGCGGTGTCGCCCGATGGCGGAAAACAGATTTGCTTCGTCGCGGGGACCTTCAAGCCGGAACGGCGCGAAGTGGAGATCGGCGAGTTCAATGACGAGTTCATCCAGATCAAACGCGGGTTGAAGGAAGGCGAACGCGTTTTGTTGCGGGTGCCGGACGGGATTGAAACGGATAGTTCGGAAAATGACAGCCAGCCCAAGGAAGAAAAACCGGGCGGAGCGGAGAAACCCGGTGCTCCCGCCACCCCGGCGAAGGCGGCTTCACCAACGGGCAAGGTATAAAACCGCCATGTCTTCGCCCATCGTCAAGTTCGACACCGTTCGCAAGACCTACCAGATGGGGCCGGTGACCGTGGAAGCGTTGCGCGGCGTGTCGTTCGACATCGCCGCCGGTGATTATGTCAGCATCATGGGACCTTCCGGCTGCGGCAAATCCACGCTGCTCAATCTCCTCGGCTGTCTCGACCGCCCCAGCGCCGGCCATTATCTGCTCGGCGGCCAGGATGTGTCGGGAATGGATGACGATGCGCTCTCGTCGGTGCGCGGCGCCCGGCTGGGTTTTATTTTTCAATCCTACAATCTCATCCAGCAGCTCACCGTGGTGGAGAACATTGAAATCCCGCTTTATTATCAGGACCGGCCCGAAGCCGAATGCCGCGAACTGGCCTGCAAGCTGGCCAAGCGCGTCGGCCTGGAGCACCGGCTCGATCACAAACCGTTTGAACTCTCCGGCGGCCAGCAGCAACGCGTGGCCATCGCCCGGGCGCTGGTCAATGACCCGCTCGTCATTCTCGCGGATGAACCCACCGGCAATCTGGATTCCACCTCCGGCGTGGAGATCATGAAGATTTTTGATGAACTGCACGCGCAGGGCAAAACCCTGATTCTCGTCACGCATGATCCGAGCGTGGGCAAACGCGCCCACCGCACCATCCGTTTGCGCGACGGCCACCTTGAAAGCGATGTCCGACACGAAAAATAATTCCATCCTTACCAAGGCCCTGCGCGGACTGACATGGGCGCGACTGCAGCGTGCGATGCGGCTGGGCATCCGCAGCCTGTGGCTGCACCGGCTACGCTCGCTGCTCACCGTGCTGGGAATCGTGTTCGGCGTATGCTCGGTGATCGCCATGCTCGCCATCGGCGAAGGCGCGAGTTACGAGGCGCAGGAGCAGATCAAAAGCCTGGGCAGCCAGAATATCATCATCCGCAGCGTCAAACCGCCCGACGATCAAAAGGTTTCCAACCAGGGCAGCCAGAGCCGCGTGCTGCAATATGGCGTCACTTACTTGGATGCCCGGCGCATCACCACGACGATTTCCGGCGTGACCGTCATGCTGCCTTCACGCAACATCCGCGACTACGTCTGGAACATCAGCCGCCGCGTGGACAGCGAACTGGTCGGCACCGTGCCGTGGTATCCGACCATGCGCAACCACCGCGTCGCCAGCGGTCGCTTCTTCACGGAAAACGACATGAGCGGCCAGACCAGCGTCTGTGTGCTGGGGGCGGAGATGGTGCCGTTGCTGTTTCCATTGGAATCGCCGGTGGGCAAGCACGTCCGCGTGGGCGGCGATTATTACCAGGTCATCGGCATCATGGAGGCGCGCGGGCACGACACCAAAACCGACGACGCCGCGGCGCCGAAGGACAAACCCACCGCCTACCGCATGTTCGTTCCTTTGGAGACGGTGAAGATGCGCTACGGCGAAGTCTTGATGCGGCGCCGCGCGGGCAGCTTTGAAGCCGAGCGCGTGGAACTCCATGAACTCACGGTGAAAGTGGCTTCCCTCGATGCCGTGACCGGCGTCGCGGAAGCCATCAAAACCGTCATGGAGCGCAACCACAAAAAGAAGGATTACCAGATTGATGTGCCGCTGGAAATGCTCCGGCGCGCGGAACGCACCAAACAGATATTTAACATCGTGCTTGGCTCCATCGCCGCCATCTCGCTGCTCGTCGGCGGCATCGGCATCATGAACATCATGCTCGCCAGCGTCACCGAGCGGACGCGGGAGATCGGCATCCGGCGCGCCCTCGGCGCGCGACGGCGCGACATCATCGTCCAATTCCTGGTTGAGACCGTGATGCTTTCCGGCATCGGCGGCATCCTGGGGGTGCTGCTCGGCGTCACCATCCCTTTCATCGTCTCGCACACCGCCGGCATGAAGACCATCATCACGCTCTGGTCGCCGCTGCTGGCGTTCAGCATCTCGGCCCTGGTGGGCGTCATCTTTGGCATCTACCCCGCCGTCCGCGCCGCCAACATGGATCCGGTGGAGGCGCTCCGGCACGAATAACCGGAGCCGCCGCCTTCAGAACCGCTTGGTGAGCGTCAGCGCAATGGTGTGGCCCTGCGCGCGGTTTTCGGCGATGAATTCGTAAAGGTAGCGGCACGAGACGAAGAACATCTGCTTGGGAAACGCCACGCTGATTTCCGGTCCGGCCGCCGCCACGCGATCCTGCGGCGTGACGAACGCCGACGGACCGGTGTCGTCGCTGACCTTCTGCTGGTAGTAGCCCACCACGCCGACATCAATGACTTTTTGCAGGGTCTTGCTCACGCCCCATTCGAGCGTGATGGCGTCGCCGCGCGTGACGTGCGTGTCGCGCTGTTCCGTGTTCAATTCGTAGCGGCAAAGCGCGGACACGGCCCAGGTTTTTTCCTCGTCGGCATACCAGGTGGCGCCGCCAGTCCACATCGGGGTCCAGTAGCCGAGGCCGGCGCGCGTGGTCGGCGGCGCGGCGGATTCGCCGGTGGGCATCCACACGCCGAGCGCGGTGGAGAAATCAAACTGCTGGAGATGCCAGGAGAGGGTGGATTCGGCAAAGAGGTCGCCCACGCCGAATGAGCCGCTGCTGTACCCACCGGCCCGGACGTTCTGATAAACCAGCGGCACCAGTGCGTCCACGCCAACGTTGGCACCAAGCAATTTGGTGTCGGTGATCCAAATGACCCGCGGAACATTGGCATAAGTAAATGCCTGAAAGTTCGGCACATGGGCGTTGTTACCGCTGCCGCTGTTTAATTGGTCGGCGAAATACGCCACACTGTAATCACGCACATACCAGCCGGGCGGCGGCAGGGTGGCGGCCTTGATGCCCTCAACGCCGGGCACATAATGCGCCGTGGGTTGCGCTTGGAGCGCCGTTGCCAGCGCCGCAAAACCAAGAATGAGAACGGAACGAACGATTAATTTTTTCATGATGGGTTAGGGTTGGGTGAAGGGTCAGACATCCTGAATTTTTCCGTGCAGGTAGCTTTCAAACGAACTCAAGTCGAGCAGGCCGTGACCGGAAAGGTTGAAGAGCAAAACTTTTTTCTGCCCGGCTTCGCGGCATTTGATGGCTTCGTCCACCACGGCGGCAATGGCGTGTGAAGATTCCGGCGCGGGAACGATGCCTTCCTTGCGCGCGAACAGAACGGCGGACTCGAAAACTTTCGTCTGGTGATACGCCTTGGCTTCCATGAGGCCGAGGTGCAGCGCGTGGCTGACCATCGGCGACATGCCGTGGTAGCGCAGCCCGCCCGCGTGGATGCTCGGCGGCATGAACTTGTGGCCGAGCGTATACATCTTCACCAGCGGCGTGGTTTCGGCCGTGTCGCCGAAATCATAGCGCAGTTCGCCTTCCGTCAGGGTCGGGCAGGCCGATGGCTCGACGCCGACGATGCGGTATTTCTTCCCGTCCTTGATTTTTCCCCGGATGAAGGGAAACGCCAGGCCGGCAAAATTGCTCCCGCCGCCGCAGCAGCCGAAAATCACGTCCGGTTCCTCGCCGGCGAGCTCCATCTGCTTGATAGTTTCCTCGCCGATGACGGTCTGGTGATGGCAGACGTGATTCAGGACGCTGCCGAGGGAATATTTTGTGCCGGGTGTTTTGACGGTATCCTCGACCGCCTCGCTGATGGCGATGCCAAGGCTGCCCGCACATTGCGGATCTTCTGCGAGCAGCTTGCGGCCGTATTCGGTCAGGTTGCTCGGACTCGCGTGCACCGTCGCGCCCCAGGTGTGCATGAGCATCCGGCGATACGGCTTCTGGTCGTAGCTGACCTTGACCATGTAAATATTGCACTCCAGCCCGATCAGGCTGCAGGCGAACGCCAGCGACGCGCCCCACTGGCCCGCGCCGGTTTCCGTGGCGAGCCGCTTGGTGCCGGCGACTTTGTTGAAGTAAGCCTGCGGCACGGAGGTGTTCACCTTGTGGCTGCCGGCGGGACTGGCGCCTTCGTATTTGTAATAGATGTGAGCGGGCGTTTTCAGGGCCTTTTCCAAGCGCACGGCGCGCAGCAACGGCGTGGGCCGCCACAGCGCATAGATGTCGCGCACCGGCTCGGGAATCTCGATGTATTTCTCCCGGCTGATTTCCTGATCAACGAGGTTGCGCGGGAAAATGGCCTCCAGCGCCTCGGGCGGCAGCGGCTCCTTGGTGCCGGGATGCAGCGGCGGGGGCAGCGGCTCGGGGAAATCGGCGTTGAGGTTATACCAGGTGGACGGGATGTCCGCCTGCGTCAGATCGAAGCGCGTTTTCTGGCTCATGTGAATAAGTGGGTGACCGCCACATCATCCACGCCGCCGCGAATCTAAACCAGCCCTGTCGTGCCAAAAGTTAAGCAAATTTTGGCGTCGCCCGGCAGGACGAGTTAGCCGCATATTATTAAAAACCCACGGCGAATGACCGTGGGTTCGGGGCTGCCATCTTCCGGATGGCAGAAATGTTTTTCAGCTCGCCTTGACCGCCGCGACGAGCGCGTTGAGCGAGGCCTTGGCGTCGCCGAACAACATCCGCGTGTTGTCCTTGTAGAAAAGATGGTTCTCAATGCCGGCGAAACCGACGGCCATCGAGCGTTTCATCACGATGGTGGTCTTGCAACGGTCGGCATCAATGATGGGCATGCCGTAAATGGGGCTGGATTTGTCCTCGCGGGCGGCGGGATTCACCACGTCGTTCGCGCCAATAACGAGGCAGACATCCACGCGGTCCATCGAGGGATTGATCTGCTCCATTTCGATGAGCTGGTCGTAGGGAACGTTCGCCTCGGCGAGCAGCACGTTCATGTGACCGGGCATGCGGCCGGCGACCGGATGAATGGCGAATTGCACTTCGACGCCGCGCTTGCCGAGTTCTTCGGTAAGTTCGCGCACGGAATGCTGCGCCTGCGCCACGGCCATGCCGTAACCAGGAACCACCACGACGCGCTGCGCATAGGCCAGCAGCAACGCCACTTCGTCGGCCTGAATGGCCTTGACCGTTCCGGCAACTCCGCCAGCGGCCGCCGCGCTGCCGCCGCTGGAACCGAACGCGCCGAACAGAACATTGGTGACCGGGCGATTCATCGCCTTGCACATGAGCAGAGTGAGCAGCGTGCCGGAGGAACCGACGAGCGTACCCGCGACGACCATCGCCAAGTTGTTGATAGCAAAACCGTCCGCCGCAACGGCGAGCCCGGTGAAAGAGTTGAGCAGCGAGATGACGACCGGCATGTCCGCGCCGCCGATGGGCATGACCATCGCCACGCCGAAGAACAGCGCGAGGGCAAACATCACAATGAACGCCGTGATGGCGTTGCCGCCGGTGACATTGAACGTGAGCCAGCCGCACAAGCCGAGAATGACGAGCAGGATGAGGCCGTTGAGAATATTCTGGCCGGGGAACGTGTGCGGCTTCTCAAATTTTCCTTCCAGTTTCAGATACGCGATGATGCTGCCGGAGAAGGAAAGCGACCCGATGAGGGTGGCGAACAGCATGGAGCCGGCGATAAAGGCGGAAGCTTCGTGTTTTGGATTGGTGAATTCCAGACTCGCGACCAGCGCCGCTGCGCCGCCGCCGAGGCCGTTGAAGAGCGCGACCATCTGCGGCATGGAGGTCATCTTCACTGAATACGCGCCGAACGCGCCGATGACGAGGCCGATGAGCGTGCCGATGACGATGAGCGTGTAATTAAAAGTCCAGCCGTGCGCCCAGACGTTGTCGCCGCCGGTTTTCTGCAACACCAGCAGCGCGACCAGCATGCCGGCGGCCGCCACGAGGTTGCCGCTCCGCGCGGTCTTCGGCGAACTCAGGAACTTGATGCCGAGGATGAATAAAACCGAGACACCGATGATGATGAGGGGGACGATTTGAGAACACATGGCTATTTCTTTTTCTTGAACATTTGCAGCATCCGGTCCGTGACCATGAAGCCGCCAAACACGTTGGCCGATCCGAAGATCACCGCGACAAAACCGAGCGCCTGTTGGAGCGGCGTGGTGGCGTCCGCCAGCACGAGAATGCCGCCGAACAAAATGATGCCGTGAATGGCGTTGGTGCCGGACATCAGCGGCGTGTGCAGCATCGAGGGCACTTTGGAAATGACCTCAAAGCCGACAAAGACGGCGAGGATGAAAATAAACAGGACGTTGGTATCCATAAAAGATTAGCTGGTTTTGGGGAGCAGTTTTTCGTTCACGATCTTGCCGCCGTGCGTGACAAGGCAGCCTTTGATAATTTCGTCGTCGAGCTTGAGGTTAAAAACCTTTTCCTTCTTGTCCCAAAATTCTTCGACGAGCGCCACGAGGTTCGCGGCATAAACCTGGCTGGCGTGCAGCGGCGCACGTCCGGGCAGATTGGCGATGCCGATGATCTTCACGCCGTTGCGATCAACGATTTCATTATATTTCACACCTTCGACGTTGCCGCCGGTTTCCACGGCCATGTCCACAACCACGCTGCCAGGCTTCATGGCATTGAGCATTTCGGCGGTGACGAGCACCGGCGCTTTGCGGCCGAAAACTTGCGCGGTGGTGATGACGACGTCGGAATCGCCGCAGGTTTTGTTCATCGCGGCGCGTTGGGTCTGGATTTGTTCCTCCGTCAGCGCCTTTGCATAGCCATCCTTGGTCTGGCCGGTTTCGCCAAGATCAATCTTGAGAAATTGCGCGCCGAGCGATTTCACTTGTTCTTCGACTATGGGCCGCGTGTCGTAGGCGGTAACTTTCGCGCCGAGGCGTTTCGCCGTGGCGATGGCCTGCAAACCGGCGACGCCAACGCCGATAATGAACACTTTCGCCGGCAGAATGGTGCCGGCGGCGGTGGTCATCATGGGGAAAATCTTGTTGGAATAGCGCGCCGCGAGGATGACGGCTTCGTAGCCGCCGAGATTCGCCTGCGAGGAAAGCACGTCCATCTTTTGCGCGCGGGTGGTGCGGGGGATGAATTCCATGCTGATGGCACTGACGCCGCGTTCAGCGAATTTTTGCACGAGGTCCTTTTCGTTGAACGGGTCGAGCAGGCTGGCGTGGATGGAACCCGGCTTGAGCTGCGCGATTTCCTCCGCCGGCGGTTTGCGCAGGCGCAGCACGATGTCGCCGGCGGCGATCAGTTCCTTGCGATCGGCGGTGATCATCGCACCGGCTTTCAGATAGGCGTCGTCGGTAAAACCGGCGGCGATGCCAAGCCCGGCCTCGACTTCGACTTGCGCGCCGAGCTTGACGAGCTTGGCAACGCTGTCTGGCGTGAGCGGCGCGCGATTTTCGCCGGGGTGGTTTTCGCGGGGAACGGAAATTTTCATAGCTGGAATTCTGAGCCGAGACAATATCACTTTCTCCTGCTACAAGTAACCCCTTTTTTGCTATTTTGTCCCCCCGGAAGATGGCGCGGTTGAGGACTTTTGATTGGTTCTCATAATGAGAAGCCGCATCGCACCGTCGCGAAGGCTCTGCTCTGCGCCGGCTTCAGCGGCGCTTTTGTGCGGCTGACTTGCTTGGAACGAAGGCCGGTCTGATGGCGTTCCAAACCGGATCCATGCAGTAGAAATGATACGTCACAGGAAGTGAGCAACGCTGGTCGGCCTCTGACTCAAACCGCGGCGCTCATATTCGCCGGCTTCGGAACGGCCGCCAAATACTGGTCAATCGCCTGCGCCGATTTCTTGCCGTCGCCCATCGCCAGAATCACCGTGGCGGCTCCGCGAACGATGTCGCCGCCGGCAAAAACGCCGGGAATGCTCGTCGCGCCGTTTTCATCCGCGACGATGTTGCCCCACTTGTTCAATTTCAAATCCGGGCAGGTGGCCGTGAGCAGCGGATTGGCCTTGGTGCCGATGGCCACGACGACGACGTCGCAGTCCAAGACGAATTCCGAGCCGGGAATAACTTCGGGCCGGCGGCGGCCGGAACTGTCCGGTTCGCCGAGTTTCATCTTCTGGCATTTCATGCCAGTGACCCAACGTTTAGCGTTGCCGATCACTTCAATGGGCGCGGTGAGAAATTCAAACTTCACGCCTTCTTGTTCAGCGTGGTGAACTTCCTCGGCGCGGGCGGGCAGTTCATCATGCGTGCGGCGATAGACAATCATCGCCTCTTTCGCGCCGAGCCGCTTGGCTGTGCGCACGGCGTCCATGGCCACGTTGCCGCCGCCGACGACCGCGACGCGCTGGCCGTTCAGCACCGGCGTGTCGGAGCGCGGAAAATCATACGCCGCCATCAGGTTGATGCGCGTGAGGTATTCATTCGCAGAATAGACGCCTTTGAAATTTTCTCCGGCCACATTCATGAACACGGGCAAACCCGCGCCGTTGGCGATGAAGATGGCGTCGAACTTTTCCTGCAATCCAGGAATCGTGTAGGTGCGGCCGATGATGACATTGCACTCGATTTTCACGCCCGCTGCCTGCAACCGTTCCACTTCCTGCGCGACGATTTTTTTGGGCAGACGAAATTCCGGAATCCCATAAATCAAAACGCCGCCCGCCTTGTGCAAGGCTTCGTAAATGGTCACATCATGGCCGCGCCGGGCGAGTTCGCCGGCGGCGGTCAGCCCGGCCGGGCCGGAGCCAACGATGGCCACTTTCTTGCCGGTTGGCTCCGGCTTGATTTGCGGCAACTGGTCGCGATGTTCACGCGCCCAGTCGGCCACGTAGCGTTCCAGATAGCCTACGCCAACGGGAAGACCTTTCGCGGCACGAACACAGACGGCTTCGCACTGCGTTTCCTGCGGACAGACGCGGCCGGTCACGGCGGGCAGCGCATTATCGCAGAGCAGGCTTTGCGCGGCTTCGGCGAGTTTGCCGGCGGTGAGCAGATCGAGAAATTTCGGGATGTTCACGCCCACCGGGCAGCCATTCATGCAGCGCGGGTCCTTGCATTGCAGGCAGCGGTCGGCTTCCAGCAGCGCCAGGCGTTCGGGCAGGCCGAGATTGACTTCGAGAAAATTGGCGGCGCGCGT
>Ga0265327_10003433_pt1 | contig 15136 bp, 12 predicted proteins | sample 41621metaG_FD_202089 | JGI IMG/M metagenome (GOLD analysis project Ga0265327, IMG submission 202089) | Rhizosphere microbial communities from Carex aquatilis grown in University of Washington, Seatle, WA, United States - 4-16-21 metaG | ecosystem: Host-associated > Plants > Roots > Rhizosphere... | reverse complement strand
ACCCAGTCGTCGCCGTCGCGGACAGCGGACGTCGTGAACTGGGTGGGGTCGGCGCCACCCTGCGGCTCGGTCATCGAGTAACAGGAGAAGACCTCGCCGTTGAGCAGCGGCCGCAGATACTGCTCCTTCTGCTCCGGGGTGCCGTAATGCGCGATGATCTCCGCGTTGCCGGTGTCCGGTGCCTGACAACCGAAGATGATCGGCGCCCACTGCGACCGGCCCAGGATCTCGTTGAGCAGCGCCAGCTTCAGCTGCCCGTAGCCCTGTCCGCCGAGCTCGGGGCCAAGGTGGGTGGCCCACAAGCCTTTTCGTCGCACCTGCTCCTTGAGTGGGTCGACGACCCGGCGGCGCGTCTCGTCGAGCGCGGTGTACTGCAGGTGCGGCCAGATCAGGTCGAGCGGTTCGATCTCGTCGCGCACGAAGGCGTCGGCCCAGTCGAGGAGTTCCTGGAACTCCGGATCGGTTTCGAAATCCCAAGCCATACGGCCTCCTTCGGTTCGGCCTCGCCGCGTGAGAAACACAGCTGCCTCTTGTTCTAACGCACCGGCGACGGTTTGGGAATGCCTAGCGGGACTAAGCGACAGACAGTGAGTAGGTGTTGCCCAGGTCGTCCTGAGTGACGTGGGCATCGTCGATGGTGGTGTCGATGCGCAGGGGGCTGGTCAGCGTCGACGTCCGATAGCTCCAGCCGTCGGGCAATTGCAGTCGCGCACCGAGCGCCGGCAAGTCCGCCAGTGACAGCGTCGGGTCGACCGTCTGGCTCCATGACTGCATGACCCACCGCTGCCCCCGCGGGTCGACCAGCTCGAAGACCGGCCGCCCGGCGCCGAACACGAAGACCGTGCGGCGGCTGACCTTGTTCACGCTGTAGGGCGCGGGGTTCATCGAAGACAATTCGACCGTCGCCTGCTGCAGCATCTCGATACCGCCGAACGCCTTCTTCTCGCCGACGTCCTCGCGGGTTTTCACGATCTCGCTCATCAGCCAGTAGCGCGGACCGTTGAGCAAAGCGGCGGCCACGCCGTTCTCCGCGGCGAGAGCCTGCTGGTTGAGCGCGGACCAGGCGTCTTGCGGACAGTCGTTCAGCGGGAAGGTGTTGAACACGGCGACCTGCGGCCCCGACGGCGTCTGGGACACCAGCAGGACCTCGCCGTAGCGCTTGCCGAACGTATCGGCCGGAGAATTTTCCATCCCGTCAACGCTACGGCCGAAAACGGGCGAAAAGATCCCGATTTGTCCCATTTCGCGGGAGGTAGAGCCATCTTTTACGCCATCACTCTGGCTAAAAGTTTGGTGTGCTAGGTATATTTCGCCCGACAGTGAATGTGTAATGCCGCCGAGCTCCATCTCCATGGACCTGCCGGGCCTGATGGAAGGGTGACGCCGAGTGAGTGCCACCAACACGGAGCGATCCAAGATCGGTCACCTGATCTGGGTGCTGGCGATCCCGATCGTGATCGGCTGGTTCCTACTCAACGTCGCCACCAACACGCTGGTCCCGCCGCTGGAGAAGGTCGGCGAGGAGCACACCGTCGGGCTCAGCGCCAAAGACGGCCCCGCGATGATCGCGATGAAACAGATCGGCGCGAACTTCCAGGAGTTCGATTCCGACAGCAACGCCATGGTGGTCCTGGAGGGTGACCAACCCCTCGGCGCCGAGGCACACCACTACTACGACGGCCTCGTCGCGAAGCTGATCGCTGACACCGCGCACGTCGAGCACGTCGCGGACTTCTGGAGTGACCCGCTGACGGCAGTCGGCTCGCAGAGCGCCGACGGCAAGGCCGCGTACGTTCAGATCTACCTCCGCGGCAACCAGGGCGAGACCAAGGCCAACGATTCCGTCGCCTCCGTCCGGCAGATCGTCGCCGACTCGAAGCCGCCGGCCGGGCTGCATGTGTTCGTCACCGGCGGCGCCCCACTGGTCTCCGACCAGCACCACGCCGGCGACAAGAGCATCGCCAAGGTCACCGCCATCACCCTGCTGGTGATCGCGCTGATGCTGCTCCTCGTCTACCGGTCGATCATGACCATGATCCTGATCCTGCTGATGGTGTTCCTCGAACTCGGTGCGGCCCGCGGCGTCGTCGCGTTCCTGGCCAACGCGAACGTCATCGGCCTGTCGACGTTCGCGGTGAACCTGCTGACATTGATGGTGATCGCGGCCGGCACGGACTACGCCATTTTCGCCATCGGGCGCTACCAGGAAGCCCGCGGCGACAACGAGGACCGCGTCAAGGCCTACGACACGATGTTCCGCGGCACGGCGCACGTGGTTCTGGGGTCGGGTCTGACCATCGCCGGCGCCATGCTCTGCCTGAGCTTCACCCGGCTCCCGTACTTCCAGACCATGGGCGTGCCCTGTGCCATCGGCACCCTCGTCGCCGTCATCGCGGCCCTGACGCTCGGGCCCGCCGTCATCAAGATCGGCAGCCGGTTCGGGCGCTTCGAACCCAAGCGCGCGATCCACTCCCGTGGCTGGCGCCGCGTCGGCGTCGTCGTGGTGCGCTGGCCGGGCCCGGTGCTCGTCGCCACGCTGGCGCTCGCGCTCGTCGGCCTGGTGACGCTGCCCGGGTACAAGACGAACTACGACGCCCGCCGCTACGTGCCGGCCGAGCTGACCGCCAACGTCGGATATGCCGCCGCCGAACGGCATTTCAGCGCGTCTCGGATGAACCCCGAGCTGCTGATGGTGCAGAGCGATCACGACCTGCGGAACTCGGCGGACTTCCTGGTGATCGACAAGATCGCCAAGGCAATCGTGCACACGCAGGGTGTCGCACGGGTGCAGACGATCACCCGGCCCGACGGAAAACCCATCAAGCACACGACGATTCCGTTCATCATGGGCATGCAGTCCGTCACCTCGAAGATGACGTAGAAGTACCAGCAGGACTCGATGGCCAACATGCTGCAGCAGGCCAGCGACATGCAGGTCAGCATCGACACGATGACCAAGATGCAGGCCATCACCACGCAGATGGCCGCCACCACGCACGACATGTCGATGAAGACCGCCAACATGGCGCTCGACGTCGCCGACTTGCGTGACCACATCTCCGATTTCGACGACTTCCTGCGGCCCATCCGTAACTACCTGTACTGGGAACCGCACTGCTACGACATCCCGATGTGCTGGTCGACCCGGGCGCTGTTCGACACGCTCGACGGCATCGACGTCATGACAGACGACATCCAGACGCTGGTCCCGGATCTGATGAAGATGGACAAGCTGACGGCCGAGATGGTCACGGTGATGCCGCCTCAGATCGAGGTCATGAAGAACATGAAGCAGTACATGCTGACCATGTATCAGACCCAGAAGGGTCAGGTGGATCAGCGTGCGGCGGCGTCGGACAACGCGGCAGCGATGGGCGAGGCGTTCGACAACTCGCTGAACGACGATTCCTTCTACCTGCCACCGGAAGCCTTCGACAACAAGGACTTCAAGCGCGGCATGAAGAACTTCATCTCGCCGGACGGCAAGTCGGTGCGCTTCATCATTCAGCACGAGGGCGACCCGGCGACGCCGGAAGGTATCGCTCACGTCGACCCGATCAAGCAGGCCGCCAAAGAAGCCATCAAGGGCACCCCGCTGGAGGGCTCCAAGATCTATCTGGCCGGCACCGCCGCCACCTACAAAGACATGCACGACGGCGCGCAGTACGACCTGATGATCGCCGGAATCGCCGCGGTTTCATTGATTTTCATCATCATGCTGCTCATCACCCGAAGCATGGTGGCGGCGGGCGTGATCGTCGGCACGGTGCTGCTGTCACTGGGCGCATCGTTCGGCATGTCGGTTCTGTTGTGGCAGCACCTCATCGGCCTCGAGCTGCACTGGATGGTGCTGCCCATGTCGGTCATCCTGCTGCTCGCGGTGGGCTCTGACTACAACCTGCTGCTGGTGTCGCGGTTCAAGGAGGAGGTGGCCGGCGGCATGAAGACCGGCATCATCCGTTCCATGGCAGGTACGGGATCGGTGGTCACCTCAGCCGGTCTGGTGTTCGCGGCCACCATGGCGTCCTTCGCCTTCAGCGACCTGAAGGTCATGGCACAGGTGGGCACCACCATCGCGCTGGGTCTGCTGTTCGACACGCTGATCGTCCGGTCCTTCATGACTCCGGCCATCGCGGCGATGCTGGGCCGGTGGTTCTGGTGGCCGAAGCGCCTCCGCCAGGAGGCGTCCGAGCGCCGGCTCGCGGCCATCGGGATTCAGCCGGCGACAGTGGGCAAGTAGGAATCGATCAGCTCGACGACCATCTGCCGGGCCAGCGTGATCGGCGCGGTGGACCGGTCGAGCTTCGACGCGGTGAGGGCGCCGTCGTAGATGAGCTGGACGCGCTGGGCGACGACGGCGGCGTCATCGACCCCGGCGTCCCGGAGCAGTGCGACGAGCTGCCTGCGCATCCATTGCCGGTGCGCCCGCACCGGTTCAAGGGTGCCACCCGGGAATTCGGTGGCCGCGTTGACGTACAGACAGCCCCGGAACTGGCGCTTGCGTGCCGAGGCGGCCGCGAGGTCGAAGAACACCAGAAGCTTCTGCGCCGGGTCGTGGAGCCCGGAAGTCTTCGTTTCCCAGCGCTTGCGATCAGCCTGATCCAATTCGTTCAGGTACGCGATCACCAACGCGTCCTTCGATCCGTACGAGCTGTACAGGCTGGCCTTGGCCACGCCCGCCTCGCGCAGGATCGCGTCGATGCCGACGGCGCGAATGCCTTGTGTGGCAAAGAGATTCGATGCCGTGTCGAGAAGTCGCCGAGCCGGCCCGGTGGCATCGACACGGGGCGTCGGCCGGTCCGGACGGTGGGTGCGGGGCGCGCTCATATCTGCACCATAGCCGAGGACGGCCGATAGACAGACCGGTCTGTTCATGCGAGCGTCGTGATGTCATCGACGCCCGACGAACAGGAACACACCGTGACTTTGTACCTCTACGAAATCGCAGGACTACCCGGCCGAGCCGAGGTCGACCAGGCCATCAAGACGCTCGATGCAGAAGTACACCGGGACGGCGGCGAACTCATCGAGGCGCAGGTGACCGGTGAGCACCGGCTGTTCGTCGTTGCCGAGCTCGCGGACGGTCCGCTGCAGCTCGACGCGACCACGGTCAGGGCCGCAGAAGTCACCGGTCCCCACGAAGTGCGGCTGGTCGGTGCGGACCTGGCGCAGCTGAAAGCTGTTCGCCCCACCGCCGGATATCTGGTCGAGTGGGACCTGCCCGCAGACCTGGACATGGACAGCTACCTCAGCCGGAAGAAGGCGAACGCACCGAAATACGCGGAGGTGCCCGAGGTCAGTTTCCTTCGGACCTACGTGCGGGTCGACATGGACAAGTGCCTGTGTTTCTACGACGCGCCCGACGAGGACGCGGTACGGCGGGCGCGGGTGGCCGTGCAGACCCCGATCGATCGGTTGTACGGACTGGAAAGCGGTGGGCAATGACGACTCTGGTGTCCGACGACGTCGCGACCAGACTGGCGCGCGTCACGGCCGGGGTGGACGCCCGGGCCGGTGACCTGGATGCGGGCCACACCGATGTCCGCGCGGATCTGCGCGCGCTCGGCGCGGCCGGATTGTTCGGGTTGCGCGACCTGCCCGATTCCGTGCGCGTGATCGAGCAGGTGTCGGCGGTGAGCCTTGCGGCAGGTTTCTCCGCCTGGGCGCACCAGATGGCGATTCACTACCTGGGCGACCGGCCGGACCTGTCGGAGGCGCTGCTCACGGCACACCGCCCCGGCGTGACGGCCATGGCCGCCGGGCTCAAGCACGTGGCGGGCCTCGGCCAGCTCCCGATCGTGGCCGGAGAGACGCGCCGCGGGCTGCGGCTCAGCGGACCGATCCGCTGGGCGTCCAACGTCTTTGATGATGCGCTGATCGTGCTGCCGGCGCGTACCGCCGCGGGACGGCTGTATGTCGTCGCCGTCGATGTGAGCGCGGTCGGGGTGGTGGTCGATCGGGCGCCCACGCTGATGGCCCTGGGTGCCACGGCGTCGACGTCATTGAGCCTGTACCAGGTCGAGGTGGGCGCCGAGCGCATCATCAGCGCCGACCTCACGGCATTCGTCCGCGGGATCAAGCCGACGTTCCTGCTGCTGCAGACCGCGTTCTGCGTCGGCGTCACCGGCGCGGCGCTCACCGCGGCCGGCGCGACGACCGATGCGTTGGCGGCCCAGTTCGACGGTGACCTCGCCGATCTGGTGGCGCAAGCCGAACACAACCGCCGACGACTCTACGAATTCGCCTCGGCGCCAGGGGAAGTCAATGCGGCCGAGGTGATCCGGCTACGACTGGACGCCGCACACGACGCGGTGGCCGCGACCCGACTGGAATCGGCCCTGGCCGGTGGCCGGGGCTATCGCGCGGGGACGGCGGCCAATCGCCGGTTCCGCGAAGCAGCCTTTCTGCCTGTGCAATCACCTTCGGAAGGACAACTGAGGTGGGAACTGAAGCAGTACGGATAACCGCGGGCAGCAAGAGATTCGGTGACAGCGTCGTGCTCGACGGCATCGACCTGGCCGTCGAGGCGGGGGAGTTCGTCGCGGTACTCGGGCGTAGTGGCAGCGGGAAATCGACGCTACTGCGGGTACTGGCCGGTTTGGACTCGCTGAGCTCGGGAACTGTGAGTTGGCCCGCTGCCGGCGAGCGGCCGCACACCGGCGTCGTCTTCCAGGACGCGCTGCTGCTGCCGTGGCTGACAGTGCAGGGCAACGTCTCCTACGCGCGGCGATTCACACACCGGCGCAAGGGATTCGACGCGGACTACGCCGCGGAACTGATGCGGCGCTTCGGCGTCGACGGGCTGGCCGACCGCTATCCCGACCAGCTGTCCGGCGGGCAGGCCCAGCGGGTCGCCATCCTGCGCGCGGTGGCCACCCGGCCACAGCTGCTGCTGCTCGACGAGCCGTTCAGCGCGCTTGACCCCGCGACCCGTGCGGACCTGCAGCAGTGGCTGACCACGCTCACCACCGAATTGGGCGTGACGGTGCTGCTGGTCACCCATGACGTCGAGGAGGCACTGAGCCTCGCGCAGCGCGTCGTGCTCCTGGCCGAGGGCGGGCGCATCCACCGGGAATGGCGCCTGAGCGCGGCCGACCGGTCCGGCCTGCGTGAGGAAATCCTCAGCCATTACCGGGTTTCCGAACTGTGGGTGGCATGAGCCGACTGCTGATCTCGCGGCGGCAGGCCCTGATCGCCGCGGCGGCGGCCGCCGGTGGCGCATTCGGGCTCGCCGACCTGGCGCACAGTGCCACAACGGATTCGGCAGCGGCCGGGCCGTTGCGGGTGGGGTATCTGCCGATCACCGACGCCGCGCCGCTGCTCATGGCGCACTCTGCCGGGCTGTATCCGGCGGGTGCCGGCAAGCCCGTGCTGTTCCGGAGTTGGGCGGCGCTGGGCGAGGCGTTCCTGAATCGTCAGCTCGACGTGGTGCACCTGCTGATGCCGATGGCGGTGCAGTTGCGGTACGCGCTCGGTGGCGGCGTCCGGGTACTCGGCTGGAATCACACCAACGGCTCGGCGCTCACCGTCGCACCCCATATCCGCGAACTGCCGGACCTTGCGGGTTCGCAACTCGCGATCCCGTTCTGGTGGTCGATTCACAACATCGTCCTGCAGAAGATGTTGCGGGCCAACGGATTGCAACCGGTGATCCGGCGGTCGGCATCACGCGCCGACCGCACCGTCGAGCTCGTCGTGATGAGTCCGTCGGACATGGTGCCGGCCCTGGCCACCGGCACCATCGGCGGCTACGTCGTGGCTGACCCGTTCAACGCGATGGCGCAGACCAAGAAGATCGGGCGCATCCACACCTTCCTGGGCGATGTATGGCGCGATCATGCCTGCTGCGCCCTGGTGACCCGTGACGACGTCATCACCAGTCGGCCGGCGGCAGTACAACAGCTCACCGATGCCGTTGTGACGGCACAACTTGCGCTGTCGAACGATCGGAAGGCGGCCGCGGCAACACTCGGCGGCGGGCGATACCTGCCCCAGCCAGTGCCGGCGATCACGCTGGCGATGACCTATCCCACAGCGCCGTACCCGCTGCATCACCCCGAGTGGCAGCCCCAGCGGCTCGGCTTTCAGCCGTTCCCGTTCCCGAGCTTCACCAGTGAACTGGTAACGGCCATGCACGACACCGTCATCGACGGCGATCGGCGATTCCTGGAACGGCTGGACCCCACCGCCGTGCACGGCGACCTCGTCGACGACACCTTCGTCCGCAATTCCATTCAGGCCCACGGCGGTCCGGCGGCCTTCGGCCTCAGCGGCGGCTACACCCGAACCGAGCAATTGGAGCTGACATGACCACGACATCCGTCCGCGCGGTGATCGATCCGCCGGTGGCGGTCCGGCGCTGGGCGCCGCCGGTCGGCGTCGTCGTCGTCGCGGTCGGGCTCTGGTGGTTGACGACGACCGTGTTGAGCGCCCCGCATTCGCTGCTGCGCCAGGCCGCCCCGCAGCGCGTCGCGCCCGCGGTCGTCGACCTGTTCACCCGCGGTGTGCTGCTGCCCGATATCGGGATCAGCCTGTGGCGGTTGGTGATCGGTCTGGCGGTCGCGGTCGTCATCGGGATCCCGGCGGGCTTGCTGCTGGGGCTCAGTGGCACGGCCGAGCGAGCCACCGCGCCGCTCGTCCAGTTCGTGCGGATGATCTCGCCGCTGTCCTGGGCCCCCATCGCCGTGGCGGTCTTCGGCATCGGCAACGAGCCGGTGATCTTCCTGATCGCGGTGGCGGCGGTGTGGCCGGTGTTGATCAACACCGTGGCCGGGGTGCGCGCCGTCGACCCGGGCTACCTGGATGTGGCGCGGTCGTTCCACGCCACCCGCTGGGAACTGGTCACCGCCGTGGTGTTGCCGGCCATCAGAGGGCAGTTGCAGACCGGCGTGCGGGTGGCGCTGGGCATCGCCTGGGTGGTGCTGGTTCCGGCCGAAATGCTCGGTGTGCGTTCGGGTCTGGGTTATCAGGTGCTCAACGCCCGGGACCAGCTGGCCTACGACCAGGTGGTGGCGGTGATCGTGGTGATCGGAGCGCTGGGTTTCCTGCTGGATGTCGTCGCGCGTCGGCTGACTTCTTCGGAGCGGTCAAGGGTGGCGCCCAATCGGGGATAGGGTGGCGCCGTGACTCTCTCGGCGATCGTGACCGTCCCCGCGCTGCTCGCGCCGGCTGACTTCACCGCGCCGATCGCGGGCGAGCCGGCTCTGGTGCGAGCTGTGCTGGCGGTGCGCGCCGTGGCGGCGGTATCAGTGGTCGCCGCCGAGGGGTCGGCCGACGCAGCGGCGGAATGTCTTGCGGCCCACGGCTTGGGTGACGTGCCGGTGCGCACGGCGGCGGCGCTGCCCGCCGAGGGGAATTCGGTCCTGGTGCACGACGTCCGCTACCCGCTCGCTCCCGCGGCTCTGGCGGCCCGGGTGGCGGCAGGGCTTGCGGATCACGACGTCGTACTACCGGTGCTGATGATGACCGACAGCGTGAAAAGCATTGCCGCGCAGGACATCGTGTTGGGCAATGTAGACCGTTCCGAACTCGTCACCGCGCAGTACCCGCGGGGATTCTCCGCAACGGCACTGGCTCAGCTCCCGCAACTCGATGACCTGGCAGCGATCACGTCGGAAGGGCTGCGAGTCGGCACTGTCGAGGGCGACCCCAACGCCTTCGCCGTTGATCTCGCGCACGACCGCGGACTGCTGGACGCGATCGTCGCCGCCGGCTGAGGGCCCCACGCCGAGCGTGGGGCATCTCGTGGGGGTCGTCGGCGTGCCGTCTCGTCAGCCCACACGCTCGACGTAGGGCCGCTGCGATCGTTACCGCCGGCCGAGCAGGCGCTCGGCGACCTGCACGTCGTGCGCGAAGGTCACCTTGAAATTCTGGGCCGACCCGGCGATCGCGTGGACCTCGATGTCGGTGAAGCGCTCGACACACGACGAGGTGTCGGTGCCCTCGAACCCGGCGGCCGCCGCGTCCCGATAGGCCTGCCACAGCGGCCCGGCCCGGAAGGCCTGCGGCGTCTGCACCCGCACCAGCGACTGGTCGATGGCACTCAGGCCGTCCGCCGTCATGCGCAACACGTCGCCGGACGGCAGCACGGGAATGGCACCACCGTGCGCCCGTGCCGTGGTGACGGCGGTGTCCATCAGGTCGACACCGGCCAGTGGGCGGGCGGCGTCGTGGATCAGCACGACGTCGACCGTGCCGGCGTCGATGTCCGCCGAGAGGTAGCTGAGCACGTTGTGTTCGGAGCCGTGTCGCGAATCGCCGCCCTCGACGAATTCGACTGCGGTGCCGGGGAGTTCGTCGGCCATCAGTTGCACGACCTGGTCGCGTTCACCGCGCCGGAACACCAGGATGGTGCGCGCGACCTCGGGGCTTGCGGCCACCGCCGCCACCGACCACGCCACCATGCTGCGGCCGGCCAATTGCAGGTAGGCCTTGTTGCCGTCGGCCCCGACCCGCGATCCGATACCGGCGGCAAGCACGACGCCGACAGCGATGGGGGGAGCGGACACGTCTTCACGGTAGTGGGACGGGAGCGGGGATCTGCGGCAGGCTTACCGTGACGCGGCCCGGACGGGGCCCGGTTCGCTGAAGGGACACGGCATGGATGGGACGCAGCAGGACGCTCCCGACCCACACGGCGCGGTGCGCGCTCACCGGTTGACCCCGATGCGGGGCCGCGATCCCCATGAGAAGCACCGCGTCGCGACGCCGCTGGAGTTGCTGTTCGACCTGACTTTCGTCGTCGCGTTCGGGGTCGCGGCATCGGAGTTGTCGCACATGTTGTCCGCGGGTCACGTCGGCGCGGGCATCACGGGCTTCGTGTTCTCGACTTTCGCGATCTGTCTGGCCTGGATCAACTTCACCTGGTTCGCCTCGGCGTACGACACCGACGACTGGGTGTTCCGGTTGATGACCATGGTCGAAATGGTCGGCGTGCTGATCCTGGCTCTCGGCCTGCCCGCGTTCTACGCCTCGATCGAACACGGCCACCACGTCAACAACGCGGTCCTCGTGGCCGGCTACGTGGTGATGCGAATTGTCTTGGTATCCCAGTGGTTACGCGCGGCACGGCAGAATCCGGCAGGCCGGTCGGCGGCGATGACGTACGCCGTCATCGTGTCCGCGGTCCAGGTGGGCTGGATCGGCACGGTGTTTCTGCCCACGAGTGTGCCGGTGACACTGGGCATTTGGGTGCTGCTGGCGATCGTCGAACTCGCCGGGCCGGTCATCGCGGAAAACCGCTGTGGCGGCACGCCGTGGCACGCGCACCACATCGCCGAACGCTACGGCCTGTTGGCGATCATCGCGCTGGGCGAGGGCGTTGTCGGGACCGTGGCCTCGCTGTCGGCCGTCGTCGCCGAGCACGGCTGGTCCTGGGACGCGGTGCTACTGGCCATCTCGGGCACGGCCCTGACTTTCGGCATGTGGTGGGTGTATTTCATGGTGCCTTCGGCCGACGCGCTGCATGCGCACCGGGAGCGGGGATTCTGGTTCGGGTATCTGCACATGCCGGTGTACGGGGCCATCGTCGCGACCGGTGCCGGCCTGCACACGGCCGCGTATTTCATCCAGCACCATTCGGCGCTGGGTTCGGTGGCGACGGTGCTGAGCGTGGTGATCCCGGTCGGCGTCTACATCGCGCTGGTGTACGTGCTGTACACGATCATGCTGAGGTCGATGGATTCCCTGCATGTGCTGCTGGTGGTGCTGACCGCGGTCGTTCTGGTGGCGACGGTGGTATTGGCCGGCGTGGGAGTGCCGATGACGGTCTGCCTGCTGGTGGCGAGCCTCGCGCCGATGGTGAGCGTGGCCGGGTTCGAGATCATCGGGCACCGGCACGTCGCGGAAGCCGTCGAGCGCGGAGCGTGAAGAAGGTGGCGAGAAATCGCGAGATTCTGACGATCTGCCCCACGTTGAGCACGTGCGGCTGGGACAAGAATGCACTGGTGTGGCTAACGGGCCACGAGGGGTAGCTGTCATATTCTGTGACTCGTGGCAATTTCGCGTCGTGACCTGCTGAAATACGCTGCAGCCGCGCCGGCGGCGGTGGGCCTGGGAGCCGGGTTGCAATCGGTGCTCGGCGCGACGACCGCCTCCGCGGCCCCGTACGGAGTGTTGCTGGACTACGCCGCGGGAGTGCTCAGCGCGTCCGATATCCGGTCGGCAGGAGCGCTGGGCGCCATCCGCTACGTGTCGGACCGCCGACCGGGCGGGGCGTGGATGCTGGGCAAGCCCATCCAGCTGCCCGAGGCCCGCGACCTCTACAAGGGTGGGCTGAAAATCGTCTCCTGCTATCAGTACGGCAAGGAATCGACGGCCGACTGGCTGGGCGGGCACGTCGCCGGCGTGCAGCACGCCCAGCGCGGATTCGCCCTGCACACCGCGGCGGGCGGTCCGGTCGGGGCACCGATCTACGCGTCCATCGACGACGATCCGACTCCTGAGCAGTACAAGGCGCAAGTTGCGCCCTACCTCCGCGGCTGGGAATCGGTGCTCGGTCACCAGCGGGTCGGGGTGTACGCCAACTCCAAGACCATCGAGTGGGCCGTCCAGGACGGCCTGGGGTCGTACTTCTGGCAGCACAACTGGGGCTCGCCCGGCGGGGTCGCGCATCCGGCGGCAGCACTGCATCAGGTGGAGATCGACAAGCAACACGTCGGGGGAGTTGGCGTCGACCTCAACCACATCCTCAAGCCGCGCTTCGGGCAGTGGGACTGACGGCCGCGCAGATTACCGCTCAGTAGTTAGCTGGCGCCCGGCTCTAAGAAAACGAGATCAAACCGCAGCAAATGGCCGCTCGGTAACTTACCGCGTGTATAGACATACGGACCGTCATTGTCGAGTGTTTTCTGGATCGGGTCTTTTCCTACTCATTAGTAAGGTCGGACGCCGTCACGAGGGCGGTAACGATTTGATAACAATACCGCTTTGATCAGCGATATTGTTGCTACTCGACCGTAACCACCTGCCAACAGGACGTTTGTCCTGTTGGGTATGGGCGGTCCCGGGACGTGGTGTTACCCAGGCGGGTGGTTACCGATCCGTAGAACTCGCTGGTAACCATTTCCGGCCGAAAAACGCCGCGAATCTTATGACACTCTTAGTGCAGTCGGCCCGGCTCTCCGGCGCCCGAAAACTCGGGTGCCAGACGTAGCACGGGCCTCACGTGATCCGACGTCGCATCGCGTTGCCCCAGGGCCGACTACCAAGACCAAGCAGCACCTTGACGGTTCGCGCGGCAACGAGGGAGAGACGAAGTGACGATCAACGAGCACCGCAACGTAACCAGTAGCAACACCGAGGCCGTGGCGGCGAGTGCCCACGCGCTGGTGGACCTGCTCAACGCCGGGGAGCCGTATGCCGTCGCGTTCGGTGGCCAGGGCGCCTCCTGGCTGGAGAACCTCGAAGAACTCGTCAGCTCGGCCGGCATCGAATCCGAGCTCAGCGAGATCGTCGGCGAAGCGGCCCTGCTGTTGGAGCCCGTCGCGCGCGAGCTCGTCGTCGTGCGCCCCATCGGCTTCGAGCCCATGCAGTGGGTGCGTGCCCTCGCCGCTGACGAGCCGCTGCCGTCGGCCAAGCAGCTGACCACCGCCGCCATCTCCGGCCCGGGCATCCTGCTGGCCCAGATGGCCGCCATCCGTGCCGTGCAGCGTCAGGGCCTGGACCTGGCCGGCACCCCGCCGGTCGCCGTCGCCGGACACTCGCAGGGCATCATCGCCGCCGAGGCACTCAAGGCCAACGGCACCCGCGACGCCGAGCTCCTCGCCCTCCTCCAGCTCATCGGTGCCGCCGGCTCCCTCGTGTCGCGCCGTCGCGGCATGGTCGGCCGCGGCGACAAGTCGCCGATGGTGTCGGTCACCAACGTCGACCCCGAGCGCATCGCCGAGCTGCTCGAAGACTTCTCCCAGGACGTGCGCACCGTGCTGCCGCCGGTCCTGTCGATCCGCAACGGCCGTCGCAGCGTCGTCATCACCGGCACCCCGGAGCAGCTGGCCCGCTTCGAGCTGTACTGCAGCAAGATCACCGAGAAGGACGAGGCCGAGCGCAAGAACAAGCTGCGCGGCGGCGCCGTCTTCAGCCCGGTCTTCCAGGGCGTGCAGGTCGAGGTCGGCTTCCACACCCCGCGCCTGGCCGACGGCATCGAGGTCGTCGACCGCTGGGCCGCCAAGTGCGGTATCGACACCGAGCTGGCCCACGCGATGACCGAGGCCATCTTCGTCAAGCCCATCGACTGGGTCGCCGAGGTCGAGCGCATGCACGACGCCGGTGCCCGCTGGATCATCGACCTCGGACCGAGCGACACCGTCACCCGCCTCACCTCGCCGATCATCCGCGGCCTGGGCGTGGGCATCGTGCCCGCCGCCACCCGCGCCGGCCAGCGTTCGCTGTTCACCGTCGGTGCCGCCCCGGTCGTGCAGCCCGCGTGGTCCAGCTTCGCGCCGACCGCCGTCGAGCTGCCCAACGGCGACGTGAAGCTGTCCACCAAATTCACCCGCCTGACCGGCCGTTCACCGATCCTGCTCGCCGGTATGACCCCGACGACCGTCGACGCCAAGATCGTCGCCGCGGCCGCCAACGCCGGCCACTGGGCCGAGCTGGCCGGTGGCGGCCAGGTCACCGAAGAGATCTTCGAAGGCCGCGTCGCCGAGCTGACCGAGCTGCTCGAGCCGGGCCGCGCCATCCAGTTCAACTCGCTGTTCCTGGACCCGTACCTGTGGAAGCTGCAGCTGGGCGGCAAGCGCATCGTGCAGAAGGCCCGGCAGTCGGGCGCCCCGATCGACGGCGTCGTCGTCACCGCCGGCATCCCCGAGCTCGAAGAAGCTGTCGCGCTCATCGAGGAACTGCACGAAATCGGCATCACCAACGTGGTGTTCAAGCCGGGCACCGTGGACCAGATCAAGTCGGTCATCAAGATCGCCGAAGAGGTCCCGGACCGGGAGATCATCGTCCACGTCGAGGGCGGCCGCGCCGGTGGCCACCACTCGTGGGAGGACCTCGACGACCTGCTCGTCAGCACCTACTCCGACCTGCGTAAGCAGTCCAACCTGACCATCTGCGTCGGTGGTGGCATCGGCACGCCCGAGCGCGCCGCCGAGTACCTGTCCGGCCGCTGGGCCGAGACCTACGGCTTCCCGCT
>Ga0265327_10003432_pt1 | contig 15137 bp, 26 predicted proteins | sample 41621metaG_FD_202089 | JGI IMG/M metagenome (GOLD analysis project Ga0265327, IMG submission 202089) | Rhizosphere microbial communities from Carex aquatilis grown in University of Washington, Seatle, WA, United States - 4-16-21 metaG | ecosystem: Host-associated > Plants > Roots > Rhizosphere... | reverse complement strand
GATGTCTTTGGTCCACAGTCGGTAAAGTTGGGTAAACCGCGGAAGCTGGCGCTGGTTTTTCGCTCTTGGCTGCGATTTGCCCTTGGTTCCACAGTTTCGGATTACGGGATTCATTGAAGTTCAGCGTTTCGGCAGGTTTACCAGACAGTGTCCAAAAAATGGAATGCCATTGTCTCACTGCTTCACGATTAAGTGAATTTCATCGATAAACAAAGGCGGTTTTATTTTGTAAGTAATTTATAATGAACATTTTATTTATTCTTCGACTTTGGTATTGTTAGTGCTATAATTCTTTAAATGCGGTTGCGACGGGCTATCAAGTGGACAAAGTCGTAATTATATCTAACCTGCCGGTCGCCTTATTCACGCCGCTAAATGGAAAAGAAACATATGAAATCGACCAAAAACATCCGTAAGGCGGGCTTCACGCTCGTTGAAATCATGATTGTTGTGGCCATCATCGGCTTGCTGGCCGCGATTGCGATTCCGAATTTCGTGAAAGCCCGCGCCACCTCCCAGGCCAATGCCTGCATCAACAACATGCGTCAGTTGGATGCGGCCGCCAACCAGTTTGCCTTGGAAAACAAGAAGACGACCGGCTATCAGCCCACGGATACGGATGTGACCCCCTACATCAAGCTCAACGCGGGCAACAGCCTGCCGCCTTGCCCGGCGGGGGGTTCCTACTCGTATGCCACGATTGGCACCACGCCGTCCGTCTTGTGCAATCTCGGCAGCACGGTCACGCCGCCGCACGCGATGCCTTGATTTAGTCCGGGCACCGCCCGGTTTTTGGACACTGCGATACATACCATGTATCGCAGTGTTTTTTTAACCAAAATAAATATGGTTTATCATTACCTGAAAATAATGACCTTGGCTGGCATGGGGGCCTTTGCGGTCTGGCTGTTTTGTTTGGGCCTGTTCAGAAAGTGACGGCCGGGGGAAGGGATTTTCCGACCAGCTCTCCGCGATAATCCTTGAGGGAAATCCGCCCGTGCGCTTTCATAAGTCCGTATTCCCAGCCGCCGATAAATAACCGCCGGGCACAGGGCCGTCACGCGCTGCGGTAGAATAACCATATCTAGGCGGCGGCACATGCTATGAAACGGTTAACCAACATTGAGCTTTGCGGCATCGCTTTTGGCCTGGTCCTTTTTGTCTTTGGCGTCTGGGAGGTTATTTGGCCAAAGGCTGGTGTTATGTTTCTTGCCGTGAACAATCGATTGGGATCCGGTGTGGCAGTTAATCCTCTCGTGGTGAGCACCACCGGCGCACGAATTTTTGGAGCTTTGGAAATTTTTGGTGGCATCGCCATAGTTGTATTATCTGCTTACCGTTCGAAACGATAAGAAATGTCACGAAATATCACCATTCTGGGCTTGATTCAGATGCTCTTGGTAATACTAGGCTTTTTCGGATTGGGCATCGTGATGAAGATGAACGGCTATCCGAGCGAGGATTTTGGCATCCGCTGGAATCCGCTGGCATTGCTCCTACGGCGGCAAGCATCTGGGATTCACAGCATGATCATTGAGTGGCCTGATTACCAGTTAGACATCATTCGATGCGTATGAAGCTTTTGAGTGACATCAGGATCAACGGTAAGTTATATCCAAAGGGCTCCGAGCTGCCATGGGATATGTTCTATTCACTTCCTCTGATCAATATGCTAGTGTTCGGCACTATTGGCTTTTTGATGGCTTATTCCGAGAAATCACCACCCCTGCATATCCAGTATTTATTCGGAGGTTTGGGGATGTTCCTTCACATTTGGTTTTATTTGAAATTCTTCGGACGAGATGAGGTCAAATGGATGTTTATCAATTCAGGTTTGGGTTTTCTGGGAATCTACAGTCAGATTGGCTGGTTGTTGTCATTGTTCGGCAAGAAGGCTGGAGATTACCCATATTACGTGCATGCGATCCCGTTTCTATATTATGTGCTCTGCACTTTTCTGATTCGTCATGCGGTTTTGGAAATTACGCAATCTCGGGAAAAACCCGCGAAAAAGAAGCTCGTAGAGAATTGCTACATCGCCATTTCTGTAGCGGTTTATCTAATTTCTTACTGCTTTGAAAAGCGTTCGTGACATTCATGCTTAATATGCCGATAGGCTGCACCCAATCGTAATTCGCCATTCGCAAATCGTAAATCGCCCCCCCGCCATTCGATGCCCCGCAAAAGGTTCTGGACACCTTCGCGGCGCAGGCCTAAAGTCGCTTCCATGAACCCGGCCCGAGCGCAAGGTGCATTCATTTTTATGAAACTCCTGCCGTGCCTCACCCTATTCAGCCTTCTGGCCTTGGGCATCACCACCGTTCCGGCGGCCTTCGAATCCTCCACCGCCTCCGGCGATGCCTCGATCCGCCAGAAGATTGTGGGGACCTGGATCGTGGACCGGCAGTCGCCCGCCGGCATCATCATCAAAGCCACGGTCACCCTCAATTTGGATGGCCAGTTTGCCACGAAGGGAACCGTGACCCGCGACGGCAGCCGGCAAACGATCGAATGCGCCGGGACGTGGCAGGTCAAGGAGGGGATGCTGATCGAGACCATCACCAAGAGCAGTTCCAAGAATGTCCCCCTGGGCCTGGTCACCCGCGACAAGATTATCCGGGTGAATGACCGGGAGCTGGTCTTTCAGGCCGAATCCGGCGAAGTGGAAACGCGCCAACGCGCCCCCTGAAGCCGGACCCCGGGCCGGGCCGACCGGGCGCAAATTGCCGATGAACAAATTATGAAAACCAACTCGCTGCTGCTAGCCGGCCTGATGGCCACCCTGCTGGTCCCGACCGCATTGGCCCTCACCACCGAGCGCGTGATCACCCCGGACTACATCCGGCAGCATCCCGGTGAATTCTCCGTGAATGCGGCCAGAGGACTCGACGGGCTCATTGTCTTCACCATTTCCCACACCGTGGCGGCGCCGATGTACCATGTGGCCCATCTGACCATCCACCACCACGGCAAACTCATGGCGACGAGCAACACGCCGGTGTTTGGCCGGAAGCGCGACAACACCTTCCACTTCTCCATAGCGGCTGACGCCGTTGCCGAGTCCAAGTTCTCCCTCAGTGACAGCGCCCTGGACTCCACCGGCGAAGTGCCCTTGCCGGGCACGGTCATCCATCATTTTCGGCCCGCGGATTTCGTCCCGAAGGAATTGCTGAAGCAGCCACCGGGCGTCTGACCCTCCACCGGAGCCAATGCCGTCGGCCCCCTTCGTCACTATGAATCATCGCGATAGAGTTTTCCCGGATGGCCACCGTGCTACGGTTTCCGCTATCGCGGTTCGCGCGGCAGGGAAGCCCTGGCTTAGCCTATGCCAACCATCAACCGGAGACTTATTTTAGCGGCGGCAGCGTTTTGGCTCTGTCTGCCGCTGTGGGCGGCGGAGCCCCATCTGCCCGCCTGGGCCGCAGCCGCCAACGGCCGGGAAACCAACTACCTCGGCGAGGCCTTGCAGGGAGGTCTCATCACCAATGACACGGAGCGGGCTTTTTTACAGGCGCTGGCCGGCGACCGGAAAATAACGCCTTTAATCAGGGCGCTCGGCTATGTCGCCAAAATCGATTACCAGCCCTTGGGCACGGTTCAGTATCCCGGCCGGAAAGCAGAGCCGACGTATTCCGACAATGGCTATATTGAGGTTCAGTTGCGCAGGATGAGCCTGGTCTTTCACGTCACGGATCCACCCGCCCCGCGCAGACATATTCTGGTCTTTGCCCGTTATTCTGGCTGGCCCGGGATGAACGACACCTGCGTCGTGATCACAGACGACAAGTTTGGGGTGCTGGACTGGCGGGCAAGCGAGCAGAGCGACATGTTTGAATCGGCCCGGTATCAACCGGCTGGGCAGCGGCTGGTTTTAAGGTGCCGCCGCCGGTCTGGCGGAGTGGTAAACTATGGGTACAATCTGACGGGCAACCAGATCGCCGCGCTGGGAAATGAAGGCTCATGATCCGCCCGCGCCCCGGCCGGCAGTTGGAGCGTCGCCCGGTTTTTGTGTCGCCAGCGCCCCGGTCCTGGACCACCATGGCCTGGGCCGCCATTATATCCGGCCGCATACACCTCGCCATTCTATGAAGCCAACCCCGATGATCCCGGAGCCACTGCAGAAAATCATGAAACAGGACGGCGTGGTGGCCATCGCCACCCTGGGGCCGGAGGGCCCCCACCTGGTCAACACCTGGAACAGCTATCTGAAAATAGCCGCCGATGGCCGGCTGCTCATCCCCGCCGGCTACATGTTCAAAACGGAGGCCAACCTCGCCCACAATCCGAATGTGTTGATCACCCTGGGGAGCAGCAAGGTGGAAGGCTTGCGGGGCATGGGCGCCGGGTTCCTGATCAAAGGCACGGCGCGGTTCGTGACCTCCGGCCCGGATTTTGAGGACATGAAGAAGAAGTTCGGCTGGCTGCGGGCCACCCTGGCCGTGACCATCGAATCGGCCACGCAAACCTGGTGAACCGCCGGGCGCCCCATAAAGACGCCGCCATCCCGAGATGCCGCCCATCACCATAACGATCTTCAAGCGAAACGCGCTGGTCGCCCTCGTCTTTCTGCTGGTGGTGACCGTCCGGCAACCCTTTTCCGGCAGATTTACATTGCCATGGATGGTGGTGCTGGTGGCTTTCGTTTGCAGCCTCGTCTGGGCCAGCCGCCCCCTGATCCAACGCGGCCGCCCCATCTCCGCCGCCTTGTTGAGCCTCCTGCTCCTGCCCGTAATGGGATTCCCGATTTTGATCACCGCATCCCAGCTCAGTCGGGATTGGGTCGAGCGGCAGTATCGGGCGCAGGGATTGGAGCTGGTCCCGGGCTGCAATCTGGCGGCGGCCAGCCGGGCGGACATTGAAATTTACCAGCTGAATGACCGGCTGGCGGAATTGACCAATCGACCCAGTGCGGACCCGGCCCGATTAAACCGGCTTCACCAGGCCATGCCCATCGCCCTGGAGCGGGCCCGGATCCTGGGCGACGACTGCCGCAAGCGCGGACACCGCGACAGTCACCTCTGGAAAACCAATTGGGTGACCATCAAACAAGCTTTGGCCGCTTCCGAACCATGAGCGCGATCAAGACATTTTTGTGGGTTCAACTGGTTCTGGGTTTGCTGGGGTGTTTTTTGGCACTGGCTGCGATTCACGGTGGCGAGATGAGCAAGACTTGGGTTTACAATCTGCGAGTTGAACATGACAAAATGAAGCGGTCCCCCGATTATCACGCACCGCCAGCCATCAGAGACCAGTCTTTTGATCAAATCTTGAGTTCCTACGAAGCGAGCGGTCAGGCTCAAGCTTCCGTTGCATTTTACTGGCTCCTGACTTGCGGGACTTTGGTGCTATTGGCCATTGTGATGCTTGGTTTAGTTGGAAGATCAACGCCACTGAACAAGGCGGATATAAGCATCCCGCAAAACATTTCAGCTTTTGTGCTCATGTTGATCTGCTCTTTAGGTGGAGGTTGGTTTCATTTTAGTATTGAGCCAGCGGTTATCCGTGGTGCGAAAGCTGTGAGCGGTGGATTGGATTTGCCAACGGGTTTTTATTTTGCGCTGCATCTCGGCTCTGCACTTTGTTTTTTGCCGCTGGCATTGCTAGGTGTTTGGTTGCTGTCTCGTCGCTTTCATGCACTGCACAGTCAGGTCGCATTGGCTATTTATGGCGTCACGCTGGCGGTTGCTTATTTGACTTATGGAACACTTCTAGTCACACCATTGCTCGCACATGGTTTGCATTTATGAGCATTTCGCCGCCTAAATCGCCGTCTTCAACCGCCGTTGGCGCTGTTGGCCACCGTGCTATGGTTTCCGCTATCGCGGTTCCCGCCGCGAGTCGGCGGGGGCACAGCTTTATTCATAGATTGCAATGAGCGAGCATATCCAAATGGGCCGTGATCCAAGCGAGAGCAAGCTTCGCGAAGCGGAGCGCGTTTTGAGTCTTACGCCCGTTCAGCAGCAGAACCATCCGTCGGCAGTCAGAGCCGACCATGAAAAACTTTCGCACATCAACACCTACTGCGATTTGCCGGGGTTTTATCTCGACCAGCCGTTCACTTGTCGCAAGTGTGGCAAGCGAGAGATTTGGAAGGCTAGAGACCAGAAGTGGTATTATGAAGAGGCCAAGGGGCACATTGATGCCAGAGCAGTTGAGTGCCACGATTGTCGGAAGGCAAAGAAACCGGCATGATTAGTTATGACGACGCGGCCTGACCATTCACGCCACCGGGCGGGCGGTAGCGTCGAGCCTGTGGCTCGATGGATTGAGCCGCAGGCTCAACGCTACAACTGTTTGCCGCTAGCGGTCTTTGGTTAAGGAAATCGCCGGGATTCCGTTGGCGCTAATAAGCTGGACAAATGATGGTTGCGGCTCTAAACCACTTCAAACCCTGCGACCATCATAGGCCGTAGAATTTCAATAGTTTAAATACAGTTGACGGCATAGCATCACCATGAAAATCGCGCGCTCACTTATATGGCTGCTACTTTTCACTTTTAGCTTGGCTGGTTATGCGGGCGAGGATTTTCCATTTCCGATTTACCAGCGTCTCAGCGGTTACGACATCACAAACACTTGGTTTGTTGCCAGAAGTCAGATTGAGAAGTCAGCCGGATGGGACGAGAAGGGTGAGCCATCACTTCCAGTTGGTAAGGCGATTTCACTTGCAAAGGATTGGGTGGTTTCCAAGGGTGGTAGCACCAATTCTTATGTCACGGCTGTTGAGTTTCGCTCGTCTGCTCGTGGCGCACCGCCAAGCTCATCGTCCAAGTTTCGCCATTTCTGGTTTTACGTTATTCGATTTGACGAGGTCGCTCAGTTTGGTAGCAGTATGACGTGTGTTGTTTTATTGAATGGTTCAGTTGTCGAGCCAGAGAGCAAGCCACATACGGGGCGCATAGTTGACTATCTCGATTAGAATTTTATGTTGGCCAACAAATCGCTGCAGGCAGCGCGGGATAGCGCTGGCCGTTGGCGTCCCCGACGCTGCCACCCGTTGGGTGACCCAAATGAACCATTCGCTGCGCGAACTGTGTTCGCGGTCGCGGTTCACGCCGCGAGGAAGGCATGGCCCAGTCTTTTTCGTTAGAATTCAGAGGACGCGCATATGGAATATCAAGTGCCTTACATCGGTTTAGCCACAGGCGCATGGATCGTCCTGAGCATCGGCGCGGCTTTCTTTGCGCGGCATTTGGTCGTCGCCTTCTTGCTTGGATTGTTGTTCTCTGCCGCCTTTGTCGGTTACTGCATGTATTACCAAGGGTTGGCAGAGGGCGCTGGCATTCCTCAGGCATTGGCTGGCTCACTACCGGCTGTTGGAATGTTCTGTTTGATTCGGCGGATACGAGGGGATTAACGGAGGCAAAAATGTTGAAACGATTGATACCTAACTCGCCAGATCCAACCGCCATTGGCGCTGGCCGTTGTCGTCCCCGAAGCTGCCACCCGTTGAGTGCCCCAAATGAACCATTCGCTGCGCGAACTGTGATCGCGGTCGCGGTTCACGCCGCGATTCGGCGGGGGCTTTAATCGTTAGGCGGCTCTGTTATGCGAGGTAAAAACAACAAGATGCTATGGGTGATGACATTTATAGCTGGGCTTTTAAGCTTGGTGCTAGTGTGTCTGGGAGTTCTTATTGTCATAACCGCCCCACTCTCGCGGCTTGGGCTTGGTGAGCCAGGCACTGGAATGTCTTTTGAGGAGTTTAAAAAGATTAATACAGAGATTGCGGCGTCGCCGTGGACTCCTGTTCCATTTTTGATTGTTGGATTCGCCCTGATATTTGTGCCAATAATCTTTATGTTTATGTGGACTCGTTGGTTCCAGAAGAGGTCGCGAATATGAATGAACTCCGCCATTTGCCGGAGCCCGCCGCAGAAGCTTTCAGTTGGCGTCCCCGACGCTGCCACCCGTTGGGCGCCCCAAATGAACTATTCGCTGCGCGAACTGTGATCGCGGTCGCGGTTCACGCCGCGAGTCGGCTTTGGCTCATTTTTCCTTAGAAGGCAATGTTTACCAAACGCATTTATCAGATTTGTGCTGGAGTTTTCTTGGCTATTGGAGGATTGATGTTCGTCGCTGGTTTTTGGGGACATCCAATTGTCCGATCGAACGGTTCATCAGGAGTTATTGGATTGAGCGGATTGGGTATTTTAATTCTTTTTATCGGAGTTTTAGTTTTATGGACAGGGGCACGAAAGTAGGATTTCCAGATTTGCCGTCTAATAAATCGCTTAAGCCAACGCGGGATGGCGCTGGCCGTTGGCGTCCCCGACACTGCCACCCGTTGGGTGCCCCATTTGAACTATTCGCTGCGCGAACTGTGATCGCGGTCGCGGTTCACGCCGCGAGTCGGCGGGGGCTTGGCTTTTTTCGTTGGCCTAACTTCACCCCACGTGAATAAGAAGGTTCCAAATGGTGTTGCAGTGTTGATTGTATGCGGCCTTTTGGTCGCGTTCGGGTGCTGGGCTTATTTTGGCGATACGTCGTTGCGACAAGGGAGGCGCATGGCACTTGCTCGGGAGCACCTGCCCGCGATTACGAATGCCATATCAGCCCATCCAGAGTTTCGCGATGTGAGAGTTGGTGTCGGGACAGGTTCTGGCGGTTGTTTTCTAGTCGTCGGGATGGTTGAGACCGAGAAGAGTCTTTCAGAGTTGCAGCGAGTCATTGCCGCGCAGGAGCCGCCAGTAACCGTCGTGTATCATCTCAAAGTCTTAGAGAGGTATTCTGATGCTAAATGAACCATTCGCTGCACGAACTGGGATCGCGGTCGCGGTTCCCGCCGCGAGGAAGGCATGGCTCAATTTATTTTGCTAGTCAGCATTCGGGTATGGAAAATATTTTCACACAAACTGGAGGCGCGAGAATCAGCATGTTCAACGCGACCTGGCCATTTGCTTCTTTAGAGGTCACTGACTCCGAGTTGCGCCTCCGATGTTTCTGGCAGTGCTGGACTTTCCCCAAAAACCAGATTGTCCGGCTCAGCGAGCATCGCAGTTTTTCCACCGGGTTACGCATACAGCACAGCATTGAGAGCTACACACGGTTCATCGTCTTCTGGACGTTTGGTTACGGCAAGCTGAAGCATGCACTGGAAGAGAGAGGCTACACCGTTTATGACCACGCCGCCTGATACAATAACCGGCGGCGCCCCTGCGCAAATCGTCCTTCGCCAATCGTAAATTCCCGGGCGCGCGGCGGCGGGGCCCGACCGCGCCGCCATCACCTGGAGGCGGACGCCGTTTAATCCTGGTGGACAAATGCGCAACCCTGAAATAAGGTGGACTTGTGAAAATAGTAATCAGAACCTATTCTGGAAAAACCGATAGGAAGCTTTTTGATCTGATGGAGAAACACCATGCCGAAGTGGCCCGGCTCATGGCTGCGATCGACGGCCTCGTCAGCTACACCCTGGCGCGCAATCGGCGGGGCGGATTTTCGGTGACGGTTTGCCAGGACAAACGCGGCATCAATAAAAGCATCAAGATCAAGCAGCGCTTCATCGCGCAACACACCTCCGGTTTGAACCTCGCCGCGATGCAGATCATCGAAGGCGAGATCCTCACCCACATGAATAACCCAGCCGCGGGCCCGTCACGATCCGCTGCGCGGCCCGCCATTCGCAAACCCCGAAAACCCGCTTAGCTTCCGCACGCCAACCGTGCGCGCCCGCCAGTGCCGGCCAGCGGATGAATGAACAGCGCATGAAAACATCAGTCCACACAGGTGAATTATCTTCGCCTCCGGGTCACGGAGCGGGTTGTTGAATAATGGCTTGAAATGCCAAGGGACGAGAGGATAATCACGAAAACGACCGGAATCGCTCAATTGGAATCATGAACTTCAACTCAAATGGGAAATCCCGGTTTAAAAAGATATTGCATCCCATTTCCAATTTGTTGTTTTTCCCGCTCCTCGTCGTCCGTAAGGCCGGCTGGACCGCCTGTTTGACTGATAGGAAATTGCTTGGCCTGCGGGCTCAAATACTGGACGCGGCGCGGGTGACCCGTCCGTTGAACCCTATCTTTCCTTACTGCTATGAAGAAGCCATGGGTCTGCTTTATTTTAACCACCTTCCTATTTGCCGCTTCCGCCGGGGCAGCCGATAGTCCGAGGAAGGTGATCTTTAGGTCTCCATACTACTCGAGTATGGATGATTTCGAGCGTTTTGCGGTGCTGGCGAAGAGCGCCGGGGCGACGCATATCAGCATCTCCGACGATCTGCCCAGGAGCTTGTGGCAATACGATACCGAGGGGGATCCATATCCCGGCTGGACGGTGACCCAAATGAGCCTTCTTAAAGTCGCGCCGCCGCCGAAGCTCAAGGAGTTCATCCCAGCCGATTATACCACCAAGGTCATGGCGGTATTGGTAAAGCGCTGTCAGATTCTACGCCGGCTTGGCATGAAAGCGTTCATTTCCGTCACGGAACCAGCGATGCTGCCGGAAGCGGTATACGAACGGCATCCAGCGTGGCGGGGGCCAATCGTGAGCCATCCTGCGCGCTCCACCGTCACGCGTTTCGCGCCGTCGACGGATCATCCCGAGGTCCAGCAACTCTACCGCGAATCGATGGCGCTGCTGCTCAAGCAGTGTCCGGAAATTGCCATCATCGTGATGCTCACCAACGACTCCGGCGCGGGGATCGATTGGAGCACCGGGCTGTACAACGGCCGCATCGGCAATACGCGCTTTGCTGACATCCGGATGGAGACGCGCGTCCGGACGTTCTTCGATGCGCTTTGGGCCGGGGCCAAAGACGCTGGCAGTGAGCTCGATCTCAATATACGCAACACCCGGGAAAGCGACCCGCTGCGCATCGTCCGTTCGCTTACGACGGGCATGGCGATCGACGGCCTCGAAGGGCCCGACGGCCGGCGGTTCAGCACTTCCGCCAGCGCCAGCTACGGATTCTCCCCAGTCTATGGAATCCCGCAATACCGGGAATATATCGATGGCTTTGCTTCCCTGGCCCGCGACAACTCCCATCGCTGGATCGTCTCGATCAACGATCACGTGCACCGCGAGCTTTTGCTCGCCCTCTATCGCAAAGTCATCGCCCAGCCACCGACCACCGAGCGGCAGAAGCTCGATTTGCTTGCTCAGTTTGGCGAGGAGCAGATTGGGCCAGGCAAAGGGGACCAGTTCATTGAACTGGCCGACGCCATCGATCGCGTCGCGAGGCAATTTAATTTGCTGGATACGGGCGGATATCTATTTGAGCTCGGCTGCGTGCACCAGCGCTGGTTAATCCGGCCGTTCGTGCCTTTCCCCGAAGAACTGCCCGCGAGCGTCACGGCTACCTGGCGCCGGTTCCAGTTTCAAGCGGTGGCCGACCGCATCAACAATTTGGCGGACCTCCAAGCAACCGACACCTACTATGGCTGGAGCGGGAAGCACTTGGTCGACCGCATTACCGCGAGCATGAGCAACCATGTGGGAAAAGCTATTCGGCTGGCAACCGACCTCGGCGACCACGATCTCGCCCGCCGACTGCGAATCTTTGACTGTGTCATGGCCAATGCCAATGGCGCGATCAGCTTCCAGGCGCAGCTTGATCGAGTGCACACGATGCAGATCAAGCCGCTCAAGCACGTGGTTGTGCAAACCCAATCCGACTGGGATCGCCAAATGATGATGGCCACCGCCCGGCGCGAAATCGACAATACGGTCGAACTGATCGAGCTGCTTCAGGACAACCCGGCCGGCTACCTGCGAATGGCAGCCACTCCGGCAGAGGAGGATATTTCGCTCTTGGGACCGAATTTCATCAGCCAGCTTCAATTGAAGCTGAAAATCATGAACGCACACTGGGAAGACTATAAACGGATGTTCAGCACGCCAAACTTGTAGCGTGCCAAACATCGTCGCCATGAACATGACCGCTGCAGCTGCCACCCCCAAACTGGAGTTTCTTGCAGGGCGTTTGACCGCCGGGACCGCCGGCGAGTCGCTGGCCATGCGTGTCAATTGCCACCATAACTATTCCGGTCTAACCGGCTGGTATGAAAATAGCAGGCCCCATAACTGCATCAGCTGGTGACAACGAATAGCCATGGCTACTAGAATGCATCCCGTGCAACGAACCGTGTTTTCGTGCCTCTCGTGGCTCACGCTTGCGACCTCGGCGATCGCAGCCGACCGATATGCCACGCCGTCCGGTGCCGGAGCCCAGGATGGCTCCAGTTGGGCCAATGCCTATCCTCAGGCGCAGATCCAAGCTGCCGTCGACCATCTCGCGGCGGGCGACACACTCTACCTTGGCAGCGGTACATACTCCCTTCCCGCATTGGCCATCTCCGGCTCCGGCGCGGCCGGAAACCTCAAGCAGCTGGTCGGCGTCGAGACCAAAAATGGCGGCGGGCTGCCACTTTTCCAGGGAACGCACGTTGCCGCTTCCGACCGCGGCGGAGCTTTGGTCACTTTTTCCAGCAGCGGCGCCAATTACTGGGCCATCAAAAACATTCAGATAAAGAACTTCCGCTTCGGGGTGGACATGTTGCCTTCGGGTACGACCTACGCGGCGTACCAAAACATATTGCTCGATAATATATCAATGGATACGGTGCAAGATGGGTTTAGGCTTTGCAACTGTTCCCATATTACCGTGAAGCATTGCTCAGTCATTCGCCACACGAAAAAGGGGTTCCGCTATGGCGAATATAGTGCCGACGTCAGCTTTGTGGATTGCAAGACGGATTGCAATGGTGGCGACGATTCGTTTCCCGCGCAAAGAATCCCCAATGGCTTCTACGGCGCCGACACAAAGGGGGCTGCGATAATCCACGATATCACGTTCACCGACTGCCTTTCGCGGAACAATCGCTTTGAGTCAACCTCGAGTTATTGGAATGGCGATGCTTTCTCGACCGAGAAAGGCACGTACAATGTCACCTATACGCGTTGCGCCGGCTTCGACAACCATGACGCCGCATTTGACAATAAGGCGAACAACGTCACCTTCGTTGACTGTGTGGCGAGCGGCAATAAACGCGGTTTCCGCATCTGGGGCTCGGGCTGCACCATGAGGAATTGCCTTGCGGTCAACAGTCATAGCTGGGGCGACAAGATGGACGCCCTTGGAATTTGGATCAGCAAGGAGGGGGCATCGGCTGACGTGTATCATTGCACGTTCCATAATAATCAGACTTACCAGCTGTACACGGAAGGCGGCAAACTCGCCGTCCATGACTCGATTCTTTCGACCACCGATTCGACCGGGAAGCTCACCGGCGGAAGCCCCATAACGCTGACCCGTGTCGCCTCGTACGCGCCGGGCGGTAGCGACGCTGATCCAAAATTTGTTGCGCCCTCGAAGAGCTGGACGGGTTCGCCGGCGAACGCCTTTGATAGTAAGACCTACGGTGCCGAGAAGGGGTACAGCAGCACCGGCGTCCAGCATGCAGCCGCGTCAAGCCGGTGACGTGCACCAAAATCTCCGAAAGGCGAATCGGGTAAGTTGAGCTAAAACCATTCACTCTCCCGATGGCTGTTAAATGCAGCCGATGTGGCAAAACTGCCATACAGACGCGGGCCCGTCACGATCCGCTGCGCGGCCATCCGGCATTGGGCGCTCCCGCCGCGCCCAAGGGCAAGCTCTCTGGACTCCGCTTTTTCCCGGCGATAATCCTTGATGAAAATCCGCCCGTCCGCTTTGATAAACCCATATTCCAGGCTGCCGATAAAAAGCAGCCGTGCTCGCGGCCGGGCGCGGTCTGTGGCTTAATGACAATGTTCGGCGGGATGACACTTTTATGAAAATCGCGTTCTATATTTCAGCATTGGCGGTTTCACTCCTGACTGCCGGCTGTTCGCAGTCACCGCAGCCGCTTGATTCGGGCACGCCGCTCAGCGGCACAGTTTGGGAGCATCCGCTATCTTACCCTCTGAATAATTCAGGCGGTGCCATTCCAAAAGATGCGCGGGTGGATGTTTATGACCATTGCATCATTATCCATCGCGCTGATGGCAGCCGGCAGATTGTGTCGCTGGACTTTGTCACTGATTTGAGGTTGAAATGATTCACGCCTGGCCACCTGACCAGGCGCCGGGCGTGGGTCGTTAACCCGTGCTACGCATCACTATTTTATGAACCCCCAACGTAAGAAACTCACCATCGCGGCCCTGGTTGTGTTCGCCGTCACCGTTCTGTTTGCCCATTGGGATTTGACTGGCAGCCCGGACCATTTTGACAGCACGGTATGTGCGCCGATTTTTGCGCCGCCAAATTTGGGGCCGTGGCATCACCGTGAGTTGGCCGCCAGCAATTTTTGGACGTGGCTGGCGATGGGCGTCATTTACGCCGGTCTATTTGCAATTTTGGCCGGGCGAGCGGGAGCGAGCGAGTCAACGCCCGGATGTCCGTAACGAAGGAGATCGGCAAGTCTATGAACAGACTGGTTCCGAACGACAGATAGATGCAACCGCCGTTTAAATCATAGGCACACGCGGGATAGATATGCTGTTTTGGCACGGCGCAATATTCCAGGACGGAGCCGCCTTCGCTTTTGCCGGATTTTATATCCGCCCGGTTAAAGGTGGCGCAGCCCGATAAAAGACCGGCGAGCAGCAGGCATAAATATTTATTCAGGGCCAGGTTTTGATTGCCAGGTTTTATTGGTTGAAAGCGGGTCCGCGGCGAAGAGCTGGCGGGGTGGTTCCCCCCGCATCCGGCCGGCGCCGCTTACGAAGGGAAGCGGGCTGGCTAAAGTTTAGGCGTTTGGGTCTTCATACTTGATAACCGAACCACTCTGTTGCCGAATCTGAATCACCACTGGAACATTGATACGTGCCTTCGACTCCCAATATTTCACTGTCCAAACTCCGTCTTTCAAAACCGCGCTTGAAAACTTCTTAAGCTTCAAGTCGTTCGGCGTCAACAAGTAGCTCAAAACCACTTTGGCGATGTTCTTCGCGGCGACATCATCACTGACCAAGCCGCTGTTTGGCTCGTGCTTGGATGCCGCAGACTGACTCTGTGCAAGGCAAACACAAGCAATCATGGTAATGAGAACAATTGAAACAATGGTGGTCTTCATAATGGTGAATCGCTAAAACGCCAAACCGGTCTTGTGTCGTATTATTATTACTACCTACCTATTTTGGCTAAGCGGGCTTATTTACTGGACGCTGCG
>Ga0265327_10003431_pt1 | contig 15137 bp, 13 predicted proteins | sample 41621metaG_FD_202089 | JGI IMG/M metagenome (GOLD analysis project Ga0265327, IMG submission 202089) | Rhizosphere microbial communities from Carex aquatilis grown in University of Washington, Seatle, WA, United States - 4-16-21 metaG | ecosystem: Host-associated > Plants > Roots > Rhizosphere... | reverse complement strand
CGCGCGCGTCGAGCGCGGCACCGACGACCGCTTCCAGCGGGACGCCGGGCACCTCGACGGGATACTGCATCGCCAGGAAGAGCCCGCGCTGTGCGCGCTGCCAGGTGGGAAGGCCGAGGATCTCGTCACCGTCGATCGTGACCGACCCGCGCGTCACCTCGTACTCGCCGCTCCCCATCAATGCGTGCGAGAGCGTGGACTTGCCCGAACCGTTCGGGCCCATTAGGGCGTGCACCTCACCGGTACGGACCTCGAGGTCGACGCCGCGCAGGATCTCGTGCCGGGCGACGGTCGCGTGCAGATCGGCGATACGCAGTACGTGCGCGTCGCCGGTGACTCGGGCGCTCACGGCAGGACCACCGAGACGTCGTTGCCGTCGACCCGGATCTCGTACACCGGCACCGGTTGGGTCGCGGGCAAGGTGCGCGGCTCGCCCGTGGTCAACGAGAAGGTCGATCCGTGCTTCGGGCATTCGATCTCGAGCTCGTCTTCCCATACGTCGCCCTCGGACAGCGAGTAGTCCGCGTGCGAGCAGCGATCACCCAGCGCGTAGAAGTCGTCGCCGATGCGCACGACCGCGATGCGGTGCCCGTCGATCTCGAAGCGCGCCGCGGTGCCGGGCGCGATGTCGTCGGTGCCGCACAGGCGCGCAATGTCTCCCGCCATCAGCGCCTGGCCCTCGCGTGCTCGAGCTTGTCGACGACCGATCGCCGCAGGCCGCGCGTCAGCGCACCGACCGGGAGTCGCTCGAACACGTCGTCGAAGAATCCGAGCACGATGAGGCGCTCGGCTTCCTCGGGCGGGATACCGCGCGACTCGAGGTAGTACAGCTGCTCGTCGTCGATCGGGCCGACGGTGGACGCATGCGAGCAGCGGACGTCGTTCGCCTCGATCTCGAGATTCGGGATCGACTCCGCGCTCGCGCCCTCGCTGAGCACGAGGTTGCGGTTCGTCTGCGACGCGTTCGCCTTCTTCGCGGCCGGGCGCAGGCGGACGAGGCCCGAGTACACGGACCGGGCAGTGTCCTCGACGGCCCCCTTGAACAGCAGGTCGCTGCGCGTGTTCGGCGCGTCGTGGTCCTGCAACGTGCGGAAGTCGAGCATTTGCGTGCCGTCGCCGAAGTACACCGCGAGCTGATCGCTCTCTGCTCCCGACCCCGTCAACAGCGCCTCGCTACGCAGCCGCGCGTAGTCACCGCCGAGAGCGACCGCGGACGTTCGCAGCGTCGCGTCGCGGCCCACGTGCGCGCGCAGCAGCCCCAGGTGCCATGTGCGCGGGCCGTGCTCCTGGACGGTGAGGTAACGGAGGTGCGCGTTGTCGTCGACGAGCAGTTCGGTGACCGCGTCGACGAGATGATCGGTCGGCGGGGAGCCGAACCGGTCGAGGACCGTCGCCTGCGCGCCCTCGACCAACGAGACCAGCGTGTGCGGGAAGGAGGCGCGGCCGTTGCCCTCGCACCAGTGCAGGACCAGGATCGGATCCTCGACCACCACGCCCGCGGGGATGTGGATGAACGCGCCCCCCGCGAGGAACGCGTCGTGCAGGACGGTGAACGCGTCCTCGGACGCGCCTGAGGCGCGCCCGATCATCTCGGAGACGAGATCGTCCTCACACGTGGCAATACCGCACGCGCGGACACCTTTGGCCTCGAGCCCGGGATCAAGCTCGTGATGCACAACGCGGCCGTCGCGCACGACGATCATTCCCGCGTGCTTGCCGGCCTCGGCGGCCCACGGCCCACCCCCGGGTGCGCGCTCGTCGCCGGCGGCCCCCAACTCCTCGGGTGCGAACGGGCGGTAGCGGTCGAGGTCGAGTTGATCGATGCGCGAGTAGCGCCAGATCTCCTCCGACGGCGTCGGCCACGCGACCTCGGCGAGTCGCTCGACCGCGTTCAGACGCCGCCGAACCAGCCACTCGGGTCCTCCGAGCGCGCGCGCAGCATCGGCTGTGAACGCACTGGTCATCCCTTAACCGACCGCGCCTTCCATGTTCAGCTCGATCAGGCGCGACAGCTCGACCGCATATTCCATCGGCAGCGTCTTCGTGATCGGCTCGATGAACCCGTTCACGATCATCGCGGTGGCCTGCTGCTCGCTCAGCCCGCGGCTGCGGAGGTAGAAGAGCTGGTCGTCTCCGACCTTCGAGACCGTCGCCTCGTGACCGATGCGCGCGTCCTTCTCTTCGATCTCCATGTACGGGTAGGTGTCGCTGCGCGATTCCTCGTCGAGGATCAGCGCGTCACAACGCACATGACTCTTCACGTTGTGCGCACCCTCTTCGACGCGGACCAGACCGCGGTACGTCGTGCGCCCGCCGTCTTTGCTGATCGACTTCGAATCGATGATCGAGGTGGTCTCGGGGGCGGCGTGCGTCATCTTGGCGCCCGCGTCCTGGTGCTGTCCGGCGCCCGCGTAGGCGACCGACAGGACCTCGCCGTGTGCCTTCGGGCCGGTCATCACCACAGCCGGGTACTTCATCGTGAGCTTCGAGCCGAGGTTGCCGTCGATCCACTCGACGGTCGCTTCGGTCTCCGCCCGCGCCCGCTTGGTCACGAGGTTGTAGACGTTCGGCGACCAGTTCTGGATCGTCGTGTAACGGATGCGCGCACCGGGGCGGGCGATCAGCTCGACCACCGCGGAGTGCAGGGAGTCCCTCGTGTAGACGGGCGCCGAGCAGCCTTCGACGTAGTGCACCGAAGCGCCTTCGTCGGCGATGATCAACGTGCGTTCGAACTGACCGGCGCTCTCCGCGTTGATGCGGAAGTACGCCTGCAGCGGCATGTCGACGTGCACACCCGGCGGCACGTAGATGAACGAGCCGCCCGACCACACCGCGGAGTTGAGCGCGGCGAACTTGTTGTCGCCGGGCGGGATGACCGTGCCGAAGTACTTCTGCACGATCTCGGGGTAGTCGATGAGCGCCTGGTCCATGCTCGTGAAGAGGATGCCTTTGCGCTCCAGGTCTTCGCGATTCTTGTGGTACACGACTTCGGAGTCGTACTGGCTCGTGACCCCGGCGAGGAACTTGCGCTCGGCTTCGGGGATGCCGAGCTTCTCGTAGGTCGCCTTCATCTCTTCGGGGAGCATGTCCCAGTCGGAGACGGCGCCGTCCTGCTGCGGCTTCAAGTAGTAGTAGATCTCGTCGAAGTCGATCGTCGGCATGTTCTTGGAGAACCACTCGAGCATCGGCTTGCGCTCGAAGCGCTTCAGCGCGTTGAGGCGGAACTTCGTCATCCACTCCGGCTCGGACTTGTGGTACGAGATGTCGCGGACGACCTGCTCGTTCAAGCCCTTCTTCGGAGTGACGGCATAGCTCTCGGTGTCGTGCCAACCGAGCTTGTACTTGCCCAGATCGATGCCCGAAACGGCCATCGGCACACGCCTCCTCGACTTTGGTCCTCGGAACTCGGTCCTCGGGGCCCGACCGGCTGCGAGGGCGACGCGGTGGCCGGCCCCGACGATCGGGTAATTAACACTACCGCCATAGTAACAATCCCGGCGGGCCCCACCAAGCGCGGGCCGCTGATCAGGGCTTGGCGGTGGTGGTCGTCGCCCGCGGCACCGTTGTGGACGATGTCGCGCCGGTCAACTTGGCGTACGCGGCCTGCACGTCGGCCTGGGCCGCGGCGTTGGCCTTCTGGTATGCGCCGAGGTTGCCGGCCGACAATGCGGCCTGGGCCGCGTCGAACTGAGCCTGCGCGGCGGCGAGGAGTTGGGTGGCCGAGGCGCCGGCCGGCGGCACGGTGTTGCCGATCGTGGGCAGCGTCGTCGTAGTCGGGGTTGACGTCGGCGTCGTGCTCCCGATCTGACCCGTGATCGACTTCACGCCGCCCGACGTCTGCAACTTCGTCGGCGTGTCGTTGACCAGCGCGCTCACGGCGTCGTTCATGTCGAATCCGAGCACCGCCCGCTGACCGACCGCGGCCGCGACGAACTCGTAGCGCGGGAAGGTCGTGGTGCCCTCACCGAGGATCCACACCGGCCGCACGTACATGATCGCGTTGCCGATCGGTATCAGCTGCACGTTGCCCTGGATGACGCGCGATCCCGCGCTACCGAGCAGGGTGAACTGACTGCTGATGAACTGATCGGACTGGATGAGCGTCGCCGCCTGACCGGGCGACGGCGCCGACGTGTTCGGCACCTGGTACAGCACGAGCTTGCCGTAGTTCGCGCCGTCGGACTCCGCGAACACGAACGCAGACAGGATGCCGCCTTTGAGGCGCGGCGTGAACGATCGTTCGAGCAGGAACTGCTGCTGCGGGGTCGACTTCTGCCCGGCCTCCGGCGGTAAGGCCATCGTCAGGTAGAGCGGATCGATCGGGCTGCCGGACGCGGCGAGGGTCGTGTTGCGCCCGCCGTTGGTTCCGCTCGCGACCGCGGTCGCGACGGGCGCCGCGCTCGACGTGTCGGGGCTCGGCGCAACGTCCCAGATCGCCTGCTTGTTGAAGTACTGGACCGGATCGGTGATGTGGTACAGCGCGAACTGCTCCGTCTGCGCGCTGAAGATGTCTTCGGGGTAGCGCATGTGCGCGCGCAGATCGGTGGGCATCGTGCTCAGGTCCTGGAAGAGCTCGGGGAACGCCTTGCGGTAGGTCTTGATGATCGGGTCGGTGGGGTCGACGACGTAGAAGTGGACGGTGCCGTCGTACGCGTCGACCGTGACCTTCACCGAGTTGCGCACGTAGTTGAAGTCGGTGTCGAGTCCGCTGCCGGGGGGCTCCTGCGGGTGGATCGACTGCGAATACGGGTAGTCGTTCGTCGTCGTGTAGGCGTCGAGCACCCACTCGATACGACCGTTGTCGGTGACCACCGGGTACGGGTCGGAGTCGAACTTCAGGAACGGCGCGATGGTCTGCACGCGTTGCTTGATGTCGCGGATGTAGATGACCCGCGAGCTGTTCGTCACCTGGCCCGAGACCAACAGGTTCCAGTCGCCGAACCGGACCGCCAACGCGGCCTTGCGCAGCAGGCTCGACACCTTCACGCCGGCGAGGCCCTGGTACGCGACCGCCTTGGTGCTGCCCCCGCTGGTCGCCTCCTGCTCGGCGACCTTCGAGTCGACGACCGCGTAGCCACCGATCCCCTCGCCGAAATACACGCCCGTGAAACGCGGGTCGAGCTTGAGCTCGCCGGTCGGCGGGATGTCCTTGAGCACGTAGCTCGGCTGGTCGACGTTCACCTCGTTGGCGGCGGCCGCGACCGCGCCGAACCCATGGGTGTAGACGAGGTGCTGGCTCGTCCACGAGTTGTCGGGCAGGTGCGTGAGGTCGAGCTCGCGCACGGAGGCGAGGATCGGCTTCGAGCTCTCGTCGCCGATCTTGTAGCGATCGACGTCGACGTCGCTGAACGAATAGAACGGCGTGATCTCCTGCGTCACCTTGAAGGCGTCCTGGGCCGGCAACGGGTCGTAGAGCCGGGCGTTGTCCAAGGTCGGCTTCGCGGCGGTGGTCGCCTTCGGATCGAGGGTCGCGTCGTATTGGAACGTCTTGGTCGCGATGTTGCTGTCGCCGATCGCGAACGCCGCGCGCGTCGCGGCGATGTTGCGGACGATGTACGGCTGCTCCTTGGTGAGCTCGTTCGGCTGCACTTCGAACTTCTGGATCACCGCGGGATAGATCGTGCCGACGACGATCGAGATGAAGCCCCACAACCCGACGGCGATGATCGGGAACACCCATCCGCGCCGCCAGATGTTGACGATGAAGAGCCCCGCGGCCGCAACGGAGATGACGATGAGCAGTCGCAGCGCCGGGAGGTGCGCGTGCACGTCGGTGTAGGTGGCGCCGTCGACGAACCCGTTACGCGACTTCGTGAGGGAGAATTGCGCCAGGTAGTACTGGTAGGTCTTCGTCAGCGCCATCAGCCCGAGCAACACCGACAGGTGCACCTTGACCTGCGGGGTGACGCGTTGGAACGGGCTCTGGAGCCGGATCCCACCGTTCAGGTAGTGGAAGACCGAGGACACGATCAGCACGACGAGCAGCGCCGCGAAGATCCACCCGCCGACGAACTGCAGGAAGGGCAGCCGGAACACGTAGAACGAGATGTCCTTGTGGAACTGCGGGTCCTTGACACCGAACGACGTCGAGTTCGAGAACAGGATCCAGCTTTGCCACTGGGCGGACACGCCGGTGCCCATGATCAGCGAGAAGAAGAGCGCGACGAGCACGCGTACCCGCCCCGAATACGGCGCGATGTAGCCGCGGTAACGCTCGATGATCTCGTCTTCGGGTCCGGTCCCGCGGTAGCGCGGCGCCACCCGGTCGGCCACGATCAAGTTGACCAGCATCACCACGAAGAAGGCGACCGAGAAGATCAGCGCCGGGACGATCTTCGCCGAGAGCAACGATCGCCACGTGTGCGCGTAGCCGACGTCCTTGAACCAGAGGTAGTCGGTGTAGAACCGCGCGAGCCCGCGCAGGCTCAACAACAAGATGATCACCACGACCGCGCCCGCGATCAGCCAACCTCGCAAGCCGAACGGACGTCGACGGCCATCGATCGGCACGGCTTGCATCCCGGCGATAGTAGGTCACCGGTGTTGCTCGCGGCAGGCGCGGAGAACGCGCGGCGTTATCTGCCTTCGAGCAATCCGGCCGGCGCAAGGAGGCATTTACACCCCGGATGCGCAGGTGGGAAGGCCTGGCCTGTCGGGAACTGCTTGCCTTTGACGGTCGGCTCGAGCGCGTTGTCGTCGCAATCGGAGCAGCGTCCTTCAACGAAGGGGATCCACCACAGCACCGCCTCGTCGGCGACGGCGTCGTACACGCCGCGCGTCCACACCGCGGCCAACGCCTCACTCAGCGCGCCTTCGAGCGACTGGTTCTTCCATTCGCGGTAGCGGGCGCCGATCCGCTCGACGAGCCCGCCCGTGTCGCCCTCCTCGCCGGAGTCGATCGCGACCGTCAGGCGCTCGCGCAGTGGCGACACGACCGCCTCGACCGCCTCCGCGGCGAGCTCGTCGCTCGCGGCCGCGGGCTGCGCGCCCGCGGCGGCGAGCCCGGCGCCATAGGCGCGGTCGAGCGCATCCTGCAGGACCTTCACCCACGCGTCTCGCTCTGCGTCACCGTCGCCCAGCACCTGCTGCGCGCTCGGACGGCCCTTGTGGCGGCGGACGGAATCGAGCAGCGCGTTCTGGTCGTCCTGTGACCGCCGCTTGGCCCGCTTGAGCAGTGCCGGGAGCAGCGGATCGAGATCCCTCGAGCGCTGCGCGCGCCACTCCTGGGCGCTGCGCCGCGGGCCTTCCGGCGCGGCGGGCGCCTCGGACGCGGTGGCGACGGGGCTCGGCTCCGCCTCCCCGCCCTGCTCCGATTCCGCCGCCGCATCTTCCTCGTGGCCCGCGCGCAGGCGCGCGAAGAGCGTGTCGACGTCGGCCAGCGCCGTCGCAACGTCGGTCTCGGAATCGTCGAGTGCGCCGGCGCCCGCCGGGACCAGCTGCACCCGCTCGACGGACTCGTCATCGCCGGCGGCGTCGGCGTCGGTGAACGCGTCGGCCGCGGCCGGAGCTTCGACTCCGGCCGCGTCGGTTCCGTCGAGCTTGCCGATCTCGGCTTCGATCTCGGCCGCGATGTCGATTGGTTCGGTGTTCGACGCGGAGCGCTCGACTGCCGCGCGCGCCTCGACCTGCGCGAGCGCCTCGGTCGCGTCGAGGAAGGTGCGCTTGACGGTGCGGTACGCGTCGAGCAGATGGTCGCGGCCGGTACGCAACGCCTCGATCTGACCGTTCAGCAGCGCGCGGCGGCGCACGAGGTCGCCGAGGACGCGCTCACGCGCCGACTTCGCCTCGTCGAGCATCTCGCGGCCCTGATGCCTCGCGCTCTCGAGAATCGTCTCCGCCTGCGCGTTGGCCGCGTCGAGGGCCGAGGTCGCGCGCGCCTCGGCCGCCGCCACGAAATCGGCGGTCCTGGTCTCGGCCTCGGCGACGCGCGACGCGAGCAGATCGGCGGCTTCGGCGCGAGTCCGCTCCGCGGCCGCGGTGGACTCCTCGACCATGCGGGCGGCGCGTTCCTCGGCTTTCTTGCGGATGTCGTCGCTCGCCTCGCGCGCCGAGCGCAACAGCCGCGCGGTCTCCTCACCCAGCGCGTCGAGGAGCTCCTGTTCGGACAGGGGACGCGGCGTCCGGAGCTGCTCCTCGAGCGAATCGATCGCCGCCTCGAGCTCCTGCTCGTGCCCGCGACCGAAGGCGAGCTCCTCGGCAACACGCTTCAGGAACGCGCGCACCTCGGTCTCGCTGAAGCCGCGAACGCCCTTCGCGAACGAGCGGTTCGCGACCTCGTCGGTCGAGAGCCGCGGCGTGCTCGAGATCAGTCGCTGCCGTCGGTCGGACTCAGTCATCGGAACCCCCATACCCCCGACGCGAGGGATGCCGTGCGTCCGCCTCGGGCCATGATAATCGCGGAGCGCGGAGAAATCGCCTCCCGCCGTATCGGTTCCGCGGCTCCGCGCCGTTCCGCCGAGCTTCAGGCCGCAATCGTCGTCGAAGTCGACGGCGCGACCGGCTCGACCGGAGCACCCCCGTTGGCGCGCAGCGCGGCGAGTGCTTGCTTGAAGGTCGACACGGGTATGACCTTGATCTTGGAGCCGGCGCGTTGGGTCGCGCGGGCGAGATCGGCCTTGCAACCGGCGAGGAATGTGGGCGGGTCGTCGGGCGAGCACTGCGGGACGAGGAACAACGACACGTGCGCGGCGCGGGCCGCGACGGCCTTCTGCTCGATGCCGCCGATCTCGCCGACGTTGCCCGCGGGATCGATCGTGCCGGTGACGGCGACGCGCGTGCCGCCGGTGAGATTGCCCGGCGTGAGGTCGTCGAGGATCGCGAGCGACATCGCGAGGCCGGCGGACGGACCGCCGATGCCGGTCGTGTCGACGCCGACCTTCAGCGGGAACGTGAAGCGGGGCGACACCATGACGCCGATGAGCCGCCGGCCCTGATCCGTCGTGACGCCGACGTGCACGGTCAGTTGCTTCCCGTCGCGCAGGACGCCGAGCGTGACCTGTGTGCCGACGGCGTGCTTCGCGATCGCGGCGCTGAGTGCCGCGGCGTCGGTGACCGTGTGCCCGTCGGCGGTGAGGATGATGTCGCCCCAGTTCAAGACTTTGATCGCGGGGTCCTTGTCGACCAGGTCGCTCACGACGAGACCGGGCTGGATGCCGACCTTGTAGCCCGCGGCAGTGAGCGCGACCGCGGTCGCCGCGCTCTTCGCGTCGGCCATCTGCTGCAAACCCTGATCCTGTTGCTGGCTCGGGCTCAGGTTGGCCGGGTTGACGGCCGCGTCCTTCGCGAGGTCGATCTCCGAGTCGAGGCGCGCGCGCACGTACTGCCACAGATTCACGTGGTACGCCTCGCGCACGAAGAGCAGTCGAATGTCACCGCGCTCGCTCGAGAAGGTCGTGGCACCTTGCACGGTGACGAGGGGCGGGAGCGAAAGCGCGTCGCCCGGCGCGATCGTCGTGTAGGGGACGCGGATCACGAAGCCCGCGATGCCACCCGCGGCCAGCACGACCGCGAGCGCGATCGCGATCCGGGCCGGCCACGAGATCCGGCGCCGGTCAGTTTCGGCCGGCGGTTCCGGCGCCGGCTCCGGGCGGGCGCCGTCGGCGGCGGCCGTCCCCTCGGGGTCCATTGCTTCAGCTCTGGGCGCTGCGCGCCGACCGAAGGAGACAGGAAGCACGCGCCAGACCGAGGAGCAGCGACGTGTCCATCGCTCACCAGATTGCCACGCCGACCCACACGACCCGGACGCGGCGACCCTCCGCGCCGCTCCAGGCGGCGCCGGTCCCCCGCCCCGGCTACGCCGTGGCGCGCATCGTCGGGCTGGTCACGGTCACCGCCCTCGGCGCCGCACTGCTGGCCGGTGCCGTCGCGATCGTCCTCATGATGTTCGTGTCGAGCATGGGCGGCTGAGCCGGGACGGATCGCCGCTCGCTGCTCACCCTCGGGGAGCCGGCGACCTGCGGGGGCCGGTGTCGCCCCGTCCTCGACACCGACCCCGGAGATTCGCCAACCCGGAGATTCGCCGCTCACAGATTCGAGCGAAGATCCGGCCGGTCCGTCAAGACTGGATCGGCAGCCGACCGCCGCCGCTGTAGGAAACGCGCCGATACGGTCGCGAACCGTGGACGTGCCGGTCGTCGATGCGAGTGCCCGAGCAGCCGCGGCCGCGGTCGGGACCGACCCCGACGAGCTCGAGGCGCGCGCGACCTCCGATCCCGACCCGCGCGTGCGTGCGGTTGCGCTCGCGGCCTTGGTGCGGACCGCGCCCCGCCGGGCGAGCGTGCCGGTCTGGCGGCGCGCCGCGAACGATTCGGACGCGCGCGTCCGGCGCCGCGCGGCCGAGGTGGCGCCGAAGCTCGGCCGGGCGGCGACGAGCGCGGTCCTGGTCGCGCTGCTCGGCGACGACGACGCCTGGGTCGCCGAAGCCGCCGCGTACGCGATCGGCGAGCACCCGCGCCCGTCGCGCGCGGCGATCACGGCGGTGGTGCGCGCCGCGACCGCGCATCTCGACCCACTCGTGCGCGAGGCCGCGGTCGCGGCACTCGGCGCGCAAGGTCAGCCCGCCACACTCGCCACCGTGCTCGCAGCCTGTACGGACAAGCCCGCCATCCGGCGGCGGGCCGTCCTCGCACTCGCGGCGTTCGAAGGTGAGGCCGTGGAAGCGCAACTCCGTCGGGCGTTGGAGGATCCCGATTGGCAGGTCCGCCAAGCCGCCGAGGACCTGCTCGCCGTCACTCCATGAACAGCCTGCTCGGCGCTACTCCATGAAGAGATCGCGCAGGCTGTCGAAGCTCTCGAGGCATCGCCCCGCGCCGAGCACGACACATTCGAGCGGCGCGTCGACGAGATGCACCGGGAGGTCGGTCTCCTCGCTGATGCGCCGGTCGAGGCCGCGCAGCATGCCGCCCCCGCCGACGAGATGGACGCCGTTCAGGATGAGATCCTGCGCGAGCTCGGGCGGGGTGCGAGCGAGGCACGCGATGACCGCGTCGCAGATCGCGCGGAGTTGTTCCTCGATCGCACCGCGCACCTCCTCGGGCACGAGCATGATGGTCTTCGGGAGGCCCGACATGAGATCGCGTCCGCGCACCTCGGCCTTGAACTCGTCGTCGACCGTGTACGCGGAACCGATCGCGAGCTTGATCTCCTCGGCCGTGCGCTCGCCGATCGCGATGCCGTACTCCCGCCGCACGTAGGCCTGGATCGCGGCGTCCATGTCGAAGGAGCCGACGCGCAGCGCCTCGAGCGCGACGATGCCCCCGAGCGAGATCACGGCGATCTCCGTCGTGCCACCGCCCACGTCGATCACCATGTTCCCCATGGGCTCGTGGATCGGCAGGCCCGCGCCGATCGCGGCCGCCATGGGCTGTTCGAGCAGATGCGTCTGGGCGGAACCGGCGCGCCGTGCGGCTTCCAGCACGGCTCGCTTCTCCACGTGCGTGATGGCCGACGGAACGCAGATGAGCACACGCGCGCGCGACATCCGGTTGACGCCCGCGCGCTGGAACAACAGCCGGATCATCCGTTGGGTGATGTCGAAGTCGGTGATCGCACCCCCGCGCAACGGCCGGACGGCGACGATGTAGCCGGGCGTCCGCCCGATCATCTGCCACGCCTCTTGGCCCATGGCGAGCACGTCTTGCGTGCGACTGTTCAGCGCGATGACGGTCGGCTCGTTGAGGATGATGCCGTTGTTCCGCGCGTAGACGAGCGTGTTGGCCGTGCCGAGGTCGATCGCGAGGTCGCGCGGCAGCTCAGCTCGCCTTTCACTCCGACCGGCGCGGGCGACGCGTCGGCGTTTCGGGCGCGAGCGCACGCAGGTTGCGCTCGAACTCGTCGATGCTGTGCTCCATGGAGTTCGGCCGCCGGTTGCGCGCCAGCACGATCGTGATCCCCACGATGCTGCCGATCACGGCGATGAGGAGGAATGCCACTCAGTGCCCGGACTTCGAAGAGGCGGTATCGGAGACCGGCGAACGCTCCAGGGGACGGATCTCGTGTTGCTCGACCGCCCAGTCGGAGCCGCCCGCCCAGTGCTCCTGCTTCCAGATCGGCGCCGACTGCTTCAGCGTGTCGATCGCGTATTCGGCGGCCGCGAACGCGGCCCGGCGGTGCGGCGACGAGACGACCACGACCACCGACGTCTCGGAGAGTGCGAGCTCGCCGACGCGGTGCAGGAGCGCGACGCGCTCCAGGTCGGGCCAGGAACGGCGCATCTCCGCGACGATGGCACCCAAGGCCGAGAGCGCCGGGCCCTCGTAGGCCTCGTAGGTCATCGCGACGACCCCCGGCCGGCCCTGCGCGTGTTCACGGACCACACCCGAGAATGTCACCACGGCGCCGGCACCGGGGACGGTCGCCCACTCGAGCGCGGCCGCGCACGACAAGGGTTCGTCGGTGAGCGCGACCCAGTCGCGCAGGTCGGGGATGGGCCGGAGCACGGCGATGAGTCTACGGAACGACCCTGGTCGGACGCCTGCCCGCGATCGCGCCGGCCCCTGCCCGCGGTCGCGCCGGCCCCTGCCCGCGGTCGCGCCGGCCCCTGCCCGCGGTCGCGAACGCCAAACGCGTCGGTACACTCGCTCGGCGATGGGGCCAGGCAACCGCCACGACGACGAGCCCCGCGACGAACCCCCCGAGGACCGCCCTGAAGGGCACCTCGACGGTCATGACGACGAGCCCGACGACGACCACCCGGGTCCGCGTGCCCCGCTTCCCGACCCGCTCGACCGGGTCTGGCTCCACCCGACGGAACTGTCCTCGCTCGGCGCCGCGTTCGCGCCGCCGCCGGCCCGCTCGGGCCCGCGGTCACGGAGTCTGCCCTGGCTCACGCCGGTCCTCGCGGGCGCGGCGGGGGCCCTCCTCACCGTGACCGTTCTGGTGGTCGGCGGCGCATTCGATCGATCGCCCTCGGCGCCGGAACAAACGGCTCCGCCCGTGACCGACGCGACGACGATCCGGGCCGCAACGGCGGCCGACACGCTCACGCGGCTGAGCCCGTCGGTCGTCTCGGTACTCGCGCGCGACGCCCTGGGCGTGCGGCGCGGCTCCGGCGTGTGCGTGCGCCACGGCGCACAACTCCTCACGAGCGCGAGCGTCGTCGGAAGCGCGACGTCCGTTCTGGTCACGACCTCGGACGGGGTCCAGCACACGGCGCGGGTGGCAGGACGTGACCCCGTGACCGACCTCGTCCTGTTGGACCTGCAAGACGACGGCGACGTCCCCGCCGCGCAGCTCGCCGAGCACTCGCCGTCGACGGGCTCACCCGTCTGGCTCCTGGGCGCGCCCAAGCCCGGCGCGAAGTCGCCGTGGATGAGCAGCGGGATGGCGTCCTCGAACGATGCGGTGGTCTCGAGCGACCCCGGCCCGACGACCGCCGGACTCCTGGAGACCGACGCCGCGAGCTCGGACGACGTCGTCGGCGGCGCGCTCGTCGACACCTCGGGGTCGGTGGCTGGCATCGTCCTCGGTCACGTCAACGGGAGCGCGACGACATACGCGGTCGCCATCAACGTCGCGGTCGGCATCGCCCAGGAACTCGACGCGAGCGGCAAGGCGGAGCACGGGAGCCTGGGCGTTGCGGGCGTCGACACCAAGTACGGGCCCATGATCGTCAATATGCCCTACGGCGGGACCGCCGCCCGCGCGGGCGTGCGCGTGAGCGATCTGGTCGAATCGATCGACGGCCGCGCGGTCGCAACGATCGGCGAGGTGACCGCCCTCGTGCAGAGTCTCGATCCCGGGCGGACCGTCGATATGACGCTGCGCCGGGGGAAGGCCGCGGTCGAGGTTCGCGTCCGGCTCGGCGCGACTCCGGGCTGAGTCTCCGGCACGACCCGCCGAACCCGAGGCGCCAAACCCGATGTGGACGCGCGAGCATGGGCCCGTGACCGACGACGCGTTGGACGACCTCGACCGTGAGCTGTTGAACGCCGTCCAGTGGGACTTCCCGCTCGAGGCCCGCCCGTTCGCGGTGCTCGCCGAGCGCCTCGGCGTCGACGAACCAACGGTGCGGGCGCGCGTGGCCAAGGTCAAGGAGTCCGGCGTGCTCCGCCAGCTGTCGGCCATCTTCGACACGCGCGCACTCGGCTACTCGTCCGCGCTCGTCGCCGCGAAGGTCGATCCCGAACACATCGACGAGGCCGCCGCGGTGATCAGCGAGCACCCGGGCGTGAGCCACAACTACAAGCGCAACCACGACTACAACCTCTGGTACACGGTCGCGGTCCCGCCGGGCGATTCCCTCCAGGAGCACATCGACGTGCTCCACCGCGAGTCGGGCTCGCGCGTCACACGCACGTTGCCGACCCTCCGCTTGTACAAGATCGGCGTGAAACTCGACATGACGGGTCAGACCGCGGCCGACGCGAAGGTCGAGGTGCTCGAGCACGAACGGCCGGAGCGCAAGGCCGAGATGCCCGCGCCCGACCTTTCCCCGCTCGAGCTCGCGACGATCCGCGTGGTGCAACACGATCTCGCGAACGTCGAGCGCCCGTTCGCGGTGTACGCCGAGCAGATCGGCGGCGGTGCGACCGAGGACGACGTGCTCGCCGTCTTACGCTCGCTCAAGGAGCGCAAGCTCATGCGCCGGTTCGCGGCGGTCATGAACCACCGCAACGCCGGCTTCAAGGCCAACGCGATGGGCGTGTGGGCGGTCCCCGACGACCGCCTCGACGAGATCGGGCCGCAAATGGCCGGCTTCGCCGCGGTGTCGCACTGTTACCGCCGCCCGACGTACGACGACTGGCCGTACAGCGTGTTCACCATGGTGCACGGTCGCACCGCGCGCGACTGCGAAGCGACGATCGACGCGATCCGCACGGAGACGGGCGTCGACGAGTACTGCCTCCTGTGGTCGGTGAAGGAATACAAGAAGGTGCGGCTCGAGTACTTCACGCCCGAGTGGGACACGTGGTACGCCAAGCACGCAACGCCCGCTTGAGCGAGCAACGCGGTCGGGTTCAGGTTTCAGCGGCCCCGGCGGCGCGTCAGCCACCACGTGCCGAGCGCGGCACCCGCCGTCACCGCGCCCGCGCCGGCGAGCCACGGGACGAGGCTTCCATCGGGCGCGCCGGTTGCGAGGAGCAACGCCTCTTCGTTGGAGTGCAGCGGCTTCCAACCCGCGCTCTTGAGCCGATCGT
>Ga0265327_10003430_pt1 | contig 15137 bp, 13 predicted proteins | sample 41621metaG_FD_202089 | JGI IMG/M metagenome (GOLD analysis project Ga0265327, IMG submission 202089) | Rhizosphere microbial communities from Carex aquatilis grown in University of Washington, Seatle, WA, United States - 4-16-21 metaG | ecosystem: Host-associated > Plants > Roots > Rhizosphere... | reverse complement strand
GAGCGTGAAGCGGTCGGTCGCGTCGCGCACCGCCCGGGCCACGAAGAAGGCGATCACGATCGCCAGGACGGCCAACACGGGCGTGTAGCCCTGGAACCGGCTGAAGGCGCTCCCGCTGTTGCGCGAGAGGTCCAAGACCAAGAAGTCGCCGATGACGTGCTTGGGGCCGTCGGCCAGCGCGGCGACGGCCCATGACTTCGTCAGCTGATCGACCGCGACGATACAGACCAGCGCGGCGACAACCCACGCGGTGCGCGACCGTGAAGGAATACGACCGGTCGTCTCAGCGACGCCGTTCGCCACGGGCCTTGCACTTCACGCACTGCTCCGCCCACGGGATGACCTCCAACCGCGCGACGGGGATGCGATCGAGACAGGTGATGCACACGCCGTACATGCCGGTGGGGATCCGCTGTAGCGCGCGGTCGATGTCGTCGACCGTCTGGCGGGCCGTCGCCGACAGCGAGAGATCACGCTCGCGTTCGACGCTGACGGTGTCGCCCTCGCCCGACTCCTCGTCAAACTGCGTGTCGCCCTGCTCGCGTTCCGAGGCGAGCTGCTCGGCGGATGCCTCGAGCTCCTCGGCCTGACGCGCGTGGCTCGCACGAGCCTCGTCGAGCAGTTCCCGCAACTTCTCGAGCGTGCTCGCCGCCAGCGGCGGCGGAAGCTTCTTCGGCGGCGGTTCCTTCTTGACGGGCGGCGGCTTCGGGGCGGCTTTCGGAGCAGGCTTGGGCTTCTGCGCGACCTTCATCGGGCCCTTTGTCGGCGCGCCAGCCGGTTTCTTGACCGTCGTCTTCGCCGGCGCGACCTTCTTCGCGGCGGGCTTCTTCGCCGCGACCTTCTTCGCCGCGACCTTCTTCGCGGGCACGACCTTCTTGGCGGGCTTCTTGGCGACGGGCTTCTTGGCCTTCTTCGCGACCGGCTTCTTCGCGCTGGGCTTCTTCGCCTTGGCGACCACCGGCTTCTTCGCGACCTGACGCTTCGCCACCTGCTTGCGCTTCACGGCAACGACCTTCTTGGCGCCCACCTTGCGGGTCGCCGACTTCTTGGCCGCGGTCTTCTTCTTCGCAGCCCCGCTCCTGGCGCCGGCCGATGTCTTGGCCGGTTTCGACGGCTTACGCGTAGTGACCTTGGACGCCATGGTGACCTGCTGTCGGTGCTGGGCTCGTCGGGGCGGGCTCGGGGGCCGGGACCGGACGCCCATTGGGGCCGGGACCCGGTGCTCGGGGCCGAGGCGGTCGGATGACGGCCCCGGAAGGCGCCGGAGTGTAGCGGCCCGAGTGGGCGCGTTCGGTCACCCTCGGCCCGACCCGATCCACCGAGGACCGCCGACCTCGGCCGGCGGCGGGGGCGCGCCGGCGCGCTAGACGTAGACCCAGACCGTCATGCCGATCGGCATGATGTTGGCGGCCCAGATGAAGTTGATCGCCGCGTTCGACACCCGGGTGCAGCCGTGCGACGCCGGGAACGGCGGCACCTCGCTGTACCCGTGCACCGCGATGCCCGACCACGTGAAGTACTTCGGCCGGAACAACACGCCGAGGGGGCCGTGATCGGGCCCGTCGACCTGGCGGATGACCGAGAAGACGCCTTCGGGCGTGTGCGCGCTGTAGAGCACGCCGTCGAGCACGTACGGGTGATCGGAACCCGTCGACGCGTTGAACGTGTAGCGGGCGTAGCCGTTCTCGACGACCATGAGGATCTGGCGGGTCTTGTCGATCTCGATCATCGTGCCCGCGGTCGAGCGGGGCCGGGGCCGCGTCGCGGTCCGGAACTTCGCCTGGGTCGCGGGGTCGACGGCGCCGGTGCGCGCCAACCCGTTCGCCTTCTGGAACGCGTAGATCGCCTGCAGCATGTTGTCGTCGAACACGCCGTTCGCGCCCGGCAACCAGTAGCCCATGGCCAGCAGCCGGTTCTGGATGTCGGTCACCGCGGCGCCCGTCGCGCCCTCGCTCACGAGACCGACGTCGGGCAGGTTCGGCAGGGAGAGCATGCGGTAGCCGTTGCCGTCGGGCATGCCGACCAGCTGGGTCACGCGCCGGGAACCCGTGACGAGCCCGGCCGCACTGCCCTGGAAGTGCGCGTTGCCGAAGGTGAAGACCCCTCCGTCGGCGCCCGCGAGCCAGTACCCGCCGCCCGAGCCGTCTCGGGCCATGCCGACCACCGGCGCGTTCAGGTGCATCGCGCCGGTCGAGCCGAAGAAGTGGGCGTCGCCGAAGGAGAAGATCCCACCGTCGGTCGCGACGAGCCAATAGCCGTTGCCGCTCGGAGTCGACGACATCCCGACGACCGGCGCCGCGAGCCGCATCGCGCCGGTCGAGCCGTGAAAGCGCGCCGAACCGAAGGAGAACACACCGCCGTCGGAGGCGTACAACCAGTAACCGAGACCGCCCGGGCCCGGGATGAGCGACTTGATCGGCGCGTTCAGGTTCACGTTGAACAACGAGCCGTACGAGTGCGCGTCGCCGAACGGGAACACCGATCCGTCGGCGGTGACGATCCAGTAGCCGTGACCGCTCGGCGTCGCGGTGATGCCGGTGACGGGTTGGCGGAGTGGCCAGCCCGCCAACGCTCCGTAGAACGGCGCGTTGAATGAGAAGATGCCGCCGTCGGAGGCCACGAGCCAGTAGCCCGCGCCGTTTGCGGTCGTGGCCATCGCGACGATCGGACGCGCGAGCGAGAGGGTCGCGGTCGAACCGTGGAAGCTCGCGCTCCCGAAGGCGTAGACCTCGCTGTCGTGGGTGACCGCCGCGGTAGCGGCAGCGGGATGCGCGACAACGACCGAGCCAACAGCACCCGTCGCGACGACCAACACACTGCACGCCACGGCGCGAATCCAAACTGAGCACCGGCGCATTCGGCGGAGGCTAGCCGCCCGTCTGCCCGATCTCCGAGCGGGCCACAAGTAACGTTGCCCCCATGTTCCGCCCCGTTGATCCATCGCTCGACCTCGTCGCGCTCGAAGACGCGATGCTGGCGCGCTGGCGCGAGGAGGACGTCTTCGGGGAGTCCGTGCGCCGCCGGGCCGGGGCGCCCGAATGGGTGTTCTACGAGGGCCCGCCGACCGCCAACGGCAGACCCGGAATCCACCACGTCTGGGCCCGCCTGTTCAAGGACCTCTACCCCCGCTTCCACACGATGCGGGGCAAGCACGTGGCGCGCAAGGGCGGATGGGACTGCCACGGCCTGCCCGTCGAGGTCGAGGTCGAAAAGGAGCTGGGGTTCACAGCGAAGTTTCAGATCGAGGACTACGGCATCGAGCGCTTCAACGCCAAGTGCCGCGCCTCGGTCCAGCGCTACGTCGAGGACTGGCAGTCGCTCACGTCGCGCATCGGGATGTGGATCGACACCGCCGGCGCGTACTGGACGCTCTCGAACGAGTACATCGAGAGCGTCTGGTGGCTGTTCCGCCAGATCTGGGACGGGGGCGCGATCTACGAGGGCTTCAAGGTGGTGCCGTACTGCGGACGCTGCGGGACCGCGCTGTCGAGCCACGAGCTCGGCCAACCGGGCGCGTATCGCGACGTCACGGAGCCGTCGGTGTACGTCCGCTTCCCGCTGGTCGGCCGCGATGTCGACCTGCTCGTGTGGACGACCACCCCGTGGACGCTGCCGTCGAACGTCGGAGCCGCGATCGGTCCGGCCATCGACTACGTGCGGGTACGCCCCCCGGAGGGCGGGCGTGATCTCGTCATGGCCCGCGCCCGCGTCGCCGACGTGGTCGGCGCCGACGCGGAGATCGTCGCGGACGTACCCGCGACCTGGCTCGTCGGCGCCCGGTACGAGCCGCCGTTCGGAATCCTCGTCGCGCAAGGCGAGCACGCGTACACCGTCGTCGCCGACGACTTCGTCACGATCGAGGACGGATCCGGCATCGTGCACCTCGCGCCCGCGTTCGGCGAGATCGACCGTGAGATCGGCGAGCGCGAAGGGTTGCCCGTCCTGAATCCCGTGAACGACGCGGCGCGCTTCGACGCGGTCATGGGCGAGAAGTACGCGGGGCGCTTCGTGAAGGACGCCGACCCGGACCTCGTCGACGACCTCACGGCGCGGGGCCGGGTCGTGGCCGTCGTCGACTACGCGCACTCGTATCCGCATTGCTGGCGCTGCGACACGCCGCTCATCTACTGGGCGAAGCCCGAGTGGTTCGCGCGCACGACCTCGTTCAAGGACGCGCTCCTGGCGGAGAACGAGACCATCAACTGGTTCCCCGACCACATCAAGCACGGGCGCTTCGGCGACTGGCTCGAGAACAACGTCGACTGGGCGCTCTCGCGCGACCGCTACTGGGGCACACCGATCCCGGTGTGGCGGTGTCGCGATTGCGAGCACGACACCTGCATCGGTTCGGTCGCCGAGCTCGCCAAGCTCTCGGGTCGCGATCTCGGCGACACGGATCTCCACCGGCCCTACGTCGACGACATCACCATCGCCTGCCCGGCGTGCTCCGGCGGAACCGCGTACCGGGTCGAGCCGGTACTCGACACGTGGTTCGACTCGGGCTCCATGCCGGCCGCGCAGTTCCACTTCCCGTTCGAGAACGAATCCACGTTCGAGGCCCGGTTCCCCGCCGATTTCATCTGCGAGGCGATCGACCAGACGCGCGGCTGGTTCTATTCACTGCTCGCGGTGAACACGATGGTCTTCGGCCGGTCGCCGTACCGCAACGTGCTGTGCCTCGCGCACATCGTCGACGGCGACGGCCTCAAGATGTCGAAGTCGCGGGGCAACGTGATCGATCCCGTCCCCGTGCTGGCCGAGCGCGGCGCCGACGCGTTGCGTTGGTACATGTTCTCGTCGGGATCGCCCTGGACGACCAAGCGCGTCTCCGAGGCCGGCATCGACGAAGCGACACGCCAGTTCCTCCTGACCCTATGGAACACGTATTCGTTCTTCGTCACCTACGCCAACATCGACGGTTGGGTGCCGGCCGCCGGCGCGCCGGCGGCGCCCGAGCACGTCCTCGACCGCTGGATCACCTCGCGCGTGCACGGCACCGTGCGCGCCGCGACCGACGCCCTGGAGGCCTTCGACGCGTTCGCGGCCACCCAGGCGTTGGCCGAGCTCCTCGACGACCTGTCGAACTGGTACGTCCGCCGTTCGCGCCCGCGCTTTTGGAAGTCGTCGGATCCGGCCGCGCACGCGACCCTCCACCGGGCCCTGCTCACGCTGGCGCAGCTCCTCGCGCCCTTCTGCCCGTTCTTCGCCGACGAGCTCTACCGCAACCTTGCGGCAACCGACACGTCGGTGCATCTCGGCGACTGGCCGGGGTACGACGAGGACGCGATCGACGACGCGCTCGAGGCCGAGATGGCCTTGGCCCGCACGCTCGTCTCGCTCGGGCGCGCCGCGCGCGCCGACGCCAAGCTCGGGGTGCGGCAACCGCTCCCGCGCGCGATCGCGCTGCTCGCCGCGGGCGAGCAGCTACGCGACGACGTCGTCCGGGAGATCAAGGACGAGCTCAACGTGAAGGAGCTCGAGGTCGTCGACTCGCTCGAAGGTCTCCTGTCGTACCGCGTCGTGCCGAACTTCCGCACGCTCGGACCCCGTCTCGGCAAGCGCGCACCGCGCGTCAAGGCGCTCCTCGAAGACGTCGACGGCGGCGAGGTGCGCCGCGCGTTCGACGAGTCCGGCGCGTACACCCTCGCGGTCGACGGCGAGGACGTGAAGCTCGAACCGAACGACGTCGAGATCCGAGCCGAACAGCACGCCGACCTCACGCTCGCGCAGGACGGCCCGCACGCGGTCGCGCTCGACCTCACCCTCGACGACGACCTCCGCGCCGAAGGCCTCGCGCGCGAGATCATCCGCGCGATCAACGACCGCCGCAAGATCAACGATTTCGCGCTCGCGGACCGCATCGTCGTCGAGCTGCGATCGACGACGCGCATCGTCGACGCGGCCGCCCGGCACGCCGATTGGATCACGTCCGAAGTGTTGGCGACCGGCTGGAACGCGAGCGACGAGGTGCTCGCGAGCGTGCCGGACACGAGCATCGACGGCGAACCGCTCTGGCTGGACCTGCGCCGGGCGTGAGCCGCCAGGACGCCTAGCGCCGGCGACGGAAGACGTCGCGGAACGAACCCCGATCGGCGTCCTGATCGAAGAACTGGTTCTCGCCGGTGATGTCGTCGCCCTCCTCGCGGGGCCCGAGCGGCTTCTCGTCGTGCACCGCGTCGCGCAGCGTCGCGAAGAACGCGTCGTCGTCGAGGATGTCGGCGTCGGCGCCCTCGCTCGTGGAGAGGTCGATCGGCCGCAGACCCGCGGCCCGAGCGGTTCCCGACGGAGCGGGCTCGGCCGTCGCCCGCGCATCCGCGCCCTGTTCGCGCCCCGCGCCCTGCGCGGTCTGTTCGAACAACGTGCGCACGTCGACCTCGCTCGTGGCCCCGCCCGCGGCGTCGTCCGCGCCCGGCCGTGCGGTCGCCGGTTCCGCGGAGACGTGCTGTGAGGCTTCGTCGGCGCCGTCGTCGTCGCCGTCATCGACCGCTTCGGCTTCGATCGGCTCCGTGGACGTGGACGTGGGCGGCGCGCCGGGCGCGAGTTGCGCGGCGGTCGACGCGGGAATCTCGACGTCACTCGTCTCCGGCACCGACGCGGGCGCGGTCGTCGGCCGCGTGCGCAACGCCGACAGATCGGACTCGAGCGCGCGCACCATCCGTTCGCGGTACTCGGCCTCGAAGCGCGTCAGCGCTTCGACATCGGCGAGCAGCGCGTCGCGACGCCCGGCCAACTCGACGATCTCGTGCTCGAGGCGCTGGCGCTCCGCCTCGCCCTTGCGGCGAGCCTCGGCCTCGGAGTCGGCGACGAGCCGCCGCGAGGACATCTCGGCCTCGTCGAGCATCTGGCGCGACTTCGCGGTGGCTTCCGCGACCGCTTCGTCGGCAGCGCGCTGCGCGAGCAGCAGCGTGCGGTGCAGGATGTCCTCGGTCTCGCGGGTGCGGACCGCCTCGCTCTGGGCCGACGTCAGCCGGTCCTGCAGCTGCGTGACGCGCTGATTCGAGGCCTCGATGGCCACGGCGGCCTTCTCGAGGAGGTCGTTGACCTCGTCGCGGCTGTAGCCGCGGATCTCGGAGTGAATCTCGGTGTCGCGGAGCTCTCGCGGTGTGATCTCCATGGCGGTCATCGTAGACCCGGCCCTCCCGAAACTGCAGTACCTCCGCTCAAAGGATCGTCGCCGGACAACGCAGCGCCGAAAGGAGGATCTCGATCCCGACGAGCACGACGATGAACGAGAGGTCGAACATGCCGGCCGGCGGGATGACCCGCCGCACGGGCGCGAGCACCGGCTCGGTGAGCTGCATGAGGACGTGCAGGAAGCTCGCGAGCCCACCGTCGTGACGGATGGGGAACCACGACAGGATCGCGCGGGCGATCAGGATGAGCAGATAGATGTTGAGGGCCGAACAGAGAACCTCTTTCACGAGCGCACGGTGCGATACAGGCCGCGTGCCTGCAGGCGCTCCTTCTCCTCCTCGGAAACCTCGACGTTCGACGGCGTGAGCAGGAACACCTGATCGGCTGCCTTCGACATCGTGCCGTTCAGTGCGTACGCGAGACCGCTCGCGAAATCGATGAGGCGGCGCTGCAGATCGCGGTCGACTCCCTGCAGGTTCAAGATCACGGGTTGCCCGTTCTTCAACCGGTCGCCCACCTCTTGCGCGTCGTTGAAGCCCTTCGGATCCATCACGTGCACGCGGGTCGCCGGCATCGGGATCGGCTTCACCGCCGACGCGCGCGTCGACGGCGCGGTCGCAGGCATGACCGCCTCGTCATGGGCGCGCTCGCGCCGGCTGCGGATGACCGTGAGCGGACTCGGCTCGGTCATCGGAGGTGCGGTCGCGGTCGCGGCGGCCGTGCGGGCGGGTTGACGAAGGGGCGCGCTGATCGGCTCTCCGTACTCGTCCGCGTAGTACTCGTCGTCTTCGCCGTAGTACTCGTCGTCGTCGACGAGGCCCAGCCAGACCATCGCCTTGTGCATGACCGACATGCGGCGTCCCTTCTCGTCCGTGCCCCGTCCGTACTTCGCCGTCTCGTCTCTTGCGCGTCTGTCTTACGAGTCGCGCACCGAGGTCGACCCTGCGAACCGTAAGGCTATCGTCGCGCACCGAGACGGCCCGGCCGCGGACCGAAGATGGCGCTGCCTACCCGGACCATCGTGGCCCCCTCCGCGATGGCCATCCCGTAGTCGCCGCTCATCCCCATCGAGCAGACCGCCAGGCCGAGATCGTCGGTCATCCGCCGCAGGCGGGCGAACACGGGCCGGGGATCGCCCCGCGCGGGCGGGACCGTCATCAAACCCTCGACCCGGCATCCGTGCGTGCGGCACGTGTCCACGAGCGCATCCGTGTCCTCCGGCGTGCAGCCGCCTTTTTGCGCCTCACCCGTCACATTGACCTGCACCAGCACCGCGGCGCCGGGTGCACGGTTGGCGATCTCGGTCGCGAGCTCCGCGCGGTCGACCGACTGCCAGAGCGCGACATGGCGCGCCACCAACCGCACCTTGTTCCGCTGGAGGCGCCCGATGAAGTGCCAGCGCGGCGCGCCGGGGCCCGCGCCTTGCTCGAGCGTTTCCGCCTTGCTCGCCAACTCCTGCGCGCGGTTCTCGCCGAAGTCGGTCGCGCCGGCCGCGATCGCGGCCCGCACGGCGTCGACGTCGACCTCCTTGGTGACGACGACGAGCGTGACCGCGTCGGGAGCTCGACCGGCGGAACGGGCCGCGGCCGCAATCTGCTCGCGCACCTCGGCCAGCTGTTGCGCGACCGTCACGACCGCGCGGCGATCGTCGCCTGCCGGCCCGTGCCACCGTCGCGCCGGTACGAGAAGTAGTCCGCGGAGTCCGCCGTGCAGATACCGCTGTCTTCGAACGACACGACACCTTCGCGCTCGCAGACGATGCGGATCGCGCCGGGAATGTCGAGCGCGGGCGCCCCGGTGCGCGTGCGTCCCTCGACTCCGGGCCCGAACCGTTCGACGAACGGCACCAGATCGTCGCGACCGAATTCGTAGCGATCGGCGCGGATACATGGTCCGAGATAGGCACGGACGTCGCCGGTCCCGATGTCGCGCAGCCGGGCGATCGCCGCCTCGATCACGCCGCCCGCGAGCCCGCGATGACCGGCGTGCACGACTCCGACCGCGTCGTCGCACGACAAGACGAGCGGCGCGCAGTCCGCCGTGACGACCGCCAGCGCGAGGCCGCGTTCCGCGGTCACGACCGCGTCGGCGACGGGCACGTCGGGCGATGTGCCGGGCTTCCCGGCTCGGGTTGCCGTGCCGCTACGGGTTGCGACGTGCACGTCGGTTCCGTGCACCTGGTGGAGCCAGACCCACCCGCCCGGGCCGGCACCGGTGCGCGCGGCCAGCGCCGCGCGATTGCGGGCGACGACGGCCGGGTCGTCACCGACGTGATCACCGACGTTGCCGTGGGCGCGGCCCGAGCACCAGGCCCGCGCCGCGCCGACCCCGGCCTCGAGCAACGGTGGGGCCGCTGCGGCCCGGGAGCTCACCGCAGGAATTCGGGAACGTCGAAGTCGTCGTCGCCGAGGTCGAGGGCTTCCTCGCCCGCGAGCGAGTCCTCGTCGTTCAGTTCGAGCGAGTAGCCGGACGCCCGGCCCGAGTTGCGCGCCTCGCCCTCGTAGCGATCGAAGCCCGCGGCGATGACGGTGATCCGGACTTCGTCGCCGAGCGCGTCGTCGATGACGGCACCGAAGATGATGTTCGCGTCGGGGTGCGCGGCCTGGCCGATGATCTCGGCCGCCTCGTTGAGCTCGAACAGGCCGAGATCCGAGGGCCCGCTGACATTCAGCAGCAGCCCGCGCGCACCCTCGATGCTCGCTTCGAGCAGCGGGCTCGAGATCGCGGCGCGTGCCGCCGCGACCGAGCGACCGTCGCCCGACGCGTAGCCGACGCCCATGAGCGCGGAACCGGCGTTGGTGAGGATCATCTTCACGTCGGCGAAGTCGGTGTTGATGAGGCCCGGCGTCGTGATGAGATCGGTAATCCCCTGCACGCCCTGCAACAACACTTCATCGGCCATCTTGAACGCGTTCAACATCGACGTGCGCTCGTCGCTCACCTGGAGCAGGCGCTCGTTCGGGATGATGATGATCGTGTCGACCTTCTCCTTCAGCTTCGCGATGCCGCTCTCGGCCTGCACCGAACGCCGCCGGCCTTCGAACCCGAACGGCCGGGTCACGACGCCGATCGTCAACGCGCCGATCTGCTTGGCGATCTCGGCCACCACGGGTGCGCCGCCGGTACCGGTGCCGCCGCCTTTGCCCGCGGTGATGAACACCATGTCGGCGCCCTTCAGCACCTCTTCGATCTCCTGGCGGTGCTCTTCGGCCGCCTGCTGGCCGATGTCGGGGTCGGAGCCTGCTCCGAGCCCGCGGGTAAGCGTGCGCCCGATGTCGAGCTTCACGTCCGCGTCCGACAACAACAGGGACTGCGCGTCGGTGTTGATGGCGATGAATTCGACGCCCTTCAATCCCGCGTCGATCATGCGGTTGACCGCGTTGCAACCGCCGCCGCCGACACCGACGACCTTGATCACCGCGAGGTAGTGCTGCGGAGCGCCGAGCATGTGACCTTCTTCCTTCTCCCCCGGGGCCCGGGAGACCGATGGCCGCGACCGCCCGAGCAGAGGTGCCCGCTTGTGCGCGACCGGCGTCCGTGCCGAACAAGAAACCGAACTCTGAAGCTCAACATGAGGTTGACATTTACGTCAACCTGTGCTTAGCGTCGAGACTGTAACCCAGCGTGATGTCCGAATCAATAATTCGGACATCCGCGCGCCCTCTTCCGAGCACGCGCGCGATCACGCGTGGGAGACGGGTCGATCGGGTGTCGACACGTCGATGTACGAGAAGTGCCCGCCCGCGAGGTGCGCGAGCACCGCGAGCGCCGACGCGCCTTTGGCGGCGAGCTGACTCGAGTTGCCGAGCCGGATCGTGCCCCCACCGACGAGGTCGAGCACCAGCGTGTCCGCCCCGACGTCGACCGCCGCGACCTGTTGCGCGAGCGCAGCGGGGAGATGGGCGACGACACCCGCGGCATCGGGCGGCGAGAGGAGTGTGCCGGCGGTCGGCGCCTGCCGCACCCCGCGCACCTCGACGATGTGAGGCGGCACGACGGCCGCGCGCGTGATGACGTGACCGTTCGCGGCGACGAGCATCACACCGCCCGCAACCGACACGTACGCGGCGGGTGTGTACTCCGCGATCGAGATTCGCAACGTGTTGGGCAATGCGCGATGCACCGATGCGTGCGCGACCCACGGCAACTGCTCGACCCGGCGGGCCGCCGCGCCGAGGTCGACGAACAGCAGATGATCGTGCATGCGCACGCCCGAGGCGTCGACCACCTGCGCGTCCGTCACGTGTTGCGCGCCGGCGACGCGGATGTGGTCGACCGCGAGCACCGGCGACGTCACCGCCAAGAAGACGAGCCCCGCCGCGCTGAGCATGCTCGACGCGACGAGCAGGACGCGCAGCCGGCGCCGGCCGGCCTGGCGTTGCACCTCGATCCGGCGCTCGCGGATGCGCGGGTTGATCCCTACGGGTGTCGTCGTCATCCCCGTTCCTTTCCCTCGCTGAAGCCGACGAGGTGCAACTCGGGAACGAGGCGGACGCCCGTCTGCGCCTCGACGCGTGCCTGCACCAATCGAACGAGTGCGAGCACGTCGCCGGCGCGGGCACCCGGTTCGGCGACGAAGAAGTTCGCGTGCTTCTCGGAGACCACCACTCCCCCGACTCGTTGCCCTTTGCATCCGCACGCCTCGATGAGGCGGCCCGCGGCGTCGCCGGGCGGGTTCGTGAACACGGATCCCGCGTTCTGACCGCCCGGCTGGTGCTCGCGGCGCCAGCGCACGATCTCGTCGATCCGGCGCGCGCACTCCGCGGGATCGTCTTCGTAGCCGCCGAACACGGCCGCGACCACGAGATCGGTCGACCCGAGCGCCGAGCTGCGATACCCGAGGCCGAGCTCCTCGGCGGTCAGCTCCCGCACCGGACCGGCGCGCAGGTCGAGGACCCGGGCGGAGACGATGACGTCCCGGGTCTGCGCGCCGTGGCCGCCCGCGTTCATGCGCAGTGCCCCGCCCACGCTGCCGGGGATCCCGACGAAGAATTCGAGCCCCCCGATCCCGGCCTTGGCGGCCTGCCGCGCGAGCACCGGGAGGGCGGCCGCGCTCCCGGCCTCGACCCGGGCCCGTGCGGGGTCGACGTCGATACGCTCGAACGCACCCCCGAGCCAGATGCCGACGCCCGCGAACCCGGCGTCGGCGATCAGGAGATTCGATCCGCGCCCGACGACGAGCACCGGGACGGCAGGGTGCGAGACCAGGACGGCCGCGAGCTCGTGCAGATCGTCGTCGCTCTCGATCCGCACCAGCGCCGCCAGCGGGCCACCGCAGCGATACGTCGTCAGCGGGCCCGACGCGGCGTCGCGCTCGACGCGCCCGGGGAGGCGCGCCTCGAGCGCGTCGACGGCCGCGGCGAGGGATCCGGCCGTCACGACTGCGCCCCCAGCCATTCGTCGGGCATCGTCGTGAGGTCGCCCGCGCCGAGCGTCAGCACCAGGTCGCCGGCCCGCGCGTAGCGCGCCGGCACCGGCAACAGGTCGACGCGCCGAGGAAGGTACGCGACCGGCAACGTTGGATGGCGATCGAGCACGGCCCGCAGGATGGTGCGTCCGGAGACGCCCGGGATCGGCGTCTCGCCCGCCGGGTACACGTCGGTGAGTACCAACGTGTCGGCGCCGGTGAACGAGTCGCCGAAGTGCGGGCCGATCGACGCGGTGCGTGTGTAACGGTGCGGCTGGAACACGACGACGACCCGGTTCCACGGCCCCTGGCGCGCGGCGGCGATGGCGGAGCCGACTTCCGTCGGGAGGTGCGCGTAGTCGTCGATGAACGTCACGCCGTCGCGTTCGCCGCGATATTGGAACCGGCGGGCGACCCCCCCGAAGCCGGCCAGCGCCTGCACCGCGGCCTCGACGCCGACACCGAGCTCCAGCGCGATTGCAGTCGCGCCGGCCGCGTTGGTCGACGCCTTGACACCCGCCGGAACCGCGATCGCGGTGCGCGTGCCGCCGTCGACCTCCAGCGTGAACCGGCATCCCCGCGCGTCGACGACCTCGTCGAGAATGCGGTAGTGCGCGTCCGCGGCCTTGCCGTAGGTGCGCACCGCCGGCCGCTCGCGGGCGATGCGCGCGGCGACGACGTCGTCGGCGCAGCACACGACCGGGCCGTCGACGGACGTGACGAATTGCTCGAAGGCCCGCACCAGCGAGTCGAAATCGCCGTAGTGGTCGAGGTGGTCCGGTTCGACGTTCGTCACCAGCGCGGCCTGCGGTGCCAGGTGCAGGAACGTTCCGTCGCTCTCGTCGGCTTCGACCACCAGCCATTCGCCTTCGCCGAACGCGGCGTTGCTGCCGACCTCGTTCACCTCGCCGCCGATCACGAAGCTCGGTGACCAGCCCGCACTGCGCAGGATCAGCGCGACCATCGACGCGCTGGTCGTCTTGCCGTGCGAACCCGCGACCGCGACGGTGCGACGCGTCGCCGCGAGCGCGGCGAGCGCGGCCGAGCGGTGCAGCACCGGGATGCCGCGCGCGGCCGCCGCGACCAGCTCGACGTTCCGCAGTGGGATCGCGGTCGAGTACACCACGGCGTCGGCGTCGAGCGGGACGTACTCGGCGCGGTTGCCCACGTGGACCTCGACGCCCGCGGCCGCGAGTCGCTCGAGCACCGCCGCGCTCTTGATGTCGGAGCCGCTCACGGTGTGGCCCATGCGCGCGAGGACGAGCGCGATCGCGCTCATGCCCGCGCCCGCGATGCCGACGATGTGCACCCGGCGCGGTTGGGACAGGTCAAGGTCCGCAGGGCGCACATTGGCACTCGCCGATGGCGTGCTGTCACCCGCCACCGGCGTGCTCCTCCACGAGATCGGCCAGCCGGGCGGCGGCATCGGGGCGCCCGAGACCGCGGGCGGCGCGCCCCATGCGTTCGAGCCGGTCGGGCGCGCCCAGGAGCTCGGACACGACCTTGTCGAGGCGGGCGGGGTCACACTCGTCGTCGCGCAGCATGACCGCGGCCCCCGCCCGCTCGAGGGTTTGCGCGTTGCGCGCCTGGTGATCGCTCGGTGCGCCGGGCAACGGGACCAGCACCGCGGGGAGCCCGACCGCGGTCAGCTCGGCGATCGTGCCCGCGCCGGACCGGCAGACGGCGAGGCGAGCGCGGCTGTACAGGAGATCCATGCGTTCCTCGTAGCCGACGAGCGCGTACTCGAGCGTGTCGCCCGCGCGGTGAGCGGCTGCCAGCTCCGCCGTGCACGCCTCGAGATTGCGCGGCCCGCACACGTGATGGACCGCGAGATCGGTGCGACTGCGCCATGCGTCGTAGCAGCCGAGGGCGGCGCGATTGATGGTGCGCGCGCCCTGCGCGCCGCCGAAGACCGCGACGAGTGCGGGCGCGGTCTGCGGGTGCCGTTCGAGATCCGCGAAGGCGGCTCGCACCGGATTGCCCGTGAGCGTGGCCTGCGGCAGCGGTGTGTCCGGCAACGACACCGCCGGCCGCGCGCCGATCCATACGCCCATCCGGTTCGCGAGGCCCGGTGCCGCGTCCTGTTCGTGCACGACGACCGGCACACGCATGAGACGCGCCGCGAGCACGCACGGGAACGACGCGTAACCCCCGAAGCCGACGACAACGCGCGGGCGCGTGCGGCGCACGATGGCGAGCGCGCGCACGACCGCCGAGCACGCGTCCCAGATCGCGGCGACGTTCTTCACGGTGAAGCGGCGTTCGAGGCCACGGCCCGGAAGGAGGTCGATCTCGAAGCCGGCGGCGGGCACGACCCGGCCCTCGATGCCGCGCGTCGCGCCGACGAAGCGGACCGCGCGACCCCGGCGCTCCAGCTCCTGCGCGACGGCGATCGCCGGGTAGGTGTGACCGCCGGTACCGCCTCCCGCCAACAGCGCGAAGACGTCGGTCCTCACGACCCCCCTCACGACCGCCTCACGACGCGCGGGCGCGCACCCGGCGGGTCGGGGTCCGCGAGCGCCCACGGGTGGGCGCCGGGGCCGTCTGGCGCGCGATGTTCGCGACGACGCCGACGCCCAGCATCGTGATCACGAGC
>Ga0265327_10003429_pt1 | contig 15158 bp, 11 predicted proteins | sample 41621metaG_FD_202089 | JGI IMG/M metagenome (GOLD analysis project Ga0265327, IMG submission 202089) | Rhizosphere microbial communities from Carex aquatilis grown in University of Washington, Seatle, WA, United States - 4-16-21 metaG | ecosystem: Host-associated > Plants > Roots > Rhizosphere... | reverse complement strand
CAAGCTGTACCCCGTCACCGAGATCGACGCCGTGGAAAAGGCGCGCGCCGACGTCTTCCTCGCGGAGCTGGGCGCGTTCCTGCGGGCGCACGTGGATCCCGACCAGATTGACCGCACGGGGGAGATCCCCGACGAGGTCATGGCCGGCCTCGCCCGCCTCGGGGCCTACGGCATCAAGGTGCCGCGCGAGTACGGCGGCCTCGGCTTCTCGCAGACCACGTACTGCCGCGCCTGCATGCTGCTCGCCAGCCACTGCATGAACATCTTCGCGCACATCTCGGTGCACCAGTCGGTCGGCGTCTCGCAGCCCCTCGTGCTGTTCGGCACACCCGAGCAGAAGCAAAAGTTCCTCCCGCGCGTCGCGGGCGGGGAGCTGTCGGCCTTCGCGCTGACGGAGCCGGGCGTCGGCTCCGACCCGGCGCGGCTCACCACCGAGGCGAAGCCGGACGGTGACGACTACCTCATCACCGGCGAGAAGCTCTGGTCCTCCAATGCCACGCGCGCCGGCCTCTTCATCGTCGTGGCCCGGACGCCGCCGAAGCTCGTGGACGGCAAGCCGCGCACGCAGCTGACGGCGTTCGTGGTCGAGGCGAAGTCCCCCGGCATCGAGATCCGGCACCGCTGCCAGTTCATGGGCCTGCACGCGCTGTACAACGGCGTGGTGGGCTTCACCAACGTGCGCGTGCCGAAGGCGAACATCGTCGGCGGCGAGGGCCGCGGCCTGAAGGTCGCGCTCAGCACGCTCAACGCCGGCCGGCTCTCCATCCCCGCGTCGAGCCTCGGCGCCGCCAAGCGCGCGCTCGCGATCGCGCGCGAGTGGGGCGCCGAGCGCATCCAGTGGGGCGTCCCGATCGGGCAGCACGCCGCGGTGGCGGACAAGATCCGCCGGATCGCGGCGCACACCTTCGCGATGGAGGCGATGCTGATTGTCACGTCGCGCATCGTGGACCGCGACAAGAAGGCCGACATCCGCCTCGAGGCGTCGATGTGCAAGATGTGGGGCACGGAGAAGGCGTGGATGTGCCTCGACGACATCATGCAGGTGCGCGGCGGCCGCGGCTACGAGACCGTGTCCTCGCTCACGGCGCGCGGGGAGAAGCCGTTCCCGGTCGAGCGCCTGATGCGCGACAGCCGCGTGGCGATGATCTTCGAGGGCTCCTCGGAGATCATGCGGCTCTTCATCATGCGCGAGGCGCTGGACCCGCACCTGAAGATCGCGGGCATCGCGCTCAACTCCGAGCGCCCGTGGGGCGAGCGGCTGAAGAGCGCCTGGGCCGCGGCGAAGTTCTACGCGCGGTGGTATCCCGCGCAGTGGCTGCCGTTCGGCGGGAGCGCCCCGGCGGACATGCATCCCCGCCTGGCCGCGCACTTCCGCGGCGTCGCGGGGCAGAGCCGCCGCCTGGCGCGCACGCTGTTCCACCAGATGGTGCGGTTCGGCCCGCAGCTCGAGAAGCGGCAGGTCCTGCTGGGCCGGCTCGCCGACATCGGCGCGGACCTCTTCGCCCTGGCCGCCAGCTGCGTGCTGGCGCAGAAGCTCCTCCGGGACGGCGAGCCCGAGGCGAGGATCCTCGCGGTGGTGGACGATTTCGCCGCGCAGGCGGGGACGCGCATCGCGCAGAACTTCGCCGGCGTCGGGCACAACGCGGACCAGCACGGCTACGACCTCGCGCAGCAGGTGATCAAGGGCGAGCACCAGTGGCTCGAGCGCGGGATCATCTAGGCCGGCAACGGCCGGCTGAACGTTCTTCCCCGCCCGACAGGTAGGACTTGTCGCGGCGGGGCGGGCTTCCACGATGGCGGGGTGCTGGTTTCCACCCCGATCATGCGCACGTTGGCCCGCCTCGCCCTGGCCGGCCTGCTGGTGTCGGCTGGCCGCGCGGCCACCGACGATGTCCGCGACGCCTGGCAGCTGGTGGCGGACCACCTCGGGCGCGACGCGTACGTCCGGCTCGAGCAGCTGCCGGGGCCCGCGACGCGGGAGCGGATCTTTGCGCAGGCGGTGGTGGCGATCGACTACCAGCCGGTGACGCAGAGCCGCCTGCAGTCCTCCGGGGCGACGCTGGCGGAGCTGGCGCGCGGGGACGACGAGCTGGCGGCGGCCGCGGCGTACCTGCAGGCGCGCCTGTACCAGGTTCATTTTCAGGAGCATGACTACGCGCGGGCCGCGGAGCTCTACGAGGCGCTGGCCCGGCGGCAGCCGCACAGCCATTGGGCGCAGCTGGGGCTGGTGAAGCTCGGGCTGCTGCGGCTGTACGCGCTGCCCGAGCCGGCGGCGCCGGCGGACCGGATCGCGGCCGCGATGGCGCTGCGGCCGCGGCTGGTGGAGCCGGAGCTGGTGCGCGACCTGGAGCTGTCGCTGGGCAGGGCGGCGGCCTTCTACTCGCTCCCGCCCGACACCGCGCTGCCGCACCTGCTGGCGGCGGACCACATCGGCGGGCTCGTCGGGCAGGCCAACGAGGAGCTGATCGTGATGATCGGCGAGCTTTCGCTGCGCGCCGGGCACTACGCGCAGTCCCGCACGTACTTCGAGCGGTACCTGCGCGAATTCACCTACAACATGCGGCAGGTCACGGTCCGCCGCCGGCTGGAGGACCTGGCGGCGCTCGAGGCGCAGGCCCGGAAGGCCCGGCCATGATCGCCCGCCTGCGCTCCCGTCTCGGGCTGGTCCTGTTCGTCGTGGGCTACGCCTTCGCCGTCTACTGGGTGTTCACGCGCTCGGCGCCGATCGTCACGGACCGGCCCATCACGATCCGCGTGGCGCACTGGCAGATCGAGAAGGGTCCGCCCGAGGGCCTGGACGCGGTCATCCGCCGCTACGAGCAGCTCAACCCCCGGGTGAAGGTCGAGCAGGTGCTCGTCCCGGGCGGCGGCCCGATCTACCGGCAGTGGATGCGGTCCAACCTGATCGGCGGCACCGGCGTGGACCTCATCGAGTACGGCTTCTGGCTCGACGGCATGTCGGACATCCCGGCGCGGTACTTCGCGCCGATCACGAAGGAGATGCTGGCACCGAACCCGTACAACCGCGGCACGCCGCTCGAGCACGTGCCCTGGGCGGAGACGTTCACGGACGGGCTGGTCGTCCAGCAGGTGACGGCCCCGGTCCCGGGCCAGTTCTACGCCGCGACGCTCTCGGAGGTCTCGACCCGGCTGTTCTGCAACCGCGAGCTGCTGCGGACGATCACCGGGTCGGAGAAGCTGCCGGAGACCCTGATCGACCTGCGGGCCCTGTCGGCGAAGGTGCGGGCCTACGCGGCGCGCACGGGCCACCCGTACTTCACGCTGGCCGGCTCGCGGGACAACGCGGAGTGGCTCCTGGAGTTCCTCATGCAGGGCGCCACGATGCAGATGAGCCAGCGCAACGACCGCCTCGGCGTGCTCTCGCTCTATCAGTGGGACGAGCTCGGGCACTACCTCGAGGGCCGCTGGAGCTTCAACTCGCCGGAGGTCCGGGCCGGGCTGGAGCTCGCGCGCGAGGTGGGCCTCAACATGAAGCCGGGCTACCTGCAGTCGATGCGGGACGCCGCCACGATGGAGTGGCTGCGCGGCGACTCGGTGTTCATCTTTGCCGGCACCTGGGACGGCACCAGCCTGCGGCGCCTGGCCACGTTCCCGGTCGACGTGCTGCGCTTTCCGCGGGCGACGGCGGACGACCCGGTCGTCGGAAAGTACTTCTTCGGCCGGTTCGCCGATGGCGGCGGCGGGACGTGCATGGAGCTCTATTTGAACAAGCAGAGCCGGCATCCGCAGGAGGCCGTGGATTTCCTGCGGTTCATGAGCAGCGTCGAGGGCAGCCAGCTGTTCACCGACCACAGCGGCTGGCTCCCGGCGATCCGCGGCGTGAGGGTGCCCGACGCGATCAAGGCCTACGAGACGCCGCGCGACTGCTACACCTTCGGCATGCCGTACGTAATGATCGGCTCCTCCGTGCTCTCGCAGGTCGCCCGGAACATGCACCAGCTGGTGGGCCCACAGGGTAGCGTGGACAAGTTCGTCGCGGCGATGGAGGCCGTGATGCCCGAGGCGGCGCGGACCGACCTGCGCAAGGAGATCAACAACCGCTACATCGCGGTGCGGCCGCAGGACCCGCAGGTCGTGGCGCTGCACGAGCTCTTCCGCCGGACGCCCCGCAACCCGGAGTTGGCGGTGGCGCGGGAGCGGCTCGAGAGCTCGCAGACCCAGACCGAGGCGCTGCTGTTCCAGATGCAGCGGCAGCTGACGGCCGCGGGGGAATGACGGGGCCGCGCGCTCCGGTCTTGTCCGGCCCGCGCAAACACCCACGATGGCGGGGTGCGTTCGGTTCTTCGTTCCCGGTATTTTCTCCTGTGCGGTCTCGTGCCCGGCCTACTGACGGCGGCGGAGCTGGTCCCGGCGTGGACCGCGCTGGCCAACGGCCGCCCGGAGGAGGCGCTGCGCCGAATCGGGCCGGAACCGGCCACGCGTCCCGAGCGGCTGGCGTGGGCCGCGGCGGAGCTGGGCCGGCAGCCGGTGACGGACGACCACGTGCGGGCGGCGGAGCAGGTCGTGACGGCGCTGGCGCAAGGCGACGACGAGATCGGCGCGCAGGCGGAATACCTCCGCGCGCGGCTGTACCAGCTGCATTATGCGACGCCGGATCCGGCGCGGGCGACGGAACTCTTCCTGGCGCTGGCGGACCGCCGGCCGCAGAGCCACTGGGCGCAGCTGGGCCTCGTGAAGCTGGCGATGATGCGCATCTACGCGCCCCCGGGGCCGCCGTCCGCCGACCGGCTGGCGCCCGCAGAGGCGCTGCTGGCGCGCATCCATGAGCCGCAGCTGCAGCGCGACCTCCATCTGCAGATCGGCCAGGCGGGCGTGGCGCTGGGGCTGCCCACGCGCCGGTTCCTGCCGCACTTCGTGGCGGCGGACCGCCTCGGCGGCCTCACCGGCGCGGCGCTGGAGGACCTCATCGTGCAGATTGGCACGCTCTCGTTTCGCGCGGGCGAGTACCCGCAGGCGCGGGAATACTTCGAACGCTACCTCCGGGAGTATCCCACGAACATCCGGGCCTACGCCGTGACCCGGCTGCTGGAGCGAACGCGGCGCGGGCTCGCCGGGGAGGCCGCGCCATGAGCCTCCTGCGCCGGCAACCCGGCCTGCTCCTCCTCGCGGTCGCCTTTGTGGCGTCCTGCTACTGGGTGTTCACGCGCTCGACGCCCATCGTGGCGCAGCGGCCCGTGACGATCCGCCTCGCGCACTGGCAGATCGAGCGCGGTCCCCCGGAGGGCATCGCGGCCGCGATCCGGCGCTACGAGGAGCTGAACCCCCGGGTAAAGGTGGAGCAGCAGCTCGTCCCCGGCCCGATCTACCGGCAGTGGCTGCGCTCGAACCTCGCCGGCGACAACGGCCCGGACATCATCGAGTGGGGCGTGTGGGTGGAGGGGCACCGCGACCTCCCGGCGCGGTACTTCGCGCCCATCACCGCCGAGCTGGCCAAGCCCAACCCCTACAACCGCGGCACCTCGCAGGAGGCGATCGCGTGGGAGAAGACCTTTCACGACGGGCTCATCGGCCCGAAGCGCGACTCGCCGGACCCCGGGCAGATCTATGCGGTCACGCTCACCGAGACGACGGTGCGGCTGTACGTGAACGCGACCCTGCTGCGCGCGATCACCGGCTCGGACGCCGCGCCGCAGACCTTCGACGACCTGCGGCGGATCTTCGCGCTCACCCGCCGCTACGCCGCGCGGACCGGCAAGCACGTCTCGGCGCTGGCCGGCAGCCGCGACAACGGCCGGACCATCGCGGAGACGGTCTTCGCCGGCCCGCTGCTGGGCCTGGACCAGCGTCTCGACGACGACGGCTATCTCTACCTCTACAACCGGAAGGTGCTCCAGGCCTACCTCGCCGGACGCTGGACCTATCATCATCCCAACGTCACGGCCGGCCTGACCCTCGTGCGGGAGGTCGCGCAGGCGATGAAGCCGGGCTTCCTGCAGCTCCGGCGCGACGACGCGATGCTCGAGTTCTTCCGCGGCGAGGCACTGGCGTTGTTCTACGGCACGTGGGACGCGACCACGATCCGGCAGATGGTGCCGTTCGAGATGCTGATCATGAAACTGCCGCCCGTGACCCCGGACGACTCGGAGGTGGGGCGCTACGTCAGCGGGCCGCTGGGCGAGGGACAGGGCGAGACTTCCGTCGCGTTTTATGTGAACAAGGCGACGGCGCACCGCGAGGAGGTGATCGATTTCCTCCGCTTCCTGACGAGCGTGCCGGGCAACCAGCTCTTCACCGACCACAGCCTTTGGCTGCCCGCGATCAACGGCGTGAAGGTGCCGGACGCGATCAAGGGGTTTCGCGACTATCAGATTGGCTTTGCCTTCGGGCAGGCGCCCTACGACGCGATCGGCTCGAACGTGAGCATGGTGTGGGACCGCGACTTCTACCACCTGACCGGTGACCAGGGCAGCGTGGAGCAGTTCGCCGCGGCCCTCGACCGCGACATGCCGGTGGCGATCCGGGCGGACCTACAGGACGACGTGCGCAACATGCTGCTGCTGGTGAAGCCGCAGGACACCGTGATCATCGGCCAGGCCAACCTCGCCGGCGCGTCGCCCGACGGGGAAAAACACCGCCGGCGACAGGAAGAAATTGAAACCAGCCAGACGATGTCCGAGGGCCTGCTGTACCAGACCCGGCGCGCATTGGCGGCGGCCAAGTAGCGCGGGGTCCAACGGCGTTAACCGTCAATTTTCGCTCATGGCCGCTCATGGGCACGATCCGGATTAGTGGATTATTCGCCGAGACCGGCGTGCGCTGACGGCCGTTCAAGCCTGGATCGCGGAGGCGCGGAAGGGCGGAGCCGCGGAGGCTGGGGCATCGTCCGAACCTCCGGGCTTCTGTCCCTCCGCTTTTCCGCGATCCCAGCTTGGTTCTGCACGACGGTCGCCAATCGGTTCACCGCTCAATCGGCAGGCCGGCGGAGAAGGGACCGCTCATTCTAACTCAGGTCCGCTACCGGCTCGATCCGGATCAGCGGTGATGAGCGAAAATGGGCGGTTGCTCCCGGCCCTCCTAGCGGGTCTGGCCGGGCAGGGGAGTGTCCCAGCGCACGTTGTAGCGGACGGTGAAGGGCGTGATGCCGTGGCGGGCCTCCCAGACGAGGGTGCCTTTCGCGTTGCGCACCTTGGCGACGACCGCCGCCAGTTGCCGGAGGGTCAGGCCGCGGATGTCGATGCCGTTGCACTGCGTGAGGGTGTCGCCGACCCGCAGGCCCAGCCGCGCGCCGAGGCCGTCGTCATCCACCGACGTGATCTTCGCCTCCAGGATCGGGTCGCCGAGCGGATCGGCCAGGTGGATGCCGGCGAGCTCGAAGTGCACGTCGATCGACGGGAAGACCTGCTCGCGCACATTGAAGGGCGGCAGGTGCTCGATCGGCTCCGCGGCCTTCCGGCGCGGCTCGGCGCCGAGGGCGAGGCTGGCCAGCGCCAGGCTGGCCAGCAGGCACAGTGACGGCTTCATGCCGTGGGAAAAAATCCGGCCGCCGGGGTGGCGCTTACTTCTTGTCGCTCTCGAACTGGGTGTTCGTGACCTGGCCTTCGCGGAACGTGACATAGAGCGTGTCGGAGGGCATGTCCGGGACATCGAGCGACGTCGAGGAATAGCCCTTCGGGTTGGTGTCGGAGAGGCTCTTGCTGCTGCGCGGGGCGCTGGCGGACTCCACGCCGGAGGTGTAGTTGGCGCCGCCCGGGTTGTAATTGGCGGCCTGGGCGTGCGGCTGGGCGGACGGCGGGTAGTAGTTGGCGTAGGTCCAGATGGTCTCCTGGCCGTTCGCCGAGGTGACCACCTTGGAGGGCTTGCCGAGCGCCATGTAAACCATGTCGGTCGAGAAGCCGAGATCCACGACGCCTTCCTGGATGTCCTTCTGCTGCCAGCCCTGAAGGCTGTTGAAGACGACGGATTTTTCCTGAATGCGGGTGGAGACACCCGAGGTTTCGCAGCCGGCGAGGAACGCAAGGACCGCGAGGGCGAGGAGCGGGGCGAGGTATTTTTTCATGTGGGGAGGAAATTCGGACAGCCCCAGCACGATAAGTGGAATCCCGGCCGTGACGAGGGGGAATGAGATAATAATCAGGCGGCGGCTGCGACTTTTCGGCCGCGGCCGGGTTCTGGAGCCATGACCACCCTGCTGAAGATTCTCCTCTGCGTCGTCCTGGGGTTCGTCGCCCTCAAGCTGTGCGCGCTGCTGATCCTGCCCGCCGCGTTCGGGGTGGGCGCCCTGCTGGCCCTCGGCACCGGGCTGCTCGGCGTCCTGGCCGCCGTGACGGTGGGCCTGCTGGCGCTCGCGCTGTTTGTCCTGGTGGTGCTGGCGCCGGTGTGGCTGCCGGTGCTGGCCGTGTGCGGCCTGGTGTCGCTCTGCCGCCGCCGGCCCGCGGCGAAGGTGGGCTGAGGCGGGCCCGGCCGCTTTCGGGCTGGCGGCGGGTCGGGCGGCCCGTTTGCTGGGACGGAATGACGGACGAGCTTCCCTCCAGCCTCATCGCGGGCATCAGCTTCATCGGCCGCGACGGCGGGCTGGTGAAGCAGCTCGCGGGCTTTCGGAAGGGGCACCACACGGTGCCGGACGCGGCGAACGCCGTCACCAACGGCTTCCTCGCCCGCATCGCCGAGGGCGAGCTGGCCGCGCGGGCGGAGCGGTTGTTCCAGGACGTGCGCGCGCAGCTGGGCTACAAGCGCCGGGACGCGGCCCTCGCCGTGGCTCCCGGGGGCGCCGTGCTAACGGCGCGCGACTTCGTGGTGGAGATTGCCTGCGCGCTCGAGCCGGCGGCGCCGGAGCGGTATGCGGTGACGACGACCCTGCGGGAGCTGCGGAGCGCGGAGCTGGCGCGGACCGAGGAGTTTTCGGCGGTGTTCGCCGGCCGGTTCACGGAGATCGCCTTCGCGCTGAACGGCGGGGTGCGGGTGGAGGCGGTGGTGGACGCGATCGAGGCGCTCGACGGCGAGGGCGGGCTGGGCGTGACATATCCCTCGGACTGCCGCGAGTGCGCGATCACGGTGGAGGGCGTCGCGGCCCGCGTGCGCTGCACCGGGTCGGCGCTGGAGCTGGTTTTTCCCCGCGCCGGCGCGCCGCGGGAGCTGATGGACGCCTTCGCCGAGGTGCGCAGCGCCTTCCGCGTGAGCAAAGACCTCGCGGGCCTGGCGGGCTGAGGAGGCGGAAGTATTGCCACGAAGGGCACGAAGCGCACGAAGCCCGGGCTTTCCTGGCCCTCGCGCTCTTCATATTCCTGGCGGTAAATTGGATCGAGGAGGATTCGGATTAACCGCAAAGGCCGCGAAGCATAGTTCACTCAAGCTCGGGCTTCGTGGCCTTCGTGAACTTCGTGGTGGATCATGCGGCCAAGAACATTCGTGGAGAAAGCGCTCGCGGGATGGCGGGTCTCGGTTAAGGCGAAGGGATGATTTTCGCCCCTTTTGCCGGTGAGGGAATCTGTCGTCGCGTGGCCGCCCCGGCGGCGCCGCACGGCACGCCGAACCTGGAGCCGCGCCACGCCCTCGACGGCGCCGCGTGGCTCTGGCACCCGGAGCTCGGCCCGCGCGAGCCGGGCGTCGCGCTGTTCCGCCTCAAGGTGAACTCGGCCCGCGCCGAGAAGGTGCGGCTGCAGGTGAGCGGGGATGTCTGCTTTGCGCTCGCGCTCGACGGCGCGCTGATCGCGCGCGGGCCCGACACGGGCGACGTGCCGCACTGGTCATTCGCCACCTATGAGCTGGCGCTGGCCAAGGGCGGGCACCGGCTGGAGGCGCTGGTCTGGTGGGCGGAGGTGCCGCAGGCCCCGGAGGGACGCATGTCGTGGCGGGGCGGCTTCGCCTGCGCCGGCCTCGACGGCGCCGGGGCGCGCTTCACCACGGGCGTCGCGCCCTGGCGCGTGGCGCGGCTCGACGGCCTGGCCTGGGGCGGGTCGCTCCCGCGCTCCTACCATGTCATCGGCTGCTCGGCGCAGGTGGACCTGGCGAAATTCGACCCCCGCCGCGCGCGCTGGGTGCGGCCCGCGGTGGCGCGGCCGCCGATCGCGAGCCACCCCAACGGCGTCGTGGCGCCCGGCTGGCGGCTCGAGCCGGCGGCGCTGCCGGAGCAGCGCCACGACCTCTGGCGCGGCGGCCGCGTCCGCGCCTGGCGGCCGCGGTGGACGGCGACCAAATCGGTGAAATTTGGCGCGGAGACGGGACCGGAGGAGGCGGCGGGCTGGGCGGAGCTGCTGGCCGGGACGAAGCCGCTGCGGCTCGCGGCGCGCCACGAGGTGACGCTCGTGGTGGACACGGACGACTATCTCTGCGGCTTCCCGGTGCTGGAATTTTCCGGCGGCGCTGGGACGCAGGTGCGCGTGGAGTGGGCGGAGACGCTGTTCGAGCGCGAGGACCTGACGACGGACAACACGCCCGGGCCGAAGGGGAACCGCGGCACGGTGGCGGGCAAGGTGTTCGTCGGCTTCGGCGACACGTGGCGGCTCGGCGGCGCGGGCCGCCGCTGGGCGAGCAGCCCGTGGTGGCGGTCCGGCCGCTACCTGCTCGTGCGCGTGAAGGTCGGCGCGCAGCCGGTGGTGCTGCACACGCTGGGCGTGGAGCGCTCGGGCTTTCCCCTTGTGCCGCGCGCGGTGTTCCGGTCGGACGACGCGACCCTGCCCGCGGTGCTCGAGCTCTGCGAGCGCGGGCTGCGCGGGTGCATGCACGACCTCTTCGTGGACTGCCCGTACTACGAGCAGATGATGTACGTGGCCGACACCCGCATCCAGATGCAGGTCGCGTATGTGCTGGCGGGCGACGACCGGCTGCCGCGGCGCGGCATGGAGCTGTTCGACCTCTGCCGGAGCCGGCGCGGATTTCCCACGATGCGGCACCCGACGCACGACCGGCAGGAGAGCACGACCTTCGCGATGATCTGGCCGTGGATGCTGCACGACTTCGCGTTGTGGCGCGACGACCCGGCGTGGCTGCGGCAGCGGCTGCCCGGCGCGCGCGCGCTGATCGAGGGCCTGCTGACCGAGGAGGACGCCGACGGCCTGCTGGTGAAGCCGCCGGGCTGGCTCTTCATGGACTGGGTGCCGGGCTGGTTCGCCGGGTGTCCCCCGGGCCAGCTGGAGGGCCGGCGCTCGGCGCTCATCAACCTGATGTACCTGCTGACGCTGCAGCGCGCCGCGGACCTCGAGACCTGGGTGGGCGACGCGCGCATGGCGCAGCGGTGGACGGAGCGCGCCGCGGCGACGGCGGCGTCGCTGGGAAGAATCTTCTGGGACGAGGGCCGCGGCCTGTGGGCCGACGACGAGAGTCACGCGAGCTTCAGCCAGCATGCGCAGGCGCTGGCGGTGAACGCGGGCCTCCGCGTACCGGACCCGGCGCGCTGGGCGGATGCGGCGGCGAACGGGCTGTTCGCGGCGACGGTGTACTTCCAGCACTACCTCTTCGAGGCGCTGGGCCGCGTCGGCCGCGGCGACCTCGTGGTCGAGCGGCTCGACCGCTGGCGCACCATGATCACGGAGGGCTTCAAGACGCCGGTCGAGGGACCCGAGCCCGCGCGGTCGGACTGCCATGCCTGGGGCGCGCATCCGATTTTCCACCTGCATGCGACGGTGGCGGGGATCCGGCCGGTGGCGCCGGGCTTCCGCCAGGTGCGCATCGCGCCGCAGCCCGGCCGGCTGACGACGCTCACGAGCGAGCTGCCGCATCCGCGCGGCCTGATCAAACTCAACGCTCAATTCGCCGCCGGCCGGGTCGAAGCCGAGGTCGAGCTCCCGCCGGAGACCACCGGTGTGTTCGTCTGGGCCGGCCGCGAGGTGCCGCTCAAGCCCGGCACCCAGCGCGTGCGACTCGGGTGATGAAAAACCGCCAATGCCCGCTGATTTTCGCTAATCCGGATTAGCGAGAATGAGCGAAGGTTAGCGGTTGATACAGATCGCGGTCGGCGCGAACCCCGTGCGCGTTCCCGCCGGAACGCTCACTTGATCAGGTCGGCGACGAAGGCGCGCTCCTCGACGAGCTCCTGGTTGGTCGCGGCGAGCTTGGACTTCGCGAAGTCGTCCATGGCGTAGCCGGTGATGACCTCGTAGGAGCCGGCCGTGGTCGTGCGCACGGGCATGCCGGCCCAGACCTCGGGGTCGAAGCCGTAATGGCCCTTGGATTTCACGGCGACAGAGTGGATGGCGCCGGGCGTCACGAGCGAGCGGACATGGTCCACGAGCGCGTTGGCGGCGGAGGCGGCGGAGGAGGCGCCGCGGGCCGCGATGATGGCGGCGCCGCGCTTGCCCACCGTCTCGCAGAACGGGCCCTGCAGCCAGGCGAGGTCGGTGATGACGCGCGTGGCGGCCTTGCCGCCGATGGAGGCGTGCTCGAACGCCGGGAACATCGAGGGGCTGTGGTTGCCGTAGATGAAGATGTCCTTCACCGCGGTGAGGTCGACGCCGGCCTTCTTGGCGAGCTGGGTCTGCGCGCGGTTCTGATCGAGGCGGACCATGGCCGTGAAGCGCTCGGCCGGCAGGCGCTTGGCCTGGCTGGCGGCGATCATGCAGTTTGTGTTGGCGGGATTGCCGACCACGGCCACGCGGGCGTCCGCGGCGGCGACCGCGTCGATGATCTGGCCCTGGCCGATGAAAATCTTGCCGTTGTCCTTGAGGAGGTCGGCGCGCTCCATGCCGGGGCCGCGGGGCTTGGCGCCGACGAGGAGGCACCAGTTGGCGTCCTTGAAGCCGACGGCGGGGTCGGACGTCTGCACGATGCCCTTGAGCAGCGGGAAGGCGCAGTCGTCGAGTTCCATGGCCACGCCCTCGAGGGCCTTGAGGGCCTTCTCGATCGGCGCTTCAATGAGCTGGAGGATGACCGGCTGGTCGGGTCCGAACATCGCGCCGGAGGCGATGCGGAAGAGGAGGGAGTAACCAATCTGGCCGGCTGCACCGGTGACGGCGACGCGGATGGGGTTTTTCATATGGAAAAGAAATGGCCTACCACGGAGAAAATCGGGAGGGAGGGCAATCCTAACCGCGAGGGCCGCGGCCGGGGAGGGGATCGCGGAACCGCGGAGGGGCGGAGTCGCAGAGTCATGAAACCCCCACAGACCTTCCGGGCTTCAGCCTCCCCGCATTTCCGCGCTGGCTGCCCGGCTCAGCGCTTGAACCGCGGGGCGAGGGCCGCGTACGTCTCGCGCACCAGCTTCTCGGTGGTCGGCCAGTCGATGCAGGCGTCGGTGATGGAGACGCCGTAGCGCAGCTGGTCCTTCGGCGCGGGGAAGGACTGGCTGCCGGCGCCGAGGTTGCTCTCGATCATGGCGCCCATGAGCGAGGTGCTGCCGGCGGCGAGCTGCTGGAGCAGCTCGTGCATGACCTCGGGCTGGCGCTCGGGCTGCTTGGCGGAGTTGTCGTGGGAGCAGTCCACGAGGATCGCCTTCATCAGGCCGGCCTTGGCGAGGAGCTGCTCGGTCTGGGCGAGATGCGCCGGCGAGTAGTTGGGCCCGGTGGCGCCGCCGCGGAGCACGATGTGGCAGTCGGGGTTGCCGCGGGTGACGATGGCCGAGGCGGAGCCGTCGAGGTTGATGCCGAGGAAGGTGTGCGGCTGCGCGGCGGCCTTGATGGCGTTGATCGCGGTGGCGATGGAGCCGTCGGTGCCGTTCTTGAAACCGAGCGGCATCGAGAGGCCCGACGCCATCTGGCGGTGCGTCTGCGACTCCGCGGTGCGCGCGCCGATCGCCGACCAGCAGATCAGGTCGGCGATGTACTGCGGCGTGATCGGATCGAGCAGCTCGGTGGCCGTCGGCAGGCCGAGGTCCAGCACGTCGCGAAGGAAGGTCCGTGCGAGCCGCAGGCCGGCGGCGATGTCATGGGAGCCGTCCAGGTGCGGATCCATGATGAGCCCCTTCCAGCCGACGGTGGTGCGGGGTTTCTCGAAATACACGCGCATCACGATCAGGACGCGGTCCGACACCTCCCGCGCCAGCGCGGCGAGGCGGCGGGCGTAGTCGCGGCCGGCCTCGAGGTCGTGGATGGAGCAGGGCCCGACGATCAGGAGGAAGCGCTGGTCGTCGGTGAAAATCAGCCGGTGAATCTCGCGCCGGGCCTGCGTGACGAAATCGGCCTGGGCGGCGCTTTTGGGCAGCTCGGCGAGCAGGGCGGCCGGCGAAGGCAGGGCGCGCGTCTCGACGACATTGATGTCCGATGTTCTCTGCATGAACTGCCAGACTGCGATGCCTTGTACCTTCGGCGCAAGCCATCGCCGCGGGTCGCGGCCGCAACATCCGCAGGAGGCGGAAAGGAAGCGAGCTCATCCAGCGCTTCCGTGTGCGCCGTGTATTCCGTGGGCACTACTCCGTGGCGCGGCATGCCTTTCGAATAGCTCGCCTGTTGGGTGATCTCCCTTTGGTCGGTGCGAGGTGACCCTCGAAACCCGGGCAAAAAAGTGGCCGGCCACTTACCCCTAAGTGGCCGGCCTTTGCTTTCTTAGTTACCCCAAAACTCCCGCTAGGCGGGAGAAGTGTTAAACTGATGGATTGATAGCTAACCGGGTTTCCGGCATCGTCAACTCAAAGTTATCAAATTCTATCACTTTCTTTTGCTAGTAGCTGAGAAATGGGATCTTATTAAAACGGTGAATCTGGCAGAAAAAAGGGAATTTCATCGCTGGCAACCGGCCGCCTGCCTGCGGGTGACGGGAACGGATGCCGGTACTTTCCTACAGGGCCAATTTACGAATGACTTGCAAGAAGCGGGGCGAAATGGGCCGGTGTATGGATTATGGCTGAATCAGAAGGGAAAAGTGCTGGCGGACGCGTTCGTGCACAGCCTATCGGACCAGGAGCACTGGATCGTGAGTTATTTTTCACCGGTTTCTGTCATCCGGGAGCGCCTGGAGGCCTACATCATCGCGGATGATGTCGTGGTCGAAGACCACACGCCCGGGATGTCCGCGGTGACGCTGCTGGGGACGTGGCCGGCGGTCCTGCCTGGGAGTGGCTGGAAATTTCCGGGGCGGCGGGTGCGCGCGCCGCATGATGAGTTCATCTTTTCAACGGTGGACGCGGCGGTGGTGGGCACGCTGCTGGCAGGCGCGGTGCCGCTGGCGGCGGCGGAGATGGAGCGGCGGCGCATCGTCGCGGGAATTCCCGCCGTACCGGCGGACATCGGTCCAGGGGATCTGCCCAACGAGGGCGGCCTCGAGACGGAGGC
>Ga0265327_10003428_pt1 | contig 15161 bp, 18 predicted proteins | sample 41621metaG_FD_202089 | JGI IMG/M metagenome (GOLD analysis project Ga0265327, IMG submission 202089) | Rhizosphere microbial communities from Carex aquatilis grown in University of Washington, Seatle, WA, United States - 4-16-21 metaG | ecosystem: Host-associated > Plants > Roots > Rhizosphere... | reverse complement strand
GTTTTACGACAAACTGGTGCAGCGCCTTGATCACGTTTGCGCCAGCCTGTCGCAGATGGGCAGCCTGGTCGGCGACCGTTCCCGCCTTTACAACCCGGGAGAATGGGTAGGCCTGCAGGAGTCGATACGCTCCAAATACACCACGGATGAGGAACGCCTGATGTTTGAAGCCGTGCTGAAAGGCATTCCCGTGGATGAAGCCATCAGCCAGTTCGTCGCCGAGCGGCAATCGCAGGGCGGTAACGACATCGAGTTCTTTTGAGCGCGGCCATGAAACTCTACGGCATCCCCAACTGCGGCACAGTCAAGAAGGCGCGCGCCTTTCTTGAAGATCATGGCCTCAACTACGACTTCCATGACTTCAAGAAGCAAGGCGTATCCGAAGCGCTGATCTCCAACTGGCTCAGGCAAGTCGGCTGGCAAAAGTTGTTGAAGAAAACCGGACCCACCTGGGGTCAGTTATCTGACGAAGTAAAAGCCAGTATCAAGGATGATGCCTCGGCCTTGGCCCTGATGCTGGAAAAACCCAACGTCATCAAACGACCGGTATTGGAACGGGATGGCGCCGTACTGGCCACCGGCTTTGCCGAAGCCGATTATGAAAGGCTGCTGAAATGAGCGCTACACTTGACCTCGCCATCGACCTCCTCGCCCGCCGCTCCGTCACTCCGGAAGATGCCGGCTGTCAGGACCTGCTGATTGCCCGTCTCGAAAAACTGGGCTTCAAGGTCGAGCGCATGCGCTTTGGCAACGTGGACAACTTCTGGGCACGCCGCGGCACTGCCAGCCCGCTGCTGGTGTTTGCCGGCCATACTGACGTGGTGCCGACCGGCCCGCTCGACCAATGGCACAGCGCACCGTTTGAGCCGACGATACGCGATGGCTTGCTCTACGCCCGTGGCGCCGCGGACATGAAAACATCGATCGCTGCGTTTGTAGTGGCAGTCGAGGAATTACTGGCTGCCAACCCGGATCACCCCGGCTCGATCGGCCTGCTGATCACTTCAGATGAAGAAGGTGTGGCAATCGATGGCACGGTCAAGGTGGTTGAGGCCCTGCAAGCCCGCAACGAACTGATCGACTACTGCATCGTCGGCGAGCCGACCTCCAACAAGCGTGTTGGCGACATGATCAAGAACGGCCGCCGCGGTTCGCTCTCCGGCAAGCTGATCATCAAGGGCATCCAGGGCCACATTGCCTACCCGCATCTGGTGAAGAACCCAATCCACCTCGTGGCCCCGGCCGTAGCTGACCTCGCGACCACCGAGTGGGACAAGGGTAACGAATATTTCCCGCCCACCTCGTGGCAGATCTCCAACTTCAACAGCGGCACCGGTGCAACCAACGTCGTGCCCGGCCATGCTGAAATCCTGTTCAACTTCCGCTTCTCCACTGCCAGCACTGAACAGGGGCTTAAAGATCGCGTACACGCGGTATTGGACCAGCATGGTCTGGAATATGATCTTGAGTGGGAATACTCCGGCAAGCCCTATCTGACGCCCAAGGGTAATCTGGTCGAAGCGATCAGCGCCGCCATCGAACAGGCCTATGGTGTGACGCCGGAGCTTTCGACTACCGGCGGCACCTCAGATGGCCGTTTCATCGCAGACATCTGCCCACAAGTCATCGAGTTCGGTCCGCTCAATGCCACCATCCACAAGATCAACGAATGCGTGGGCGTGGCGGACATCGACCCGCTCAAGGACACCTACCGCATCACCCTGGAAAAGCTGCTGAAATGAGCCTGTACCCCCGCGCTGCCGAAGAACTGTTTACCATCCGCGACTGGCTGCGTTTCGCCGTCAGCCGGTTTGAGGAATCCGGCATTTTCTTCGGCCATGGTACGCTGAACAGCTACGATGAGGCAGTGTGGCTGATCCTCTCTGCCCTGCACCTGCCGCACGACACACTGGAAAATTTTCTGGATGCCGTGCTGACCGATGTGGAACGCAAGCATCTCGCTCATCTGATTTCACGTCGCGTGACCGAACGCATCCCCACGGCCTATCTGCTGCGTGAAGCATGGCTGGGTGATTTCAAGTTTTACGTGGATGAGCGTGTGATCGTCCCGCGCTCGTTCATTGCCGAACTGCTGCGCGACCAACTGGCGCCATGGGTCGAAAATCCGGAAGAAGTCGTCAGCGTCGCCGACATTTGTACCGGTAGCGGTTGTCTGGCGATTCTGTCCGCACTGGCATTCCAGAATGCCGAGGTTGATGCGATTGATATTTCTGATGACGCCCTCGCCGTAGCGCGCAAGAACATAGGCGATTACGGACTGGAAGAGCATGTCCACCCGATCAAGTCAGACATGCTGAGCGCGCTTGGCGGTAAACGCTACGACATCATCATCAGCAACCCGCCCTACGTCGATGCGCCTTCGATGGAAGCGCTGCCCCAAGAATACCGTCAGGAACCCGGCATCGCGCTGGCCAGCGGTTCAGACGGGCTGGATCACACGCATACCCTGCTTGAGTTTGCTGCTGAACATCTCAACCCTGGCGGCCTGCTGATCGTCGAGATCGGCTACAACCGCGATGTGCTCGAAGCCACCTACCCAGAATTGCCGTTCACCTGGCTGGAAGTCAGCGCGGGCGACCAGTTCGTCTTTTTGCTCACCCGCGAGCAGCTACAACCTTAACCTCGACCGCGGTTTCGATCGCTGCGCTTTTGTTGCTTGGGCGGCGCAGTATTGTCATCGCGAATGCGTCGCTTTGCAGCAGGTGCCTTACTGACCGGACGCTTGGTCGCAGGCGCCCCTGGGCGTTTCGGCCCTTCAAAATCGGTCGGGGCACGCTTGGTACGGCTGTCCGGACGACGCTCCTTGGGCCGGAATACCTTGCCGAAATTATCCTGCTGTTTCTTGGTGCGTTGCGGGGAGCGGCCGACGGCAAGCGTGGCCCATTCCAGCAAACCAGCCACTTCCTTGGGTGACAACTCCATCATCTGGCCACGCTTCAAGCGTGCCGGCAGATTCACCGGGCCAAAGCGCACGCGCATCAAGCGGCTTACCATCAGGCCCATAGCTTCGAACAAGCGACGCACTTCGCGGTTACGACCTTCCTTCAGCATCACTTCGTACCAGTGATTGGCGCCCTCGCCGCCCTTGTCCTGAATCTTGTCGAACTGGGCGATGCCGTCCTCAAGTTCAACACCCTGTGTCAGTTGCTGCATCTGGGTTTCGGTCAGTTCACCCATCAGGCGCACGGCATACTCGCGCTCGACTTCATAGCGTGGGTGCATGAAATGATTAGCCAGATCACCTGAAGTGGTAAAAATCAGCAGGCCGGAAGTATTGATGTCGAGACGCCCAACCGCCACCCAGCGGCCATGGTGAATCTTGGGTAGTTTGTCGAATACCGTTGCACGATTTTCCGGGTCGTCCTGACTGACAATTTCGCCTTCCGGCTTGTGATACAGCAGCACGCGCGGCAATTCGGCTTCGAACGGCAGATGCATGATGCGGCGATCCAGTTTGACGACATCGTCAGCAGTCACCGCAGCGCCGACCTGCGCCACTTCGCCATTGATGGTCACGCGACCACTGGCGATCAACTCCTCCATATCACGACGCGAACCCAGTCCTGACAGCGCCAGCAACTTGTGCAATCGCTGCGCCGGCCCGGCAGTGGCAGAAGCCCGCGCAGGGCGGGAGATTTGTTCTCTTTTGAATGGTCTTGCCATGTGTTACTCCAGAAACTTACAAATCCAGCGGAATTTCATGCTGGGGGAAGCGCTCCAATGGCGGCAATTCGGCCAGGGAACGCAAGTTCAAATCGTCCAGAAACGTCTTGGTGGTAGCAAACAGCGAGGGCCTGCCGGGCACTTCGCGATGGCCTACGATGTCGATCCAGCCACGTTCCTGCAAGGTCTTGATGGTGTTTGGGTTCACTGACACCCCGCGGATTTCTTCAATATCACCACGCGTCACCGGCTGACGGTAAGCAATAATCGCCAGCGTTTCGAGTACGGCACGCGAATACCGCTGCTGCCGCTCCGGGTTCAACCGCGCCAGAAATGGCGCGTATTCGGCACGCGCCTGAAAACGCCAGCCGCTGGCCACTTGCGTCAGCTCCAGCGTACGGCTGCTCCAGTCAGTCTTCAACTCATCAAGTAACATGCGGAGCGTGGCTCGCTCCATGCGCTCCTCAAACAGGCGCAACAGGTCATCCAGCGAGAGCGGTTCGTAGCTGGTCAGCAAGGCCGCTTCCAGCACGTTCTTGAAATGCTGAATTTCGGAAGACATTACATCACCTCCCCTGCCTGCACGTAAATCGGCGAAAACGCCTCCTGTTGCGTCAAGCGCACCAGCCCTTCACGCGCCAGTTCGAGTATGGCGAGAAAACACACCACCAGCTTGGGCAAGCCATCCCGAAAATCAAACAGCGCGATGAATTCCATCAGCGGCTCGGCATTCAGTTTGCGCAAAATCATGCTCATGTGTTCGCGCACGGACAACTCTTCACGACTCACCTTGTGATGGACGAAGTGGCTGGCGCGTTTCAACACCTCCTGCCAGGCAGCAAACAGGTCATCCATGCTCACGCCCGGCAACTGCTGCTGCGGGATATGCTCGTAATATGCCTGCGCCACCAGAAGGTCACGTCCGACTTGGGGCAATTCATCGATTTTCTGCCCAGCCAGCTTCATGGTTTCGTATTCCAAGAGACGCCTCACCAGTTCGGCGCGCGGGTCTTCTTCCTGCTCGATTTCCTCGGGTTTCGGCAGCAACATGCGCGACTTGATCTCGATCAGCATGGCGGACATCAGCAGATAGTCCGAGGCCAGTTCAAGATTGCGCGACCGCATTTTGTCGACGTAATCCATGTACTGACGCGTGAGGTCAGCCATGGGGATGTCGAGGATGTCCAGATTGTGCTTGCGGATCAGGTACAGCAGAAGGTCGAGCGGGCCTTCGAAAGCCTCGAGATACACTTCCAGCGCGTCCGGCGGGATATAGAGATCCTGTGGCAACTCGCCAAGAAGCTCTCCATGAACGCGGGCGCTGGAAGTGTTCAGCATCAGCTGTAACTGAGCCCCATCGCCTCGCGTACATCGCGCATGGTTTCGCGCGCCAGCTTGCGGGCCTTGTCGCAGCCATCGGCGACGATGTTCTTCACCAGCGTCGGATCTTCGGCATATTGCGCTGCACGTTCCTGAATCGGCTTCAACTCGGCCAGCACGGCATCAATCACTGGCTGTTTGCATTCGATGCAGCCGATGGCCGCGTTCTTGCAACCGTTCTGTACCCACTCGCGCTTCTGATCATCCGAATAGATTTCATGCAGTTGCCACACCGGGCACTTGGCCGGATCACCCGGATCGGTGCGGCGGATACGCGCCGGGTCGGTCGGCATGGTGCGGATTTTCTTGGAGATCGCTTCCGGCTCTTCACGCAACGAAACGGTGTTGTTGTAGGACTTGGACATTTTCTGCCCGTCCAGCCCCGGCATCTTGGATGCAGGCGTCAGCACGGACTCAGGCTCGACCAGGATCATCTTGCCGCCACCTTCGAGGAAACCCAGCAGGCGCTCGCGATCACCCAACGACAGGCCTTGCTGCTCATGGATCAGCGCACGTGCGGCTTCCAGGGCTTCGTCATCGCCGTTTTCCTGATAACGGGTACGCAGCTCTTCGTACAGTGCGCCCTTTTTGTTGCCCAGCTTCTTGATGGCCGCTTCGGCCTTTTCTTCAAAGCCTGGCTCGCGACCGTAGATGTGGTTGAAACGGCGCGCGATTTCGCGGGTGAATTCGATGTGCGGCACCTGGTCCTCACCGACCGGCACTTGAGACGCGCGGTAAATCAGAATATCGGCGCTCTGCAGCAGCGGATAACCGAGGAAACCGTAGGTCGAGAGATCCTTGCTGGCCAGCTTCAGTTGCTGGTCCTTGTAAGTCGGCATGCGCTCCAGCCAAGCCAGCGGCGTAATCATGGAAAGCAGCGTATGCAGTTCGGCATGCTCCGGCACACGCGACTGGATGAACACCGTGGCGCTGGCCGGATCAACGCCGGCAGCCAGCCAGTCGATCACCATTTCCCACACGCTTTCCTCGATCACCTGTGGTGTTTCGTAATGCGTGGTCAGCGCATGCCAGTCCGCCACAAAGAACAGGCACTCGTGCTCATGTTGCAGCCTGGTCCAGTTTTTCAGGACACCGTGATAATGCCCCAGATGCAGGTTACCGGTGGGCCTCATGCCCGATAAGACGCGCTCTACTGCCATAAAAACCTCAGAAAAAAATCCATGAAATCAATTGGAATACTGCCATGATACTTGGCTGCAAAATCGAGCCTAGTATATTCGTAAAGAGCAAGGCGAGCAGAATGAAGAAGCCATATGGCTCAACCTTGCTGAATCTGTATGACCAAGGATGCGGCAGAAGGCTGACCGCAATACGCCCGCCATCAAGTGGAGGCAAGGGTACTAGGTTAAGTACCATCAACATTACATTAATTCTTATTCCGGCAGCACCCATCAGTGCGATAGGCAGGGCTGTGGGATCTGGAAACATTACCGCCAACTTAATGACCAGCGCCCAAAACACTGCCATAACCAAATTGGCACCTGGCCCAGCAGCAGCCACCCACAACATGTCACGCTTGGGGCGACGCAAACGGCCAAAATTGACTGGCACCGGCTTTGCCCAACCAAAAGCAAACCTCCCGCCAGAAAATATCGCCAGCATCAACGGGACAAGGATGGTGCCAATCGGGTCAATATGCCGCGCGGGATTAAGACTGATGCGCCCTTCTGCTGCTGCTGTCATATCGCCGAAATGGCGTGCAGCATAACCATGTGCCGCCTCATGAACAGTAATAGCGAAAATGACCGGCAGCAAATAAACAACCACAGTTTGAACTGTACCCAGCGAAGCAAGCACATGAAAAATATCGTTTAGCACATCGTTACTCCTCATCCAATCCGAACGGTGCCGGATCACCCTTGCCGCGACGGGTCAGCACAGGAACCTCGCCGGTCAGGTCAATGACGGTTGTCGGCAAAATATCGCAGGCGCCGGCATCAATCACCAGATCGACTTGTCGTTCCAGTCGCTCACGGATTTCCCATGCCTGATTCAATGGCTCATCATCACCGGGCAGCAACAGCGTCATACTCAGTAGTGGCTCGTTCAATTCTTCAAGCAAGGCCAGTGTCACCGCGTGGTCCGGCACGCGTAGACCGATGGTGGAACGCTTGGGGTGCTGTAGCCGGCGCGGCACTTCGCGGCTGGCCTGCAAAATAAAGGTATAACTGCCGGGCGTGTTGGCCTTGAGCAGACGAAACTGGGTGTTGTCGATCTTGGCGTAATTTGCAATTTCGGCCAGATTGCGGCACACCAGCGTGAAATGGTGGCTGTCGTCCACGCCACGGATGGCACGGATGCGCTCTTGCGCCGCCTTGTCACCCAGATGGCAGCCGAGCGCGTAGCTGGAATCGGTTGGATATGCGATCACGCCACCTCCACGCACGATCTCGGCCGCCTGTGAAATCAGGCGCTGCTGCGGGGTTTGCGGATGAATGGAAAAGTATTGGGACATGATTACAGAACTGCCACTTCAGGCCAGTCGTGCCACACCGGGATGCATCCACTCGGCAAATCCGGCAGCCGACCCATGTCACCGTAAGACTTGCCTGGGCCATGGTAATCGGAGCCGCTTGACGCCATCAGATCGAACTGATGCGCCAGTTTGGCGAAGTGCGGCACCATCTCAGGCGTATGGCTACCGGTCACCACCTCGATCGCCTTGCCACCCAGCTCACGGAACTCGTGCAACAACGTCAGCATATTGGTCTTGCCCAGATCATAACGACCGGGATGCGCCAGTACAGCGATGCCGCCGCTGCCGATGATCCAGCCCAGCGCATCTTCGAGCGAGGCCCAGTGATGTTCGAAATAACCCGGCTTGCCCTTGATCAGAAATTTCTTGAACACAGAGCTGACATCCTTGGCATGTCCGGTCTCCACCAGGAACCGTGCAAAGTGTGAGCGGCTGATAATCCGGCGTTTGGCATGCAGATAGGCGCCTTCAAGGCTGCCAGTGATCCCAAAGGCTTCCAGACTGGCGGCCATTCCTTGTGCACGAACGTGGCGGCCAGCACGTATTTCCTCCAGCCCTTTCGCCAAGGGCGCGTAATCCGGAGAAACTTTCAGACCGACAACATGGATCGTGCGCTTGTGCCAGGTGACTGAAATTTCAACGCCATTCACGAATTGCATCCCCAACGCAGTTGCGGTGGCCGCAGCTTCTTCCAGCCCGCCAAGATCATCATGATCCGTCAACGCCAACACGCGCACGCCACATTCCGAAGCATGCTGCACCAGTTCTGTTGGCGTAAGGGTGCCGTCTGAAACAGTGGAATGGCAATGAAGGTCAATCAAGGAAGGCATCGGGGCTATCGGGAACAGGAAGGGAGTTTTCTTGTGGGGCAAGGCAAATCATAGCAAAATAGCGGCCCGACCGAAACTTTTGCAGCATTTTCACCTCATAAAGCTCACCATGAAATTTCTTTTCGATCTGTTTCCCGTCATCCTGTTCTTCCTAACCTATAAGGTTACAAGTCATGGCTCAAAGGGTTCCGGCTGCCTTATGGATGCCAGCGCGCATCTTCCCATATTTCAGGAACCCATCCTCATTGCTACAGTTGTTGCCATCATTGCCACGTTCATCCAAGTTGGTTGGCTCATATTGAGAGGGAAGAAAGTCGATGGCATGCTTTGGGTGAGCTTCGGAATCATAGTTGTACTTGGTGGAGCCACCTTATACTTCCGAAATCCAACCTTCATCCAATGGAAACCAACCGTACTTTATTGGCTTATCGGATCAGTTCTAGCATTATCACCATGGATTCTCAAGAAGAATCTAATACGACAGGCAATGGAAGAGCAAATAACATTACCTGACTCGATTTGGGAAAAACTCAACTTAGCATGGGCCTCTTTCTTTATTTTTGCGGGCGCAACAAATGTACTCGCAATGCGCCTATTCGATTGCGATGGATGGGTGAACTTCAAGGTATACGGCATTACCGGGATGATGCTTCTTTTTGCCGTTGGACAAGCACTTACCTTATCCCGTTACATCGAGGAGAAGTAATATTATGTACTATGCCATCATCGGCGAAGACATCCCAAACAGCGCAGAAAAACGTCTGGCTTCCCGCCCCGCGCACATCGCGAGGCTGAACCAGCTGCAGGAGGAAGGCCGCCTGCTGCTGGCGGGACCTTTTCCCGCCATTGATAGCATTGATCCTGGTCCTGCTGGCATGAGCGGTAGCCTGATCGTCGCTGAATTTGCATCCTTGCAAGAAGCGCAGGTCTGGGCGGAAGCCGATGCTTATATGACCGAAGGCGTGTTCAGCCGCGTCACCGTCAAACCCTTTCGCAAGACCCTGCCCGCCTGATGACGCTCGTCGATGAAATTCATCAACGTCTCGCCGCACTTGAGCCTGTGAGACTCGACATCGAAGACGACAGCGCCAAGCATGCCGGCCACGCTGGTAACGCTGGTGGTGGCCATTTCACCGTCACCATCGTCAGTTCGCATTTTTCAGGCAAATCGCGGATAATGCGCCATCGTGTTGTTTATCAATCACTTGAAGAATTTATTCCGTCTCGCATTCATGCACTCAGCATCCGTGCCCTTGCGCCGGACGAACTTTGATCAGCTTTCATTAGACTTTATTTCATTCAATTTACCCGCCCAAGGAAAACTCATGACTTTTACGCAACGTACCCTCATCGCATTGGCCATTGCCGGCCTGTCGATGCCCGCCGCCTTCGCTGCCGATACAGCAGCCACGGTTAACGGCAAGCCAATCAAGCAATCACTGGTTGATTTCATCCTGAAGGATGCCCCCAAGTCTCAGGGCAGCGACGAAGCCAAGACCAATGTGGTCAACAAGCTGATCGCTCAGGAACTGCTGATTCAGGAAGCCCAAAAGGGTGGCCTGGACAAGCGTCCCGAATACATCACCAGTCACGAACTCATGACCCGCGAGTTGCTGGTGCGCACCTACCTGCAGGAATACGTCAAAAAGAATCCGATTGACGAAGCAACCATCAAGGGCGAATACGACAAACTCAAGGCACAGATGGGTGACAAGGAATATAGCGCCCAGCACATCCTCGTAAAAACCGAACAGGAAGCCAAAGACATCATCGGCCGCCTCGACAAGGGTGAAGATTTCGCCAAGATCGCCAAGGAAAAATCACAAGACCCGGGCTCCAAGGAAAAGGGTGGCGATCTCGGCTGGTTTGCTCCTGCCGGCATGGTGAAGCCATTTGCTGATGCCGTTGCAGGTCTGCAAAAGGGCAAGTACACCGCCGCACCGGTACAAAGCCAGTTTGGCTGGCACGTCATCAAGTTGAACGACACCCGCGCCAGCCAACCGCCCGCCTATGAAAAGGTCAAGGATGGCATTCAGCAGGATCTGCAACAACGCCAATTGGCCAAGCTGGTCAGCGATCTGCGCGCCAAGGCCAAGGTTATCGACAATAGCGCTGCTAAAGCCAAGTAAAGCCTTGCAGTAAGCTGAACCGATGCGGCCACCAAAGCGTGGCCGCATTCATTTCGGGCGCATACTCTGTGAGCGATTCCACCCTTGCCTAGCGCACAGGTTTTACGGATAATAAGAATTGTTATCATTTAGAATGTGCCACTTTTCATGATGCAAACCGTCAGTCTCGTCAGCCTGCAACCCGGCGAACAAGCCGTCATTCGCGCCATCAACGCCGAAGAAGGTCTGTTCCAGCGCCTTTCTGCCCTTGGCTTCCGCACCGGCAAGCAGATCGAACTGGTCCGACGCGCAAGCTTTTCCGGCCCCATTCATGTGCGAATCGGCAGCACCGACATTGTGCTTCGACTCGCCGAAGCACGGCGCATTCAGATCACGCCTTCACCAAAACCATGAAACGCATCGCACTTTTGGGCATGCCGAACACCGGCAAATCCACGCTTTTCAACCGGATCACCGGCGCATCGGCGCGTGTAGGCAACTGGCCAGGCATCACCGTCGACCTGATGAGTGCGAAGATTTTGCTGGGCGGCCATATCGCCAATCTGGTCGATTTACCCGGCATTTACGACTTGCATGGTTTTTCTGACGATGAACAGGTTGTCAGGCACTTTATCGAGAACAACGACATTGATCTCGTCATTCTCGTGCTGAACGCCTCACAGTTGGATCGACAGCTTTCGCTCGCCCTGCAGGTGCGCAACCTTGAGTTGCCCACAGTATTGATGCTGAATATGGCCGACGAAGCAAGGCAGAGCGGTATCGAGATTGATCAAGCTGCGCTTTCCACTCATTTGGGCATGCCGGTCATGCTGATCAGCGCCAAGTATGGCGAAGGATGCGTGGAAGCCCTGAAAACGGCTGGTGACACACTGAATATCTCAAGGCAGCTCGAGGCAGATGTGCTGCGCAAGCAACTCAGTACCGATGACCAGATCGAAACCGAGATGCAGCACATCATGCAATCTTCGGTTCAGATGCCGATACGCCTGACGGATGAACTGACAGACCGCATTGATCGCGTGGTATTGCATCCGTGGCTTGGCTTACCCATCTTCTTTGCTGCACTGTATGTGCTATTCCAGTTCATTTTCACTGCCGGAAAGCCCCTGCAGGACGGCGTAGCATGGTTATTGGGTTATGTGCGGGGTGGCCTTCTGGAACCCCTGCTAGCCACTGCCCCGCCATGGCTGCATGGCCTGCTGCTGGATGGCATCTACAACGGTGTTGGCACTGTGGCAGCGTTCGTGCCGCTCATCATTCTATTTTTCCTGGTGATGACCATGGTGGAAGACAGTGGCTATCTTTCGCGCGCGGCTTTCCTGACGGATGCCCTGATGGCCAAGATGGGGCTGGACGGCCGTGGTTTTGTGATGCTGCTCATGGGCTTTGGCTGCAATGTGCCTGCGCTGATGGGCACGCGCGTCATGCGCTCCCGCCCGCTACGACTGCTGACCATGCTGGTGATCCCCTTTTCGCTCTGCTCGGCACGGCTGCAGGTTTTTGTGTTCATGGCTGCGGCCCTGTTCACCCCGCATCAGGCGCCACTAGTGCTTTTCGCCCTGTATCTGATGAGCTTTGCTGCCACCTTCGTCACCGCCTTGCTGTTCAAGGGGCAATACAAAAACAGCGAGCCTTTTGTGCTGGAACTCCCCCCTTACCGGTTTCCTACTGCACGGCAGATCGTTCTGCGCGGGTGGATTGAAGTGAGCCATTTCCTGCGCCGCGCCACCAAATTCATCGTCGCCGGGGTTGTTCTGGTCTGGGCATTGACCAACTTCCCCAGTGACGTCCCTCCCGCTAGCCCCTATACATTTGCCGGCATGATCGGCGACGCCATGGCCCCGGTCCTTAACCCGATCGGCATTGATGGCAAACTCGCCATCGCCCTGATTTTCGGTTTCGTCGCCAAGGAAATCGTCATCGGCTCGCTGGCCGTGATTTACGGCCTTTCGGGTGATCCGCTCATGCAACTGATGGCGCAGAAACTTGACTGGGTGCAGGGCATGAGCTTCATGCTGTTCACGCTGATCTATACGCCTTGCCTGTCAACCATCGCCACCATGCGCAGTGAGTCAAGAAGCAATGCTTTCATGTGGCTCTCTATCGTCTGGTCGCTGCTACTGGCATGGGTGGTCAGCTTCGTGTTCTATCAGGGCGCAAGGGCGCTGGGCTACTAGGGCTGGTGTAGCCAGCGTGCTATCATTGCACGTTTTTAATTCGCACTTTCCCCATGGTTGAAAATCCGGTGTTCGATAAACTGGTCATCATTGGTGTCGGCCTGATTGGCGGCTCGGTTGCACTTGCAGCACGCCGTGCCGGTCTGGCACGCCAGATCGTTGGCGCCGGCCGTTCAGGCGAAGCGCTGGAAGAGGCTCTACGCCTGGGTGTCATTGACGCTGCCGCCAGTCCCGCTGATGCGGTCAAGAATGCCGATCTCGTTCTGCTGGCCATCCCCGTTGGCAAAATGCCGGAAGTCATGGCGGACATTGCCCCGCACCTCCCAGAGCATGCCATTGTGACTGATGCAGGCAGCACCAAGGGCGATGTAGTCGCCGCCGCACGCGCCCATCTGGCAGCCAGGCTGTCGCGATTTGTGCCAGCCCACCCCATTGCCGGTGCCGAGAAAAGCGGCGTGCAGGCCGCCAGAACCGAGTTGTTCGACCACAAAAACGTCGTCCTCACCCCGCTGCCCGAAAACGATGCAGATGCAGTCGCCAGGACCGAGGCCTTCTGGCGCGGTTGCGGTGCCAATGTCAGCAGCATGACAACTGAAACGCATGACCAGATATTCGCTGCTGTCAGCCATTTGCCGCATGTTCTGGCCTTTGCACTGGTCGAAGAAATTGCCCGTCGTCCCAACGCCGACCAACTGTTCGGCTTTGCTGCCGGCGGCTTCCGTGATTTTTCGCGTATCGCCGGCAGTTCTCCGGAAATGTGGCGCGACATCTGCCTGGCCAATCGTGACGCCATGCTGCAGGAATTGAGCGCCTACATCGAACGCCTGGCCAATATCCGCCACCTGATTGAAGCCAACGACGGCCAGCAACTCGCTGCCGTATTCGAACATGCCCGCACAGCCCGTACTGCGTGGGCTGAAAAATTCACGCCGAACAAATAACGCCAGAACCAATTCCATGGAAACACTCGCCCTTTCCCCCGCAACCCATGCATCCGGCACCGTCAAGCTGCCTGGCTCCAAGAGCATTTCCAATCGCACGCTGCTACTGGCTGCTCTGGCCAAGGGTACAACCCACATCCGCGACTTGCTGGCGTCAGACGACACCGCCCGCATGCTGGACGCGTTGAAAACCCTGTGTGTGCCGCTGGAACAGACCGCCGCAGATGACTGGAAAGTGACCGGCGTGGGCGGTGCTTTCGACATCAAGGAAGCCGATCTGTTTCTTGGCAATGCCGGCACCGCCTTCCGTCCGCTGACCGCCGCGCTGGCGCTGTCTGGCGGCCATTACAAGCTCTCCGGCGTGCCTCGCATGCACGAGCGCCCGATTGGAGATCTGGTTGACGCACTGCGTCAGGCCGGTGCCGACATCAGCTATCTCGGCAACCAAGGCTATCCGCCGCTGGAGATATTCCCCGCCGACATCAACGGCGACAAGGTCAGCGTCAAAGGCAACGTCTCCAGCCAGTTTCTGACTGCCTTGCTGATGGCGCTGCCGCTCTCCGGCAAGGAGACCCGCATTGAGGTCGTGGGAGAACTGATCTCCAAGCCTTATATCGAAATCACACTCAATCTGATGGCGCGCTTCGGTGTCACGGTGCAGCGTGAAGGCTGGCAGGCCTTTGTCATCCCGGCCAACAGCCATTACAGCAGCCCCGGTGAGTTGTGGGTGGAAGGCGACGCCTCATCAGCCTCCTATTTTCTCGCTGCCGGCGCAATCGGCGGAGGACCGGTGCGCGTCGAAGGCATCGGCAACCAGAGCATTCAGGGCGACGTGCACTTTGCTGAAGCACTGGAACTGATGGGCGCAACCATTACCCGTGGCGATCACTGGATCGAAGCCCAAAGTAACGGCAAACTCAAGGCGATTGACCTCGATTGCAACCACATTCCCGATGCCGCCATGACACTGGCCATCGCGGCCCTCTACTCAGAGGGCACCACGACCCTGCGCAACATCGCCAGCTGGCGCGTCAAGGAAACTGACCGCATCACAGCCATGGCGACCGAACTGCGCAAAGTGGGCGCTACGGTAGAAGAAGGCCCGGACTACATTCGCGTCACGCCACCGGCGCAACTGACAGCCCATGCCGCCATCGACACCTACGACGATCACCGCATGGCGATGTGCTTTTCGCTGGTCAATCTTGGCGGGGTTCCAGTGACCATCAACGACCCCAAGTGCGTTGCCAAGACGTTCCCGGACTATTTTGATTGCTATGGAAAAATAGTGGCATGAACCAGTTCCCGGTCATTGCGATAGACGGCCCTTCTGCTTCAGGAAAAGGCACTGTCGCCCAGCGCGTGGCGCAGGCGCTGGGGTTTCACTATCTGGATTCCGGCGCGCTGTATCGCATCGTCGCGCTGGCTGCCAAGCAGAATAAAATTGCATGGCAGAACGAGGCCGCACTGGCCGAGCTCGCACCTGCACTTGATATCCGCTTCGAGCATGGCAATATCCTGCT
>Ga0265327_10003427_pt1 | contig 15163 bp, 14 predicted proteins | sample 41621metaG_FD_202089 | JGI IMG/M metagenome (GOLD analysis project Ga0265327, IMG submission 202089) | Rhizosphere microbial communities from Carex aquatilis grown in University of Washington, Seatle, WA, United States - 4-16-21 metaG | ecosystem: Host-associated > Plants > Roots > Rhizosphere... | reverse complement strand
ATCCGGACGAAAGTGACCGTGGTCCCGAAGCTGGGTCATGCAATTCCCGATGCGCGGTCATTCCAGACCGCACTGGACTGGCTCGATGCCGGCGCTGCCGACCGTCGCAAGTTCGCGGCCCAGTATCCCGCCAGCCATCTGACATCAGACCAGGCCTCCAGCCGCGAGGAACAGGCCAGGATGTTGCTGCAGGAAGCCGGGATCCGCATCAAGGACCGCAAGAAAACCTATTCCGGATTGATGCAACTGCAGGGGGTGATGACTCGCTGGCCCGACCTTCCTGCGGGAGAATCGGCCAAACGGACGTTGCTGGAGTATGAACGTGATGGTGACAAGGCCTGGGAACAGGATGACATCGCGGAACAGCGCCGGTTTCTGATTGCGCGGGCCCGGGGATTGGACGCCTATGCCTCGGGAAAGCTGCCGGATCAATATGCCAGGCAACGTCCTGACATGGCCCGGGCCGCAGTGGAACTCTGGGAAACCATCGTGAACGACGGCCAGGATGCAAAGGCCGTGGCGGAAGGGAAACGACGCATCCCGATCCTGCAGAAACTGGCAGAGAAATAACGATTCACTCCTGTAGGGTGTGTGCAGTCTTCGGAACACACCACGACGGGGGCTCAGGCAACATTCGTGGTGAGTTCCGAGGACTGCACACACCGTACGGGTGTACAAGTCTGATTCCTCATTTCAATCGCGGAGACCATCGCGGTCGGAACCAGATTCGGGTCTGCCAAGCATGTCAGTTGCCGTGCAGTCTTCGGAATGCACCACGAGTGTGGCCCGAATTCTCGTCGTGGTGCGTTCCGAAGACTTCACGCACCCTACGCGCTAGCTGGCCGGGCGGACTCGTTCAGCGGGGCCTTACGCCCCAGTAGGTTTTGGCGTCGGCAGAGACCAGTTCATTAAAACTGCGGATGATCAGTTCACGACCCGCATCGAGTCCGTCGAACAGACCTGACTCAGACTTGTCGACCGGGCCACTGGCTGTCAGGTTGATCCAGACACATTCGGTTTCCGTGGATGGGTCGTCTGCCGCGTGCTGAAATTCAATCGTCAGTCGCCCCCCCTGGCCGTCCTCCAGCGGAAGATCCCAGCGGGCCTGGAAGCCATCGACACCGATTCCCAATCCCTTCAGGGGAGCAGGCTGCCACAAGCCGAAGAATGACCAATCGCCCGATGCGGACCAGACCGTTCCTCGCGGGATGCGGTTGACGTAGCGCACGCACCAGTCTCGAGGAATGAGCGTCAGAGACTCATGATCCGGCAGAGTGCGGACGGCATCCAGCACCAGGACAAACCCGTCGCGAACCGATTCGTATCGCGGATAGCGTTCGCCGCTGTGCCCAAGCCATCCAAAGGCAAACCCCCTTGATGTCAGCCGCAGGGCACGGTCCCCCATGGCATTTGTCAGCTGACGCCCTGCCGATGAACCGACCACGATTTCACGCCATTGCCCCGTCCATTCCGGTCCCAGCGTGTTGCGGAGACCTGCGGAACTCATGTCGGTCCACGACGGGAACTCGACAAATTCCACACCCAGCCAGCTTTCGACAAGTGGTGGATGGGCATAGGTGGGAGGAGTTCCCGAACCGGCCAGTGGAATCCCCGATCGCAGAAGCGCGGGTGTGACCATGAATGATTTCTTCAGAACAGGGAAGATTCGCAATCCATGGAAAGTCTAATCGCTGGTCATCAATCCCGCCACAAGGATCTGGCTCTGTCGGGTGCGTGGACTTCGCAACGCGCCATGAGGTTCGTTTCGGCAACAAACAGGGTGCGTTCCGAAGTCTCCTCTCCGTTCTGCCGATTCAGCCAGCGCGGCGAAAACTGCCGACAGAACCCAAGTCACCCAGGCTTCGCAAATAACGCAGCCTGCGGGAATTCAAGTCGATCTGTCCACAACTTCAGGTCGCGAATATGATCCCGCGCGAATGCGATTTGTCGTTGGAGCAAGGTTGAAGATTTGCGAGTTTGCTGACCGAATCAGTAATCGAAGCAGCGAGTGCTGGCGTCGCCCTGCGACGCGGCACGTTCGACTTCCCCGGAATGGGTTCCGCGGGATGCGATCCGAGATTCGACGGAGACAGCCATGGACAGGCGACGGTTCCTGAGCGGAATTGGTCAGTTTGCATTGTGCGGATTGTCGGTGCAGGTCATCGGCTGTGCGCGCGGCAAGCAGACCGCTCACGTCCTCAACGAAACCGACCGGGACATGGTCGGCAGCCACACTGCCGGCGCCGAGACCTGGGAGCCACTGGTACAAGGGTCTGTCACGAAGTTGCTCGGACGTCAGATCAACGACATCACGACGGTTTCGCACGACGGCACCCCCTGCCGCAAGCGGATCTGCTTCGTCGGTCTGGAGAACAAGAGCATCGAGGAACTGGGTGATTTCGGTGATTTGATTTATGAGAACATCGACACCGCCATCAACGAGTCCGAGATGTTCGAAGTCATCAACCGCCGGGTGGTGGAAGCGGGGCTGCGCCAGTGCGGACTGCGACCGGACGCACTGTTTGTTCCCGAGAACCTGCGATCGTTCACCGCGGTGATGGAAAAGGAAAAGCAGCCGTTTGACTATCTGCTGTACGCCAAGATCAACTCGGGCACGACGCGCAGCAACAACAAGGACTACCAGCGCGACTACACGCTGACGCTGGAACTGGTGAACATAGCGACTGCCCACACCGACAAAGAATCGGCGAAGTTGCGCAAGGGCTATCACAAGTCTGTCGTCGGCAAGTTGAAGCACTACGGTTGATCGCGGCGGGCGGAACAGGGAGATGCTGGTCATCGTGCCACACTTTCGCAACACGGCGGATCCGCGATCACAGCAGCGCTTGATCGCGGTATTCATGCTGCAGTTTTCGGCAATCCTGCTGACCGCAGGAATGCTGTCCGGCTGCGCATCGCACTATGACCGCGTCTGGCTGGTCCGTGAAGAATTTCACCAGGGCCATTTGCAGGCGGCGCAGGAGGCGATTGACAAGCAGCTCAAAAAGCACAAGGGAGAGTCCGACGTCTTCCTGCTTGACAAGGCGATGATCGAACTAACCTCGGGCCGCCCCGAGGAAGCCGAGAAGATTCTGCGCGGGGTCCGCGACCGCTTCGACGATTACGAGCAGAAGGATGCCGTCGAGATCACCAAGTCGATGCTCACCGATGACAATGCCACGGCGTACCAGGGTGAGGATTACGAAAAGGTGCTGGTCCGGGCGATGCTGGCCCTGTCGAACCTGATGACTGACGGAAACGATGCCGGCGCTTATGCCCTGCAGATGGTCGACAAGCAGCAGCAGATCATCCAGAAGGTGGCCGACCACCAGAAGAAGAATGCGGAGAAGCTGGAAGGTCGCAAGAACGCGGACGGTACACCGGCCGAAGTCCCCGCCATGGTCCCCGCGGAACTCGCCTACAAACAGGTCGCCCTGGGCCCCTACATCCGGGCCATGCTTGCCGAGGAATCGCCGTTGACACTGGATGAAGCGGCCCGAGCCCGTGTCCAGGTGGCGAGCTTCGAACCTGGATTTCGAGATGCGAATGCAGACATGCAGCGGGCTCAATACGAAAAGCCGCTCGCTCCCGGACACGGTGTCTTGTATGTGTTTGGCCTGGTCGGGCGGGGACCGATCAAACAGGAAAAAGAAGAAATCGCGACTCAGGTCTCGCTGTTGATTGCCGACCGGATCTTCAACGCCTTCTCCAATCGCGGGATTCCTCCGACGCTGGCCCCCGTCAAAGTGCCGCAAGTGATCAACTTCCCCAGCCTGGCCGAGGGAATTACCGTCCGGGTGGACGGACAGGTTGTCGGAACCACCGCCACAATCGTCGATGTGGGTGCGATGGCAGAGCGACAGCAGCAGGCACACTACCCCGAGATCATCGCCCGCGCCGTCGCTCGTCGCGTGTTGAAAAAGGGAATCATCTACGCTGCGGAAGAGGCGGCCGATGTTCAGAAGGGAAGTCTTTTGAGCCTGGGCGTGATGGCCGCTGGCGTCGCCTGGGAAGCAGCGGAAAACGCGGACACGCGTTGCTGGGCCTTGCTCCCGGACACCATCCAGGTGCTGCGAATTGAACTTCCCGTGGGAGAACATGAAATCGTGCTGCGACCCGTCGGGCACGAAGGGGAGTTGCCCGCCACGGCACGAACCAAGGTTAAGATTGTCGATGGTCGAAACACATACCTGATGGGGACGCTTCCCACCACGCAGTTTGTTGGCAAGCTGATTACCAGTGGCGGCCAGGAATGACCGGATCCGTCATCAATCCAAGATCTGGCATACCTCGCAAGTCACTCCAACAACGGCTCACAAAATCATCTTGGCTGAAATTGTCGGTTGAGCTATGGTCTCGCCGAAATTTCCTGGCCCCTCCTTCCTTGCGAGCTTCCCAGATGCCAAACCGAGTCTCATCGTTGACCTCGCTTCGCGCTGCCCTCTGTCTGTCGCTGGCCTGCAGCCTGATGCACTCTTCGATGGCCGGTGCTGTGGAACCCCGTACCGCGGAACCCCGCTCTGTCGAACCCGAAATCGTTTCCCAGCAGACGCGCGAGTTTGAGATCTCGGTCGATGGCAAGGTGCGCGGCAGTCAGACCATGACGATCGCCCGCCGCAGCGATGGATCCGAAGTACTGCGTGGCGAGGCCGGTGTCGAAGTCAACGTCGTTCTGTACAAGTACCGCTATTCATCGACCGGCACGGAACTCTGGAAGGATGGCCGGTTGCTGCAGCTGATTGGCGAAGCGGACTACAACGGCGAGAAGTACGTCCTGAAGGGTTCGGCGACCAGGCAGGGCCTCAATTATGAGATCAATGGCGAGCTACAAAAGGCCCCCGCCGACGTCTGGTCCGCCTCGTATTGGCGCGAGCCGAAATCCAAGCCCCTGGGTCAGAAGCTGCAGTTGCTCGATTCCGACAAGGGACGTCTTCTGACCGCCACCCTGACTCGGATCGAGCCCAATCCCAATTCCAACTTCAAAGGGACTCACTATCGCCTGCGTGGCGATGTGACCGTCGATGTCTGGTATGACCGAGAAGGCCTGCTGGTCCGCCAGGAACTGGTCGAGTCGGGCCACAAGACACTGATCGAACTGACCGAAGTTCACCCCGGTCCTCCGACGAACAGAACTCCCCCCCGGACCGCTGTGGTGCCAGCCTCGGGGCAACGGTAGTTCTCACTGTTTGAAACTCGCCGTGACTGGTGAGGCTTACTGGTGAGCTGGCGCCACTGCATGGCCGCTCGGGGACATGCAGTGCTCAGAATGGCCGATGCACGACCAATCACGGTGTGGCACGTCCCGGAGTCTTCAAAGGGCACGGCAATCGAAGGTGATGGCAAGTGCGCGGGCGCGGACCGGGGTTTCATGAAGCGCGCTCCAACCCCGGCCACCCTACGCCTTGCCCTGGGACAATTGATCGGCGTGATCCGCGTTTCATCGGTGACGCGTTCACACGCGATCGGTTACTTGTCCAGCACACCCAGCATCGTGTCGGCCACGAACTTGTTGCCGGCGTCGTTCAAGTGAACTCGATCGGATGTCAGAATTCCCTGGACCAGGTCCTGGGGATTGTGCTCCTTCAAATGGCCAAGAAACGCCTGGCGCAAATCGCACAACGGCAGTTTCAATTCCTGGGCCAGCTTGCGGCTGATCTCGGAATACTGGTCGAGTTTCTCATCGAGCGGATTCGCTCCCCCCTTTTTCTCTCCGATGACCGTGGGAGTACACAGAACCACCGTCGCGCCGGCAGCGGTGCAGCGTCCAATCACATCCTTCAATCCAGCCGCAAACGCGTCGGGCAATGTGCCCCGCGCGGGATCCTTTTCTCCATGCCAGACATCATTGATCCCGATATAGATCACGACAATCGTCGGCTTCTTCGCCAGGACGTCGCGCTCCAGCCGACGCTGCAAATCGGGAACCTTGTTGCCGCTGATCCCGGCGCCAATCACCTCCAGCGACAGGTCGGGATGCTTGTCGGTCAATGTCTTGCGGATCAGGCGCACATACCCCTTGTCATGACTGTCACCCCCTTGAGTAATCGAGTCACCGAGGAAGACGATCCGATCCCCCTTCTTCAATTTCACCGTCCCTTCTTCGGCGGGACATGCCGGGCTCAGGGCCAGCAGGAAGGTGGATGCAATCAGCGAACAAGCCAGGCGACGATTCATGAAATGGCTCCAGGTCAAAAATCAGGGTGAGAATCAATCCTGTCGAAGGTAACGGGCTTCATGCGGGATTCCGGCGCTGCACTGACTGGAGTGAAGCATTCCGCGCGACCAGAGGGTCCGCTCCACCATCACGCGCAGGACTCCCTCAAGACTCAATTGTGCCTCACGGCTTTCCAGCGCGCCCAGGGCCCGGGCGATCGCTTCCAATGTGCACAGGCTCTTTTTGTTGGGTTGAGTCCGCAGCCGATATTCAGACGGCGCCCCCTCGGGAACTTTCACATGGGGGATCCCCGCCAGTGCCGGTTCGCGACGGGTAAACTTCTGGGTCTGCCGCCATTTTCCATCGGGGACAATCAGGTTGAACGGACCATTCAACATGGCAACGAAGCTGTCGGTCAGTTCGGTGGCGAAAGCGCTGGGATACAGCAGCAGCGATTGACGACCCGATTCCACGAGGCCAACGGTCGACAACTGATCTCCCTTGCGACCGTTGATGCGGATTTCGCTGTTCGTCAATGCGCGTGCCGCCAACCGGGCGGTGTTGCTCGGAAGGACTTCTTCCGAGGTATGCATCAGGACGATGACGCGCGTCTGCAAAGTCAGCTGAGGGATCAGTGAACAGAAACAGAGCGATTTTCGGATCTCGCATCCGGGGCAGCGGTGCGCAGCCAGAACTCGCATTCCAGAACCTTGAACAGGGCACAGTGTCGTCATCAAACACCCAAGTCACCGTTGCCAGCGACGGGGATAGACCCATCTTTACAGGCCGACGCGAATTCGACGGCACGTCGCGCCCGCGGCAGCTGCTTGTTTCTGCCGTGAAAATGCGTCAGTCCCCGGCCCGTGAACGGTAACACACCCAGAGTACCGCCCCCGCGGGGCAGACTTCCAGTCTGCGATGGCGCGCGTCCCTTTCCGCGAGGAACTCCGGGCCTGAAATCAATCATCGAAAAAAATTTGCGACACCCGCGAACCTTTTGAGACAATAGATAGAGTTGATCGCAACGACTGTCCCCTGAACCCGACTCGGCCCGCCGCCCAGACGCGGCAATCACCATTCCAGTCAACATGACAATCCCGTGCCCTGATCCCGTACTTGTCTCGGAGCTCCCTGCACCATGACTTCAACGCGCCTGCTGTCATTCGTGATCTGCTGCAGTCTGTGTGGGCTGATTTATGCCGGGGAACCGCCGCAGGTGATTGCCACTGGCGAATGGTCGAAGCCCGTGGCGGACAGTCGCAACTACGCCATTCGCGGCCGACTGGTCATTTGCGAGAAGCCGCAACGGGAGAATCTTCGTGAAACTCCGGTCTATCTGGAACTGCAGGAGGCCAGCGATTTCATCGGTGTTGGAATGAAACTGTTCTGCGAGATGGGAAGCTACGGCGCCCGACCCGAGCACAAGGGGGGACTCACCTGCGAATTGCGTGACAGCAAGAATCAGCTGGTTCCGTCGACGTCGTTTCCGTTCGGAGGCGCCGTGCCAAAATCCGAATGGGTCTCGCTGCCGACCGATGCGACGATCCGGCTTCGTGCCACTCCATTCGGCATCCGGCGTGCCGATGCAATTTCACTTTGTCCCTACCTGGGAGCCGAGTGGACCATTCCTGACACCGATCAGAACGAATACTTCCTGTCGGGGACATTCACCGTCGATCCCTCGTCCGTACCGGCCGAGTTCGAGAATGATCACGTGTGGCGCGGGACGCTCCAGCTTCCCGCCGTGCGGATCGTCAATCGTCCGAAGTAGCACGCGCCAGGTTTCCATGTGGTCCCCAGGCCAGGACTGACGCGTCTGACCCATCGATCGACGACACGGACGTATGACATGCTCCGCATCAGGCCAGCAGCGCCGGATGCAACCGGGCCTTCCCTTCCGCCCCGATCAGTCGCTGGTCCAGTCCCTGGAAACCATACGTCAGCTTGAAGGGATCCAGGCCCAGCAGGTGCAGGATCGTGGCCTGCAGGTCACGAATGTCCATCGCATTCTCGGTGATGTAGTAGCCGATGTCATCGGTTTTGCCATACGTCTGGCCACCCTTGATGCCACCCCCGGCCAGCATCATTGTGAACGCGTACGGATGATGATCTCGGCCAATATACGGCTGGTTGGGAGCATTGTTCTGCTGCATTGGCGTGCGACCAAACTCGCCCCCCCAGATGATCAGGGTTTCATCAAACAGACCCCGCTGCTTCAGGTCCTTGATCAGTGCGGTCAAGGCGCGATCGATCTGCTGCACCTTGATGGGCAGGATCGTCGGAATGTGTTCGCCCGGACTGACGCCGTGATGATCCCAGCCCCAGTCATAGATCTGGACAAAACGAACTCCCGCTTCCACCAGGCGACGGGCCAGCAGGCAATTGTTCGCCAGGGCGGCATCGGTCCCCTTGTAAACCACGCGGGGATCGGCCGCGGCGTCCGACTCGGGAACAAATCCCGGCTTCGCGCCGTACATTTCCAGAATGTGTTGCGGTTCCCTGGAAATGTCCATGATCTCGGGAACCGACATCTGCATCCGATACGCCAGTTCATATTGAGCGATGCGAGTGATGGTCTCGGGGTCGCCCAGTTTCTCGGCCTGGAATTCGTTGAGGGCCTTGAGCGCATCCAGGGTTTCACGACGACCGAACCGATCCAGCCCATTGGGATTCGACAGGAACAGCACCGGATCGCCGGGAGACCGGCATTGCACCCCCTGGTAAATCGACGGCAGGAAGCCGCTTCCCCAGACGCTTTTGCCGGCATCGGGAGTCTTGCCGCCGCTGGTCAGGACCACGAACCCCGGCAGATCCTCGTTGTCCGAGCCAAGTCCGTAGGTCGTCCAGGCGCCCAGTGAGGCCCCGCCGAACAGGTTCGTTCCCGTCTGCAGGAACAACTGGGCGGGAGCATGATTGAACTGCTCGGTCTGCATCGACTTCACGATGGCGATGTCATCGACTACTTCGGGCAGGAACTTCCAGACTTCGCTCAGTTCCGCTCCGGACTGCCCATGCCTGGCGAACGAGAACGGCGTCCCGAGCATGTTGGGGACACCCTGGATGAACGCGAAGCGCTTCCCTTCGAGATACTCTTTCGGACACGGCTTGCCGTTGTATTTCTGCAGAGTCGGCTTGTAGTCGAACAGGTCCAGTTGAGTGGGACTGCCAGCCATGTGCAGATAGATGACATGCTTGGCTTTGGCAGGCAGCGGCGGCTTCTTCGGCGCCAGCGGATTGACGACTCCCGTCGGCGGCGCGGCAATCCCGTCGCGCTGCAGCAGCGAAGCCAGCGCCACGGCCCCCAAACCGACCCCGGCCTGCCCGAAAAAATGCCGTCGAGTGACAGCCTTGAGATATTCTTCATGGAGATTCATGAACTGGCTTTCACGGTACGCGGATTCAATAGCGCGGCAAACTGGCGGAATGGTCGGTAGTGGGTCAGTCTAATGTTCGATTCCCGAATTCTTCTTCGGATGGGTGTTGTACTCCAGTTCGAGAATGAGGTCGACCATATCGCCGATATCCCACCTGCGGTTGTCGACTGCGGCTTTCATCGATGGCGTCATTCGCAATGCTTGGTGGATGCGGACAAAGTTGTGATAGAAGAATGTAATCCCAAGGCTGAACTCCTGCATTGCGGCCTTTTTCGAAAACGCATTCGTCAATCTTCGATTCTGCATTCTTGCTGAGCGATGCAGCCCGAGCGTTGCCGACCTTTAATCCGCCCAGACGCCCCTGTGCGACTGCAGCAGGATTCTTGGCGGATTCTCCGGCTTCGCTTCAGCGTCAGGGGCGATGGCGTCGAATACGCTACGGGCGAGTTGCTGAGTGTCTTTTTGTATGCTTGAGCGTTTAGGCATGGCGCCATAGGCATCGCAACGGAGGTTCCGACGTCAACCTGCGTACAAATTGCCAAGTCGTCGCATGGCACCGCGAGGTGCAGTGACGACCTTTTTGTCATACGGAACGGCACCATGCGGCAGGCGAACTGGCCACAGAAACATTTCGCCGTCCACGACCATGATCACATCGGCATTGCACTTTGGCAGCTCGCGGGCCTGCCGGAGGACTATCTGATTTGGCCCAATCCCCGCCAGCTCGAAAACGTCATCTCCAGCGCGCAATTCAAGCCTAACTTCTGCTGAGTAGCCTACTTGCTGAATTGGATGCTTCATGTCGGACCCCAAATCCAATGCCTATGATCGGGCGCAAAGGTACGCCAAATCAAAAGGTATGACAATCGAAAAGCTTTTCGGAGACGGATGTGACGGATACGTTCTGGCAACAAGCGCAGGAACCGCCGTCAAAGCCTTCAATTTCCCGCAACTCTTTTGCCGTGAACTCGAAATCTACGAATACTTGAAACGATGGGACATCACTGAAGTTCATGGGTTCCACATCCCCAAGCTGGTAGCCAGCAATTCCGACCTTTCAGTTATCGAAATGACGGTCGTTTCTCCGCCGTTTGTTTTGGATTTCGTCAGCGCCAGAATCGAAGTGCCTATTGAATATGACGAAGAATGGATCGCTCGACGCATGGAGGAATTCGAAGACGATTGGCCACTCGTCAAGCAGGTTATCTGGGGCTTCGAACAACACGGGATCTACCTGTCCGACGTGCACCCGAGAAACATCATGGTGCGCGCCCAGGCGAATCGTGGTATGACTCCAACTGCACGGCCCCCGGAATTAGACTGACCCACTACCGAACGGTCGATGTCAGCAAGGATTGTATCCTGCCCGGAGGACATTCCCAAATCCAATGGCATCATCCAGTGCCGACGAATTGAGATCCATTCGGAACCCGCCTGAATCCGGATGATCTTCGACTGGTGCAACATTGTAGTCTTCGCGCCTGTCGTGATCCTCGCTGAAGGGATCACCCGTCAGCCTGATGGTGTATGTCGAGAACGTCGATACCGTGTTTGCCCAGGCAATCCAGGCCGGGGCCACCGAAATCCGCCCCGTGCAGAACCAGTTCTATGGCGACCGCAGCGGAACATTGAAGGATCCGTTCGGCCATGTCTGGACCATCTCGACGCACATCGAAGATCTGACTCCCGACGAAATCCGCGTACGGCTGGCAGGGATGAACACCTGAGATCTGTCGCGCTTGGGTATCGCACGCCTACGGCATCTTGATCTGGACACCTCGCTGCTTCAGAGCCATTTCCAGTTCCACTCGATCAATCAACTGGGGATCGATCAGCGCGGTGACTCGACCCTCTTTGAAACTGGCGGTCGCGCATTCGACCCCCTTCAGTCGATAGACCGCTTCGTACGCACCCAGCGAACAGGCCTTGCAGTCCAGGCCCACCACTGGAATCTCAACCAGCACCAGCTTGTCCTTCTCCGTCGTTCGCAGCGGCTTCACACCAAATGTGTGATTGGAAGCGCCGCGAACCAGGTTGTCGAACCGTTCGACAATCTGTTCTGGCTTCGCCCCGGCGAAGACCTTGGCCGGGTCATATTCGAAGCTCGCCTCGGCGTTCGCAAAGTCGATCTTGATCAACTTGAATTCCGGCAGCCTGGCAAACACCTCACGCAAATCCTGCTCGCGATCTGGCGAAAACAGGCCTGTAATCTGGTGACGAATCAGGTTCGCTGGTGCGGGAGGATCGTCTGCCGCGCCGGCAGCCTTCACAATGATGGCGATCACCAGTGCCGTCGGGGCAATGACGCGGACCATCGTGGCGACGAAACCAACAAGGCAAGCGGGATTATCGGGCATGATCTCATCCGCGATTAACGGGTTTGAAAGTACGGGCTTTGCACCAGTTGATGAATCAGGGTCCGGATCCCGCCCCCTGACGATTGCGTCCCGGAAACAATGGACGCGATTGCATCGCGATCGCTGAACGCAATCTCCCGGCCGGTGCCATAGATCGCGAACTGTTCGGTCAGATTCTGCAGTAACCGGCGCGAGTCACTCGCGATCAGGGACTGAAATTCCTGAATGTCGCGGAACGTGCGACCATCCGGCAGGACGCTCGAAGGATCAACCGCCGGCCCCAGCTTGAAACTGATCCCGATAAACGGATCGATGGAACCGCGAGGGGCCGGGTCCCCTTCCCCGATGGACCGATACCGTGTTCGAAATCCGCCGATGACATCGAACGCTTCCATGGCAAACCCCGGCGGGTCCATCTTTGCATGGCACGAGGCGCAGACCATGTCGGTCCGATGCATCTCCAGTTGCTCGCGAATCGTCTTGGCGCCGCGCACGTCCGGCTCAATCGCGGGAACATTCGCAGGTGGAGGATCGGGAGGCAAGCCCAGCAGTCGGGACATCACGAACGCGCCGCGGGGAACGGGCGAGGTCGTCGTTCCATTGGCGGTGATTTTCAGGATCGCCCCCTGAGTCAGGAATCCTCCCCGGGGACAATCGGGTGGCAGGGGGACTCGACGGATCTGCGAACCGCTGACGCCCGGGATTCCATAGTGGACCGCCAGCTTTTCATTGAGCATCGCGAAATCGGATTTGACGAGATGGCTGGCATCCAGGTTCTTGTCGAGCAGTTCCCGGAAATAGGCGCGGGTTTCCGCCACCATGGAATCCTGCAGATACGCGCTGAATTCCGGATAGAGTTTCCGATCGGGATCGGTCGACGCGATCTGCCGCAGCTTCAGCCATTGTCCGAGAAAGTCTTCCACAAACCGCTGGGATTTCGGATCCGTCAGCATCCGTTCCACCTGGGCTCGCAGGACTTCCGCCGTGTGCAATTGTCCCGTCGCGGCCAGATCCAGCAGCGCCGCATCCGGCAGGGAATTCCAGAGGAAATACGATAGCCGCGAAGCGAGTGCATAGTCATCCAGTGCTCCCGCCGGTTCGACGTGATACAGGAAGTCAGGCGAGCAAAGTGCCGCCCGGTAGGCCCAGCGCATCGCGGTCTCAAAGCAATCTCCGGCGTTCAGGCGAGCCTGGACACGTTCCACGTAGGCCTGCCGAACGGCAGCATCGACGGGCCGCCGGAATGCTCGGGGTAGAAACGTCGCCAGCAGCCGATCAGAGTCGACCAGCGGTTGGTCACTGTGCACGGTCCAGATCCCTGTTTCCGGATCCGGTTCGTTTTTCCCCGCCCCCACTTCCCTGCGAACCGGGACCCGTTTCGGCGGGCGGACGTTGGGATGCTGGTCCGGTTTGAACTCGACCAGTGGCAGGTCCCCGAATAGCAGGCGGTGACTGGCGGGGGGCCAGACGTCATGCAGCGGACCTTCGATATCGAACCAGTCACAGGTGATCCCCGGCCCCGTGAAGGCCATCGCGCGACCCTTGCGGCTGTAGTTGGCGGTCGGCGCCAATGACGCGGCGTTAAAACCGATCGTCTCTTTGTAATTCAACCATTGCACGACTTCATGTTCCTGCTCGGTCATCGAGGGGGCGTCATAGTACCCCAGGACATAGCTGGGATGCCCGCCGCCACGACCGTCACCGCTCAATTGAACCACAGACAGTCGCGCCGCCTCGGTCCCTCGACCCGGCAGAACCTTTCCCTTGTCCCATTGAAAGCTCCACAGCGAAGTCCGCAGACGATATTGACCCGGATAGAGCGCAACAAACTCGATGAAGTACGGATGAAACGATTCATCCTCATGTCGAAACAGTCCGACGCTGGACCCATTCCGGAACACGCCAAGCCGTTCATGAGCTCCTTGATCGATGTGATTCTGTTCACCGGCGGGAGGGAAGTCGGGATCGGGCTGCTTGTTCTTCAACAGCACTCCATCCCCATTCATGAGCACATGAGCCACGAAACCGGCCGGATTCGCGAGCGAGATTCGTTGCCGCGTCACCTTGGGTGGCTTCGGTTGAGTGGCAATCGCCATGTCGAGCGTTCGATCCGCGGCATCAACGTACTTCGACAGATTGACATGGGAAATGTCGAGCGCGTCGCTGTTCTTGTCGAACCCATGAGCCGAGCCGTCGACGGGAAGTTCTCCCTGCAGCGGAATCCCAGACATCTGGAACAGGTCGCGAATCGTGTTTTCGTATTCCGACCGCGTCAGTCGACGGACGCCCGTTCGACCTTCGCCAGCCAGTCGCGTCCGCTCGATCCGGGTCAGAGTCTCTTTCAGTCGCTGTGTCGCCGCGGTCGCTTCGGCCACCGGGGGTCGCGGTTTCGGCTTCGGCGGCATCTCTCCCGAGGCAATCCGATCATGAATCCGGACCCAGCGAGCGAATTCTTTTTCAATGCCCTCGCCGCCCTTCAGTCCCGACAAGTCGAGTCCCCCCTGCCGGGACTGGGCGTCGTGGCATTCATAACAGTGAGTCTGAAAGAATTCGACGGGCAGGTCCTGGGCCTGACAGCTCACGGCCGTCCCCAGCACGACACCAATCAGAAGCTGGGTCCACTGGATTGCGGCCTGCCGACAGGCGACCTCTTGAAGATTCCACTGCATGACAAAACCTCAACCATCCAACGGTGGGACTCTGATTCGTAACTGGGCGCGGGATTCGTCGAAAGGACGGCTTCAATGCCCCTACACCATCTCCAATCCGCGGAACGTCGCGGTTCCCGTGGAGAACGCGTCGACACCAATTCCCAGCCGCTGCAGCATCGAGACAAACAGGTTCGTCAGCGGATAGTTGTTCTGCTGGTCAAACGCCAGGTGTTGTCCATGCTTGAAACCACCTCCCGCCAGCAGTACCGGCAGGTTCACGTTCGAGTGCGAGTTCGCACTTCCCATGCAGGTCCCATAGAGGACCATGGTCCGATCGAGCAACGATTGCCCTTCTTCTTTTGTCTCGTTCAGCGACTTCAGGAACCCACCCAGCACTTCGAATTGACGTTCTTCATGCCCCCGCAGTTCCGCCAGGACCTCGGGTCGATTGCCATGATGCGTGATGTTGTGAATCACCGTGGTATCAATAAACAGCGAGATCAATCGGGACGAATCGGTCTCGAGTGCCAGCTTGACCACGTCGAGCGTCAACTGAGTCCGGCGCACGAAAGCCTTGGCATCGTCGAGATCCTCGGGAGGTTGCGCATTGACTTTCGGTTTCGGCTT
>Ga0265327_10003426_pt1 | contig 15167 bp, 17 predicted proteins | sample 41621metaG_FD_202089 | JGI IMG/M metagenome (GOLD analysis project Ga0265327, IMG submission 202089) | Rhizosphere microbial communities from Carex aquatilis grown in University of Washington, Seatle, WA, United States - 4-16-21 metaG | ecosystem: Host-associated > Plants > Roots > Rhizosphere... | reverse complement strand
CAACCTGCGCCGGTTCTCAGCCGGCGCGGATGTGTTCTCCCGCCAGGGTGACGGTTCCACCGTCGCCAACCAGTATGAACGTCTTGGGATCCGGCTGAAGCCGGCCAGCATGGACCGGTTGAATGGGTGGGCGGAACTGATGCAGGGGTTCGGTGATCCAGAAAATGGCGTTCGGGCGACGTTATTCATTCACCAGCGGTGTAAACGGCTGGTGGAAACGATTCCGACGCTGCAACACGACCCGAATCGGCCCGAAGATGTGCTGAAAGTGGATGCGGATGAGGATGGCGTTGGGGGCGACGATGCCGCGGACTGTCTGCGGTATCTGGTGGCGACGAAAATCCGAACGGTGACGCAGCGGAAGTTGCGGGGGTTCTGAACACTGGCGGATTCCAAAGGGCGTCGACCTTTGGCGCGGTCTGGTGCGCGTAGCACCAGAAAATTGCTGGAAACGCGAAACGCCCACCGAAGGGCGTTTCGCCGATTTTTTCGGTGCCTTTTTCACTCGGGGAAAACGAATTTGGGTTGGTTCAATATTTCACCGGAATCAACTTCGCGATAAAAAAGGAACTTCGGAATAATGGGAGTGCCGGAAATCCGGTCGTAATAGGTTCCGCCTCGGTTTTCGAAGCGAGCTGCGAAATTTGGAAAAATCATTCGGGCAATCTCCAATTGTTTGGCGACGATGCGGTTTTGTTCGTCGTGGCTAAACATCGTCCAGCGGGCCCAATTGGTCAGGCCAAGTTGCCGGATAGCCTCGTCGCGAAGGTCACCTATCAGATTGTCATCAGTCCGAATATTCATAGACGGGATGGCCGCGCCCCAGAGCGGAGCGCGGCAGGTTGGTCAATCTTCGTCGGGCATCATGACGGTGATGGCGGGGGACGGGTCGTCCATGTCGAGGGGGCCGCACTGGGCAATCAACTTCACGAGCTTGGCGCGGTGGTTGTCGTTGCGGACATACAAGGCCACCGGCACGCGGTCGGTGTGGCTGCGGCTGCGGAGGATGGCGAAGCGGAGCATCCAGACGATGTCCCAAAGGCGTCCGGCTTCGTCCTGGCCTTGCACGTCCGGCGGCACGGCGACGTAGGCGTCAAACACGGTGCGCGTGAGGAACACCGGAAAACTGATTCCGGCTTCTTTGGCGGTCTTGGTGACTTCCACCTGCACGCCGTCGGCGACGGCTTGGCTGCGGGTGTATGCGTAGATGACTGGCCCAAAGGGCGAGTCGGTTTGTGTGTTGGTATTCATGGTTTGGTTTGTGGTTTGTGGTTTCATAAATCAGGCGGGGGTGGCTTCGTGGATGAGGTCAAGGCGGCGATCTTCGGCCATGCGGTGGGCGAGTAGCTCGGCGCTGGCGAAATGGTGCAAGGTGTAAATCCGGCCGGTGGGCTCGGCGTCGGCATCGCCGACATAAACAACCCAAGCGGGGATTTCCTCGCCGTCTTGGTCACGGTCTGACTGCGGGCCGTCGAGATAGACGGCGCGGAACGGGCCGGTGTTGGAAAATTCTGCGGCTGCGATGGTCATATGATTAGCGGTTAAGGATTGGAATTTCGGATTGCGGGGAAATGCGCTCCAGCTTGGGGCTGGGCTGGATGGTCACCGGCTTACCAAAGCGCGGGGTGATAGTCCGGGGCTTCTGCACGACGGCGATGACGGCGGCGCAATCGCTCACGCGGATGACTTGGCACGGCTGGCCGGCATACTCGACGACATCACCGGCGCGAAGTGTGTAAATGTTGGTCATAAAAATATGGGGGAAGTAGGGCGGGCAATGCCCGCCCTGTGTTGGTGGTTAGTTGGTGGAAACCTCGGCGGGCTGGTAGGTCTGATACTTCTCGTGGGGGTCGCCTGCGCTGGACAGGCGGAACTGGCCGCACGGGTGCTGCCACGCCTGCCGCGTGCGGTTCCAATGAAAGCCAAGCTGGGCCAACGTCTGGCGGACGGTGGGGGCGGGCTGCTCGGTGAAGCTGACCCAAATCCACTTGCCTACAACCTCGGCCATCTCCCAAAGGCGGCGGTCTTGCTGCTGGAGCAAGGCCAAAACCTTCTCGGTGGGCAGTGTGCGGTTTTGCTTCCGTGCCTCGGTGTCAATCGGCAAACGAGTGTCCACGCGCTCCGGCTGCGGTGTGCTGGTAGGCTGCTCGGCAGCCTGCGCTGATAGCTTTGATTCTTGAGGGAGCCTGTTTGATTTTTTTTGTGATGTAGTTTTCATGGTCTTTTTTTTTCTGCTCTGTCGCCCATCATCCGTCGGTCGCCTTGTTCACGAAACAGGCGAGTCCCCAGCCATCCCCTCGTGGGAGTAGTCTTTAGAGGGCACCACGGTCTTGGGGCTGGCTGGTGCAGAGGACGAGACCGTGACAAGGCGCACCGACACCCTGATGATGGAGAGCGGAAAAAGCCGGACCTGAAAACGAAGCTGCCGACACAAAAAACCACCACCAAATATTTTCGAGTGAAACGAGCGAACTTACTTACGAACGAAGAGAGCTGACTGAAGGGGGAGAGTTACGAGGGGGAAGCGGCTGGCTAAAGTTTAGGAGCATTTGGTGACTCAACAAAATAAGGCGGAAACAACCGACCAACCGGACTCTGCGGAAGCTTGCGAAGCTTCTGCAAAGACTCGATGTGATGGCGGCGGCAAAAAACGGTGAAACGAATGGCGTGTTCTGAACAACCCTCCGACTGACAAATCTCAGCTCTCGGCTCAAAATTGGCACGAGCGCAAAAATCTCGCATGACTGCCGAAAAAATCATCATCGCTGCTGGCTGCTGATACGGCTCGCGCTGCCAATCAGCTATCTCAATCTGCGGCACCTGAAACAAATACTCTTGGTCTGAAAAATTCCACTCGTGTCCGCTCTGCCAAAACTGCCCGCAGTCTGGACAACGGAAAAGAAAGAGCCGCAAATCAGGATGTTCTGCAATCTGTGTCAATCGCTTGCGAATAGCTGGCGACTGCTTGATGCGCCGGGTGATGCTCTCTCGGTCTAGCTCGATGGGCTGAAATTGTTTGCAACCGCAGGTCATGGCGTGTGATTTTGCCTAACAGGTCTTGTTTCGCTGTGTCGCAATTTGCGACCTGTTTTTTTGGCTTCGTGATTTTGACTGTATGCCTGTGCTGGTGGCGTGTCGAGGATGTTTACTTTGACCCGGCCCAATCTGACTCAAGGCGGAGCTTCAGGGGTTGGCGTGCTGGATGCCGGCAAGCTGGCGCGATGATTGCAGCGCCACGGGCGGTGGCGCGACCGGCTGGGGAGCCGGGGCAATCAGCGTGACAGTGCAGCCGCCGGATGTAACACAAGGCAGTGTTATCTTCAATGAACCGGGCCGTCGGTCGCGGGGGCGCGCGGGGAGACGGCGGGGACCCAGTTTGCCGAGGGTCACGCGGCAGCGGGAGACGGCAAATGGGGCGGCTTTGAAGATAATACTCCTTGTGTTTAATCCGGGTAAGCAAGGCGAGGCCACAGGCGCGCAGCTTGCGAGCACCGTCAGCCGCAGCCGTTCCGCCATGCCAACCCCGTGAGCGGAGCCGCATCAATTATTCGCCGGGTCACTTCGTTTCCCCGGCACTGTCGCGATAGCGCGGTGCCAGATTTCTGAGTCCCCGTTGTCGGAACGGAATGGAATGATGGCCGGCTGATGGGAATATGGCAGCCGAGCCAGCAGGCCATGGAGTCCGACAATGGGGTCTCGGACTAATTTGGATTTCTTAGTGAGTCCGGCCAGTTTTGGGAGTGAAGCGCTCTGGAGCGGAGCTTGCGCAGTGGAAGATTAGCGAAGCGACCAAAAGCTGGCCGGTCTCACGGCTATTGCATTAATTTCCGGCGATACCCGGAGGGTCGCGCCGTTCTGGTCGCAGCGCAAAGCGAGATAGCGAGAACCGGAACGAAGTGAAGGTTCGAGCCTCGCGAAGCGCGCAGCGCTGAGTCCGGAGCCGACCGGGACGCAGGCCCGGCCGGCGTTCGGGGTCTTTGAGAGGCGAGCGCTGTAAGCGTTCGCCGATCGCGAGGAGCGAAGCGACGAGGGTGCTTGCAGCACCTGCCATTGAACTGGGGGCGCCCGCTGGTTGCTTTGACGGTCTCGTCAGATTTGACGACTTCGAAATGCAGTGCAATGGAGGTGCGTGCCGCACCGGCAATCACCGCAATGGAACGGAATGGAGAGGCGGCAAACTGATGAGTCCGTCACGGGCGCGGGCGGAACCGTGCCGAGGCTTGGCGCAAGGCACGCAGCGCAAGTGTCGGCTCGGTGAAGCCTGGGGAACATCCGACACGCCCAAGCTGCAAGCCTGGGCGTGATATTGGCAGGCGAAGCCTGCACCCACCTGCCGTGGCGAAGCCTCGCGGCCTCCGAAACCAAAAAGGCGAACCGGAAGCTTTGCGACGGTTCGCCCTCGCGAGCCGCGTAGCGGCGAGGTCCGTGCCGGACTGGCCACCGTGCCTCACCTCTCCATCTACCGGCGTTCAGCCGGGGCGAGCTTGCGAGTTCCCATTAGCGTCGCAGACATTTCTTCCCGCCTGTCAGCGCGCAAAATCATGGCGAACCTGAAGCTTTCAAGCGCGCGAAAATCATTCGCGAACCCACGACGCTCTACGCGTGCGCGCTGAAGTGAAAGGCACGCCGTAAGCTGGCATCCATGAGCCAATGGAGGCGTGCCGGTGCGCGGCGTCAGTCGGCGTTAGCCGACTGGCCGCGCATGAACGTCAGGCGTCCGCGCACGCGCCTGATGTGCGGGCAATTCTTTCGAGCAAAGCGAGCCAATAAAACCTCCGCACAACATTCGCCAATGGAAACCGTGTGCCTGAGCGCGTTCGTGTTCACTATTTGAGCGTCGAGCTTGCGCAGTGCGAACCAATGTTTCTGTTGAGCGACGCGAACTAATGTTGTATTTCAACGCATCCGAATCACCGAACGTATTCAAATTATCCACGACGCACAACTTCACCTGGCGGCACGTGATCGAATTAACCGCGACGTTGCAAAAGGTGATGAGCGATATAAGGGCTTCACCCCATAGAAACCAGGTTAATGACGCAGGATAGTTTAAAACAAATATCTTGATGAAACCCAAATCCATGAAACGCATCACGGTCATGATGGCGGATGACAACCGGGAGGTGCGCAAGGCGTTTCGAATAATATTGGAAGCGGAAGCGGACTTGGAAGTGGTGGGCGAAGCAAACAACGGAAAGCAAGCGGTGACGTTGGTAAAAAAACTACGGCCCGACCTGGTGCTGATGGATGTCTCCATGCCGATGCTCAATGGGTTGGAGGCCACGCGGCAGATTCTCAAAGCCCGTCCCGCCACCCAAGTTCTCATGCTCTCGGCGCACAGCGATGAAGCCTATATCATCGAGTCCCTCAACGCTGGAGCGAAAGGGTATCTGCTTAAACATTCTTCCATTGAGATGGTGTGTCAGGCGATTCGGGATGTGCATCAAGGGAAAAATGTTTTCAGCGCTTCCATCCCCAAACGACTTCACAAGCGGAGCCCTGCATAGGATGGTCGTTGAAGCCGTGAGATGATAAAAACCCGTCAAGCGCGAATAAATAATTTATTTTGCGGGCGGATTCGGGGCTAGTGGTTTCACTGGTGGCGGGATGCGGTGGGCATCTAGTGGCGGGTGATTCTCTCGCAAAAACCGATGCTAATGTTCGCTCGTGCCGGCGAACTCTACTCATCCCGATTACGACGCCAACCTGCCTGCCTGGTTGCGCGCTCGTGATGTTATTGCCGGCGAGGACGCCGTGAAAGCCGGCAACATTAAATATCTGCCGCGTCTGGAGTGCCAATCTGAAATCGAATATCTCGGTTACAAGTCTCGCGCCTGTTTCTTCAATGCCACCAGTCGCACGGCGGATGGTTTTCTCGGTTTACTTTTTCGTCGTGACCCGGAAGTAAAACTTCCCGACCGCCATGCCGGTGTTGGTGGTGCACTGCGTGTTTTTACCGACGATGTGGATTTGATGGGGACTTCTCTTTTCACCTACTGCAAAGCTGTTGTTAGTGAAGTGTTGGCCGTGGGTCGGTGTGGCACGCTAATCGATTGGCAAGGTGGTGCTGATTCTCGCGCTTATGTTGTTCGCTATGCCGCCGAAGATATTTTGAATTGGCAGACGCAGCGGATCAATGGTCGCAACGTGGTCACGATGGTTGCGCTCCGGGAACTGGTCGAACGTCCGGATGCGAATGATCCGTTTGTCGTAAAACAAACTGAAACCATTCGTGTTCTAAAACTTGAACAGGATGCCGATGGCGGCACCCAGTATGTCGTCGAAGTCTGGGTCCTAGCGGACGGCCGACGTGGTGGTAATGGTGGTTCGCTGTGGTCTGGTTTCTTCGGACAAAAGTCCAGCCAACCCAAGAACGACTGGACATTGGTGGAAACACGAATGCCACTTCGTTTGGGGCAGCCACTGCCGTTTATTCCGTTCGTGTTTCATGGTTCGCGCAATGCTTTGCCGGACGTGGACAAGATGCCGCTTGGCGACATCATTTACGTCAACCTTGATCACTACCGCCTCGATGCCGATTACAAACATGGTTTGCATTTCACCGCACTGCCCACCGCATGGGTTTCCGGTTTTGATAAAAATGCTGAATTGCGCATTGGCAGCAGCGAGGCATGGGTGTCGGACACGGTTGGTGCGGTGGCAGGTTTTCTGGAGTTCAAAGGACTTGGTCTAAGCACTTTTGAAAATGCTCAGACCAGAGACGAACGGCTCATGGCGGTTCTGGGTTCCCGGATGTTGGAAGACACCAAACGTGTTGGTGAAACAGCACAAGCCATTGAACTGCGTCAGGCTGGTGAAAACAGTGTTTTGATGACACTGGCAATTTCGTTGTCCGATTCTATTTCGCAAGTTTTACGCTGGGTTTATTGGTGGAACAGCACCGAACAGTATCCCGAAGACATCAGTGAATCTCTCGTGCTGCTTCAAATTAATACTGATTTCACAGCCAAAGGTCTGACCAGTCTGGAACTCACTGCCATTGTTGGTGCGTGGCAGGCTGGTGCCATTTCTCGTGAGACGATGTTTGATTTATTTCGTAAAGGTGAAGTTTTGCCCACTGGACGCACTGATGATGAAGAAAAGAATCTCGTTCGCGCTGGATTACTAAAAAACCAAATCGGTCAGGAGAATCAGACCGGGGTTCTTCCTAATGGACCTTCCGGTCAGGCACCAACTACCCCGGCCGCAAAAACGTCTCCGGCAACAACTCCGCCAGCAACCAACTAAAATTTATGGCACTGAAAAATAAATACGCGAAGGCCGAGGAAATCCCGGCGGAATTGAAATCGTTCTACGTCGAGCGCGATGGTGCTTGGCTGCTGGATTCGGAGCGCAACGAGGAATTGCGCCAGACGAACATCACCGTGATGAAGGAGCGCGATGCGCTGCTCAAGCGGTTTGAAGGCATTGACCCTGAAGCCGTTCGTCAGCTCACGGCGGAAAAGGCCCGGCTGGAAGAAGAGCAGCGGTTGAAGGACGGCAAGTTTCAGGAAGTGCTGGCGGACCGGCTCAAAGCGGCGGTCAGTCCCGTGGCTGCTGAACGCGACGCGCTGAATGGCCGGCTCTCCGCGCTGCTGATTGATCAGGCCGTTGTGACCGAGGCCACCAAGCGCGGACTGCGGCCCACGGCGCTGACGGATATCACCGGCCGCGCCCGCATGACTTTTAAGCTGGTGGGTAGTGTGCCCCAGGCTTTTGACGGCGACGTGCCCCGCTATGGCCGGGACGGCACGTCCCCTTTGACTTTGGCTGAATGGGTGGATGCGTTGGTGTCCGACGCGCCGCACCTGTTCGAAGCAAATGCTGGTGGCGGTGCCGCCGGCTCAGGCTCCCGTGAGGCCGGTAGCGGTGTGGTGAATCCGTTCCGCAAGGAAAGCTGGAACCTCACCGAACAAGTGAAACTGCTGAAGACTAATCCCGGCTTGGCGGCCCGGATGAAAGCTTCTGCTTAATAAAAATTAAGCGGCGCTCTACCGAGTCGCCGCTACAAAAACAGAAAGACCAACATTATGGCAAAGACCCTGATCTCGGACATTATCATTCCGAGTGTGTTTGAAAATTACGCAATGGAGTTCACGGCGGCCAAGTCAGCTTTGATCCAGAGCGGCATCGTCGAATTGAATCCGCATTTCGACGCTTTGGCAGCCGGCGGCGGCAAGACGATTGACATGCCGTTCTGGCAGGACATTTCGCCCACGCGGCAAGTCCTGTCGGACAGCGGCGCGTTGACGGTGAACAAAATCACGGCGAGCAAGGATGTCGCCATCCTCAACAACGACGCGCAGGCGTGGGGTGCGAACGATCTGGCCGGTGCGCTGGCTGGTTCCGATCCGCTCAATGCGTTGCTCGATCTGGTCGGCACTTATTGGGCGCGCACGGATCAGGCGTATGTCATGTCGGTGCTGAAAGGTTTGTTCGGCACGGGCGGCACGCTGGCGGCGACGCACAAGCTCTCCATCGCCGCCGAGGCGACGGGCAGTTATGCGGCGGCGACCCGGCTGAACGGTGACACGTTCGTGGACGCCACGGTGAAGCTCGGCGATTGCTCGGAAAACCTGACGGCGCTGGCGGTGCATTCCGCCGTGGAGGCCGCGCTGCGCAAGCAGGACTTGATTGATTATCTGCCCGACAGCGAGGGCAAGTTGACGGTCAAGGTGTTCCAAGGCCGGCGCGTCATCATTGATGACAGCCTCCCCGTTCGCGCGGGCACCACGAGCGGTTACGTCTATACGTCGTTCCTGTTCGGTCCCGGCTGCTTCGGTCGTGGCAACGCCACGCTTAACGAGCCCGTCGAGGGCGGTTTTGGCACGAAGGCAGTGGAGTGGTCGCGGGACGCGTTGGCCAGCGACACGAACTTCATCAACCGCCGCCGCTACCTGCTTCACCCTCGCGGTGTGAAGTTCACCAGCTCCAGCCTGGCGGGCGTGAGTCCGACCAATGCGGAGTTGGAAACGGTCGCCAACTGGACCCGTGTGTTCGAGGCGAAGAACATCCGCATGGTGGCCATCGACCACAACGTCTGAGCGCCGAGCCGGCGCGGGCAAATGCGCTGGCGCGCGGGACATCCCTGCGCGCCAGCTAACCAAAATTATGAGCCAACTTTTATCCACCATCCGGCGCAAACGTCGCGGGCAACCGTTCGTGTGTCCGCATTGCGGGCGGCGGGCGTCTGATCCCGACGCCGTCGAACCACCGCCGGCCGTGCCTTTGGTGGTTCCCCAAGTTCCGGTGGTCCTTGCGGACGTCCCCCAAGTTAAACCGGTGGAAATTTCCAAACCGAAAAAATCGCGTGCTGTTGCTAACAAAAATTAACCGCCGCACCTGGCTTGCGCTCTGGGCGCAGGATCGCCGCCGCAGCCGCGTGCGTGCCGCACAGGCCACCTTGCTGCCTGCGCCGGTGCTGCGGCCTGCTTATCCAGACCTGTTGCAATGGGACTGGGAGCTGGCGGACCCGGACAAGTGGGCCGTCTGGATGAGTCTGGACGAAGGCGGGACGTGGACGCTGTTGGAGGATTATTGGGTGGACGGCGAAGGCCGGGAGTTTGCGCCTGATGGCGGCAGCGAACTTTATTTCATCGTCGGCGTGGATGCGAACGGCAGGGAGATCACCCAGCGCAGTAATCCGGTTTGCCCGGATGATGCTTCTCCACCTCAACCGCCACCAGCCCAAGATTTTTCTGGCAACTATTACTATTCGCCGGATTACACCACGATTGACGACGGTTCGACTGTGGTTGCGGCCAATGGCAGCGGCGGCAATGGCACCTACACATTCAGCGGGGGGTCGGCCTGGAATGAATATGGGGACTGGTTGTTTCCGTCAAACGATAATGACGGAAATCCGGTTTGGCAGATCTGTTTGCAATATAACACGGATATGTATTGGTCAGACTCATGGAATCCCATAGACCCGTCTGGAACTTACAATTTTCGATATAACAACGGGCCCACGATTTCAATTGAGGCAATCTCGACCACCTATCATCCAGCCGTGTCTGAGGACAGGCTTTCTTGGACGGATAACACCGGAGGGAATACAACCTTTGTAGTCATGGGGGTTACTACTTCCAGCGGCGGAACCCCAGTGGAAATTTATCGAGGGAATGGGACCTCCCATTCAGCCGAATGGGTCGGCAGTGGGACCTACACTCTCTGCTATGTGGGCGAGAACAATGATCTTATCGAGGTCGCCACAATTACACTTCACCCTGCTTAATTATGAAAAAATCAAATTTGCGCTGTTGGTGACGGATGTGAGTCAGCTTTACAACCATGGGAGCGGGCTGGCTTGCAGTAATTTTTGACGCTCTCACAACCAAAGAAAACTATGAATGCAATCAATGTGGTTCCTAAAACGGTGGAAGTGATGCCGGCGCGCGCGGCGCGATCGGTGGAATTTACAACGCTGTCGTGGCGGACGGTGGACGATGGTTTTAGCCGTCGGCTTCAAATCCTCGTCAACAACTCCATGGTGATCGTCGTCGAGGGCGCGGACTATGACGCGCTCGGCCAATGGACCGACGAGACCATCAAGCAAACCATTCTGACGCGGCTCGAACTCGTCCAAGCATGATCAACGCACCAATCATTACAACCGCCACCGGCGTCTTTGGGGCAACCTGGGCGGACCGCTGGGACATTCGTGGTGTGTTCACCTGGGATGTCACCGGTCAGACCATGGGCGATACAGAAATCTGGATTCGCCGGGTGTTTGTGGACGCGGATTTTGCGAAGTGGGGCACGATTGGCTTTGCCGCCCGGGCCTTCACGATTGGACATCTCTGTGCGGCGAGCCCGGATCCAATTCACTACCAGGTGAAGTTGCGGTTTAACAATTACACCGATCCAGCCGGGCCGTTCTCGAATGTCATCGAGGTTGTGATGCGCGATGGAATTATTGTCATCAAGGAAACCGGCGCCGGGCTATCGAATGCGAACAGCTACGCGAGCGTGGATGATGGCGACATTTATCACGACGGGCATTTGTATGCGGAGGCTTGGACGAGTGCGGTGATGGATAAAAAAATTCCCGCGCTGGTGATGGCGACGCGGTTGATTGACGCGGAGTATCAATTTCTTGGCGTCCGTGCCGTGGCGACGCAATCTCTCCAATGGCCGCGTGAAAACTGCCCCGATCCGGACGCGGGCGACTTGGTCGCCAACGCAGTCGTGCCAAAGGCCGTCGTTCAGGCGACGTGCGAGCTGGCGCGGGAACTCATCATTGCCGACCGCACCGCTGCACCTCCGGGCGAAGGGTTGAGTTTTCAAAACGTCGGCAGCACCCAGACGGGCTACAACAAGTCCGACACGCGGCCGATCATTCCCGCCGTCGTCCAGGCGTTGCTGGCGAAATTCGGGGTGTTGATCAAATCGAAAAGTGGTTCCGTCAAACTTGTCCGGACCTAGCGGTCGGCCACCTGTGCGAGCCGCACCTGCCATTATATGACCGAGCAAATTCAAAATCTGAAAAAGTTCCGGTTCATCCCGGAGATCACGTTGGGGAACGTGCTGCAACTGCTGTCCATCGCGGCGGCAGTCATCGGGCTTTGGATGAACATGGACAAGCGCATTTCCGCCGTAGAATTGCGAGAGAGCTATTCCATCGAGGAGCGGCGCGACATGAAAAAGAGCCTGGCGACGCTAGCAGAAAATCAGGCGGTGATGGCCCGCACGGTAGACCGCATCAGCATTCTGTTTGATCAACACGCGAAGTCCGTGCCGGACGGGCCAAATAATTCCCGGCGAGACCAATAAATTTATGAAAAACATCATCATTCTGTGCCTGCTGGCTTTCACCGGCTGCACCATTGCGCCCCTCAAAGGCGGTAAGGCCACGACCAGCCAGTCGGCTGGTCGCATCGAGCAAGCTGTCGTGCAATCCGACAACCCGGCGGCCGTGTCGAAGCAGGACCAGGAAACCGTTCGCACCAAGTCTTACACTGTGCCGGCCGGGTCGCGGCTGGTGGAAACGCGAATTGTCACCGAGGGCGGAGCGCCCGTGACGAATTCGCAAGTCCTGCTAATCAGCGCGCCGATGGTCGTGACGGAGCATGAGGAGACGCGAGCCAAGTCCGAGCTTGGCGCGGCTCAGAAGGACACGGCGCGCGAATTAAGCGCGAAGCTGGCGAGCCTCAAAGGCATTGTGTGGGTTGGCGTGCTTGTGTTCCTGTTCGGCCTGGCGTCGATGTTTTATCCACCCCTCAAGGCCATCATCGGCAGTATCACCACCAGCGCCGCCATCACCGTTGGTGGTCTGGCGTTAATCGTTTTGCCGACGGTCATCGTTGGGAATGAACTTCTGATCATGGGCGGCGTCGCTGCGGCCGTCGGCTTGTGGTTTCTCGCGCATCGGCATGGGCAGTTGCGGGGGACGGTGGAGGCGGGTAAGACTGAAATTGAGGCGGTGGCGAGCAAGACTTAAGGCCCTTAATATCCTACCAAATCCTACCACTAAAAAAGTGGTTTGGTGCGGTCCAATGACAAATTGCAAAAAACATAAAACAGTGATTACACACAATAGAGACCGGCACGCGCCCCATATAGACCGCATCGAGCCACCTAATTTTGCTTAAATTCGAATCTCACCGCCCCGACCATCAATTCCCATATATTCTGGGGTTTTAGGGTTTTTCCTTGAAATCCTACCGGAATCCTACCACAATGGGGCACCATGAGTGCGAAAAATTCAGGGTTCCCAAAAGTGGTCGGGACTGGCTCGGTCTCGGTCAAAATCTACAAGGTCCGGAACAAGGTTTACCGGACAACGCTCAAAAACGGCACGGTCAAAACCAAGCCCCGCTTCTGTTTCAAGGTTTCCTTTTTCGCCAATCGCCGGCGGTTCCAGAAAGATTTCGCCGACTTGGACGAGGCCAAGGCGTATGCGGTTAAAAGTTCGGAGAACATCGACTCGGGGCATTTGGGCGCCCTGCCGTTCACGGACGCCGATGCCAGGATGCTCGCCACGTCAAAGGAAGCGGTCAAGCCCACCGGGCTGCCGCTGGATCTGGTGGCCAAGGAATACGCCGCGTTGTGGCTGGCGCTGGGCGGCAAGGAGGCCAAGGTCACGCCGCTGGAGGTCATCCGGGACCATGTGCGGCGGGGTCTGCACAAGCTGCCCAAGATACTGCTGCCGTTTGCGGTGGACGAAATGCACAGACTACGCGAGCTGGGCGGCACCAATAAATCTTACCTGAAGGTGCTGAAGGTTTACCTGAACCCGCTCAAGCTGGCTTTCAACTGTCCGCTGACCTCGATCACGTCGGCACAGATCAGCGAATATCTGCGCAAGCTGGACGTGGGGGCCCGGAGCAAAAACAACGCGCGGGCGACGATTGGCGCGTTTTTCAAGTTCTGCAAGGAGCAGGGCTGGCTGCCGCGCGACCATGAAGGGATTGAACTGGTGTCGAAGTTCAAGGAGCCGGTGACGGACATCACCATCTTCACGCCGTGGGAGGTCACGCAATTTCTGACCAGGGCGCGGGTGGAAATGATCCCGTTCCTCGCCATTGGCGCGTTTGCGGGGCTGCGGTCGGCGGAAATTGAGCGGTTGGACTGGAATGAGGTCCATCTGGTCGACAAGTTCATCGAGGTCAAGGCGCAGAAGGCCAAGACGGCGGCGCGGCGCATCGTGCCGATCAGCGACAATCTGGCGGCGTGGCTCAAGGATCGCGTCAAAACGACCGGCTCCGTGGTGCCGTATGACAACGTGAACAAACAAATCGGCTGGCTGGAGGAGGACGTGGACGAAGCGCTGGCCATGGCCGCGCTGAAAAAGGCGGCGGCGAAGGCCGGCAACGACGATTGGAAGCCGGACGCGCTGCTGGAATACCATCGGAAGTGTGGCAAGGCGGCGCGGTCCGAGGATGCTCTGAAGGAGGGGAAAACCAAACGCAGCCACGTCAAAACCGAACAGCCGAAGGCCCGGCCGGGGCTCACGTTCCTGCCGGACCAGACGCCGGTGAAATACCAGCCGTGTCCGTGGAAGAAAAACGCGCTGCGCCATTCCTACATTTCCTACCGCGTGGCGGAGGTGCAGGACGTGCCGAAAGTGGCACTGGAGGCGGGAAACTCGGGACAGATGATTTTCCAACATTACCGCGAACTGGTGCAGGCGAAGGACGCGAAGGAGTGGTTTGGCATTACGCCCAAAACCTGAAATCCTGAAACCTGAAACGCTGAAATCTGACTGGGACCTCGGCGGGCTCCATGCGGAAATTGAACCGCCGGGCAAAAGAAAAAAGCCCGGACACTACGCCGGGCTCTTTCAACACACTTTGTTTTTCGGTCGGGACACAACTCCCAACGAGGAAAGCTTACCAGAGCCGGGATTTCCCGCCTGTCACCAGTTGTGGGGACAGGGCGCAAAAAGCCAATCTAATTGGAAAATGCCGGAATGGCGCGACGTTTGAGGTCGTTCGGGAATCGGGTGGAGTGGGCAAGGTAAAGACCCCTTCATAGGCAGGGTCATAGCCTGTCTCGATGTGGTTGATGATCACGATTCCATCGGCTCAGGGCCGCGTCGCTGGTGTCTTCAAAGAGAAATTTCAGCGTCGGGGATTCAACGTGGCCATCACAAAAGGCCACATTAGCTTTGCCTTGGTGGCGACTATAGCTGCGCTTGGTGCTTTCTTTTGTGGCGGTCATGTCACCGGTTGCGACTTTTAACCGCCACAAATACCAACTGCCATCTCGAATCATGCCATCAATTCCCAAAAATCCGTCACCAATCGCCATGGTGTCACTAGGACTTGGCACTTCTGATTCTCGAACCGGCGGAGCTGATCCGTCTGATCCGCCCCAGCCATGATGCCCTCCAAGTCCCAATTGATTAGTATCGTCGCCCGAACTCAAACCAAAGGCGTTATAACCATAACTCTCATAGCCGTGACCTTCCGGCCAGTCGCTTGGGCGATTTGCAGACGGACATTTCCAAACGCCTTGGCCAAACCATTTTTTAAAGGCAGTTTGATTTGTTCCGTCTCCCAGAAATGAAAGTTCGGCATATTGAATGCCGGTAATCCAAAAGGTGTTATGTTCAGGATAAGCTCCCGAACGAGCAAAACCGGGGTTTGAGCGCAGCGGATAAGTGTTGTAATCAATTACAAAGGCGCGCAGCCCGATTCCCAATTGTCGCACGTTATTTGCAC
>Ga0265327_10003425_pt1 | contig 15168 bp, 9 predicted proteins | sample 41621metaG_FD_202089 | JGI IMG/M metagenome (GOLD analysis project Ga0265327, IMG submission 202089) | Rhizosphere microbial communities from Carex aquatilis grown in University of Washington, Seatle, WA, United States - 4-16-21 metaG | ecosystem: Host-associated > Plants > Roots > Rhizosphere >... | reverse complement strand
TCAGCCATCGAAACGTCGTCACGATGTACGGTGTGGAAGAGTCACCCGTCCCCTACCTGGTCATGGAATTCGTCGATGGGCCCTCCCTGCGAACTCACCTGGCCCGCAAGGGACCACTGGATCTGATGACGGTGCTGCGCATCGCCCTGCAGATTGCCAACGGCCTGGAAGCCTCGCACGCCAGGGGGGTCACTCACCGCGACATCAAGCCCGCCAATATTGTGCTGGATATTCCGACAGGTCGGGCGAAGCTGACCGATTTCGGCCTGGCCCAGATCGAAGGGGATGTCAAGCTGACTCATGTCGGGTTCATTGCGGGAACACCGGCCTACATGTCCCCGGAACAGGCCATGGGGGAATCGGTGGATCATCGATCGGATCTGTTCAGCCTGGGGACGGTGATATATGCCATGGCGACGGGTCGATCGCCGTTTGACGACGACCGGACCCAGATGGCGCTCGATCGAGTCTGCGCCGCTACACCGGACTCACCCCAGGCGATCAATCCGTCGATCCCCTCATCGCTGTCAGACCTGATTCAATGGCTGCATGCCAAGGATCCGGCCAATCGCCCCGGTTCCGCCGCCGAGGTCTCTCAAATCCTGAGGCGCCAGTTGGAGCAGTTGAAGCAATCGGAAGAGAAAGCCAAATCCTCGCCCGCCAGCAGCGGATCGGGCGTCATGTCCCGATCCAGCGACAAGACACGCTCGGTCCGCGTCTCCAGCGGCGAGATTTCAACTCAGCCCCTTCCCGAAACTGCGACAACAACTCGAAAGCCCGCGTGGCGTCAGGGACTGATTGTCCTTGGCCTGACCACGGGGGGAGTCCTCGCCTTCGCTCTCAGGAACTTGCTCGGCGCCTGGGGCGTATGGTAGCGCCCCTGCCGCGCGAGATCTCAAACTTTCATGAGTCAGGTCCACCCAGTCATTTTGCCCATTCGGCCGCAAGCTGAACGAGGACATCGACCGCGGCCTGCATTTCTTCCAGGCAGGTCCACTCCAGTGGCGAGTGTGGATTGTGTTCGCCTGTGGAGAGATTGGGAGTTGGCAGGCCTTTGGCTGTCAGCAGGGATCCATCGGTCCCTCCACGAATGATCGTCAATTTGGGAGTCCGCCCGAGCGATTTCATGGCATCGACGGCCTTGGACATCGCACGGGGTTCCAGGGCCAATCCTTCGCGCATGTTGCGGTATTGAGGCCGGACTTCCACGAGGATCTGGGCACGAGGATGTTCAGCTCGCAGGACGGCCGCGATCGATTCCAGCAGTTCCGCCTGATGAGCCAGGTTCTCGGTTTCGAAGTCGCGCAGGATCAGTCGGGCGCTCGCTTCCGCCACGCCCCCTTCGATGTGGTAGGGATGAATAAAGCCTTCGCGGCCATCGGTGGTTTCGGGACTCAATCGCGCCGTCGGCAGACGGGACAGGAATGTGCAGAGGATGCGCACCGCGTTGACCATCGCCCCTTTTCCGACCGAGGGATGGGTGTTGATCCCCTTGACGGTGATCCGGGCTCCATCGGCCGAGAACGTTTCCGAATCGATCTCGTCACGGCCACCCCCGTCGAGAGTATACGCAACGTGCGCGCCGAGCTTTTTCAGGTCCAGCTTGTCCGTTCCACGGCCGATTTCTTCGTCGCACGTGAAACAGAGTCGAACGGCGGCATGAGGGAATTCACTGCCGCGACGCATCAGTTCCGCGGCAGCCGACATGATGACAGCCACGCCGGACTTGTCATCGGCGCCCAGCAGCGTCGACCCGTCCGTGGTGATCACTGTCTGTCCGACACAGTTTTTCAGGTCAGGGTTTTCGTGAACGGTCAGAACCTTCCCGTCCTTCGGCAGGACGATGTCCCCTCCCCCATAGTTCGCATGGATGATGGGCGAGACATTTTTGGATGAGTATTCGGGTGACGTATCCACATGGGCAACGTACGAGATGACCGGGACCGGCGTCCGCACGGTGGCAGGGACCGTGGCCATCACAATCCCGAATTCATCGCAGGTCACATCCGACAGTCCCAGGGACCGGCATTCGTCGGCGAGCATCTGGCTGAGTGTCAGCTGCTTGGCCGTGCTCGGATACGTTGAGCTGGTTTCATCGGCCTGGGTATCAATTTTCACGTAACGCAGGAAACGGGAAAGCAGTGTTGTCATTGGCGCTGTCTCGGCGGGTGGTTGGACAATAAACGGTGAAGCCGGAAACGGTGATTCACTCGACGACTAAAGCACAAACACGGTCACCAGGATATCGGCAATCCCCATCAGGCTGGCCCCCGCGATGACCCCGGCGCATATCGGCTCCTGGTTTTCGGCCCAGAAATTTTCCTTCTCCAGTCCCTCGGCGTTCCCGCGTTTCAACGACACAAACCAGAACAGGAATGCCCCCATGAACATGCACAGGATCGACTTGAAATCGATGACGAAGGCGAGTCCGATCGCCAGAGGTGACAACGGCAGTCGGTTCTTCGAACGAATCCGCATCACTTCCAGAATCAGCGCTGCCGCGGCCGCAATAATCACGGCCTTGATGACGGAGGAAGGAAGGCTCTCCAGACCCTTGGTCAGGACCGTGGAAATCCCCACCCAGACACTGACCGAGGGCATGGGAAACTTGTCATTCTGGATGTTCGCAATCGTCGCGTGGTCATTCGGATCCACGTCCTTGGTGAAGAGCGCGAAAAACAGAAAGGTGCTGGCCAGGGCGCCGCTGAAGATGCCGATGATGTGGCCGATCGCCTGCTGCCGGGGCTTGGCCCCCAGCATGTATCCCGGCTTGATGTCCATCAGCAGGTTCGAAGAGTTGCTGACGACTTCAGCGGTGATTCCGGCCGTCGCCAAATTCGACTTGATGTCCCCTGGCCGGACAATTCCGTAAAACAATTGAGTGATCTTGCTGGTCGCCCCCACTGGCGTCGCACCGGTCAGTGCGGTGGAGTTGGCAGCGATCAGGGAGAGGATGAAGGTCAGTGGCAACCCCACGAGTGACACCCAGATCGGAACGCCGAAGAATGACCGGGCCATTACGGCAGTTACCAGGCTCATGATCGGAATCCCGACGACCGAAATCCACATCGGAAACTCGATGTGCTTCAAGACATCTTCGCTGGTTCGTTTTCCGGTCAATCCGCGGAACGCACTGATCAGGACAGCAGGCTTGGAAAAGAACACGACGAACGAAGCGACCACCATCGCGGCAACGCCGGGCCACAATGACCACTGAGTGATGATCCGGAAACTGAACTTTCCCTCCGAATTGGGTTGGATATCCCCCAGTTCGATCATCCACGGGGCGAGGATGATGTAATTCAGGATGGCGCCAAGCAGCAACGAGGCCCCTGCCCGCATCCCCATCAGTCCCCCTGCACCGATCATCGCCAGATCCAGTGCCGGGATAATCGTCAACTGCGACATTTCGACGCCGCGCAGCTTCGGCGCCCGATCACCGGTCAACTTGAACAACTGAAACAGGTCTTCATGGAAGACCCAGATCTTCGCTGCCGCTGCCTCCAGCGTCTTCTCCCAAGCCTTCTTGTCTGCAAGAGGTGTGGTCCATGCGGCAAACTGCAGCCAAAGCTGAATGGATTCCGCCTGCAGAAACTTGATGAACGCGGCCGAACCAGCGGCGATGGCCAGAACCTTGGCCTTAAACATGCCAACAGCGGCATCCGAGGAATGCAGAGTATCCATTACCACACCGGCCGCCTGACCTTCGGGAAAGGGATGCTGTTCATCGTTGATGAATCGCCGCTTCATCGGAAAGGCGAACAAGACTCCCAGGATCGACAGGGCCACGTTCCAGACAATAATTTGCCACGCAGGCAGGATGACTTCATTGACGATCATGTACGCCGCCAGCGACGAGGTCAGCGGGGCGGTCATGTAGCCAGCCGATGTGGCAATCGACTGCATCGCGTTGTTTTCCAGGATCGTGAATTCTCGCATCCCGATTTGCTGGAGAATCCGGAAAAACGCAAAAGCGAGGATTACTGAGGTGATCCCGACCCCCAGCGACCAGCCAGTCTTGGCCCCGACGTACAGGTTCGTTGCGGACAGCAATCCCCCGAGCACGAATCCCGTGACGGCTGCCCGCAACGTCAATTGCGGCATGTCACCGCGATAGACGTTTTCCAGCCACCACCGATCTTTCTGCTCGAGAGTCCATTCCCGGACCTGTTCCTCGGTCAATTGCTTGATCGCCATGTATCACTCCGTAGGTCCCAATCCCAGCCTGCCGAGAAAAGTCCCAGAATCGCCAGCATCGCCACTCGACCGCGGGCGGCAGTCTAGCAACGGGATCGCCAGACGGCGACATCAGATCCGTCCGGCGGCAGGCAGTCCTCGGGAAGCCGCGGAGACGCACCGCCGGGCAACTCTCCGGGTAATCTGGCACTCGCACCCGCACCGGACCTTCCACGCCACGCGGCGCATTCTGCGGCAATCCTGACAACGTCTCTTCCGTGGACTCAGGTGATCCGCTTACAATTCCGATTCACGAGTTTCAAGGAGCCTGGTGGTGCCACTGTTGACGCTCGCTGCCTCAACCCTGATGTCCGATCCCCTTCCGCCCGCGATCATTTCGTTGACGTTCGGCATCGCTGCGTTCCTGTTTACCTGGACGATCTGGAAGACGCTGTCGACCGAAGATCTGACTCAGGACACCGAGTGGCGTTACGACGTCAATCGAATCAACGAACTGCGCCGGATCAGCACCTTCTATCGCACGCTGCAACCAGTCGTGCAGGCGTTTGCCCGATTCAATCGCGGGGCATTCGCCGACCAGTTGCCCGAGATTGGCCGCGAGATCCAGGCGGCAGGCCTTCCCCGGTTCTGGACTGCCGCCGAATACCTGGCGCTGATCGAGTTGCAGGCACTGATGATGATGCCTGCTTATGTCTACGCCTGTGTCCAGATCATGGGGGCGGCGGGAGCGGTCATGGCGCTGATGATGACGATTCTGACGGGATACCTGTTGCGTCGGCGACTGCGCAACACGGCCCGCTACCGACTGGTGCTGATCAAGCGGCGACTGCCATTCCTGCTCGACCTGGTAACACTGCTGATGGAAGCGGGCTCGACATTTCTCCAGGCCTTGAAGGAAGCGGTCAACGAATTCCACGAGCATCCGGTCGGCGTCGAATTCGGTCGCGTCCTGGGTGAATTGAACATGGGCAAGGGCCGGATCCCCGCCCTGGAAGCGATGCGGGACCGTTTGCACGATGATGAAATCACCAGCATTGTCGGCTCGATTATCCAGGGCGAACAGCTTGGTACGCCACTGGCGAGAATCTTTCGAACTCAGGCTGATGTGCTGCGGTTGAAACGGAGTCAGCGGGCGGAAACATTGGCCGGTGAAGCGGCGGTCAAGATGCTGTTGCCGGGGATCCTGATCATGGCGTCGACAGTTCTGGTCATCCTGGGTCCGTTTGTCTTGAACTTTGTCACGACCGATGTCCTGCAATAGCGGTCGCGTCCCCGTTCCTTTAACCTGATGAGGGGAGTCCCCTCAACCCAATTCGAGCTACCGCTCGGAAACTGCAACATCCGCTCCCGTTGGTCGCTCGCGAAAGAGGGTCAATTGGCAGACGTCACGTGACGAAAGTGTCTGATCAGCTGGAATCCCATTGGTTTGTCGTGCCCCATCCGTCCTGCGGAGTTCCGTTACATAGCCTGGATTTGTCCTGATGTCCGTGAGCAGTTCCACCGCCAGCATCACCGTGACCACCGGGCCCGACCGGGGGCAGGTCTTTTCGTTGACCGATGAGTTCATCCATATCGGCAGTGGCCCCGACAGTCAGGTGTTGCTGACGGATCCTCAAGTGGGTGAGCATCTGGCGTCACTGGCCAATCGCAACGGGCGGTTTGCGATTTTCACGCCCATCGACAACGCCATCGCCGTCGATGGAAACTCGTTAAAGGCCGACCAGTGGGTCTGGCTCCCGACCAGCGCCTCGATCAAGGTGACACCGAAGACAACGCTCTCGTTCCAGTCCAACAGCGTGAGCGCATCGACTGCCTCGGCAGTCGCGACGCCCACAGAGACAAAACTGCCGGACGCGACTCCGCCGGCTGCGGCCAAATCCAAGCGACGTACCGCGGGGAAGAAGACCGAAACGGTCAGCACCACGGGTCGGGCGGTCGCCAAGTTCATTACCGATCGCCCCGGAGAAATGCTCGTCCGACTGGGCGAAGATGGCCATTTGCCGGAATTATCGCTGCAGGAAACGGCCGCGCCGAAAACGGACAAACGGAAACCGACGGGCCAGGGGAACCCGGCCCTGGTCTATGGGGCACTGGGATTCAGCCTGCTGGCATCCATGGCGATGCTGTTTCTTGAACCACAATCCTTTGATGAACGGGCCACTTCCAAGGCCTCGGCCCGTCGGGCGATCATCGACCGGTTTATCGGTGACGACAAGGGTCCCACCAAGCCGTACCAGCGACTGCTGCGCGAAGCGGGTTTGTCCCATTCCCGCGGGGACTTTGGCAGTGAACGCTCGGCCTATTTGAATGTTCTCAGCCTGTTGAACTCTGAAGACAAGAATCCGTTTACGGGGATCACGGGGAGCGCGCAAGAGGACGAGGAACTCAAGCAGTATCTGGCAGTCCTGCTGGGCCGGTAACCAGGCACTCATTCACGAAGTGATCATGACACCACTGACACGACTGCTGCTGGTACTGTTTGGAATTTCCATGGGGGTCCTGAGTGCCAATCCCCCAGTGCGGGGCGCCGATCCCTCACCGGAACTTCCCCCCGCCGCGGCACGGCCCGTCGACTTTGTCAAAGACATCCATCCGATCTTCAAATCGAAGTGCTTTTCCTGTCATGACGGCGCAAAGCAGCGTGGCGGGTTTCGTTTGGACGTGAAAGCTGCGGCCCTGAAAGGGGGCGAAAGTTTCGCCCCGGCCATCATCCCCGGCAAGTCGACAGAGAGTCCCCTGATCCGATTCGTCGCCGGACTTGAGGAGGGGCTTTTGATGCCCCCCGAAGGAAATCGACTGACCGCCGATCAAATAGGGTTGCTGCGAGCCTGGATTGACCAGGGGGCAAACTGGCCCGATACCGCGTCCGCCACGGATGATGTCGCCAATCACTGGTCGTTTCGACCTCTCCAACCTCAGGGGATTCCGGGTTCAACGACTGCGTGGGAACGAAATCCAATTGATGCGTTTGTGGCAACCCGCCTGAAGCCACTGTCGCTGGAGCCTTCACCCATCGCCGACCGGGCAACGTTACTGCGACGATTGAGTTTTGATTTGCTGGGCCTGCCTCCTGCCCCGGATGACCTGGCCGAGTTTCTTGCGGATAACAGTCCGGATGCTTACGAACGGCTGGTGGATCGGCTGCTCGCATCGCCACATTTCGGCGAGCGCTGGGCCCGCCACTGGCTGGACGTGGTTCGATTTGCCGAGAGCGACGGATTTGAAACGAATCAGCCGCGTCCGAACGCATGGCCATATCGCGATTACGTCATCCGCGCCTTCAACGATGATCGACCGTATGACCAGTTTGTTCTTGAGCAGCTTGCCGGAGACGCCACCGGCGTCGATGAAGCGACCGGATTCATCGTCGGCGGGGCTTGGGACCGCGTTAAAAGCCCTGACCCGGGCCTGACCGCCCAGCAACGGGCGGATGAATTGCACGACATGGTGAGCACCACAGGAAGTGCGTTCCTGGGCCTGACCGTGGGCTGCGCACGCTGCCACAATCACAAGTTCGACCCGATTTCCCAGACAGACTATTACTCCATGAAGGCCGTTTTTTCGGGGGTACAGCATGGCGATCGTCCACTGCGGCCCGCCGATTTCCCGCAGCGCGAACAGCAGGCCACGCGAATCCGTGAGGAACTTGCCCGAGTCGACCAGGGACTGCGCGCGTTCGAACCGCTGGCCTATGTCGGCGGGTCGCTGCGGGAACCTCGGGTCGTCACCCTGTTGCTGGATGACGATACACCGGATGCCATCGCTCCCACGCAGCCGGATGTGACTCAATTGGCGCCGCGCCTGGGCCTGGAGCCACATCGAGCCGGTACGGCGCCCGGTCAGGCCTCGGATCCGGGCGATGCCCGCCGCCTGCCGAATCTCGGTCGGAACTACTCGTACTGGAACAATGTCGCTGACAGGAATGTGTTTACCTGGAATCCACGCGTGTCGGGATCATTCCATGTCTGGGTTTCCTGGGGCTGCGGTTGGAATACGCACGCGAAGGATGCTCGCTACCTGCTGGATCTGGACGGGGATCTGGCGACGAAGGAGGATCAGCGCGAGATTGCCCGCGTCGATCAACAACGATTCGCGGATGGTTCTGGTGGGAATGAACAGCAGCCTCTCTGGAGCGGTTTTTTCCCGGTGGGCATCCACGACTTCCGCCCAACAACACGTCTGATCCTGCGCGGGGGCCAGACACAGGCCTACGTGACAGCGGATCTCATTTGTCTGCAGGAAGTCCGTCCCGCCGATCCGACGGCAGGTCGTCAACCGCAGGAAAGCGTGCCGAAGCTGCCGAGCCTGCGCGCCTCGGTTCATCGGAAAACGAATGTCGAACGATTCGCCCCGATCCGTGCCAAGTTCGTGCGAATGATCATCGAACAAACGAACAACGGTTCACAACCGTGCGTTGACGAGTTCGAAGTCATGACTGTTGGATCCATGCCGCGCAACGTCGCCCTGCAGGCGACCGCAACATCCTCATCCAACCTCCCCGGGTACGACATCCATCAGTTGAAGCACGTCAATGATGGCCGTTATGGGAACAGCGCCAGCTGGATTTCGAATGAGCCGGGACGTGGCTGGATCCAGCTGGAATTTGCGGAGCCCGAGGAAATCGACCGGGTGCTGTGGAGTCGTGATCGAGCCGAGAATGGACAGTTCTCGGACCGGATTCCGACGCGGTATCGAATTGAGGCGGGACTTTCTCCCGAGACCATGTTCGTGGTCGCCACGTCGGACGATCGATTGTCCTTCGAACGCAATCTGGCATCACTTCCGACACGGACAGGCCTGACCCCGTCCGAGCAACTTGATGCTGAACACCTTGTTCGACAACAAGGGTCGCTCAATGCCACCCTGCGGCAGTTGTCAGAGTCACGTCCGGCTTATGCCGGTCGATTCGTCGCGCCGGAACCGACGTTTCGATTCCACCGCGGCGACCCGTTGCAACCACGGGAGCCAGTCGTTCCCGCAGGAATCAGCACGTTTGGCGGCGATCTGCAACTTACTGGCGAAACTCCGGAAGCCTCTCGCCGCCAGCAACTCGCCCGATGGATCACCAACCCTGCCAATCCGCTCAAAGGACGAGTCCTGGTCAATCGATTCTGGCATTTTCATTTTGGACAAGGTCTGGTGACGACTCCCAGTGATCTTGGACGTAACGGCGCCAGACCGTCGCACCCGGAATTGCTGGACTGGCTGGCGATTGAGGCGACTCCGAAAGGAGCGACAAACGAAGTGGCTGCGGAATCCGGGGTCGCGCGACTGTCCCCGAAGCGGTTGCATCGCTTGATCGTGACATCGGCCACCTACCAGCAAAACAGTGCCGTTCGACAGGATGGAGTCCTGGCCGATGCAGGAACTCGTTTCTTGTGGCGGTTTCCTCCCCGGCGTTTGGAAGCAGAGCCTCTGCGGGACGCGATCCTGATGGTCTGCGGCAACCTTGATGACCGCATGGAAGGTCCCGGCTTTGATCTGTTCGAGCCCAATACGAATTATGTGAAAGTTTATAACACGCGGCATGAATTCGGGCCTGCCGAATGGCGCCGCATGGTCTACCAGTCCAAGCCCCGCATGCAACTCGACGACACTTTTGGACAGTTCGACTGCCCGGATGCCGGTCAGATCACTCCCAAGCGCACGACGTCCATCACGGCGCTGCAGGCCCTGAATCTGCTCAACAGCCACTTCATTGTGCAACAGTCCGCACTTTTCGCGGCACGGCTTGAACGCGACGCAGGGAATGACGTGGACGCTCAGGTGCGACGGGCGTTCCAGTTGATCTTCCTGCGGGAACCAGCGCCGGACGAGCTTGCCGCGTCCGTGCAGCTCATCAGGCAACACAGCCTGGAGGCATTCAGCCGCGCCATGCTGAATGCCAGTGAGTTTCTGTTCGTGTTTTGATCCGGGAGAGTTCGCAGGGCGAGAGAACCGGGAATGGAACCTGCGCCTGCTGTGATTCTTCCATCCAGAGGAAACCACGATGCCCCAATTTCGCGAGATCCTGCCAGATCTGTATGAATGGACGGACACCTGCAATGTCTATGTCTTGCGAAACGGGACCGCGGCCATCCTGATCGACCTGGGAGACGGCTCGGTCCTGGAACACCTGGATGAAATCGGCGTGCTGCAGGTGGAATGGGTGCTGTTCACTCATCACCATCGCGAGCAATGCCAGGGGGCGCGAAGCTGGCCGCAACGGGCGCCAAGGTAGCCACGTCGGCGATCGAGAAACCGTTCTTTGAGAATCCCGCGTCATTCCGCAAGATGCGGCCGACGCTGGGTGATGCGTATACCGTGCACGGCGCCAGCTTCGTCCGGCCCCCGATCGACCCGATTTCAGTCGACCGGACCTTTACAAAGATGGATGATTTCACCTGGCGGGGCCTGGAGATCTGGGTCATTGAGACCCAGGGGAATTCGCCGGGCCATACGGCGTTCCTGCTTCGTAAGCCGCAAGGCTGGCTCGCGTTCACCGGCGACCTGATGGTTGACGGCGCGAAGATGCACACCTGGTACGACACAGAATGGGACTATGGGTTTGCCAAGGGGCTGTACGAGCTTGGCAAAAGCGCGGCTCAAATCGCCGGGTATGATCCGTTTCTGTTGCTCCCTTCGCACGGACCTGTCGTTCGCAATGCGAAGCCGCAACTGACGGACTATGTCCGCAAGTTGCGACTCCTGGGCGAACTGTATGTCCGTGGCTACGACGTGCAGAAGTTTGATGGTTGCGATCAAGACACCGTCAGCAAGCCAACCGCAGTCCCTCACCTGTGGCAACTGTCGCCCCACCTGTACAAGTTTCGCGGTCCGAACTATGCCGTCAATTTCGCCATGTTGCTGGCCGACAATGGCCACGCACTGATTATTGATTGCGGGCTGTTCAACCGGGACTTCCTGGACACCGCCTTCCAGCGGATGCGCGATCGTCTGGGACTGAAGCAGATTGATGCCGTGTTCGTCACTCACATGCATGGAGACCATGGCATGGAGGCGGAATATCTACGGAAGAAGTACGGGGCAAAGCTCTGGACGATGGAAGGGGTTGCGGACAAGTTCGAACGCCCCTGGGATCATGACCTGTGTGCCCTGCTGCCGTCCTACCAGGACAAGGGGAAAGACCTGGGTCCCTTTCAATTCGATCGGGTCTTTCAGAACGGAGCGGTCACCGACTGGCAGAACATTCCCCTGTGCTGCGACTGGATGCCCGGACAGACGAAATACCACGCCTGCCTGCATGGGGAAATCGATGGCCGTCGAGTCGCGTTTACGGGTGACAACATCTTCGGCAGTCCAACGAGTCCGACGCAGGGGGGAAACGAAGCAGTCGTCGCACGAAACGGTGGAACACTGGAGGAAGGTTACCTCTATGCGGCCAACTACCTGCACGGCATCGCCCCCGATCTGCTCGTGGGAGGCCACTGCTGGGTGATGGACCAGCCGCGGGAACTGATCGAGCGATATCGAAGTCGCATGCTGGCGCTCCGCTCGGCCTTCCAGGCGCTGAGCGCGGAAGACGACTATCGCATCATGTTCGATCCCTACTGGATCAGCGCCGCTCCCTATCGGCTGGAAGTTCCGCCAGGTGGCTCAAACCAGGTACAGATTCTGATCCGGAACTATCGCACTCGACCGCAACAGCATCGAATCGTCCTCCATCCAACCCCGGGCTTGACGTTCGAACCCGCGGTCATCGAGGGGATTGTCGACGGGGGCGAAACAAAACTGGTTCCGGTCAAAATCAGCGTCGCCCCGTCCGCGGTGAAAGGCCTGCGTGTGATCGGCATGGACATTACGTCCAATAGCAGGCGACTGGGTGAACTCTTCGATTTTCTCGTCGAGGTGTGATCGGATCGAAAATCCGAGTCGCGTGTGTGCCGGGGGCATCCGATTGTCCCTTTCCTGACGTGCGAGATTTCGCCCCCCGAACGGGATGCGATCATACACGAGGTCGAACGAGAACCATGCTGAAGCTGCGATTGATCACAGGACCGGAAATGCGGCAATGCCTGGGAATGCCCCGGGCGATCGATCTGATGCATCAGGCATTCGCGGCACTCTCCCAGGGAGAGGTGACGGCGCCACAACGGACGAAGATCTCCAGTGACCAGGGAACCATGCTGTATAAGCCAGCCCTGTTGCCGGCGGCGGGGATCTTCGTTGTGAAGTCGGTGTCAGTGTTTCCCGGAAATGTCACACAAAAGCTTCCCGTCACTACAGGAATCCTCCTGGTGAATGATGCCACGACGGGATTGCCCCTGGCGCTGATGGATGCGGAGTATCTGACAGCACTGCGAACGGGCGCCGCGGCGGGTCTCGCATGCCGGTTACTGGCCAATCCGAATTCAAGACAGGGAGCCCTGTTTGGCACGGGTGGCCAGGCGTATCAACAGCTGCAGGGGTTGCTCTGCGCTTTGCCGCTGGACGAGGTGTTTGTGTTCAGTCGCCACAAGGAACACGCCGAAGTATTCTGCCGTGATCACTCGCAGGCGAGCTCTCCCTGCCGTCTGATTCCCAACCCGGACCGAAATCGTTTGCACGAATGCCAGGTCATCTCGACGGCGACGACCAGCCTGACACCTGTATTCCAGGATCTTGAGATTGCCGCGGGGACACATATCAACGGAATCGGCTCGTTCATGCCGACGATGGCCGAAGTCCCCGCCGAGACCGTTTGCCGTGCCACTGTGATTGTCGATCAACGGTCGTCGTGTTTGAACGAGGCGGGTGACTTGCGGCAACCGATGGACCAGGGGTTGCTGCCGGCCAGTTTTTGTCCTGCGGAACTGGGTGAAATCCTCAGCGGGGAAAAAGTGGGTAGAAGGTCTCCCGAGGAACTGACGTTCTTCAAATCGGTGGGGAACGCAGCCCAGGACGTTGTGTGTGCCGCGGAAGTTTTACGGCAGGCAGAGGCGACTGGGATTGGAACCACCATCGAGATTTGACCGGAAACGTATGATGGTGGTGGTTCGCGATCTTTGGCGAACCATCGAGTTTGGAAACAGGATCTGCCGCAGACATTTTTCAGCGGCTGCTTGCGTCCCGGCGATCGTGGAACTTTAATCGAGGATCTGGCGTTTGCCACTTGGCAAAGCGGTTTATTGACCGAGGCAGGTTTCAGACAGTTCAGGGCTGGCCCGATAATTCAGGTGATGTGTTCAGGATTGTGGAACGGGGGGAGGCAGCGCGATGGGAATTCTAATCGCCGCCGCCATCGGTACCCTCGCATCGCTGCTGTTCATTGGCGGCCATCTCGCTTGGCGATCCGCCCCGGCCGAACGCCGAATCCTGATCATTCTGGTCCTGGTGCAGTTGCCGATGAGTCCTCTGGAGTTCTTCGGCATTCGAATCCCGTTGGACGCCGTTCTGGAATCCTGGTCGCTGGATCCCGGAATCCGTCGCCTGATCACGTTCATCAGCCGGCCAGTGATTGAAGAGTCCATCAAGCTCTGGCCGCTGCTATTGCCGTTTGTGTGGAAGACAACAACACCTCAAAACCGGGTCTGGCGCGCACTTGCCATTGGACTGGGGTTTGGAATTGGCGAAATCTGGCTGCTGGCGGAAAACGTCTTTCGCAACGACCCCGCCACGGCCAACATGGCACTGTGGAATCTGGCGGGATTTATCAACGAACGCGTGATGGTCTGCCTGATTCACGGGGCGCTGACTGCCGTCGCACTCCATCAGGTGGGGGCGGGATTCCTCATCGCCGTGATTCTGCACCTGGCAGGCAATCTTCCGTTTTACCTGAGGGAGGTCTCGGCGTTTGGAATCTCGGACCAGAAATGGGCGTGGTTTCTAAGCGCCTGGGTCGTCTGGTACTTTTTCTCCATGTGGGCACTGGTCTGGTTGATGGCCGGAGGTGATTTTCACCTCATCTGGCTGCTTTTCGGCGATGTGACCTGCCCGCACTGCGGTGCGGTCTATCCGCGCGCGACGATCAACTGGAGTCTGCGCGTTATCCATCACGATCACTGCCCACGCTGCCGGGCGAGAAACGAGAACTGACGCCGGCGCAGCATTAAGAAAACCTCAGCACCTGCTGAAGATCCCACAGGCGTCCAAGGCGCGGCAGACCTGATCCTGCCGCGGTCCCACCACACGACGCTCTCTTTTTGCACCTTGAGGTGAAACCCTCAACCAGCACAGTACGGGCCTGAGTAATTGTAATCGTCGGATGACATTGCAACTGCTTGCATGGCTTCGAGTTCCATCCGGCGAGCGTGCGACAGTGCGATCCAGGTCACGCGTGCCAGATAGCAGACGACTCCCAGAGCCAGAACGCCTGCGGCAGCGAATTCCAATCCCAATCCAGGAGCATTGAAGAGATTGTCGACGGAATGAATTGTCGGTTCAGAAAACATACGATCCTCATCAATGGAATCACTTACGGGCACGCCGGACATCGGCGATTGTCACGGCAAGGCAGCATTTCATGTGCCACAGCTTTGGCGGATTGTTCGTCAGGTAACCTTCATAACGACAACCGCCATGGAAACCGGACAACTCTTGGTGACAAACCCCGCTGAGGCCGGATTCCTCTCAAACTCCTTACAGAGATTTCAGACACCTCCTTACGGAGATTTCATTCCAGACAGGACTTAGGGCACATCCGCCAAGGACTGGTGGTCACGTTGTGTGCAACTGGTGAAGAATCGACAGGCAGTGCCGATGGAATAGTTGGCAGGGTTCGAGGCGGGAGTCACAGATCAGACCGTTGTCATCCGATTCTGATCGCAGAAATCGGCTGATGCAGGGTCGCTGCTTCATCTTGGAAGAAGACTATCGTCAATGTCAGGCAGGTGTGATTGCGACGATTCTCGTCAGATTCTATGTTGCGGATCATCGGATTGGCCGCGATTTACACAAAACAGGCGACATGACGAAGGAATCGTAAGGAACCTGATAGAATCACGGCATCCTGTTTGCGACTGCAGTCAGGCCGGCTAGCCTTTCATAGACGAT
>Ga0265327_10003424_pt1 | contig 15169 bp, 13 predicted proteins | sample 41621metaG_FD_202089 | JGI IMG/M metagenome (GOLD analysis project Ga0265327, IMG submission 202089) | Rhizosphere microbial communities from Carex aquatilis grown in University of Washington, Seatle, WA, United States - 4-16-21 metaG | ecosystem: Host-associated > Plants > Roots > Rhizosphere... | reverse complement strand
GGAGGCCCATGTGGAGATGCAGTTCGCCGGCTACCAGATGCCCACCACCTGGATGATCACCTTCGACAGCATCGTCTCGGTGAGCGCCCTGATCGTCGTCGCCGGCTTCTGGCGGATCTGGGGCCGGCTGCGCCCCGAACCGGACGAAGTCACCAAGATCGCCATCGGCTGCTTCATCGCCGCGGCCGGGGTGAGTTGCCTGGCCGCCGGCGCCCTGCTGTCCGGGGACCACAAGGTCAGCGTGCTCTGGGTGCTGGCCTTCATTGTGCTGAATGAGCTGGGCTTCGCCAATGTGGCCCCTGTGTCGCTGGCCCTCTATGCCCGCGCCGCGCCGCCGGCCATGGCCTCCACCATCATCGGTCTGTTCTATCTGCACCTGTTCGCCGCCAATAACCTCACCGGCTACATCGGCGGCTTCCTGGACCGCATGCCCGCCGCCCAGTTCTGGCTGATGCATGTGGGCATGGCGCTGGGCGCCGGCCTGGTGTTCGTGGTGGCCAAGCAGCTGTTCGGCGAAATCCTGAGCCCCAGGGGCGAGGCGCCACCGCTCGACGAAGCCGCTGCGATGCTGGAGGAGCTGCCCGCGTCCTGAAGGCCGTGATTGCAAGCCGGGCCTCACCCGCGCCATCTTCCCGCGCGAACTGAACCTCAAGCACAGAGTCGGGGAACGCCATGGACATCGAGATCGGGGCCGAGGCCAAGGACAAGGCATTCAATCGTCGCGTGGCGATGACCGTGGTGGCCCTGTCGATCTTCATGGGCCTGGCCCATGTGAAGGACGACAACCTGGTCCAGGCCATGCAGCAGGCCCAGGCCCGCGCGGTGGACACCTGGGGCGAGTATCAGGCCACCAAGACCAAGCAGCACCTGGACGAGAATTCCATGGCTGATGTCCAGGCCCTGGCGGGAATCGGCGGGGCGAAGACCGCGGCCGTCACCGGCGCCGAGATCACCCGGCTGCAGAAGGACATCTCCAAGTACAAGTCCGAGACCCCCGAGCTGAAGAAGCAGGCGGAGGGCTACCAGGCGCAGTACGACGCCCTCAACATCCATGACGACCAGTTCGACGCTTGCGACGCCCTGATCTCCATCGCCATCTCGGTGGCCGCCGTGGCCGCCCTGGTGGAAGCGCCCTGGGCGCTGTGGATCTCCTGGGTGTTCGGCGGATTCGGGGTGATCATGGGCCTGTCGGGGTTCCTGGGCTGGAGCCTGCACTCCGACACCCTGGCCAAGATCTTGAGCTGAGGCGCCGGCGACGGTCCGGGCTTAGACTGCTCCCTCCGCGCCCCGAGCGGCAAACCTCCCAGGAGGCCGATATGCAAGAGCTCATCCATCAGCGACAACGGCACACGGCGCTTGAGTGGCGTGCGGACGGCGGCGGGCAGTCCATCGAACGCGAGACCCCCACCGAGGCCGCCATCGGCCTGTCCTTCGACGGGCGCCCCCATACCGTGCTCATGGCCACCCCGGGGGACCTGGAGGACCTGGCCGTTGGCTTCACCCTCACTGAAGGCATCGCCGCGTTCGCGGAGATCCTGGGGGTGGAGGTTCGCGCCGAGACCGAGGGCTGGCTGGCCGACATCCGCCTGGCGCCGAATACGCGCCGCCGCGCCGCCCGGCCCCGCACTCTGGAAGGTCGATCCTCCTGCGGACTGTGTGGCGTGCAGCGCCTCGCTGACGCCATGCGCCCCTTGCCGCTTGTGGCCGCCGGTCAGCACTTCGCCCCCGAGGCCGTCCAGCGTGCCGTCGCCGCGCTGTCCGACCGTCAGACCCTGGGACGGATCACCCGCGCCACCCACGCGGCGGGGTTCGCCGACCGCCTGGGAGAGCTTCACCTGGTTCGGGAGGACGTCGGCCGGCACAATGCGCTGGACAAGCTGGCGGGCGGCCTGCTGCGGACCGGCCTCGACCCTGACGCCGGATTCATCGTCGTCACCAGCCGCTGCTCTTTCGAGATGGTGGAGAAGACCGCCCGCATCGGCTGTCCCATGATCGTGGCGGTGTCAGCCCCCACCGACCTAGCGATCCGTCGGGCCGAGACGGCGGGAGTCACCCTGGTGGCCCTGGCGCGATCCGATGGCCACACCGTGTTCAGCCGTCCCGAGCGGCTGGGCGCCGCCCTGGCAGCGGTCTGAGGAAAGCCGAGATGAGCAAGCGCAAAATCCCGGGCGTCCATCCCTATTCGAATCCGGCCGGGGGCTGGGGCGCCCTCAAGGCGGTCGGCAAGGCCCTGGTGGACCAGGATACGGTGCTGGAGGGCGGCCGAACCCTGCTGCAGGCCAACCAACCTGAGGGCTTCGACTGTCCCGGCTGCGCCTGGCCGGACCCGAAGCACACCTCGTCCTTCGAGTTCTGCGAGAACGGCGCCAAGGCGGTCGCCTGGGAGTCCACCACCAAGCGCGCCACCCCGGAGCTGTTCGCCCGCCACACGGTCTCCGAGCTCTGGACCTGGAGCGATCACCAGCTGGAGGACACCGGCCGCCTCACCGAGCCCATGGCCTATCACCAGGCCTCGGACCGATATCTGCCGATCTCCTGGGAGGAGGCCTTCGCCCGCCTCGGCGGGGCGCTCCGCGGCCTGGATCACCCGAACCAGGCGGAGTTCTACGCCTCGGGCCGGGCCTCCAACGAGGCGGCCTTCCTATACCAGCTCCTGGGCCGCAAGCTCGGCACCAACAATTTCCCCGACTGCTCCAATATGTGCCACGAGCCCACCAGCGTCGGGCTCCCGGACTCCATCGGGCTTGGCAAGGGGTCGGTGACCCTCGAGGACTTCGATCACGCCGACCTGATCCTCAGCTTTGGGCACAACCCGGGCACCAATCATCCGCGGATGATGACCACGCTGCGCGAAGCCGCCCGCCGCGGCGCGCCGATCCTGGTGTTCAATCCCCTGCGCGAGCGCGCCCTGGAGCGGTTCGCCTCGCCGCAGGATCCCGTGGAGATGGCGACCCTCGGCTCCACCCCCATCGCCTCGCGCTACTATCAGCTCACCGTCGGCGGCGACGCCGCCCTGGTGCAGGGGATGATGAAGGCGCTGGTGACCTGGGACGCTGACGCCCAGCGCGAGGGCGGAGCTCCGATCCTCGACCACGCCTTCATCGCCGCACACACGACGGGCTTCGAGGCCCTGGCCGCCCATCTGGCGCAGCTGGATTGGGCGGAGATCGAAGCCGGCGCGGGCCTGCCACGTGCCGAGATCGAGGAGGCGGCGCGGATCTATGCCGCGGCCAAGGCCACGATCCTCTGCTACGGCATGGGCCTCACCCAGCATCGCAGCTCGTCCTCGACAGTGCAGCAGCTGATGAACCTGCTGCTGCTCAAGGGCAATATCGGACGCCCCGGCGCAGGGATCTGTCCGCTGCGAGGTCATTCCAACGTCCAGGGCGACCGCACCGTGGGGGTCTGGGAAAAGCCCAGCGAGTCGTTCCTCACCGCCCTCGACCAGGTTTTTGGCATCCAGGCGCCCCGCGCCCACGGTCACACAGTGGTGGAAGCGATCGGCGCGATGGAGCGCGGCGAGGCCAGGGTCTTCGTGGGACTCGGCGGTAATTTCGCCGTCGCCGCGCCGGACCCGGTACGCACCTTCGCTGCGGTCCGCAGGCTCGAAGTGACCGCCCACATCGCCACCAAGCTGAACCGCACGCATTTGCTGCCCGGCCAGCAGGAGGGGCTCCTGCTGCCCTGCCTCGGCCGGACAGAGATCGACATCCAGGCCTCAGGCCGCCAGGCGGTGACGGTCGAGGACTCCATGTCCATGGTCCACGCGTCCCGTGGGCTCAATCCGCCTGCCTCGCCGCATCTCAGGTCCGAGGTGTCGATCGTCGCCGGGATCGCGCGCGCTGCGTTCGGGCCTGATGACCCGGTGGACTGGGAAGGGCTCGCCAGCGACTATGACGGGATCCGCGACCTGATCGAGGCGGTGCTGCCGTCACAGTTCGGCGATTTCAACCTCAAGATCCGCACGCCAGGAGGCTTCCGCCTGCCGGTCGGACCGTCCGATCGGATCTGGAAAACCGCCAGCGGCAAGGCCAATTTCCTGGTCCACCATCTGGACGGAGAGGATCCGCGCCGGGGGGATCCGGACGTGCTGGTGCTCACCACCCTGCGCAGTCACGACCAGTACAACACCACGATCTACGGCGCCGACGACCGCTATCGCGGGGTGTTTGGCCGTCGCGACGTGGTCTTCGTCCATCCCGAGGACCTCGCGGCCAGGGGGCTCGCCGACGGCGACCTCATCGACCTGGCTGCAGCCTTCGACGAGAGCGGGGAGCGCGTGGTGCGACGCTTCACGGCGGTGGCGCGTGATCTGCCACGGGGTTGCGTCGCGGCCTATTATCCAGAGACCAATATCCTGGTGGCGCTGGAGGATCACGACCGCCGCAGCGGCACCCCGGCCTACAAGTCCGCCCCGGTTCGCCTGGGCCCCGCCGGATAGATCAGCCTAGCCAGGCCTGGGTCGTCGGCCCGCTAAGGCGGCGGCCACGCCGCCGGCGATGGCGGACTGCAGGGCCGGCAGATCGCCGACGGGCTGGTCATAGGTCTGCGACCAGACGACGAAACCATTGTCCGCCCGCATAAGCCGGGCCGCGACGCGAACGTGATCGCCGGACTTGCGCAGGCTTCCGTCCACCACATAGGCCACCCCCAGCCGCCGGGCCGCGTCCGCCAGGGTCGCATGCTTGCCTTTGAGCTCAAACGAGGCGCGGAACCCCGGGGTCCGCAGGGTCGGGTCCTTGCTCAGCCGATCCGCCAGCCCCTCGGTCATGTCGTCCACCAGGGCTTCCTGGTCCATGGTGTCGGTCAGGTCGAGGAAAGGCAGCACACCCACCGAGACGGGCTGCGCTGCGGCTGCCCGCCGGTCGCCCGCCGATTGCTGGCTCACCAGCGCCGCAGCAAGGACGACGAGGCCGGCCACGGCGACCATGGCGAGCACCGTCAAGGTGCGGGCGGGAGGCCTGGACATAGGACTAAGGGGGCGATCCGCCCAGGGGCCGACCTCCGCCACCAGGCGATAGCCGAGCCTGGGAACCGTCACGATATAGCTGGGGTCCTTCGGGTCATCCCCAAGCAGGCGGCGCAAAGACGCCACGGCCTGATAGACGGAATCGGGCGTGACGATGACCCCGGCCCAGACCCGGTCCAGCAGATCCTCGATGCTCACCACCTCGCCAGCATGACCGGCCAGGTCCAGCAGCAGGCGCAGGGTGCGCGCCTCCACCCGCACCACCTCACCGCCCCGCGATATCTGGCCGGCGATCGGATCGACACACCAGGCGCCGATGCGGAGTTTGACGGTGGCGGGGGAATTCATGCGGGCCGGGTCTTAACCTGGGTGGCGGGACGGCGATGCGGCGCTTCAGAAGTCTTCAGAGCTTTTCAGCGTCTGAGTCAGGACGGCTCAGAACGCCAGGGGCAAGGCTAGGCCATCGCGCCGATCCCGGCCACGAAAAGCCAAGAGATGTTCATGAAATCCGCCATCGGCCTCGCCGCCGCCCTCGCTCTGCCCCTCCTTGTCGCGACAGGCCCCGCCCTCGCCGAGGCGACGCTCGGCCCCCAGGACGTCCCCGCCGGCCGCTATACCATCGACACCCGAGAGACCCTGGTGCGTTACGGGGTCATCCATATGGGCTTCAATGAATTCTGGGGCACCTTTCCCGGCGCCACCGGGACCCTGACGATCGATCCCAAGGCCGCGGCCGAAGCCAAGCTCGACGTCACCGTGCCGGTGGGGCGGGTCGAGACCACCAACCGGGAGCTCGATGGCGAGTTCCTTTCCGACAAGTTCTTTGACGCCGACCAGTTCCCGGTCATGCGCTTCGTCTCCACCAGGGTGACGCCCACCGGTCCCAGGACGGCCAAGGTCGCCGGCGACCTCACCCTCCATGGCGTGACCAAGTCTGTCGTGCTGGACGTCACCTTCAACGCCGCCGGCCCCAACACGTTCAGCAAGGTGCTCACCCTCGGGTTCAAGGGCGAGGGCCTGGTCAAGCGCTCCGATTTCGGGCTCGGGAAGTTCGTCCCCATCGTCAGCGACGAGACCACCATCACCATCAGCGCCGCCTTCGAGAAGCAGCCCTGAGGGATTCGTCAGAACGCCCCCTGCCCCATCGGCATAGCCTCGAGCTTGCCCTCCTTGAGGGCCAGAACCCGGTCCATGTGGCGGGCGAGTTCGAGATTGTGGGTGGCCACCAGGGCGGCGACGCCTTCGGCCCGGGCGAGTTTGTAGAGGTTCTCGAACACGGCCGCAGAGGTGTGTGGATCCAGGTTGCCAGTGGGCTCATCCGCCAGAAGCAGCCTGGGTCCATTGGCCAGGGCGCGGGCGATCGCCACGCGTTGCTGTTCGCCGCCCGACAGCTGGGCCGGCTGATGATGGATCCGTTCCGCCAGACCAAGCTCCGCCAGCAGAGTTTCGGCCCGGGCCCGCGCCGCCTTGCGCGACCGCCCGGCGATCATCTGCGGAAGGGCGACATTATCGAGGGCCGTGAATTCCGGCAGCAGATGGTGGGCCTGGTAGACGAAGCCGATGGTGGAGAGCCTGACCCGTGTACGCTGACGATCGGTGAGCTTGGAGCAATCCCGGTCCTCGATGAAGATCTGGCCGCCGCTGGGCCGCTCCAGCAGACCCGCGGCATGCAACAGGGACGACTTTCCGGATCCTGATGGCCCGATCAGGCCGACGATCTCGCCGGGCGAGATGTCCAGGTCAGCGCCGGTGAGCACGTGCAGTTCCTTGTCGCCCGACAGGTAGGTCCGCTCCAGGCCGCGGATCGCCAGCACCCGGTCACTCATAGCGAAGCGCCTCCACAGGATCGAGGCGCGAGGCCCACCAGGCCGGCAGCAGCGTGGCGAGCAGGGTCATGCCCACCGACCAGCCGACGATCAGACCTACCTCGCTCCAGTCGACCTTGGCTGGCACCCGGGACAGGAAATAGACGTCGGAACTGAACACCGGGGTGCCGGTGGCCCATTCCACGGCTGACTGGATGGGGTCGATATAGGTGCAGAACAGCACGCCGATCCCCAGTCCCGCCAGGGTGCCGATGATCCCCACCGCCGCACCGGCCATGACGAAGATTCGCAGGATCGATCCTCGCCCAGCACCCATGGTCCGCAGGATGGCGATGTCCCGGCTCTTGTTCTTCACCAGCATGATCAGTCCAGAGACGATGTTGATGGCCGCGATCACCACCAGCATCATCAGGATCAATCGCATCACGTTGCGCTCGACCTGCAGGGCGCCCCAGTACGACGCGTTCTTCTGCGTCCAGTCGGTGACGATGGAGGCGGGGCCGGCGATCCTCGACACCTCGGGCTTCAGGCCCATGGCGGCGTCGGGATCCTTGAGCTTCATCTCCACGAAGTCGACGCCGTCGCCGCGGCCGAAGAACAGGCGGGCCTGCTCCAGCGGCATATAGATAAAGGCCTGGTCGTACTCGCTCATCCCGACGCTGAAGGTGCCCGCGACCGTGTAGGTCTTGCGTTGGGGGGTGGCGCCGAACGCGGTGGCGCCGCCGGTCGGCGAGATCAGGGTCAGAGGGTCCCCCGGCTGCACGCCGAGATTCTGCGCAAGGCGATCGCCCACGAGGATAAGGTCGCCGCCATATTCGCCCTCGCCGAACCCCGCCAGGGAGCCGCGGTTGATATTGCCCGAGACGATCTTCATGGCCTTGAGGTCGGCGGGCAGGATCCCACGTACGATGGCGCCGGAGATCTGCCCCTGGCCGAGCGCCATGGCCTGAGCCTCGATCACCGGCGCGGCCTGGGTGACCCCGGGAATAGCCTTCAAGCGCAGCACCAGCTGATCCCGCGCTGGGGTCGAGAGCACGCCGCCGGTCACATAGACATGTCCGTTGAAACCCAGGATCCGGCTCATCAGCTCCGTGCGAAAGCCGTTCATGACGCTCATGACGATGATCAGCACGGCGACGGCCAGGGTGATGCCGATGAAGGCGATCAGCGAGATCAGCGCCACCCCGCTCTCGGTCCGCTTGGCGCGCAGGTATCGCGCGGCGACAGAGCGTTCCCAGAGACCGAAGGGCGGGGCGCGGCCGTTGAGGCCTTCAGGCGTGCTCACGCGGGTCTGGTCTCTTTCGCGGGACGAAGCTTGGGCTTGGAATAAGACGACAGGGGCATTTGGGTTCCGATGGCCCGAACCTAACGCACGGCCGTGATAGCCTTCCGGCTTCCAGCTTGGCAACGGAACGGCGCGAAAAGAAGGCCGCCCAAGGGATTGGGCGGCCTCCAGGTATCTCGGGGAAAAACGCCACTGCGCGCCCGGAGGCATGCCGTGATGTGATTGATGTAACCAGTTACAGGCCGGCCGACACCGTTGTCATTGCCCCGGCGTAAGACCCTTGCGCCTATCGCCCAAACTTTGGGCGCAGGGCGCCGGACCCGCGCAAATTTAGGGCGAGCTTAGTGCGCGCCGGACGGCAGGTCGGGCAGGGTGAACCAGTGGAACCGGATCACCAGCCACAGGATCGCGAACAGCACCGCGGCGATCCAGGTGGTGGTGAGGAACTTCTTCTTCAGCTTGGGGTCGACCGGCGCGCCCGGATCACCACCGTCGCCCTTGTCGATCCCCGCCTCCGCATGGGTTGTCACGCCGAGGGGCAGGACGGCGAACAGCACGGTCCACCAGATGGTCAGGAAGATCGCCGTACCCGTGAACCAGGTCATCCGTGTGCGCCCTTCGGGGTTTCCATCAATTCCACCAGCACCCCGCCCATATTCTTGGGGTGCACGAAGATTACCGGCACGCCGTGGGCGCCGATCCTGGGCTCGCCCGTGCCGAGAACGGTCGCGCCCTTGGCCCGCATGTCGTCGCGCGCCGCCAAAATGTCCGGGACCTCGAAGCAGACATGGTGCTGCCCGCCCGCCGGGTTCTTGGCCAGGAAGCCCTTCAGGGGCGAGTCGTCCCCATAGGGCTCGATGAGTTCGATCTGGCTGTTGGGCACGTCGACGAAACAGACCCACACGCCCTGTTCGGGCAGGGCGAATTTCTCGCCGATGGCGGTGGCGCCCAGCATGTCACGATAGACCTTCACGGCCTCGTCGATGGAGGGGGTCGCGACCCCCACATGGTTCAAACGTCCGATCATGGCCTGCCTATACCCCCGCGCCCGGGCCGGCGCCATATCACGCCGCGGAAGCCGCACCTCCGGCGCCATCGGAGCCGAACACCGCACCCGTGGCGAACAGCTGCGCGATGCGTTCTGGCTCCAGGCCGAACTCCGCCAGCAGGGCCGCGGAGTCCTGACCCAGGTCCGGCGTCGGGTGCTTGAACCCTCCCGGCGTCCGGCTGAAATCGGCATAACCGCGCACCCCGATCACCCCGCCCAGGCGTGGATGCCGCCAGGCTTCCAGGAATCGATTCTCGCGCAGCCAGGGATCCTCCAGCGCGTCGGCGCTTCGGATAACCGGGGCCGCGGCGACGCCGGCCATCAGCAGCGCGTCGAGAACCTCCCCCCGGGCGCGGGTCGCCAGAATCGACTCCAGCCGGCCCGCCAGATCGCCGTCGCGAGGCGCCGAGAGGGCTCCCGGATCAAGGATCAATCCCAACACCTCGCCGAGGGCTTCGGCCTGGGCCGCCGTCTCGCAGGCAAGGCCGATCCACCCATCGATGCAGGCATAGAACCGTTGCAGGGCGGATATCCCGAGGCAATCCTCGGCGCCCGGGACATTGGCCGGCCGCCCGGGATAACTGACCATTTCCCCCAGCTGGAACAGCAGGCTCTGGGCCATCAGGCTGGTGAGAACTTCCTGGCCCTCGCCGGTGCGATCGCGGGCGTTCAGCGCCGCCACCACCGAGGCGCTCACCACCGCCGCCGTCGCCACGTCATTCACGGCGATGGTGTGGAGGATCGGGTCTCCTGCCCCGCCCTGGGCCGCCATCATCCCGCCCTCGGCCTGAAGCAGAGGGTCGAATCCCGGCAAGGCCGCCCGTTCGCCCCTGTCGCCATAGGCGTTGATCGAACAGGAAATGATCCGCGGGTTCACCGCGCGCAGGGCGGCATAGTCGATGCCCAGCCGCGCCCGGACCCCCAGGCGATAATTGTCGATCACCACGTCGGCGGTCTTCGCCAGATCCAGGAACAGCTCCCGCGCCGCCGGCTGTTTGAGATCAAGCCCGAGGCCCCGGCTGCCTCTGTTATAGCCCACGAACTGGGCGCCGTCGGAGCGGAAGGGATCGGCTTCCCGGGACTCGATCTTGATGACCTCCGCACCGAGATTGGCCAGGATCGCGCCGGCATAGGCGCCGGCGATCACGGTCCCGAGATTCAGCACCCTGACCCCGGCCAGCGGTCCTCCGGACGAGATCGACCCTGATCCCGCGACATGCCTCGCCGACCAGGCGGGTAGCTCGGCGATCGGCTGGGGCAGGCTGCGGACCGAGGCCGGCGTCGCGCTGAGCTGGGCCGGCGGCGCCGGCATGGCCACCAGGCCGAGAGCGGGATGCGCCAGCTCCTTCCGCAGCCCGGCCTCGGCCACCACTGCGCTATTGAACCAGTCCTCCCGCGATCCCACCGGGGCGCAGGGAACGTCATTGGCCCGCAACAGCTCGAGCCATTCGTCCCGGGGCCGAGTCTCGAAGATACCGATCAGCAGCTCGCGGGCGGCCACCATGTCGACTTCCAGGGCCTCGAACAGCTCCTCCAGCTCCAGCACCTGGAAAGCCTTGCGGTAAAAGTTGGAGAACAGGGTGCCCAGGAAGAACCATTCCCCGTCGGCGCACTGATAGAGGCGGTAGCGGGGATTGGCGCCCGGTGGGATGCCCCGCGGCAGGGGCGGCACGTTCTCGATGCGCACCGTGGGCGACACCTCCCCGGAGGCGTGCAGCCCGGTGACAGTCACAGCCTGGCCGAGCCCGCTCCGGGACCGCTCATGCAGGGCCGAACCTATGGCCGTGGCCCCCAGAACGGCCTGGGAATAGGAGGTGAGCGGGAGCACCAGGTGCACCGGCTGGTCGGCATAGGCGCCCTGACGAAACGCCGTGCCGGTCAGGCCCGCCAGCAGCATGGGGTGGGGCGGCAGCCCGCTCCAGCGGCCCTCAGTCCCATAGGGCGGCATCCAGGCATGGACCAGGGCCGGATGGGCGGCGGTGAGCGTGGCCCCGTCCAGGCCCAGGGCCTCGAGCCGTCCGGGGGCGTCGTCGAAGATCGCCACGTCGCCGCCGGCGATCAGCTGGCGCGCCTGGGCGAGGCCGTCCGCCGTACCCAGGTTCAGGTTGAGGACCTGCTTGTTGCGGTTCCAGGCCAGGTAGCCCGGATGGTCCTTCATTCGGTCGCCGCCCGGAGGCTCGACCTTGACCACTTCGGCGCCGAAGTCCCCCAGCAGCATCGCGGCCATAGGCCCCGCGATCCCCTGGCTAAAATCGACAACGCGCAAACCCGCATAGGCCGACATGATCTGGTCCTCCCCTGCGGCGCCGTGTTCGACGTCTCGCCTCGGGCCATCAAACCCCAGGCCGCCCGGCTTCCACAAGCCCGGGCATACCCGAGATCAGATTCGCAGCACCGTGGTCTCCACCACCGGGCGGCGGCCCCAGATGCGATAGCCGGTCTTCTTCACCGCCCGGGACATCGCCTGTTCGACCGTTTCGTCCATGTCGCGGTCGTCGCCGGAGAGCCGGTCCAGGGCCTTCTCGGCCGCCTCGGCCAGCTCGTCGAGCATCTCGTCCATCTGCTCGACGTCGTCGGACGGCAGGCCAAGCGCCCGGACCTGCGGGCCCGAGGCGATCTTGCCCTTGCGGTCCAGCACCACGGCCACGGTCAGCATGCCATTGAAGGCGGCGTGGCGGCGTTCGCGCAGGGCGTCGCCGTTCTCCGGGGTGAGGATGCCGGCGTCGACATAGATCCGGCCGGCCGGCACCTCGTCGATGATCTCGGCGCGGCCAGGGGCCAGGCGGACCATGTCTCCGTTGCGGGGCGCCACAGTCTGCGGCACCTGCAGGTCCCGGGCGAAGGCGGCGTGTTCCAGCAGATGGCGGCGTTCGCCATGGGTCGGCACGGCGATCTGCGGCCGGGCCCAGGCGTACATCTCGGCCAGTTCGTCGCGGCAGGGGTGGCCGGAGACGTGAATTCCCGGATGGTCGCGCTCGGTGTAGAGGCGCACTCCGCGATCGGCGAGGCGGTTCTGCAGGTTGCGGATCGGCACCTCGTTGCCGGGGATCACCCGGCTCGAGAAGATCACGCTGTCGCCCGCCCCCAGGTTCACATGCTGGTGGGTGCCTTCCGCGATCCGCGACAGGGCCGCCCGGCCCTCCCCCTGGCTGCCGGTGCAGAGATAGAGGATCTTCTCATTGGGGAAATAGCCCGCCTGGGCGTCGGTGACGAAGTCCTGGATATCGCTCATCAGCCCGACTGACTTGGCAGCTGCGGCCATGCGATGCATCGAGCGACCCACCAGACAGACCCGACGCCCCGCGGCCTCCGCCGCCCGGATCACCGAGTCCATGCGCGCCACATTGGAGGCGAAGCAGGCCACCGCCACCTTGCCCTTCAGGCCCTTCACCAGGCCGGCGAGGGCGTCGCGCACATCGGCTTCCGAGCCGGCGTGGCCGTCCACAAAGACATTGGTGGAATCGCAGACCATGGCCAGGACGCCCTCGTCCCCCAGCCGGCGGATGGCGTCCTCGTCGGTGACGCCCCCAAGCAGCGGATCGGGATCGATCTTCCAGTCGCCGGTGTGCAGGATGGTGCCCAGCGGCGTGCGGATCGCCAGGCCATTGGGTTCGGGGATCGAATGGGTGAGGGTGATCAGCTCCACCTGGAACGGCCCCAGATCGATCTTGCCCCCCAGGGGGATCACGGTGATCTCGGCCTGGGCCGACTCGTCGTTCTCCCGCAGCTTCTCCCTCAGCAGGAAAGCGGTGAACGGGGTCGCATAGAGCGGGGCCTTCAGCCGCGGCCACAGCCAGGCCACCGCCCCGATGTGGTCCTCGTGGGCGTGGGTGAGCACGATGCCGATGATGTTCTTGGCATAGGCCTCGATGAACTCCGGATCGGGCAGGATGATCTCCACCCCCGGCGTGGTCTGGTCGCCGAAGGTCACCCCCAGGTCCACCACGATCCACTTGCGGTCATGGGGCGGCCCGAAGCCGTAGAGATTGAAGTTCATGCCGATCTCGTTCGACCCGCCCAGGGGCAGGAAGACGAGCTCGTCGTCGGGTTTCACTTTTGCCATCTATGCCTTGGTCGCGTTGCGCCGGTGGATTTCCAACAGGCCGCGGATCGTAAGATCGGGATCGAAGTGGTCGATCGCCAGGGTCGCACCATGGAACAGGGATGCGACGCCGCCGGTGGCGACCACGGTGAGGGGAAGTTCGAGTTCGGCCTTGATGCGGGCGATCAGCCCTTCGATCAAGGCGATATAGCCCCAGAACACGCCGGATTGCATTGCGCCCACCGTATCCTTGCCCACCACCCGCTGCGGCTTCTGGATCGCCACCCGCGGCAGCTTGGCCGCCGCCGTGTGCAGGGCTTCCATGGACAGGTTGATACCGGGGGCGATCACGCCGCCCTCGAACCCGCCATCGGCGGCGATCACGTCGAAGGTGGTGGCGGTGCCGCTATCGATCACCAGCAGCGGCCCCGGATAGATCACATGGGCGCCAATGGCGTTCACCAGGCGGTCGGCGCCAGCCTCGGAGGGCTTGTCGATGCGGATCTCGATGCCCAGCTCGGCGTTCTCGCCGATCACCAGGGGCTCACAATGCAGATAGCGGCGGGCCAGGTTGCGCAGGTTGAAGATCGACTGCGGCACCACGCTGGAGATGATGCACCCGTCCAGGGCCCCGAATTGAAGCCCGCCCATGTGCAGCAGCTGGGACAGCCACACGGCGTATTCGTCGGCTGTGCGGCTGGAATCCGTGGCCGCCCGCCATTGGGCGATCCAGGTCGAGCCGTCATGCACGGCGAATAGGGTGTTGGTGTTGCCCTGCTCGATGGCCAGCAGCATCAGCTCGCTCCGAAGAATACATCGCCTGCGGTTATGCGCAGGATCGCCCCGTCGTCCAGCCGCAGCCGCAAGGCGCCGTCCGGATCCAGGCCCTCTGCGACACCGCGGTGCGTCTGGTTGGGCAGCCGCGCCTCGCAGGAGGCGCCCAGGCCGTGAGCCCGGGCGGTCCAGGCCTCGGCGATGGGGGCGAAGCCTTGCGTCGCCCACAGCAGCCGCCAGCGCTCGAACGCCTGAGCCAGGACTTCAAGGGCGTCGGCCGGCGATGGCGGGCCGCGGTCCATGAATTCCCCGAAGGCCACGGCGGGACGATCCACATCGCTGGGGGCGTGGGCGAGATTGATCCCGATCCCGACGGCCAGCCACAGGCGCCCGTCAGCACGACTGCCGGACTCCACCAGGATCCCCGCCGACTTGCGGCCATGGACCAGCAGGTCGTTCGGCCATTTCAGGCGGGCCGCGCCGATCCCGAGACAGGTTTCCGCCAGCTCAGCCGCCGCAATGGCGGCGATGAACGAGACCTGGGCGGCCTCCACCGGCGGCTTATCGGTGGTGAACAGCAGGGTGGCGGCCAGGTTTCCCCGGGCGGTGTCCCAGGCCCGGCCGCGCCGCCCGCGGCCCGCGGTCTGCACCAGCGCGGTGATCCAGACCGGACCCGCCTCCCCGCGCTCTGCCCGCCGCCGAGCCTCGGCGTTGGTGGAATCGATCTCCGCGTAGGACTCGATTGGCGGGTGCGCCACCTATTTGAGGCCGAACGCGAGCGCCGCCTGGACCGCTGACAGATCAAGGGCCCGCAAGGCGACAATGACCACCGGGAAGGTGAACAGGGCCGCGCTGATGGCGATGGCCCGGGCCTCCGCCGGCGGGGCGTCGGTGCGGCCGCTCGGCGCGTCGAACCACATCACCTTGATCAGCCGCAGGTAATAGAAGGCGGCCACCACGCTGCCCACCAGGCCCAGCACCGCGGCCACCTGGATCAGCTGGTTCGGCACGGCGATGGCGGCCTTGAAGACGTAGAACTTGGCGAAGAAGCCGGAGAACGGCGGCAGCCCCAGGGCCGACAGCGAGAAGGCGGTCATGGCCAGCGCGATGCCGGGGCGCTCCTTGAACAGGCCCGCCATGTCGTCGATGGTCTCCATGGCCCGTCCATCGCGGGACAGGGCGGCGAGACAGGCGAAGAAGCCGGTGACGTCCACCATGTAGAGCA
>Ga0265327_10003423_pt1 | contig 15173 bp, 12 predicted proteins | sample 41621metaG_FD_202089 | JGI IMG/M metagenome (GOLD analysis project Ga0265327, IMG submission 202089) | Rhizosphere microbial communities from Carex aquatilis grown in University of Washington, Seatle, WA, United States - 4-16-21 metaG | ecosystem: Host-associated > Plants > Roots > Rhizosphere... | reverse complement strand
TATATCTACACCAAGATCAGCGACAAGTCGGTCACTGTCATACCTTTTAGCGGTGAACCATATGTAACGAATGTAAGCGAGATTTTTGATACTGGTAGCACAGGTGTTGATGAAGTGCGTGTCAGCGATACTATCGCCGGTAGCGATCTGGATATTGTTACTTATTTTTTCTTTGCCGACTCTGGCATTGATCGGATTGTCATGGGGACTGGTACAGGTGCGAAAGCAGATACCTCTGGAACCAGTAATCTGGCAATCCAAACGCGAAACATGGAGGGTAACATCAGTTATCTGGGGAATGCTGGTAATAATCGGTTTGATACAGGTTTCGGAAACGACACCATAGACGGTGGGGCAGGTGTGGACACCATGCTAGGTTGGGAGGGTAATGACACCTACATCCTTGATAGTCAGGAAGAACTCGATCATATCTATGAAAATAACGAACAAGGCACAGACACTATCGTCATTAATTATAAAAATACACTGAGTACTGCCAGCGAAATTGATCTGAATTATGCTCCACCGTATCCAGAGAAATTCGATCCAAGATCAGGTTTGTCTCTCAATTTTCAAACCTTTGAAAATCTCACCATCAATGGCACTGGCTTATTCAATGTGATTGGCAACTATAGCGATAACATCATCATAGGCAATGCAAGCAATAATGTGATCACCGCATTAGGTGGAAACGATACTCTAGATGGCGGGGCTGGTGCCGACACTCTGGATGGTAGTACAGGTAATGATACCTATGTGATAGATAACGCCGGCGATATCATCAAAGAATATTATGATGAATTCCAACCCATTGATATCGATACGATTAAAACCACATTGGCTTTTTACGATCTCAATTCATTCAGCAACGGCAATAATAATTACCTGATTGAAAATCTTGTTTACACAGGCACGGCTAAATTCACCGGCTTGGGCAACGCGCTTAATAACCAAATGACTGGTGGTACTGGGATTGATAGCTTGTCAGGTAATCTGGGCGATGACACCCTGAATGGTGGGCTAGGTAATGACGTACTCATCGGTGGCGCAGGTGCTGATACTTTTGTTTTTGATACTGCTCTGAATGCAAAAACCAATGTTGATACTATCAGCGACTTTACCAGCGGTTCAGATAAAATCAGCCTGAATCAATTGATATTCAGCAGCTTATCCGAGTTTACTGGCGATAATTTCAAAACAGGAAATGCCGCCCCTAGTGGGCTGGATAACAATGACTACCTCTACTACAACACAAGTAGCGGAGAGCTATTTTATGATGCAGATGCCAACGGCTCTGGTGCTGCAATCAAGTTCGCTGTATTGACTGGTAACCCAGCAATTACTGCAGATGACTTTAACATCATTCCAATGATCTAATAAGCAACGGAACCCCATGGCTGAAAACCAAAAACCTGCATTTGAAATAACTGCCTCCCGCCAATTCACCTCGTGGATGGCTGAGCAAAAAGTCAGTATCGCTTTTACGACCTATCAGACGGGCAAGCTCTTTCTGATCGGCCTCAAGCCTGATGGCAACCTATCAGTTTTCGAACGCACCTTCAACCGCTGCATGGGACTGCATGCCACCGAGCAAACGCTCTACATGAGCTCGCTCTATCAGCTCTGGCGCTTTGAGAACTCGATTCCCGCCGGCCAAAACTACAATGGCTACGACAAGCTCTATGTACCGCAGCTCGCCTATACAACAGGTGATATCGACGTGCATGACATCGCTGTGGATGGTGATGGCAAAGTGGTATTTGTGAACACGCTGTTCGGTTGCCTTGCTACCGTGAGTGAAACGCATAGCTTCAAGCCGATCTGGAAGCCACCTTTCATCAGCAAACTAGCCGCTGAAGATCGCTGCCACCTCAATGGTCTGGCGATGGAAAACGGCAAGCCTGCTTATGTCACCTGTGTCAGCCAAAGCGACATCAACGATGGCTGGCGAGACAGACGCCGTGATGGCGGTATTGTCATGGATGTACGCACCAATGAAGTAGTTGCCAGCGGGTTCTCCATGCCACATAGCCCACGCGTCTATCGCGATAAGCTCTGGCTCATGGATTCAGGTAATGGCTATTTTGGTTATGTCGATAGAAAGACTGGCAAATTCGAGCAAGTCGCATTCTGCCCTGGCTATATGCGCGGGCTCAGCTTCCATGGCGATTTCGCCTTGGCTGGCCTCTCGCGCCCGCGTGGCAACAAGACATTCTCTGATCTCAATCTGGATAACGAACTGAAGAAACGTGATGCCGAAGCACGTTCAGGTATACAGGTCATCGATATTCGTAGCGGTGATATCGTCAACTGGCTGCGTATAGAAGGCATCGTCGAAGAACTCTACGATGTGGTGATCTTGCCGAATGTGATTCGCCCAATGGCGCTGGGCTTCAAGACTGATGAGATTCGCCACACGCTGACGATCGATGATTAAACCTCAAACGGGAGAGTTTCGGCTCTCCCCCAACAACAGCACCGCAATAAAACTCAACCCCGCCGCCACTGAAACGTAAGCACCCACCCAAGGCAAACCACCTGCATTCACCAGCAATTGCGAGATATATGGCGCAAATGAAGCGCCCAATATGCCGCCCAGTTGATATGCCAACCCAGCGCCCGTATAACGCACTGCCACGGGAAACTGCTCTGGGAGATATGCCCCCATAGGCGCAAATGTCGCACCCATCAAGAACAAGGCAAGTGAGAGGAATATTGTAATTTGAAGCGCTGAGCCACTCATCATCAATGGGCTCAAGGCAAAGCCAATCAACACGGCCAGTGAGCTACTGACTAACAACACGGGGCGACGACCGAAGTGGTCGCTCAGCCATGCAGCTATCGGTGTTGCCATGGTCATAAACAGAATCGCCACACATAGCATCGCTAAAAAATCAGGCCGCGAGATACCCAGTTTAGACGTGCCATAACTCAGGCAAAACACTGTGGCTGTGTAGAACAGGTTATAACAAACCACCATCGCCAAGGCTCCCAGCAGCACAGGTTTTAAATGCTGTTTGAGTAGCGGCTTGATTGGTGTTTGATGTGTACTTTGCTCTGCGATAGCCTTGGCGAATGCGGGTGTTTCTGTGAGCTTGAACCGCACATATAAGCCCACCCCCACCAGCAAAGAGCTGGCAATAAAGGGCAAACGCCACCCCCAGCTTTTGAAAGCTTCATCTGATAGAAACAAACTCAAGCCAAGAAAACTTAAGGTCGCCAGTAAAAACCCAACTGAAGGCCCCAGTTGCGGGAACATACCGAACCAGGCGCGCTTACCATGTGGTGCGTGTTCAGTTGCAAGTAAGGCAGCCCCGCCCCACTCACCACCTAAGCCTACCCCCTGCCCGAACCGTAACACGCACAAAGCGATTGGTGCCCAAGTACCTAAAGTCTCATAGCCGGGCAACAGCCCTATCAATAGTGTAGAGATGCCCATCACGAGTAACGAGGCAGCCAGTGTCGCCTTACGCCCCACCTTGTCGCCAAAATGGCCGAACAATACTGCCCCAACAGGCCGCGCAACAAATGCGATACCAAACGTGAGAAAAGCATTTAACGATTGCGCTGCCGGGTCGCTAGCGGGGAAAAATACCTGCCCGATGACCAAGGCCGATGCCATCGCATAGATATAAAAATCGTAGAACTCGATGGCGGTGCCAATAAAACTGGCGAAGGCGATGTGGGCGGTAGTTGGCTTTGGGCTAGTCATGCCGCATTGTAGCGGCTAGTGCAACAATCGGAAAACATTGATTAAATTTCCATATAAAGCAATCAAGCTGTTTTCTCGCACGGACTTTGCATATAAAATAGGCAGCTTTCCCACAAACAACGTACGGTCTTAGTCAATTGCAAATCGGTCCATACAAGTTAAGAAACAACCTCGTCGTAGCGCCCATGGCTGGTGTGACCGACAGGCCTTTCCGCATGCTTTGCAAAAAGCTGGGTGCGGGGCTAGCTGTTTCCGAGATGGTGACCTCAAACTCATTGCTCTATGGCAGTGCAAAAACCTTGCGTCGTGCAAATCATGAGGGCGAAGTTGAGCCTATCTCGGTGCAAATCGCAGGTGCCGACCCGAAGATGATGGCAGAAGCTGCCAGATACAACGTGGATAACGGTGCGCAGATCATTGACATCAACATGGGTTGCCCCGCCAAGAAGATCTGTAATGTGATGGCTGGCTCTGCATTACTAAAAGATGAGCCGCTAGTTTCGCAAATTCTCAAGGCTGTGGTCGCTGCTGTGGATGTGCCAGTCACCCTGAAAATCCGCACCGGTTGGGATAAGCAAAACCGTAACGCAATTGCCGTTGCTCGCATGGCAGAAGACATCGGCGTACAAGCGTTGGCCATGCATGGTCGCACCCGCGCCTGTGCCTATATGGGCGAAGCAGAATATGACACCATCGCTGCTGTTAAACAGGCAATCAAGATTCCACTTATCGCCAATGGCGATATCACCACCCCTGAAAAAGCCAAATTCGTACTCGATTACACGGGTGCAGATGCCGTGATGATAGGCCGTGCGGCGCAAGGTCGTCCTTGGATATTCCGCGAGATCGAGCACTATCTGGCTACAGGCGAACATATGCCAGCACCCGAAGTCGCTGAGATACGTGCCGTGATGTTAGGTCATTTGCATGATTTGTATGAGTTCTATGGCGAGCTGACAGGCATGCGTGTCGCTCGCAAGCATATTTCTTGGTACACCAAAGGCTTGAAAGACTCAGCCAATTTCCGTCATCAGATGAATCAGCTGCAGACAATTGAGGCACAACTCGCCGCGATTGAAGAATTCTTTAACCATCTGGAACAGCAAGATACACGCTTACAGTACGCTGCCGAGTTGCCAGAAAATCTCGACGAGGCGATGGCTGCATAATGAATACATGTGAACTGGGTGACAGCGTCAAGCGTGCATTAGAAGAATATTTCAAAGACCTTGATGGTCAGCCACCACATGCGGTTTACGACATGGTGTTGTCTTGCATAGAAAAACCCATGATCGAATATGTACTGAACCGAGCCGGTGGTAACCAGAGCAAAGCGGCTGAGATTCTTGGTTTGAACCGTAACACCCTGCGCAAGAAACTACAGCAATACCATATTGAATAGCACTGCAAGCGCGACGTTTGCAGGATTTCCCTAAATTCCCAATTTAATTTTCCCGGATTTACATCATGGCAGTGATCAAAAGAGCATTAATCAGCGTTTCCGATAAGGAAGGCATCCTCGATTTCTCAAAAAATCTGCATAGTTTTGGCGTAGAGATTCTTTCAACTGGTGGCACTGCAAAATTACTGCGTGACAACAATATCCCCGTAGTTGAAGTTGGTGACTACACCGGATTCCCTGAAATGCTGGATGGTCGCGTCAAAACGCTGCACCCAAAGGTACATGGTGGCATCTTGGGTCGTCGTGATGTACCCGAACATGTACAAGCGATGAAAGATGCGGCAATCCCTAACATCGATATGGTCGTGGTGAATCTGTATCCATTCGAAGCAACGGTTGCCAAGCCAGATTGCACGCTGGAAGACGCCATTGAGAACATCGATATCGGTGGCCCGGCCATGGTGCGCTCCGCTGCAAAGAACTGGAAAGATGTCGCCGTGCTGACTGATGCTTCGCAATATGCAGCAGTCATCGCCGAGATGAAGAGCACTGGCGGCGCAACTAGCCAAGCGACACGTTTTGCACTCTCTGTAGCTGCGTTCAACCGCATCAGCAACTACGATGGGGCGATTAGCGACTACCTCTCATCATTCAACACTGATGGCAGCCGCAACCCGTTCCCCGGCCAGACCAATGGTCGTTTTGTAAAAGTGCAAGACTTACGCTACGGCGAGAACCCGCACCAGCAAGCTGCTTTCTATCGTGACCTATACCCTGCACCCGGCTCACTGGTGACTGCAGAACAATTACAAGGCAAAGAACTCTCATACAACAATATCGCTGATGCTGATGCTGCATGGGAATGCGTCAAGAGTTTTGATACCACCGCCTGTGTGATCGTGAAGCATGCCAACCCATGTGGTGTAGCCCTTGGTGTCACTGCGCTGGAAGCTTATAGCAAAGCCTTCAAGACAGACCCGACCTCGGCTTTTGGCGGCATCATCGCCTTTAATACGGCAGTAGATGCAGCGGCAGCTGAAGCCGTTTCCAAACAGTTTGTTGAAGTGCTGATTGCACCGGAATATAGCGAAGAAGCACTGGCGATCTTCAAGGCAAAGGCCAATGTACGCGTGCTCAAGATTGCACTGCCAAAAGGCGGCAAGACTGCCTGGGAAAACGGCCGTAATTCGCATGACACCAAACGTGTTGGCTCTGGCCTATTAATTCAAACGGCAGACAACCACGAAATCAGCACATCTGATTTGAAGATTGTCACCAAGAAGCAACCAACACCAGAACAGATGCAAGACCTGCTATTTGCATGGCGTGTTGCCAAATACGTGAAATCCAATGCGATTGTATTCTGCGGCGGCGGCATGACTTTAGGTGTAGGTGCAGGCCAGATGAGCCGTGTTGATAGCACCAAGATCGCTGCCATCAAGGCACAAAACGCCGGCCTGACATTACAAGGCTGTGCTGTAGCTTCTGATGCTTTCTTCCCATTCCGCGATGGTGTGGATGTATTGGCCGAAGCTGGCGCCAAGTGCGTGATTCAGCCGGGCGGTAGTATCCGTGATGATGAAGTGATTGCGGCGGCCGATGAACATGGTTTGGCCATGGTACTGACTGGCATACGTCATTTCCGCCACTAATCAGATAATTATTGAAAGCATTCGACTATGAAAGTATTAGTGATTGGTGGTGGTGGTCGCGAACATGCACTGGCTTGGAAACTTGCCCAGCACAAAAACGTGAGCCGTATTTATGTGGCCCCTGGTAACGCTGGTACTGCACTCGATCCAGACATGATTAATGTGCCGATTACTAGCGTCAATGAACTCGTAGAATTCGCCCAGAATGAGCATATAGGCCTGACAGTTGTCGGCCCTGAAGCCACTTTATCGCAAGGCGTAGTCGATGCTTTCCGCGCACATGACTTAAAGATTTTTGGCCCAACCAAGGCAGCTGCGCAGCTTGAAAGCTCCAAAGATTTCGCGAAAGCCTTCATGATTCGCCATAATATCCCCACTGCGGCTTATGGCACTTTCACTGATGCGCAGGCTGCACATGATTATGTGAGCAAGCAAGGTGCACCTATCGTCATCAAGGCCGACGGATTAGCAGCTGGCAAGGGCGTAGTCGTCGCCATGAGCGATGATGAAGCACATCAAGCCATCGATATGATGCTGGCTGATAACAAGCTGGGTAGTGCTGGTGCGCGTGTCGTCATCGAAGAGTTTTTAGAAGGCGAAGAAGCCAGCTTTATCGTCATGGTAGATGGCAAAAACATACTGCCACTAGCTACCAGCCAGGACCATAAACGCCTGCTGGATGGTGACCAAGGCCCCAATACCGGCGGCATGGGTGCTTATTCCCCAGCGCCTGTGGTCACACCAGAGGTTCATGCGCGCGTCATGCGCGAGATCATCAAACCTACTGTTGCGGGCATGGCGGAAGATGGCATCCCTTACACTGGCTTTCTCTATGCTGGCCTGATGATTTCACCAGACGGTAGCGTCAAAACACTGGAATTCAACTGCCGTATGGGCGACCCTGAGACGCAACCTATCATGCTGCGGATGAAGAGCGACTTCGTGCCTTTGGTAGAACATGCGATTGCAGGCACACTGGATAAAATCGAAGCAGAGTGGGACAGGCGCACCGCGCTGGGAGTCGTCATGGCATCCGCCAATTACCCTGATACCCCACGCACTGGCGATGAGATCACTGGCCTGCCAAAAGATCTGGAAGATGCACATGTATTCCATGCTGGTACCACGCTCAAAGATGGTAAAGCCCTCACCAGCGGTGGCCGCGTACTCTGTGTCACCGCATTAGGTGAAACCGTGAAATACGCACAAAGCCGCGCTTACCAGATTTGCGAAGAGATCAAGTTCGACGGCGCGCAGTATCGAAAAGATATCGGCTACCGCGCCGTCAAAGGCTAATGAATGGCTATGCGGGCGAATTGCGGCTTTACAGCTTGCACTTTATCCCACCCATTTCTTTACTGATGTCGAGATAACGATATGCAGAACGGACGTGGAATAGCGCATTATCTGAAGCACGGCGGGGTCATCGCCTATCCGACCGAGTCCATATTTGGGCTGGGGTGCGACCCCAGCAACCGCAAAGCGGTACAACGCATTCTTCGCATCAAGAAACGTCCTCAGCGTAAAGGCTTGATCCTGATTGCAGATCGCTTCTCCAAACTACAACCCTACATCGCGCCACTCACTTCAGCCCAAATCAACCAGATGCATAATGCCTGGCAAGCGAGCAGGCCTCATACATGGCTGGTGCCTGCTGCCAAGAACTGCCCCAAGTGGATTACAGGTCGCCATAAAACGATTGCAGTGAGAGTGACTAAACATCCTTTATCAGCACAGTTATGCAAAAATGCAGGCATGGCATTAGTCTCTACCAGTGCCAACCCTGCCGGTGGCCAACCAGCCAAAACCACGAAGAATTGCTATCAGCGCTTTGCTAGTCAGGCACGCGTAATCACTGGCAAAACGGGGGGAGCCAAACGGCCCTCAACCATACAGGATTTGTTAACAGGCAAGATTCTAAGAAAGTAATAATGAGCACTTTAAATACATCTCAGGTTTTCGAGTTTCTGCAGGGCTTGCAGTCGCGCATCATTGGCGCTGTTGAACTTGTTGATGGCAAAACCTTTCTCCATGATAGCTGGCAACGCCCAGAAGGCGGGGGCGGAACATCCTGCATGCTTGAAGAAGGCAATGTGTTCGAACGAGCAGGTGTTGGTTTTTCACATGTGATCGGCAGCAAGCTGCCACCCGCCGCCAGTGTTGCCCACCCGGAAGCAGCAGGCCGCGCATGGGAAGCAATGGGAGTCTCACTGGTATTTCACCCGCGCAACCCATACATCCCTACCGTGCACATGAATGTGCGTTTTTTTGTGGCAAAAGCACCTAGCAAAACCAAGCAAGAAATAACAGACGAAAACAACGCAGTTGCAGCCGCAAATACAGACTCAGATATTTGGTGGTTTGGCGGCGGGATGGATTTGACTCCCTACTACGGGTTTGAAGATGATGCGGTTCATTTCCATCGTACCTGTCGCGATGCACTCAAACCTTTTGGCGCAGACCTCTACCCAGAGTTTAAAAAAGAGTGTGATGAATATTTCTACCTCAAGCACCGGAAAGAACCGCGTGGCATTGGTGGCATCTTTTTTGATGACTTCAATCAACTGGGGTTTGAAGATAGCTTTGCCATGCTGAAAGCAGTTGGCGATGCCTTCCTGAACGCTTATCTGCCTATCGTGCAACGCCGCAAAGATACACCCTATGGCGAACGCGAACGTGATTTCCAGGCCTACCGCCGCGGTCGTTATGTTGAATTCAATCTAGTCTATGATCGGGGCACGCTGTTTGGTTTGCAGTCAAATGGCCGCACTGAATCTATCCTGCTATCCATGCCGCCCATCGTCAAATGGCGCTATGACTGGCAACCTTCTGACGGCACTCCGGAGGCAAAACTATATACAGACTTTTTGACTGAACGTGACTGGCTAAGTCTGGATACAAAGTAAGCGTATCCTTTTCTGGCGTGATTCGTGCATACTAAGAACAAAAAGGGAGAACACGATGCTTGCTAATATATTCCGCACCAAATCGGTTGTATCTGATCACCACAGTGGACTAAAAAAATGCCTCTCAGCATTTGATCTGACGCTACTGGGCGTTGGTGCCATTATCGGCACGGGTATATTTGTTCTCACTGGCATCGCGGCAGCCAATCAGGCTGGGCCTGCTGTCATTCTATCCTTTATCGTTTCCGGCACTGCCTGCGCATTTGCAGCATTGGCATATTCCGAACTTGCAGCCTCCGTGGGTGGCTGTGGCAGCGCCTATGGCTACAGCTATGTGGCTTTTGGTGAGATCGTGGCGTGGGTGATAGGCTGGATATTGTTGCTGGAATACAGCGTCTCGGTAGCAGCTGTTGCCAATGGCTGGTCAGGCTATTTTAACAATGCGCTGACGGCCATTGGGATTGGACTGCCAGAGTCTCTGACGAGATCTCCCGAGTTGGGTGGCATCATTAATCTGCCAGCAACCATGATTATCCTGATACTCATGGGCATGCTGATCAAAGGTGCCAAGCAAAGCGCACAGCTCAATACAGCCATGGTCTTCATCAAATTACTGGCAATCATTATCTTCGTCGGCGTTGCCGTGTTTAACGTCAACCCTGCCAACTGGCATCCATTCATGCCCTACGGCTGGTTCACAACACTGGAAAATGGAAAGACTGTAGGCGTGCTGGCTGGCGCCTCGCTGGTATTTTTTGCTTACGTCGGGTTTGATGCGGTTTCGACTGCTGTTGAAGAAGCCAAAGACCCACAGAAAGACATCCCTATCGGTATCATCGGCTCGCTGGCTTTTTGTACTGTGATCTACATCATCGTGGCGGGGCTGCTGACGGGTATCGTTCCTTACACCAAATTAGGTGTCGCCTCTCCTGTCGCATGGGCTCTGCAGTCTATTGGGTATAACTGGGCGTCTGGCCTGGTAGCAACTGGCGTCATCGCCGGGCTTACTACAGTGATGCTAGTGCTTTACTATGGCCTCACCCGGATCATTCTCGCCATGAGTCGTGATGGCCTGATTACACCCTACTTATCTCACATCAATCCCACCACCCACACCCCAGTGCGTGTTATTGTCGTCACAGGCGTCATCATGGCAATCGCTGCTGGCTTGGTGCCGCTGGGCGCTTTAGCTGAATTGGTGAATATCGGCACTTTAGCTGCATTTGTCTTGGTATGTTTGGGTGTCATCGTCATGCGCAGCAGACATCCTGATTTGCATCGTCCCTTCAAGAATCCTTTCAGTCCTATCTTCCCAATACTAGGCATGCTTTCTTGCGGTGCCTTGATGGCTTTCCTACCCCACCAAACTTGGAAACGCTTTTTGTTGTGGCTAAGTCTTGGTTTGGTAATCTATTTTGTCTATTCAATAAAACACAGCAAGCTGGCTAAAAGCATTGCTTAATTCATAAGTTCCAGACAACAAAAAAGCCAGTCTTTTGAACTGGCTTTTTACTTTCTGCAATTGGTAAATTACAGAGACAGAACCCATTCAACGATAGTCTTGATATCTTCGTCTTTCACTTGTGGGCTGTTTGCTGGCATTGGGATTGGACCCCAAACACCGCTACCACCAGCCTTAACCTTAGCAACCAGCTTAGCTTCGGCTTCTTTGTTACCTTTGTACTTTGCAGCTACATCTTTGTAAGCTGGGCCAACAATCTTGGCAGCTACACTGTGGCAAGCCAAACAGCCACTTTTTTGAGCCAATGCTTTTGCTGCTTCTGCGTCTACAGCGCTAGCTTGACCGGCCAACATCAGAGAGCCGGCTGCTGCAACCGTTAATAATAATGCTTTCATGCTTTCTCCTTCGTCATCTCGATCTTATTTCAGATACATCTTTATTTGGAACTACCAAGCCATATGATACCCCAGAATGTAATAGGGTTAAAAGGCCTAAAAGCACTCAAACAAGGTATCCAGCTGATTAATTGCTGGTAAGCATTCAACGCCAACACACATCTGGTCGTTGACAACATTTGCCTCTGCACACAATAAATTTATGGGGGAGTAATTTAACTGAATCAAGTACCGCAAAACGTACGGTATCTATCCGTGAACAATTCTGTGGCGGGCTGAGCGTATTTAGACAAACAAGGATTTTCTTCAAAAGGGTTTTTGATCGCCTGCAACAACTGTTCGAATGGTGCAAGATCCCCTTTATCCGATGCGGCGTTTAAGGCTTCTTCAACATGATGATTACGAGGAATAATCCATGGGCTTACAGAGCGAATTAATTTGGCTCTATCTTTTGAAGTAGGTCTCAGATTAGGACTTTCATCAAGCTTGCATCTTGCAAGCCACTTTGATATCCATGAATCAACTACGTCTGGATTAGTAAATATCCCATACAGCCTTGATGGGTCACCATCTAGCGCGTCTGCCAGATATCTCCAGGCTAAAGTAAAGTCCACTTTATTTGATTGCAGAAGCTCTAACCACTCCTCTGCCAAAGCGATATCAAGTGCATCCTCATTTTGATTGCTTCCAAATAGCCCTAACTTGGCCCTAATACCTTCTAGCCATTTTTTTTGATACAAGTCATGAAAATCGTTGAGCACTTCATTTGCCATATCGACAGCTTCTTGTTCATTTTCAGACAATAGCGGCAAGATTGCCTCTGCCAATTTTGCCAAGTTCCAATTCGCTATCATCGGCTGGTTTTGATAGGCATAACGACCATTTTCATCGATTGAGCTGAACACGGCCTTTCTATTAAATGCTTCCATGAATGCACAAGGGCCATAGTCAATAGACTCACCGGCAATACTCATGTTGTCGGTATTCATTACGCCGTGTATAAAACCTACGTTCATCCATTTGGCAACAAGAGAAGCCTGACTATTTGAAACTGCGCGAAGAAACTCAAGATAAAAGTCCTTCTTAGTAACAAGGTCGGGGTAATGCCGTTGACCTGCATATAGAGCAAGTTTTTCTAAATGCGCGGTTGCACTTCTAGAAGCAAAGAATTCGAATGTGCCAACTCTAATGTGTGAATCAGCAACGCGTGTGAGTATCGCTCCGGGCAATGGCTTATCTCTGAACACTGTATCCCCAGTACCAGCGACTGCGAGTGACCGGGTAGTTGGTATACCCAGTGCATGCATTGCCTCGCTAATCAAAACCTCTCTTAGCATAGGGCCTAGTGCGGCTTTGCCATCACCACTGCGAGAAAATGGGGTTCGGCCAGAACCTTTGAATGCAACATCTCGCCGCTTACCATTGCCATCAATAAGCTCACCGATCAACAGTGCACGGCCATCCCCTAATTGTGGTGAGAAATGACCAAACTGATGCCCTGCGTAAACTTGAGCAACCGGTGTCGCTTCATCTGGAAGCTGGTTCCCAGAAAATAAATCCGCCAACGTAGAATCTTCGAGGGTTTCAAACTCAAGAAGAAGCTCTTTAGCTAAATCCTGATTAAGATAATGTAACGTTGGATTGGATGCTTTTTCAGGTTTCCAAGGAATGCAGAAGTCCGTCAGCTCTCTAGCAAAACTATTGTCAAAAGGAATGTGTACCTTTTGCATCATGTCATCTCATCAATAAATAAGGCTATAACTTAGGTTCTTCACGGATAATCGATTTGGGCTTGCTGCTGCGAAACAGATGCATCAACAATACAAGGGCAAGCACCATTAATGCTGCAATCACCATCATGACAACATCAGATGGCTGATTCAGTGTTTTTTTCAATTCAGCATAAAAAAGTGACACTTTAGAAGTCACGGGGGTTCCCTCTAGTTCTGTTACTTTCTTATTACTTAGTGCAAGTAGATTTTGTAAGTCATTAACCTGTCTTTCCAAGGTCTTGATGCGGTTACTCGCCTCATCCAGTTTTTTAGTACCTACAGTCAGCTCTTCTTCTAGGCCTTCTTTTTCTTCTGTCAATTGCGCTATTTTGGAGAGCGATTGGTCACTGATCTTATCTGTCTTCGAAAGCCGCAATACATCTCTTGGCGCATCCACTGGCTTGTCAACAGGCTCTTCGACCTTGGGCTTGATCTTATTTTCAGCAGATGTCGAAGCCGAGTTTTGATCCGTAGACTCCGCCGCCATGCCAGCGACCTTGTGGCGGTATGCACTCCAATCATCCGACTTCACTGCAATCCCGGCATCTTCAGTCACGGGTTTGATATCAGTTTGAGCTGGCATTTTAAGTGTCGCACCAGCTTTCAGGCGATTGATATCACCATCAATAAATGCATCCTTATTGGCTTCATAGAGTGCCTTTACCATCTGATCCAAGCTCATGCCGTCAGATTGCACCCGGCTTGCTATTTTGCTTAGCGTATCACCTTTGCCTGCCACATAATCCTGAGTCGCTACGGAAGGTTTAACATCTTGCTTCGGCTGCTCTTCTGCGACAGGTTTGGGGCTTGCAGTCGCATCTGCGAGGCTTGCACCAGAGACACTCTTGATTAATGGTGCTGGTGGTTTGCTCGCAATCACTGGCGGAGTAACTGGAGATGAGCCCAGGCTTTTCAAGGACTCCAGCACCAGTAAGTACTCTTTCAGCATGCGGCCAGTCGGCCAGTCCAGCTGGATCAATAGGTTCAGTGACTGGTCGCTGATGGGCTGCGCTGAATAAAGCTTGAGGACAGACGAACCATTGTATTTCTTGACGACATCGACCTTGATATCAGATTGAGATGGGCTTTTTTTGATGCCCTGTATGGTGTAAGCATCTTCCGACGCCAACCTTGCGGTATAAATTGCTAACTCGGCTTGATTAACGTCATCCAGATCAATTTCAGCGATTAGCGGCTCACCCAAACCAGAGATTGCTGTCAATCTTCCCAGACTTGCTGCCTGAGTTGTCGCACCAAACAATAAAAAACTAAGTGCTAGCAGAATGGTGGTCAGCTTTTGTTGATTCACTATCGCTTCTTTGTGATTAATTTTGTGGCATCAAAGTAAAACCGTTTGCGCATTAATACAGAGCTTGTGCTTTGCTGCAGCACAAGCCCATTGAACAATCTCTAAAGCGTTTCTACGAAGTACTCAGCACTAATGACGTGTGTGCGACCAGGGTTGATCACTACGAGGTTATCCAAGGCATTAGTGGTTTCAACGCATACGGTTTTACGCCATTCATCACCCACACCCATGTCTGTCATTTGGCCGGACTTTTCTGCACCTGGGCTCCACACTACAGTGGTGTCGCTACCAGACTTAGAAACATGAATCAGGCGGTTATAGCCTTTGTCATGAATAGTGCAATCGCTGCTATGGTTGATAAATACTCGGTCAAACTCTCCACCATCGAAAGTCAGCGGATTATGTTCTACATGACGCTCATATTTGAGTATCTTGTCAGCATAGACGCAATCTTGCATGCCAGTGATTTTGACGTTGGTAATATCGCTCACGTTCAGATAAGTATGGAAAGCCTCACCAATCACAAACGGATGATCCGCCTTGTTGGTGGTTGCCATATCAAT
>Ga0265327_10003422_pt1 | contig 15173 bp, 13 predicted proteins | sample 41621metaG_FD_202089 | JGI IMG/M metagenome (GOLD analysis project Ga0265327, IMG submission 202089) | Rhizosphere microbial communities from Carex aquatilis grown in University of Washington, Seatle, WA, United States - 4-16-21 metaG | ecosystem: Host-associated > Plants > Roots > Rhizosphere... | reverse complement strand
GGGAGCCAGCCAGGCGACCCGCTCCGCCTCCTCCCGCTCCGCCCACGAGCGCACGGTGCCCTTCAGGATCACCTCGCTGCCGTGCGTCTCGACCGTGATGCGGTTTGCATCGAGCTCCGCGCTGCGCCGGAATGCCGCCTCGATCTGGTGCCGGATGTCGCTCGCCGCCGCCTTCGGCTGCAGCCGGAGCAGATTGCTGACGCCCTTCACCCCTTTCACCCGGCGGACCACGGTCTCCGCTCGATCGCGCTGGTAGTTCCACTCGACCTCGCCGTCGAGCGTGACCCGCCCTTTGTTGACGATCACCTTGATGTGCTCGGAGGCGAGCGAGAGATAATTCTTGATCGCCGCGACCGCGTCGCGCGCGATCTCGGGATCGGGCCGCTCGTCCACCGCCGGCAGACGGACCTCGATGTCGTTCGCCACCCCGACCACGCCCGCGACGCGCTTGGCCGCCCGTTCGGCCTCCCATTTCTCCATGTAGCTGTGCACGAACCCGCTCAGCGTCACGACGCCGTCCTTCACCGCCACCCCGACGTCGGTCGGGTCGACGTCCGGGTCCCAGCGCAGTTCGTCCTCGACGTCGCGCTTGATGTCGCTGTCTGGCCGCACCCGCCGTCTCCTCGGAATGGCTGTGGGGATGAGAAGGTTCGCTCGCGAACGTGCGCTTGCCCCGTCCGCCCGCAGCTGCGAAGGCCTGCGCCCCTTTGGCCGCACATCCAGGAGCGGCCGGGCAGCGCCTGTTGCATGGAGTATGTGCGGCAGGCCGTAGCGCCGCCTTGACCGGCGTCAAATTTCGCGTTTTCCCGCCCAAGCCTCCGGCGCGGCGCAGTGCGTCTCACCCGGATCGGCGGTTCCGTTCCTACGCGCTCCGTTCCCTCGGTTCCGCCCGTGTCAGCCGGGTACTAACTTGCCCAGCGAGTTACGCCCTGTTTGCCGCCGCGTCGGTCCGTGCGGTTTCGTCGTTCGAGTACACGACCGGAATCCCGTTCGCTTCGGCATACCTCAGCGCCCATTCGAGAGCGGCCGCATGCCCCGTGGCGTCGTGGTAGACGTCCTCCCACGCCAAACGGCCGTCGGCATCGAACCAGCACTCGACGACGAAGCTCGCCGGCATCCGTCCCGCCAGGGTGTCCACGAGATCGGTCGTAACGACGAGGTATCGCGACGCGGTGACGAATGTCGCATCGACGCCGCTCCTTGCCGATTCGAACCTCGCGACCGAAACCATGGCGTCCTCTTGACGTTGCCTGTTTGCCGTCCGTCGACAACCGACGCGGCACGAGATTCGAAATGCGTCTGGCTAAGGTGCCGAGTGCATTCGTGGCCCACCGGCCGAGCCATAGGGCTCACCGTCACCGCCTGTTGCAAGCTTGTGCTGGTTCAAAGCAAAGCTGCTGTCGCCGGTTCCACGGCGATACGACGGCCTATCATGTGCGTCTTCCCCGGCCACGCCTGCGCCGGGGTATGGTTCGCTCGGCAGGCCCGGGCCCGGACGACGCGTCGTTCGCCGCCGTCGCCACATGTCTTCCCGACGGTCCTGATCGCGCACCAGCCAATATACGGCGCCCAGTGCCAGGATCGCCGTCGCAAGGGCGAATAGCTCTATGGCGGGAGTGCTCTTGAGATCCAGGATGATGAATTTACGTACCAGCGCGAGGATTGCGATGAGCACGATCCCGCGCACTTGGATCACGCTGTCCTGGCGCTCCAGCACGACCAGCAGCGAGTGCTTGAACTCCAGCGCGATGAGCACGGTAAAGATCATCCCGAAGATCGTCTGGAACGTCGCCGGATCGGCCGGATCGAGAATGCCGAGGATAAGCAGGTGGATGATGTTCCAGGTGAGGTGCCACGTCGCGGTCGCGATCACGAGCGCGATCAGGGTGATGAGCACGAGCACCACGACATGCTCGAACTTCCCGTAAAACGTCAGAGTCGGCCAGAATCGCCCGGCACCTTCGACCTCGTCGCGCAGCCTCATCGTGCCGTGCCTCGTTCGAGCAGTTCGATGTGTCCAACGCGGAAACGGAGCGTTGCATGATCAACGCTGATCGATGTGCACCGTGATGGCGACGGCGCGGTGCGCCGAGCCGGCGTAGAGCCGTGGCAACCCACGGCTCCCCGACGGAGGTGGCGCGGTGCTTTCTTCTGGCTGGGAGAATCCCTTTGAGATGAAGAACCGACGAGCGGTTCCATATCGGTCCCTGCTTCAGGCCACATGCATATGCAAGGCTGCACCGCGCGCTGCCCATGAATTGTGGTCAGCGCCATGGTAGTTCTACTGAGAATCGCTTCAACCACCTCAGCTCGATCGCTTACCGCCACCACGTGCCGGCCAAGTCAGCAGCGATGGTGGTTCTGCACTCCGCGACCGCGCAGGTGCAGACGGAAACCACCCTGGGTCATCATGCCCGGCAACGGCTCGGCATCGCCTTGACGATCGTCAATTTTTGGTAGTGTCTCATGTGTGGACGGCCCCTGCGTCGCAAGGGAAATGTGACGTTCGGCTTTCCGGTCGGGTGCGCTCATGTATCCGGCCTGTTGGCGCGGTCCGACGGACGGGCGGCGGCTGATCGTCCCGCTCTACAACGCTCGTGGCGAGCTTCGCTCCCTGCAGTTCATCAGTATCCGCGGAACCAAGCGATACTTGTTCGGCGGCGAGAAGGCGGGCTGCTGCACCAAGCTCCCGACGGGCGGTGCCTCTTTGAGGCTCATCGTCATTTGTGAGGGATGGGCAACGGGCGCGAGCCTCTACGAGGCGACGGGCCTGCCCGTCCTCGTTGCCCTCGACGCCGACAAGCTTGGGCATCTATCCTGGGAACTCAACGACGGCGAGTAGACCAGGACCATTCGGCCGATCGAGAAGGCTGATGCGCGCGCCGAGTTGGTCGGAAAGGGCCCGTACGATCGCGAGGCCGAGGCCGCTTCCCTCCGGTCCCTCCTTGCGGGCCACCCGATAAAATCGTTCGAAGACGCGGACCCGATCGACATCGGGAATTCCCGGGCCGTCATCCTCGATCTCGACCTTCGGCCGGCGTTCCCGGCGGACGCGTACCACGATCGTCCCACCCGGGCGGTTGTAGCGGATGGCGTTGTCCACGAGATTGCCGATGATTTCGACGAGCATGAATTCGGGACCCTTCACCCGTGCAGGACTGTCCCCAGTGCTCTCAAACGACAGCTCGACGCCTGCGGCGATGGCCTGCGGCACGCGGTCGGCGGCGACCTGGGCGGCAATTTCCGTCAAATCCAGTTCGGATCGACACGCGGCGGCCGCTGGCTCGTCGCTTTTCTCGTCGGCCCGAGCAAGCGCCAGGAGTTGAGCGATCAGTCGTTCGAGCCGCCGCGCCCCTTCCTCCGCGTCGCGCAACGCTGCTTCGGCCTCCGGCACGGCGAGCCCGTGGCGGCGGACGAGAGCGAGGTGCGTCAGCATGATCGTCAGCGGCGTCCTCATCTGATGCGAGGCATCCGCCGTGAAGCGGCGTATCGCCCCGATCGACTGCTCAAGCCGCTCCAGGAGCGCATTCAACGCGGTGACGAGAGGCAGAACCTCCTCCGGTACGGTCGATAGCGGCAGCGGCCGGAGGTTTATCGCTCCTCGCGCCTCATGCCGGTCTATCTCCCGGCCGAGGGCAGCGAGCGGTTCCAGTCCCTTCCCCACGCCGACCCAGATCGAGAACGCGCTAAGTCCAATCAGCACCGCCTCCAGGACGGCGAGCCCGAACAGAAGGCGCAGTTCCTGCGCCGCGCGGCCATTCGTCGTCTCCGCAACCTGCACCACCACCGGCTCGGCCTCGCCGTACAGCCGGCGTTCCACAGCGGCAATGCGGATCGCCATGTCGTGATACACGCCGTCGCGGTGCGTTATCTTGCCGATGGGGAGCAATGCAGGGTCGGGCGCGGCGAGGTCCTCGTATCCGGTCACAAGCTGTCCGCGATGCGTGACGCCGTAGTAGACGTTGTCGCGCGCCTTGCTCTCCAGCATGCCGAGCGCAGCAGCCGGCAGATCGACCGTGACCTCGCCGTCCTCGATCGTGAGCCGTTCGGCGATCGCTTGGACGGACCCGTCCAACACGCGGTCGTGGAAGGCGGTGACGACTTGGTCTATCACGACCGCGCCGCCAATGCCGAGCAGGATTGCGGTCGCCAGGACTGGAGCCAGGAGGTAGGCGATCAGCCTCCGGCGGAGCGACAACCCGCCGGCCAGGATGCCCTGCCTCACGAGGCGTCCATCATGTAACCGAGCCCGCGGATCGTGCGGATCTGCGGACCGTCGGGTTCGAGCTTCTTGCGAAGCCGCGCGATATACAGTTCGAGGGCGTTGGGCGCCACGGGCTCGTCGTAGCCGAAGACCTCGCGGATGATCTTGTCCTTCGGCACGACTTTGCCCGCCCGCGTCATCAGCCCTTCAAGGACGGCAAACTCGCGTCGGCGAAGACTTACCGTGCGCCCGTTCACTTCGACCGCACCGGTCGACCGGTCGAGCGTCAGCGCGCCGCATGTCAGGATGGGGCTGCGCGTCCCGGATCCGCGCCGGACCAGGGCACGGACGCGGGCCTCGAGCTCCGCCGGGTCAAAGGGCTTGAGCAGATAGTCGTCCGCGCCGATGTCGAGCCCTTTCACGCGGTCGGCAACCGCATCGCGTGCCGTGAGGATGAGGACGGCAACGTCGGATCCCCGCCGTCGGATCTGTTGCAGCACCTCAAAACCGGAGAGGTTGGGCAAGCCAAGATCGAGGATAACGAGCGCGTAGGGCTCCAACATGGCGAGTGCAGCCGCTTCCGCGCCGTCCGCCTCGTGATCGACCGCAAAGCCGGCGAGCTTGAGAGATGCCGCGAGACCCCGCGCCAATGCCGCATCGTCCTCAACGATCAGGATACGCACGTGCCGGTCGGTCCCCAGGCCGTATACTGCCGCGTGTCGCCTGCCGAAGGATAACAATGGCGGCGTCGTGACGGGAGGAAACGTTCAGAATGTTCCCTCGCCTCTGCCGGAAGCAGACGCTCCGCGCTGTCGTGGCCGGCGTCGCGGCCGTCCTTCTCACCATGGCGTACGGCGCCAGGGCGCAGCACTACGATCCCACGTACGAGGAACTCGTCGCGAGCGCCGACGCCGAGGGCACGCTCAGCGTCTATTCCACGACCGATGCGGCGGAGGCGGACGAACTGCTCGACCAATTCCGCTCGCTTTATCCGGGGATCCACCTCGACTACCACGACCAGAACTCGACGGAGATCTTCGAACGCGTTCGCCGCGAGACCGGCTCCGGACAGGTCACGGCAGATCTGGTCTGGAGTTCGGCCATGGACCTGCAGCTCAAGCTGGTCAACGACGGCTATGCCCAGCCTTACCACTCGCCGAACCTCGGCTGGCTGCCGGACTGGGCGGTCTGGAAGGAAGAGGCCTACGGCATCACCGCGGAGCCGGTGGCGATCGTCTACAACACGCAGCATCTGCCGGCCGGCGACGTGCCGAGGACGCATGCCGACCTGCTCCGCCTTCTCGGCGAGAAGCCGGAGACGTTCAAAGGCAAGGTCGGTACGTACGATCCCGAGCGGAGCAGCGTCGGGTTTCTTTTCCTGACGCAGGACCTGCAGATCACCGAGCGGAACTGGGCTCTCGTCAGGGCCATGGGCCAGGTGGGTGCGAAGCTCTATGCCTCGACCGCCGCCATGCTCGACCGGGTGGCGGCCGGCGATCATCTCATCGCCTACAACGTCGTGGGATCCTATGCCCTCGAACGCCGGAAGCGCGAACCGGCGCTCGGCGTCGTCCTCCCGGCCGATTACACCCTGATTCTCTCGCGCGTCGCCTTCATCCCGAATGCCGCGCCGCATCCGAACGCGGCCAAGCTCTTCCTCGACCATCTTCTGTCGCGCCCGGGGCAGCAGGCGCTCGCCGCCCGTTCGATCGGCCCGGTGCGCGACGATGTGCCGAGCAATCCTGCCGCGCTCGCCGCAGATAAGGATGCGGCGCGACCCATTCATGTCGGGCCGGGCCTGCTGACCTATTTGGACCAAGCGAAGCAGAAACGGGTCCTACGCGACTGGAGAGCGGCGCTGGCCGGCCGAAGCCCGCGCTGACGCCGCCGCCGCCGCCATGTATCGGTTTTGTCGAAAATCCTGCCCCGCGACAGCTTCGTGACAGGCTTCGCGCGATATCCCTCGCCCCATCGCTCGGGTGATCCGGGCCGCTGGGGAGGATGAGATGCAAGTCACAGGGATGCTCTACGGCGCGAAGCTGCTGCGGTTCGCCGGTTTCCCGACCGCCGACGTGCTGGGGCCCGATGCCTCCGAGGAGGACATCAAGGCGCTGATCGACCGCCACGGCTCCGTCTTCGTCAAGCCGGTTTTCAAGGGAGGCGTCGGCAAGAAGGGCAAGGCAGGCCTCCTCGGCCGCGCGTCCGACCTCAAGACCGCGCTCCGGGAGAAGGAGCGGCTTTATTTCGTCGAGCACCGCGTCGGCCACACGGTGGCCAAGGCGAACGGCGTCACCTTCGAGGGTGCCGTTCCGGCCGATCACGAGGTTTATTTCTCGATCACCGATTCGACGCGTTTCCGCGCACCGACGATGACGCTCACCCATAAGGGCGGGATGGACATCGAGGAGATGGACAAGAGCCTCGTCGCGCAGGTTCCTTTCGACCCGCTGACCGGCCTGAAGGCGTTCGTCGTTGCCAACGCGCTCTCCGAGTTGCAGGCGCCCAAGCAGCTCATCTCTCCGCTCGTCCAGCAGCTGCCGAAGCTCTGGGAGCTTTTCCACAATTTCGGCATGACGACGCTGGAGCTGAACCCGATCCGCATGCGCCCCGATCGTGGTCGTCTCGTCCCCGTCGCGTGCGACTTCAAGTGCGGGTTCGACCGCGACGATCCCCGCTGGCAGCGGCTCGGCCTTCCGGCACACCTCTTCGCGGCCGACTATTCGGCCTTCGAGATCGAGATCAACCAGCTCCGCACCTACCAGGGCCAGAGCGACGTCTATGTCATCAATCCGGAAGGCACGATCCTCGCACCGACCTTCGGCGGCGGCGCCAATTCGCTGGTTTCCCAAATGCTCGGCGAGGACGCGATCATCTCCTCGGATTTCGGCGGCAACCCGCCCTACGAAAAGATGAAGGAAGTCGCGCGCATCTGCTTCAAGCACTGGCTCCGCCAAACGAACGTGCTCTTCATCATCGGCGGCAAATCCAACAACACCGACATCTTCGAGACTTTCCGCGCGATGGCCGATGCGCTGCGCGATCACATCAGCCGGCACGGACCAACGCCGCTCTACGTCGTCGTCGGCCGCGGCGGGCCGAACCTCGTGCGCGGCATGGGCGCGCTGCGCGACACCTGCGAGGCGCTCGGCGTGCCGTACCGCTTCTTCGGCTTCGACTCGGACATGAGCGAGGTCATCGCATACGCACGGGCAGCCGATGCCTGGATGAAGGCGGGCGGGCGCGACGCCGTGGCTCAGAAGTTCGGCATCGCCCAGCACCCCCCTTTCGCGCGTGCGGCCTGAGCTTGCCGGCCACCAACCGCTCACGCAATCCCGGATGAAAGGTCTCGACGATGCACAGGCACGAAGGTGTAGGAAACTTCAAATATTACGCGGGAATCGGCTCCCTGTCGCAGATCGCCTCGCGGGAGGATCGCGTCTGCGTTCTCAATATTCTCGGCGGCGAGTCCAGCGACGTGACTCCGATCGGGCACGCCTATTCCGGCGGCAACGTCGTGTTTGGGACATCGCCCGGCCGGCGCGGCCAGGTGCTGGAGACGGCGGCGGGTCCAATTCCGGTCTACAACAATGTTCGCGAAGGACTCGAAGCCGGGCATCGCTTCAATTGCGGGGTCGTCTACCTGCCGCCCTCCGGGGCGCGCGACGGCGTCGCCGAGCTGATCCGCGTCAATCCTGAGCTGAAGAAGATCTTTATCGTCACGGAAAAGCTCTCCGTACATGACGCGCGCGAGATCCGCGCCATGGGACAGCAGAACAGGATCGACATTTTCGGCGGCAACAGCCTCGGTGTGGCCGACGCCTGGAACGAGGTCCGCATCGGCGGCGCGCTCGGCGGCGACAGCCCGGCGGAGGCCCTGAAGAAGGGCTCGATCGCGATCTTCTCCAACTCCGGCAACTTCACGACGACGATCGCAACCTACTTGCGCATGGCTGGCTGGGGCACGACGACGCTGATCTCCAGCGGCAAGGACGTGTACATCCAATACGCCGCGCCGGAATTCGCCTTTGCGCTCGCCCACGACGAACGCAGCAAGGCCGCCGTGCTCTACGCCGAGCCGGGCGGCTATTACGAACTTGACGCCGAGTTCACGAAGCCGGTCGTCGCCTGCGTCGTCGGCCGCTGGAAAGCGAAGCTCACCCGGGCCGTCGGTCATGCCGGCGCCATGGCCGGCGGCAACGACGATGCCGCCGCGAAGGAGCGCTGGTTCATGGACAAGTTCGGGGTCGAGGGCGTCTTCACGCCGGAAAACCCGATCTGCTCGGCAAAAGGCGCCGTGGTCACCAACATTGCCCACATCCCGGCGGCATTGAACGCGCTGATGCGCGAGAACGGCGTCGGACCGGATTTTGCGCCGGAGGGGAGCCTCGCGCTCAAGCCATGGTTCGGCTCCAATCAGGGGCTGACGCTGCCGCCCGAGCTGGACCTCCCCGTCGTCGAGGCACTCGCGCCGTACAACGAGCAGATCGCGCTGCTGGACCGGCAGATCGGCGTCGTGTTCCCGCGGCAGCCGATGAAGGACACATCCGGGGCTTCGCAGATGGATCCGGCGACCCAGGTGACGAGCCTGCACGGCGTGCCGATGCTCGACGCGGCGCGCAACCCGTTCGAGGCGAACCTCTTCCTCGCCCTTTTGCGGGAAGCGGCCGGCGACAACGACCGGGCGCTGGTGAGCCTCGCTGTCGCGGCCGAGGTCAATCTCCACGGCGACCCGGCGCTTGCCGCCGCAGAGGCTGCCCGCGAGGCCGGTGCCTCGCCAAGCGGTGCCCTCGCCGCGGCGTGCAGCATCCTCGGCCCGCGCCGGGTCGAGCGGGCACGGCGCATCGTCAAGCTGCTCGTCGACCGCTTCGCCGAGGCGGGCCTCAAGAACGCACAGGGCGACGGGTTCGACTTCAGCCGTGTAAGGACATTGGACGCGGACGAGCGTGCGCTCCTTGTCGGCGTCGAGGCCGACCCGAAGGCCGAGAGGATGCTCGCCGGGTTCGAAGCGCGGAACGCGAAGTCCGTCTTCGTCCAGTACCTGCGGACGCTCGGTCGGCACCCGAACGCCGATGCGGTGCTGGCCGCCCTGACCACCACGCTTGCGTGGGGCCCGCTCATGCGCAAGCGGGTATCCATCATTACGGCGGAAAGCCTGCCGTGGTGGGTGCGCCTCTTCGGCATGCTGATCGGCGCCTCGGTGTCGGCCGCGCGGCACGAACCCAACCGGTTTTGCGGCATCGCCCGAGAGGACCTGCTCGGCTCGCGCTCGCTCACCGAGACTGCCTGCCTCGCTCTGCTCGGACGCGAGGGACAGCCGGCCGATCTCTTCGCCTTCCAAATGCTGATCGGCCTGCTGCTCTCGAACGGGCCCGGCACGATCTCGGCGCAAGGCGCCAAGGGCGCGGTGGCCGCGGACGGGCCGCAGAATCCCGGGCGCGTGCAGCTCAACAAGGCGATGGTCGGCTTCCTCACGCACTCGGGCTTCGCCCACGGCGGCAACGGTTATGAAAGCATCACCTTCCTCATCGACCAGTTCCGCGGGACCGGGCTCGACGACCCGGCGGACCCGCAGCACGGAATCGACCTCGGCGCGCTGGCTGCCCGCTGCGCCGCGGCTTACGCCGAGTACAAATCGAGAAAGAAATCGTCCGGCGCCCTGGACATGCACAAGATTCCCGGAGTCAATCATCCGGTCTTCAAGGACAAGCCGGTAAATTATGATCCGCGCGAAGTGTGGGTTCACGAGGTCTTCACGCAGCGCGGCGAGTACAACGCCTTTCACGAATTCTACCATGCGCTCGTCGAGGCGCTGTTCAAGGCCGGCGTGTCGCGGACGGTGTACTGCGTCAACATCGACGCTGTGATCGCGGCGCTGCTCCTCAAGATGCTTTGGCAGCCTTACCGCGGCGGCGCCTGCTCGGGCGAGGTGCTGGAGACGGCCGCCTTCACGGTCTTCCTCTATGCCCGGATGCTCGGCTGCGCGGCGGAGATCGACGATCACCTGAACCGGGGCCGCGACATGGACACGCGCACCCTGGTCTCGAAATGCCACTTCGTCGCCTGACGCCGCGAGAGCACCGGTTCGTGCTGTCCGGCGACAGCTTCGCGACAGGAAGCACGGGGTATTTCTGAGCCGCCGAAAAACATTGCCTTTCGCGTCGCCCGCACTCCGCGCGGGCCACGAAAGCCCCTGGAGGAAATCATGACCGTGACGACGACCGACTATACGACCGTCGCCGATAGGCCGCCGCGGCGTCAGCTCTGGCCCGACGCCTGGTGGACGCTTCTCGACATCCGCATCGGCATCGTCCCGCTGCCGATCTACCTCATCCTGGTCGGGCTGATCGCCGCCTTCTACGCGATGGGCAATGTTCCGTCCGAGATCTGCATGATGATCGCGATCCTGACGGTTTGCGGGTTCGGCTGCGCCGAACTCGGCAAGCGCCTGCCGATCGCGCGGAACGTCGGCGCCGGCGCGATCTTCGCGACCTTCATCCCCTCGGCGCTGGCGTTCTACCACCTGCTGCCGGACGTCCTGTTGAAGTCGGTGACCGACTTCACGAAATCGACGAACTTCCTCTATCTCTTCATCGCGTCGATCATCGTCGGCAGCATCCTCGGCATGGATCGGCGCGTGCTGATCCGCGGCTTCCTCAAGATCTTCGTCCCGCTTGCGACCGGCTCGGTGGTCGCCGGCATCGTCGGCACGCTGGTCGGCTGCGCGCTCGGGCTCGGCGCGTATCACACCTTCTTCTTCATCGTCGTGCCGATCATGGCCGGCGGCGTCGGCGAGGGCGCGATCCCGCTGTCGCTGGGCTATTCCGAGATCCTGCACCAGCCGCAAGGAGCGCTGTTCGCGCAGGTGCTGCCGATAGTGATGCTGGGCAGCCTCATCGCGATCCTCCTCTCCGGCTTCCTCAACTGGGCAGGCAAGAAGTATCCGCACCTCACCGGCGAGGGACGCCTGCAACCGGCGGATCACGGCGACGTGGAGCCCGGCGAGGAAAAGGTCGGCGGCCAGGTCGACGTGGCGCAGGTCGCCGCGGCCGGGATCGTCGCGATCACGCTCTACCTCATGGGCATCATGGCATATCGCCTCGTCGGCCTGCCCGGCCCGGTGGCCATGCTCTTCATCGCGGTGCTGGTGAAGCTGACCCGCGCCGTGTCGCCACAGCTGAGGAACGGCGCGTTCATCGTCTACAAGTTCTTCTCGACCGCCGTTACCTACCCGCTGCTCTTCGCGATCGGCGTTTCGATGACGCCCTGGGACAAGCTCGTCGCGGCGTTCACCGTGACGAACCTCGTCGTGATCTTCGCGACGGTGGCGTCGCTGATGGCGACCGGCTTCGTCGTCGGGCGGCGGCTCAAGATGTTCCCGATCGACACGGCAATCGTGAACGCCTGCCACAGCGGCCAGGGCGGCACCGGCGACGTGGCGATCCTGACGGCCGCGAACCGCATGCAGCTGATGCCGTTCGCCCAGATCGCAACCCGCATCGGCGGCGCGATCACGGTCACGCTGACGCTGATCGCCCTCGCGCAGCTTGTCTGAACCGACCGTAGGCTGCGGGCTGACTTCGGTAAAGTTTCGGGCCCGACCGAGCACCGACGCACCGACGCCTTCACAAGCTCCGCGAAGGTGTCGGTGCTAATACTACAGCCGGGGTTCATCGTCTTTCGTCCGTCGCGTCCAATGGCACTGGCGTGCGCGCTGCTGGTGTCGTCGGCGCCAGCATGACCAGGCGAGAGCGGCCTCGTGATCCGGCTGGGGCTGCCAGATGAGATGCCAGAGGAGACGGCGCAGTTCGGGTACGGTGTGGGGCAGCAAGTCGACCGTGAGATCGACAGCGGCTGCCGTCTCCCCCACCCGACGCCACCGACGCCGCCGCCGCCGCCCTCCGACGCAGGACGGTGAGGTAGGCATGCGCCAGCATGGCCAGCGTGACGTGGCGGTGCCAGCCGGTCCAGGAGCGCACTTCATACTGGTCGAGCCCGACCTCGCCTTTGGCGGCCTCGAAGCAGGCCTCGATCGTCCACCGCGTCCCGGCCACCCGCACCAGATCGGACAGCGCGGTCGCCTCGGGCGAGAGCGTCAGATAGAACGTGATCTCATCCGGCTTGGCGACCTTGCGGCGGATCAGCAGGCCTTTCTTCCAGCCGGGCGCGGCGGGCGCGGTGTCGGAGCGGTCGGGCAGATAGGCCCAATCGTAGAACCGAGGCCCCTTGGCGCCGTCGCCGGCCGAGAGCCGCTGCCACGCCTCAGCCGGCACGTCCTCGAGCCAATCCTCGACCGGCTTGAGACCGAGCCGCTGGGCACTGGTCACCGCCAGCACATAGCCACGCCGCGTCGTCTCGATAAAGCGGCGCAGCGTGGAATCGACGCCGTAGATGCTGTCGCCGGCCACCCAGGCACACGGCACGTCCGCAGCGAACGCCCGCTCCAGCAGGGCACGCCCGAGCTTCGGCTTGGTCGCGAAGATGGTCGGCTCCGGCACGCCGGCATCGTCAGCGGCGTCGCGATGCCCACCGAGGTTTCCTCGACCGCGGTCATCTACGCGATTCTGCTCTCGGTCGAGTTCTATCGCTCGCTGCGTCCCGTGCAATTCTGGAGCCTGATGGCGAAAACGGCCGAGCAGGCCGGCATGGTTCTCTTCATAACCAGTACCGCCAGCTCCTTCTCCTGGTCCCTGACCATTGCACAGGTGCCGCAGAAAATTGCCGGGTTGTTCACGCTGCTGCATGGGTCGGCATGGATGTTCATGCTGACGACGATCATCACGCTGGTGCTGATGGGTGCGCTGCTCGAAGGCCTGCCGGCGTTGCTGATCTTCGGTCCGTTGCTGCTGCCGCTGGCCGCCCCGTTCGGAATCGATCCGCTGCAGTATGGGATCGTGCTGATCATTGCGATGGGATTGGGTGCGTTCTCGCCGCCGGTCGGCGTCGGCATGTTCGTCACCTGCTCCATCTGCGAAACCACGGTGGAAAACGCGACGCGGCACATGGCGCCGTACCTCGTCGTGCTGGTGATCGGCTTGTTGCTGGTCGTCTTTATTCCGTGGCTCAGCCTGATCGTGCCGCGAATGTTGGGCCTGATTTAGGCGCACGCGCCCGATGGCGGCGTCCTGCTCGTAGCATCGGTCGGGGCGGCGCCGCTGCGCGGCCGAGACCACGCGCAGAGGGAGCATCTCTTCCTCTTCTCGCTCCGGGCGCCGCCAGCGCCGGGACTTCCCCGTCGTCATTTCACGTCGAGCAGGCCGCATTTGCGACTGACATTGCCGAAGCATTGCCGCCTCGCTCATCACGACAGCCAGCGACGACCGTGGCAAGCAGCGATCGTTCAGGGTCCTCGCCGGTCCAGCCGAAACGCCCGCTTTCCGATGCTCATCGCGCCCGGAGCCGACGCGCTCGGTCGACTCGTTCGGGCGTCAGTCATGCTCTCCCGAAGGCACGGCATCATATCGCTGAGCCCACAGCACGCGCGCCATCCGAGGTCCGAGATTCTCGAACCGGTGCGGCCGGTCACTCGAGAATCGAAAGCTGTCGCCGGCCGCGAGCGTGTATGTCTTGTCGTCGACCGTCAGCTCAAGCGTTCCTTCGAGGACGAAACCGGCCTCTTCACCTTCGTGAAAATAAGTGTCCGAGCCGGTCGTCGCGTTCGGCTCGAGTATGACGAGGTACATTTCGAGCCGCGAAGGCGCGCCCTGCGGCGTCAGCAGCTCCTTGGAGATGCCCGTACGCCACAGCGCCAGCTTCCTCCGCGCGCCGCCGCGCACAACGATCCCGTCGAGAATATCCGGCTGGTCCGGCGCGACGTCGTCGAACAGCGTACCCAAACTGACATTGAGGACCTTGGCCAGACTCGCCAGCACGCGCACCGAGGGCGACGACATGCCTCTTTCGATCTGGCTCAGCAGGCCGATCGAGAACCCGGACACGGCGGCGACATCCTTGAGAGACATCCCCCGACTCTGGCGCAAATCCCGGATTTTCCGCCCCAGGAGCACGTCCACGCCTCGAACATCGTCGTGGGCCGTGTCGCGCGCCTCCGATTTGCCTTTAACGCTCGTATCCATCCTGAAGCAGATCCACTTGCGGTTACGTGAAATTCATGCCACAAATTTCATGTATGTGAAACACGGCGCGTCACCCTCTCCGAAGGTTGGCGCATCCGGAGCGGGTCATGTCGATCATATCGCCGCCGTTGCGGCGAGAGAAATTCGATTCATCCGCCCGGCAAGTCCGTTGCGTCCGTAACTGCAGGAGAAAAGCGTTGCCGGTGATTAGGGTCGAGATGTTTGCGGGCCGCACCCGCGAACAAAAGAAGGGGCTTGCAAAAGCTTTGACGCAGGCCTTCACGCAGGAAGCGAACGGACGTCCGGAAGACGTTCACATCATCTTCGTCGACGTGGCGAAGGACGATTGGAGCGTGGCTGGAGAACTCGTCGGTAGTCGGGAGCAATCCAAGCCGAATCAATAAGAACCTTGACGTAGAGGAAACACGATGAGCGAAGCAATCGACTGCGTCTTCTCGGCCGAAGGACAGGGCCCTGCTCTGCTGATGGTGCACGGCATCGGCGGCCGCCGGCAGGGCTGGAAAGGTCTGATCGACCACTTCAAATCTGATTTCCACTGCATCAGCTACGATTTGCGCGGCCACGGCGACTCGCCTGTCCCGACCGCGCGGTTTGGCCTCGATGATCTGGTGGAAGATCTGGAATCGGTCCGGCGGCGTGCAGGCGTCCAGAAGGCACACATCATCGGCCACTCTCTCGGCGGAATGATCGGTCCGGCTTACGCCAGGAAGTATCCGGATCGCGTCCTGAGCCTGACGCTCCTCAGCACAGCCGCGTTCCGAACCGCGGAGGACAGCGCAAAAGTCCGCGGCGTGGTCGCTGCGTTGAAGGAAAAAGGCATCGGGCCGATGTACGACGTGCTCGTGGACCGCTGGTTTACGGACGAGTTCGTGCGG
>Ga0265327_10003421_pt1 | contig 15183 bp, 25 predicted proteins | sample 41621metaG_FD_202089 | JGI IMG/M metagenome (GOLD analysis project Ga0265327, IMG submission 202089) | Rhizosphere microbial communities from Carex aquatilis grown in University of Washington, Seatle, WA, United States - 4-16-21 metaG | ecosystem: Host-associated > Plants > Roots > Rhizosphere... | reverse complement strand
CAGATCGGCTACTATTCGTTTTAGCTTTGCGTTTTCTGATTCAAGCTCTCGCAGCTTTCTCAACTCGCTGACCTGCATACCCGAATATTTATTCTTCCAGTTGTAAAACGTTGCATCACTTATGCCGTTCTCTCTGCATAGTTCGGATGCCTTTTTTCCTGCTTCATACTCTTTCAGTATACGCAGGATCTGTTCTTCTGTGTGCTTGTTCTTTTTCATACCAGTTAATTTAGTGAGTTTTTACTAATTTTTAACTGGCACTGTTTTTAGGGGAGTTTACACTCGTTCTAGGGGGGCCAGTACCAAAGGTATAATAAAGAGAGATACCCAAAAAGCCTAAAAAGCCCACAAACAAAGGCCGCAACCCCAAAAAGCCTATTTCATCGGTCAGAACGAAAGGTATAATTATGGGTTAATAGTGGGTGCATTTTGGGTGCGGCAAGCCTACCCTATTGCATTATAAGGTTAATCAGTTGCACAAATACGGGGGATGAACATCTAATTTTTACGGTAAAATGTGGCTTAAATGCGAAAAAATGGGTATTTGTACTGATTTTTATGCGCGTTTAAGTACGTATGTTTGGGCCGGAGGGATAGACCCACTCCACTCTCAATGACCTTTACTAGAAGCTCTCTTTGTCTGTCCTGACTCATCTTCTCTTGACTCTATTATTAGCTTGTATGCCTCCAATAGCTTGCGATCTCGCGCTATTATCTCATCCTTGAGCCTTAGTTGCTCTTTCAATTGTTCAATCATCTCTCTATCTGTTATGGGGTCCTTATCTTTTGACGTTTTTTTGTACTTCTCAGTGGGTTCGGCGGCTATTTGATTGCCTTTTTCGGTAGTTAGGTGCGGGATTAGGTGCGGATTTAGGTGCGGGCTGAGTATGGGTTTTTTACCATTAAACAGGAACTCAAACGAAACACCATAACCAATACAGAAGTTCTGTATTACTGTGATCGTTGGGTTCATTCTTTCCTTCAGTATTTCTGTTACAACTTGCGGGGTACATTTTAAAATAGCCGCAGCCTCCTGATTACTGGTAATAGTACCAATACTTTCAAGGTGTCTGTATGCCGCGATAAATCGGGCCGCTATATCTGCGCCTTTTTTCAATTGTTCATAAACCTGTTGACAACTCAGTACAGTAATTCTGTACTACATACTTGTTAATACAGAATTTCTGTATTATGTTTGTCCCCATCATTAAGGACAACAAATAAATGGAAACAAAACGACAAATCAAAACGCGCAAGACTAAGACGGTTGATGTTGATGCCTTAACAGTTGACCAAATAAGGGGTTTGCTGAGGTCTGGAGATCACAAACTGATAGCTGATATAGCAGGGTTTTCACAGGATTATGTAGGCAAAATACTTGACAGCAACGATAAACGCACTAACGAGTATGTAATTGAAGTGGCCCGATTGCTATTGAAAAACCGACAATTTGTTATTGAAAAGGCTGCGCTTCTCAAGAAGCAATACGAACTAAAACGCTCCAACAACGGAATATGAAGTTGATAGGAAACATATTGTATATGGAGTTCGCTGAGCTGATTGCTTGTGGCGTTTCTGAGTATACGATAAAGGGTGCGAAGCGTGACGGCTCTGAAGGATGGAGCTTTGTGAATGATGCGGATGACAAGCGCAAGGTGTTAGTACACTTTGATAACCTGAAGGATAAATACAAACAGTTAGTACAGAACAAATACGGCAACCCTTACAAATATGTTGCTTCAACGATAATTAAACAGCACTTAATCAGTAATGAAACGGACTTACACGTACTACAAAATTACAGAACAGCAGAGGGATCAGCTTTGCCAGCTAACAAGATCGAACAGTACACTGAGGCTTGCAAATTTTTGTTTTTACTTTCTCAAACAAAGCCTAAAGACGCTAAGTTACTTGGCTTTGATAGTATGCGGTCCTTTAATGATGGGGTTATTGCCCTTATCAGTGCTGATGGTGTTGCACTTCCCAAGTCGTATCAAAAGCTCAAGAGCAAAATTGCGGAGTATGTTGAAAAGGGTGCGCATTGCGTTATCACGAACAAGATTGGCAATAAGAATAGTGCTAAGGTTAATGATGACGCGGCTAAAGTCCTTCGTCAATTGTATGGCAGACCTAACAATTTTTCTTTTACGGTTGTAGCGAATGACTATAATAAAATTGCAACTGAAATGGGATGGCCTTGCATCTCGCTCTCAACAGTAAAGTCAATACTGAGCAAAGGACAAACACAAAAGCAACTGGTTGCACAGCGCAACGGCGTTGGACAGCATAGAGATAAGTTTGATTTAGTTATCCGCAGAGATCGCCCATCGGCTCCTCTTCTATTCCTTAGTATCGACGGTAAGTCACCATACGAATTATATTATCAGGATCGCATTGTAAACAAGAAGGGCCATGAGGCTCAAGTGTATTGGAAGCGCAAGACTGTGATTGTTGTGATTGACGCGTTTAACAATTACCCGCTTGGGTATCACATTTGCGACGAGGAGAACATTGAGAACATTAAGCTTGCTATGAAGGCGGCTGTTGACCATACGTTTGAGATCACCGGGGAGTACTTCTTGCCATGGCAAGTACAAAGTGACCGCTTTGCTTACAAGGAAATGAGCAAGTTTTATGCTCAGGTTGCAAATTATGTGACTCCTGCACAGGCTAAAAACGCACGAAGCAAGCCTATTGAAAGTTATTTCCGCACGCATGATGTTAAGTATGTACAACCAAATTTTAATTGGAGCGGTCCGGGTATCACTGCGTTGAAGAAACATCAAGCGAATGGTGATTGGTTGGATAAAAACAAAAAGAGTTTCCCTGATGAGGCTGGAGTTATTTCGCAGATACATTCAAACTTCGCAAGAGAACGCGCAGAGAAGCAAGCTGAATGGCTTACAGCATTCAACGCACAGAACGCACAAGACAAACGCATTACTACCCGCGAGCGTTACTTAGAAGTGTTTGGTAAGACAACAGGCTACACAAACCGATTGACCAACAGAGGTGTTGTTGCAACTATAAACGGCGAGGAGCGAAACTATATGCTGCTTGACCAATCATTCTACAACACAATTGGAACTGAGTACACGATACTATTTGATGAGAATGATTTATCAAGCGTTCTCGTTGTGAGTCAAGATGAGAAGCTAAAGTTTGTATTACCTGAAGCCGGAGTACAGCCAATGGCTCTGAAGGATCGCAAGGAAGGTGATGCGGAGAAGTTGAATAAGTTGCTTGACTTCAAAAAAGAAACTCACACGAATATCATTGACGATAATGCTGATGACATGGCATACATCAACACAATTGCGGAGAGCCATGCAATGATAAAAACATTTTTCACCATTGGAGGAGGCAATAAAGCTCTTCAGAACAAAGCGAAGCACATGCTTAATCCGGGTACTTCGATTCCGCTCAGTAACCGAACCTCAAAGGATAGCTACGATGAGCAACCTGACAACGATGTTAAACCTAACAACAACACAGAAGATGTATACGATGTCGACTAAAGTAAAATTCCAGTTGCTGAAACTGAAGCATAAAATGGAAATAGCCATTGATAAGCACGATGGCAAAACAGCAGCTAGACTCATGGCTCGCATCTTCAGGCTTGAAGATTGGATTTTTCACTTAAGCTGCGGAAACCTTGCAAGACACATAACCAATAAATAAACAAACCAAAACAACAACAACATGAAAACAGAAACAAAACACAAGATCAGTGAGCTTTTAAAGACTCGCATGGATGGCCTGAAGATGTCACAAGACGTTGCGGCTAAGACAATCAGCAACATGAGCGGCGCGACCGTTAACATGATTGTAAATAAGAAGTGGGTTGAGAAGGAGCAAATTATTTCAGATAAAATGTGGAACCGTGTTGCGGCATACTTAGGTATGGAGCGCGAGTGGGTGTTAGTTGTTGAAGACAGAAACTTTAAACGCATTACAAACATAGCTAAGCGTGCGCAACAAACGTGTCACGCGAAAGCCATTTCCGGAGAGCCGGGCCTTGGTAAAAGTGCTACGCTTAAGGAGTACAGCAATAACAATCCAAATGCTTACTACATACAGTGTGCGGAGTTTTGGACTAAGAAAGTTTTTTTACAAAAGCTGAGACAAGCAATGGGTATGAGTAACGAAGGTGTACAAAGTATTCCGGTGATGGTTGATGAGATCGTGACATCATTACACGGAGCGACTAAGCCGTTGATTATAATTGATGAAGCGGATAAGCTGAAGGATGGAGTGATCAGCTTGTTTAACTGTTTATATAACGAAGCACCGGACGCTTGCGGATTTTTGATTGCGGGTGCGCCGTTCCTTAAGGCTCGCATTGAGAAAGGTGTACGACAGAATAAACAGAGTTATAAAGAGTTGTTTAGCCGTGTTGGTGGTGAGTTCTTAACTATTCACTCATTGACAGACGAGCGCATTGCAACCATCTGTCACGCTAACGGACTGAATGAGCCATTGCATATTCAGGAGGTGATAAACACCGCTAACAACGATTTGCGCAGGGTTAAGAATACGATTGACCGTATCAAATTGGAAATTGAAAAGAAAGTAAAATAATGGTAACGCCTGTTGTACAATATAACAAAGAGTTGATTTGCCAATTGCTTGAGATAAGTGAGTTGGATTACCAAACCATGCTTATGAACCGGGGTGAAGAGTACTTGCAATACGTGCTGAAGATGGATTCCGAAGGATTGAAGCGGTTAAAGTACAGCCGTTTCTTTTGGGCATGGTGGGCAAATCAGTACGACAGGCGTAACAGATTATTTATTGTTGAGCATTCACTTGATAAGGTGTACTCCATTTTGCAGCCGGACGTTGTACGTGTGTTGCGCGACCTGTACAATGATCACCAAGAGAGTAAAGAGCTTACTATATATCCAAACGAAGTAATAATGAGATTGATTTACCAAGAAAAAAACTGAAGCCATGACCAAAAATACAATCATACAATTTGTTGCGAGTGAAACAAATATCACTGTGCAAGAGATCACCGGAACAAACAGATTTAGAGAAGTTGCGGATGCGCGAAAGCTTTGCATGATCCTGATAAAGGAAACTTGCGAAGACGAAACGTTGCACTCCATTGCGCGTCCTTTCAAAAAATCTCATTGCACTGTGTTGCATAGTGTACAACGTGCTTACGATTTACTTAAGACAGATAACGCATTCAAACGTAAATACGAAGCTTGCAAGTCTTCAATAGCATTGCACTTGCAGTCAAACCAATATTTAAACATACCTCAATTCTAAATTTATGAGCAAGGAAATTCAAACGCTACAAGCAGACCACGCACAGCTACAAAGTAAACTTAAAGAGCTGATCGAATGGTTAGGTAAGAACACCAAAAGCCCCTACTTTATGAAGGTAGCGAGCGACAGAAACTTGATCCTGTTAAAAATCAGCAACGCTGAGTATAAGATCAAACAACTGAAGGCTGGCCTTCCTAAGCTTGGTGAGCCTGACTTTCCTGAGATAAATATTTTTAAAGAGAACCCTAACCAATTTAAAACACTATAACGATGGGACGCACATTTGGAGTGAATATGCTGATGGCAAAAAAGTTCGTGACGTACGATCTTGCACCGGAATGGATTGCGGCCATAGGCGAACCTGAGCGCAACTTTAAAGCGGTTGTGTTTGGTAAGCCCGGACAGGGCAAGACAACTTTTGTACTGAAGCTTTGTATTGAGCTTTGCAAATTCGGAAAGGTATACTACAACAGCGTGGAGCAAGGCGAAGGCAAGAGCTTGCAAGATGTTGCTCGACTGATTGACCTGAGCGCAGCCGCACCGGGTTCAATTGTATTCGGAGATCGCGACAACTTTGAGGAGATGCTTGCGAAGCTAAAAAAGAACCGTTGCAAGTTTGTTGTGCTTGATAGTCGCGACTACCTGAAGCTTACAAAAGAGCAATACATATACATGACAGAGTTGCACAAAAAAAAGTGCTTCATTATCATTTGCTGGGAGACAGGCGGCAAGCCGAACGGACGCGCCGGACAGGATATTGAGTACATGGCGGATATTAAAATACATGTTAAGGGCGGCGTAGCTACTACCCGCAGCAGATTTGGACCAACGAAACCGTACAAGATTTTTGAGAAGGTTGAGGTTGCCGGGGATCAGTTGAAGATTGTATTGCAAGACTCAAAATCCTCTGTGTCTCCTCTTAAGGAAGAGGAGAAGGCTATCACACCCGGCGAAGAGGCGGCGGTTGAGCAATTAGAAAATAATCAGTAAACAATAAAAACCACAAACACGATGACAAAGACAAGAGAAAAAAAACCTGTGCTTCAGGTGAAGACGGTTGAACAAGCTGAGTTAGTAATGGCTAAGTACGCAATTGCTGACGCGAAGGCTGCGCAGATCACCGCTAAGATGGATGTTGAGTTAACAAAGATCAGGGAGAAGTATGCTGAGGAGTTGATTGCTCTGAAGGATGAGAAGGATGAGCAATTGGATGAGCTGCATTTTTTTGCTGAAGGTAACGCGCAACTGTTTGACAAAAAGAAAAGTTTGCAAATGGCTCACGGTGTTATTGGGTTCAGAACGGGAACGCCTAAGCTGAAGACGTTGAAAAAATTTACTTGGGGAGCTGTGGTTGAAATGCTTAAAGAGAAGTTGCCTGACTACGTGCGCACTGTTGATGAGCCAGCAAAGGATAAGCTTTTGGCGGACCGTGACATTGAAGAGGTGAGCAAACATTTTGCGAAGTGCGGAATTGAAGTGGCGCAAGACGAAACGTTTTATGTGGAGTTGAAAAAGGAAGAGCAAGCTTAACACCCGGTTTGGAACAAGTAGCGGCTCGACTCCGCTACCGGGTTCAAAAAAAACAAGATGAAAAAATTTAGAATTACATATTACGAGTACTACGGCTGTCAACTTGGAACTTTTCTTTTTCCGTTTTTATCAGCAATGGCCTCAAAACATTCAGAGGATTTTGTTTGCGCTAGAAAAGTAGACGCAGTAAAAGAGTTCCTGAAATATTATGCAAGTGAAACCTCAATCATTAAAACCGTTATACAACTATGAACGCACTACAAAAATTATTTACAGGGAAGCTGAAGCTTCGTAACCTATTCACTCGAAAAGTGAGAGTATATGGAGTATGGTTAGAAGTAAGACACAATAACAAATGTATTCACAAATGCCCTGTACGTGTGGCTTGTAAATACAAGTTTCAAGCGAAGGCGAGAGCCTTTAAAGAGATTACGCTTGTGATCGGGGACATTAAAAAGACCCGCTCATCAAGATAACAATACTTGTCAGCATGGTTTGTTTTGGTTAGACATAAAGCAAGCAAGTTGGTAAGCCCTGATAGTTCAAATGGAAGATGGCTGCCGTTGTTGTCGGTCGATGCGGGTTCGAATCCCGCTCAGGGAGCAAACACTTCGACTTCGCTCAGTGCGAGGTTTAAAAATTAAAAGCATGGACATACTCGACTTCGTTTACAACTGGAATAACAAGCTTGATTGTGTTGCATTTACAACGCTTCGCTTGCGGAATGATAGCAAGTATCAACTTGGTCTCAAGAAGGCTGTAATGTTAAAGGGTGAGAGCAAGGGTGATATTTACATTGAAGACATCAAGCACTTGAAGCTTGATAACATCAATGAGTTTGTTGCCCGACTTGATACCGGGTATTGCAGAGAGAAGTGTGTTGAGATTATTAAAACGATGTACAAGAACAAAAATATTAATTGGGAAACGCAACAACTAAGCTTAATACTATGTGTAAAAACAAAATAAAAGTTTGCCTTATTGGGAGCGGCTTGATACCAGTTACTGAGTTGCATGATTATTTTATTGGAAAACTTGGACATGCTGAAATACTATTTGAAGATGATGTGTTGGATGCTGATGTTGCATTTACATTGGCTCAGGTTAGCGACCAATCATCTGAGAACAAATTGAAAGTTGCGCTGAGCAATGACCTTATAATACTTGATGAGTTACAAATTAACGCGCTATTGAAATGACAAGAAGCATGTGGCAAAATAAACAACTTCACGCGCTGCTTAGCAAGCTGAAGATTGACGCGGACACTAAGAAGGATTTAGTGTTGCAATTTACCAACAACCGGGAAGAGTCAACAAAGGAGTTGATGGTTGATGAGTGTCAAAACCTGATCAACTATTTGAATGCCGCGCAGCATGGCTCCACTACTTTAAAGAAGAGCGGCGGTAAGGTTGTTGACGTTTGTGATAAGATGCGCAAGAAGATACTGAGTATTTGCCACGACTTGCAATGGGAATTACCCAACGGCAAAATTGACTGGAAGCATTTGAATGACTACCTGAATAAATATGGCTACTTACATAAGCCATTGAATGATTATACTGAGAAGGAGTTGCCAACACTTGTCACACAATTTGAAAATCTTTTGTTACATGCTACAAAATAAATTTAAGCTGAAGCTTACTGTTAGTCAATTGAATGTTATTGAGGCCGCGCTTAATTTAGCGGTTCACCTTCCATTGCAACATGATGACTTTAACAGAAAGCTGATTGTTTGCACTCTGCAAAAATTACATGAGAAAGTATTGGCAAACTGGAATTATCCGGCTCCTATTACCAAAATAACCCTGTCAAACGCTCAAGCTATTGCATTTTTTTTGATGTTCAATAATGAGTTTTTTACAATTGATGAGTTTACGGACTTCACAATTAAAAGTATTTGCAACGATATTCATAAACAGTATATATGATCGCTTTTCAGTTATATAGCGAGATGCACCAATGTGATCTCCAGTTTAAATTTGATACTCAGGGCCGCATCTGTGGGTTTGAGATCATGGGTGAGACTGTTATGAGCGGCGAACAGCTTAGTAATTTTTTGGCGAAGTTGCCTCAGAGCATTGGCATACTTAAACAGTATTGCATTAAAAAGAAGCTGGAGCTTGTGGAGCTGAAGCAAGATGTTTCGTTTGAAGCGTTTTGGAATGCGTACAACTATAAGGACGGATCAAGCCGTAGAAAGACTGAAGCGGTATGGGACCGGATGAGTGAGAAGGATAAGACAATGGCTATTAACTGGATTCCGAAGTACAAGAATATTTTAATAAAGCAAGGTGTGAGCAAAATGTATGCGACCACTTACCTGAATGATAAGCGTTGGGAAAACTAGCCCTTAGACTTCGCTCAGGGAACGGATTTTAAGTCACTTAATTTTTAATATGGCAAGGGACAAAAAAAGATTAGTAAAACGGAATGCGAAAATTGAAGCTGAGTTTGAACGGCTCTCAAAAAAACAATACAACGGCAAGACGCTGTACAAAACGGTTGCCATACTTGAAATGATTGCGGATAAATTTTACCTCAGCTCAAGCAGAGTTGAGGATATACTTAAAGGGAAATAAACTCCTCCCTGCCTCCTCTTAAGGAAGAGGAGGGGGCTAACACACAAGGCGAATGTCACAAGGAATATATAAAGTCCCGTTTTCAATTGGTGATCCGGTTTATTTAAAAACGGATGATGAGCAAAAGTTGCGAATAGTGGTAACGCTTTCAATACGGATAAGTGGGGTTATATATGAGCTTGCGTGCGGAACGAGTAGCTCATGGCATTATGACATTGAGATGACGAATGAACGGGACATTATTAAATTAACCTCAAACTAAAACCATGAAACAATACTTTAACAGCAAGGCGTTTATTGATGCAATAGTGCCGGAGCAAAATATAAAGTTCATAACCTCTCAAGCTTTATTTGATAAGGGGATTTGTACTTGTACTGATTGCGGTGCGGCCTGCTCTGTTGATTATAAATTTTGCAGCAAGTGTCAGAAGACGGTTGTTGTTGTGATTGCTAAACTAAAACGAAAATAAAATGAACCATTTTGGAGACACTGTTAAATTCCTACGCAAGAACAAAGGGATTAGTCAATTGCAATTAGCTGTTGAATTAAATGTCAGTCGAGTAACAATAACCAACTATGAATCAGGAATGAGCTTTCCGTGCTATGCTGATTTAGTTAAGCTGGGTGAGTTTTTTCAAGTTATACCCGGAGTGTTCTTTGAAAACAATGGGACGACTGCCAGCAGTTCATCAATATTAACGATTGAGCGAATAAAAGATAACCTTTCCGAATCACTTGAATTATTAAAAAAGGTTTAGGCATACTTATTGCAATTACAAGAACATAACTATATTTGATACATGAAAACAGCACTGAAACTCACCCTGATTGCAATTATTTGCATGTCATTTGATACAATAAATACATCTTGGAAGAGTAACAATTACATGATCATTGATGATCTTGGGGCTAAGACTTACAGTACTGAGGCGTATTGTGTTTACAATAAAGGGGCCTTTGCATTTTACACTCAGCAATATGCGCTGAAGGTATTTAATATTACTGAGAGCGGACGTAAGGTTGTGAAGGGTAAGCCTGAAGTGACTTACCTAAGTCCTGACAACTCTTGGATGGTGACATTGCGCACGCCTGATGAGATTGAAGTACAGGCTATGAAGGGACCAAGTAGGTCGTTTGTATTTCATAAGCTGAAGCTTTACGATAGTGATTATAATACGTTTATCAATGCGTATTCAAATAAGAAGTAATGAGAAAGTTTTGCCAACCTATTATAACCATAAATCCATCTGAAATTTCCGAACAGGAGATGGAGATAATACTTTTCGAACTCAGGAAAACTAGGTGTATTGTGATACCGATAGAAACGAAAACAAAGTTCGTTAGTTTGAAAAAGAAAAAGCCCCGATAACCGGGGCTTTTTTATTGCTAGTCGTCTTCGACTTCGTTGGCATCGCCGTCGAGATCGGGGGTGATCACTAGGACGACATCTTTTTTATCAAGGTGTTGCATCACTGGCATTGCCGCGCGATCTGTGAGGCGAGACTTGAAGTCGATGATGTCAACAATACGATCATCTTTAGCCATGTGGTAAGGCTTGTCGGAGGTGCGGGATATTGCGCCAAAGTCTGTGCCATTGAAGCCCTGAAGACATGCAACTATCTTATCAATGATCAACATGTGAGCATGTCCTTTGTTGCGTATTGTTGGAGTCTCTCGGTTGCTTACGTCTTGTATAACTGAGTTTATTACATGAAGCGAAAATGTTTGAGCGGTTACTTGTTTATTTTTGCCTACGTTATCCCATTGTGCCGGGTTGTACTCAAAGAATACAGCGGTGAGCGGGAAGCTATCTTCGTTCTCTCCGTTCTCGCCTTCCTGAAAGTACTGATTAAAGTAAAGATCGAAGTGTTTTACTTCAGTAACTTTTTCGATTACACGGGCCATCACAGCCTCATAAAATGCGGTTCTTATTGGCATGGTTAAGATTTTTTAAATATTACTTCTAATTGTTTGAAGGTGAATTTTTCAATGTCTTCAAGTAGTGGATCTGTGGTTATCATAAAGGGGCGAGCAACTAAATCTATTTTACGGCGGTGCGCTTTTACAATGTGATTTGATATTTTGTTTTTCACAAAGCTTATTCGCGTGCTTCTCTTTGATGCCTTACCTTTTGCAACACTTGTTTTATAACGATTACGGGTAAATGATTTCACGTTTACTGTTCCCTTGAAACCTTCGTTATGAGCTGCGGCATAGGGTACATTGTTGATCACTCGCGCATAATCAAACTGAGGAGCTATGCGAATGCCGCGCTTAAGGCGACCGGATAAAATTAAGATTGCCCGGCCTGAGTCGCGCTTGGTGTATTTGCGTTTCTTCCAGTTTACTGTTCCAGTATTGCCGCGATAGCCTTGGCGGGTAAAGTTTTCTTTAAATTCCTGTGCGGCAATTGCGCTCACTTGTATGGGCAAGTTTCTGCGAAGCACGCGGTAATTTGCTGCGAGCTTTGAGAAGGGATGCGGAAAGCGATTGTCTGCGGACATGGGCTATCTTAAAACGATTAACGCTGTTGAAAGCATGAAGGACACTTTGTCTTTAAGTGGCACTCCCTTAAGTAAATTCAATTGCATTTTCCACATGCCAGGAATACGGACGAGACGTTGAATAAAAGATCTTTTTTTAATCATTTTACTTCTTGTTTTTATCCGGTATGTCCATGCCGAAGTTATTTTTTGCAGCCTCTTTATCTTCTTTGGCTACTTTATAGTAAGGGTGTTTTTCAGGGAATACCACGCCTTGCTTGGCTGTATTGCTGTCAAACATTGGTTTAAGTGTTGGAAGCTTGCGGCCCTTCATGCTTGTAACATCACCTTCAGCTAATTGGATTACATCGCAACGGCATCCCCAATCGTTCGGTGGGTAATAGCTATTCCAAAACTCGTCGTTAACTGGTTTGATTATGCCAGCAAGTAAAGCGTGCGCAGGACGTACGCGACCATCTCCAGCGGTGTGATACTTCAGGAGTGGCAATGCGTCCGCGTTCGACTCAATATCTACCCATAGGCTTGCCATTTGGCTTGAGGCTATGGCTTGGTTGTACTCTGTGTTTAGCCAGTTGACATTGAACTGATCGTTGATTGCGCTTACATCATTGCGGAACTGCGCGAACGATTTAACGTTGCCGTCTTTATCGGTAAGTTGATCGGTTGCCTGACGAAGTGTTTGATATGTTTTGAAAGCACTGAATACGTGTACGTTTGTTTCAAGGTGAGCGAGCATATTACTATCAGGGTCATCGTGATAGAATGCGTCGAAGTCGCCGCCGAAGCCTTTTGTAACTCCTTTAAACAGTTGTTGAGCGGTCCATTTGAATAGCTCAGGATCAACGCTGCCCGGCTTGATCTCGCCGGAGTGTATGCCTTTTACAATGCGGTTCCAAATAGGGTCGATTGCTTCTTGCTTACTTGCAAGCGTGACAATACTTAAGTTATGCTCAGGGTGATCACATACGTGCGAGTACAGATCAGCGATTGAGCTATTTAGTAAGATCAGGCTTTTGCTTTTGAGCTGGAGCTTTTTTTTTTGACCCTTCGGGTTTGCCGGATCAGCATTGATGGGTTTTGCTTTCCCGTCCGGTTTGGCAACGCCATATTTTGAATACCAATATTCTTCAGCGATTGGCACTTGCTCAGCAACTTGCATATCAATTTCAATCTGCTTATCAAGTGGTATCTCCTGAGTTTTTTCAAACTGTATTTTACCTTGGCTTAATTCCTTCGCGCCAAGGTTTACCATTTTACTCTTGAAGTCCCAGTTAAGTTGATACTCCAGCTTAAGCATGTCGCTCACGTTCAGCTCCTCTTCAGAGTCCTTGTGAGTTTCAGATTGCGAGTGGCTTGAGCCGCTATCGGTTGTCATGGTGTTACCAAGGAATGATTTGCTAATCTGTTCGTCACAGATATTAACCAAGTTCTTATATATGTCCGATTGACCCGCCTGAGCGTTTTGAATGAACTCAAGGGAAGCACCGTTTGGGATCACTGCAAAGCCAGCTCCACCCATTTGATCGAGGGCAGAATACAATTTTTGACGGCTGACATCATCGTATGGATCATATTTACCTACCCGGAATGGCATACCAAACAGCTCGGCAAATTGACTCCAATCACCAAAGCCGCCGCGCTTATATATGACGTATTGGGCTACGGTCATAAGCTTACCGTAGTCCTTTTTGCCTCCGAAGTTCAGGAGGTAAGGGCTGTACTCAGGGCTTGCATTATCACCATCATAATAGATGCCGTCCATTATATTGCCAGCATTGAGCATAATAAAGGACCGCTCAGGGATAACATTTTGGCGAGGGATCAGAGCAACCTTTTGGATGACTCCGCCAACCGGGATAAGTTCGACCACGGAGAAACCAAAAGGTATTTGTTCGGTCCCATATTTAAGTAGCTCGTTAAACCATGGAGTCTCCAAGATGTTTGCCTGTACTGACTCGCTGATTGTGCCGCCTTCATTGTTAGGATGGAATAATACTTTTTTGTTGGTGATGGCAATTGACCGCTTCTCCATTACGGCCTCCAAGTGCGCGTCAATCTTAATGTCTTCGAACAGCTCAATAAGATAGCGGCGGTTTGGTTGGATTGGGTTGCGGGCAATGTCAATGGCGTTCTTCCAAGTGCCGATCCCCTTGGACCCCATGCGGAGCATATTTACATATAGCTTATCGTTAAGGGTTGGGGAGATGTACGATTTGCCAATTTTTGCGTTTTTTGAGTCTGCCATGTGATGCGTTTATTTGATTTAAAAGACCCCTGTTTGGAAGTCAAGTACTTTGAGCGATACTTTAAGCCATCTTGGCTTAACTTAAACGGCACTTAAATGCCCTCTCAGATTTGGGAGTCCCTGCGTTCGTTCCCTCCTGACAAAACATAATCTTTTTGCCCGGTTGTAACAATTGGTAAATCGGGAGGGTTGATCATGGAGTCACGGACTGCTTCAAACCACTCCACAGCTTTCTCAAATCTCGTTTCACGGTACTTCGGGATTTTGCGCGGATTTAGAAGACTGTGAAGGTGGTATAAAGCAATATCAATACTGTACATTAATATGACAGGGTTACGATCATCTCCTATCTTGTTAAAAATATTCTCAATATCATACCGGGCATTGAGATAACCTTTTGCCTGAGTGATTGCGCGTGACGTAGCTACGTCGAGCTTGGTATCATCTGACTCGGTTATGTCATCTAAGATGTTTTCATTAATACTGTCCTCGTAATCTGTCTTGTCAATAAAGGCCATGCTTTGAAGTTTTTAAACTCGTTTATTGTTGGCGAACCTTTCGCCAACCTGTACCTCTGCATTTAAAACAATGTTTTGACTGAGCAAGTGCATTGCACCCTCGACGGCATCGGGTCCGTCCTTTTTAGTTTTTACACCCGGCTCAAAGTTTAAGTATTGGGTGATGAGTTCAAGAGTATGGTGATCATCTTTAATGTCCTCATCTATATATACGTCACCGCGCTCATAATAACCGCTTGTTGCTTCTATACGAGCGTCCTTGTCGGGTTTCTTGCGGGTGTCGCCGCTTACGGGTAATGGGTACTTTTTAATTTTGGCGGCTGCTGAGAAGTCTTTATATAAGAGTGATTGTAAAAAGACCTCTTCCATTTTAAATTGATATGATCCGTTGTTGCGTTTCACATACTCATCCATGGAGTAACCCCACTCAATCATCTCCTCAACTGAAGCCTGACCAACAAATACTTTACGAATATGGAACTTGCCTTCATGGAGTCCGACCAATACCAAACACTTACTATCGGACGTA
>Ga0265327_10003420_pt1 | contig 15188 bp, 14 predicted proteins | sample 41621metaG_FD_202089 | JGI IMG/M metagenome (GOLD analysis project Ga0265327, IMG submission 202089) | Rhizosphere microbial communities from Carex aquatilis grown in University of Washington, Seatle, WA, United States - 4-16-21 metaG | ecosystem: Host-associated > Plants > Roots > Rhizosphere... | reverse complement strand
CCCGCAAGTCGTCGAAGACGCGGCGTTATATGCGGCGTATGACCACTTGCAGCGCATGCTTCTTCATTTACCCATGGTGACTTCCAACCTGGCCGCTGCCGGGGCCGAATTGCACATCATCGGCCGCAATCAGGTGACCACCGACCTGCCCGAATGGCGGCAGGACAAAGGCAAACCAATCGCGGAATACAACGGCCTCACGCGCGACCAACGCACCCGTGGCATGGGCGGTTTATTGACGTCCTGCGGCGAGGAAAATCTGCTTCAATTGACCAATGACCGTTACCGTGGCCGCGATATTTGTTATCATGAGTTTGGCCACAACATACGCGACTATGGCATGCCGCAGGCCGTGCGTAAAAAGTTCGATGCGCAATACCAACGTTCCCTGGCCGCCGGACTTTGGAACCATGCTTACGCCGGCTCGAATGCGAATGAATTTTTTGCCGAGCTGACCATGTGGTATTTCGGAACACATGGCGATCTGGGCATGACCGGTCCCAAACCGGCCAACGGCCCCGAGGGCCTCAAAAAATACGACCCGGAGGCCTATGCGTTATTTGATGATTTCTACCAGGGGCGCATTCCCATTCAACCCGCTGCCCGCCATTGACGGAATATTGGGCCGGCGGCGGCCCTTGCGTAAATCGGCTCGCGTAAATCGGCTCGCCACATCGGTGATTTGCTGTAAAACTGGCGTAATGCGAATCCTTGCCCTTGATCACGGAACCAGACGCATTGGCGTGGCGGTGAGCGATGAAACCAAAACCATCGCGCAACCGCTGGAATACATTCCCGCCGAGCCGTTCGCCGATTTTTTGGAGCGTCTGAAAAAAGTCCTCGCCGAGAAGGAAGTGGATTTCATATTGCTCGGGATGCCCCGCAACATGGACGGCAGTTATGGACCGGCGGCGCAGAAGGTGGAAACATTTGCCAGCGCCTTGAAAAGCGCCATCACCGTGCCCATTAAACTCTGGGATGAACGGCTCACCTCCACCATGGCCAACCGCATTTTGATCCAGGGCAATGTCCGCCGCGACCAGCGCAAGGAGAAGGTGGACAAGATGGCCGCGGCAATTTTATTGCAGAGTTATCTCGACTGCGGACGTTGAACGCCGCGCGTTGCATGAACCCCAAGTTCAAACTGGTCATTGCTTACGACGGCACCGGCTACGAAGGCTGGCAGATGCAAAAAATTGGCACCGGCGTGCAGCAAATTGTCGAGACCGCGCTCGCCAAACTTTTTCCCAGCACACCCCGGCTGCATAGTTCCAGCCGCACGGATACCGGCGTGCATGCGCTCGGCATGGTGGCCCATTTTGAAGTGCCGCGCGCCGAGGCCCGCATGACGTCGCGCAAACTGCTTCTCGCCGTCAACGCCCATTTGCCCGCCGACGTGCGCGTGGTTTCAGTCGCCAGGGCCCATGCCAAATTTCATGCGCGCTTTGACGCCGGCGGCAAACAGTATCGCTATTACGTGTGGAACCACTCCGCCATGAATCCCTTGCTGCGGCATGCCGCCTGGCACGTGCCCCGCAAACTGGACCTGCGCCTCATGCGCGAGGCGGCCAAACTGTTCATCGGCAAACATGACTTTCAATCCTTTGCCTCCAACCCCGGTTACAAAAAGCGAACCACCGTGCGCACATTGATGCGTTGCGACGTAAAAAAATCCGGCTCGCAATATACCTACATCATCGAGGGCGACGGCTTTCTCTACAAGATGTGCCGTGGCATTGTGGGAACCATTGTGCAGGCTGGCCTCGGCAAATTCTCGCCGCAGGAAATCAAGGCCATGCTCGCAAAAGCCGACCGCCGCGTGGCCGGCATGACGGCTCCTGCGCATGGCCTGGTTTTATGGAAGGTGTTTTATCCCAACGGACATCACCGGCCCGCCGGCGTGGAACCGGACATTGATCTGGAATAACCTTCAGCGGCCAACGAAACGCGCATGAACATTGTTCTTGTTGAACCTGAGATTCCGCCGAACACCGGCAACGTGGCACGACTCTGCGCGGCCACCAAGTCCGTCCTGCATTTGATTGAGCCGTTCGGTTTCAAGCTGGATGACACGCAGCTTAAACGTGCCGGCATGGATTACTGGCAGCAAGTCGAATGGCACCGCTGGCAAAGCTGGCGCGCGTTTACGGAAAAAGTGCCGCCCCAGGCGCGATTGTGGTTCGTGGAATCCAACGGCCCCAAACTGTACAGCGAGGCGAAATTCGGTCCGGACGATTATCTCGTTTTTGGCCGCGAAACCGCCGGGCTGCCGAAGCAATTACTGGAAGGGAACGCGGAACACTGGTTGCGCATCCCGATGTTTAACGCGCAATCGCGTTCGCTTAATTTATCCAACTGCGTGGCGTTGGTCTTGTTCGAGGCCCTGCGCCAGCACGGTTTTACCGGCGAACTCCGGTAAAAAAACAGCGGCAGAACCGGGTTCTGCCGCTGTGCGGATGACTAGCTAACACAAAATTATGCCGGCGGCGTCTCGGCAGGCTGGCTGGGGGCGTGGCTGCCGGTGGCCGGTTCGATTTTCCAGGCGTCAATCTTCTCAATGCGATGGCGGCGTTTGCTGCCGTGCAGTTCAAATTCCACCTCTTCGCCCACCTTGCGGTTCACCAGGGCCATCGCCACGGGGGTGAGATAGCTGATAATACCTTTGTCCGGATCGGAATCCCAGGCGCCGAGGATCGTAAACGTTTCCGCCTGGTTGTTGGCGAGGTCCGTAACCACCACAATGGTTCCCGGTCCCACCACATCGGTCTTGGCGTTGGCGAAATTCATGCCGCGGGCGCGGTTAAACTGGGCTTCCAGTTCGTCCTTGCGGCGCAACAGCACCTTTTGCATTTCCTTGGCGGCCTTGTACTCGTGATTCTCGCGCAAGTCGCCGTAGCTGCGGGCAATGGCAATTTCCTTGGAATTCGCCGGAATCTTCTTGTCCACCATATCGCGGTATTCCAACTGGCGGCGTTCCAAGCTTTCCCAGGAAACCAGCAACGCGGTTTCCTGCCGGGTCTGGTCGCCGGTGATGAGCGATTGCACGGCCGGATGCGCCTTGACGAGCCGGGCAAGCAATGACCGCTTGTCCATGTCATCAAACACGGGCGACAATTGCAGGGCGCGGGTCAAGTCCTTGATGACCTCGATGTCCGCCGTGGCGGTCAATTCCGCGATCAACTGCTGGTCTTCGAGGATGAAATCGCGCAGGCGGTTCGAACGTTTTTCGTTGAACTGGTCGCGCTCCATCGCCGTGAGCATGGCGCGGAAAACTTCCGGGCCGAGAATATCCACGAAATCTTCCGTGCGTTCCTTGCCGAACCACAGGAGCAATTCGCTGCTGGCCGCGTGCTGGTTGATCATGCGGGCCAGGGTTTCCTTGAGCAATTCCAGCTTGCCGTTATTGCTGAGGATGCTGGCAATTTCCTTGGCCAGCTTGGCCGAAACGCTGTTCAACGAGTTGCGCAGCACTTCGTGCCATTTCTCGGGATTGGCCTGCTTGAATGATTCCAGCGCGCGGTGATGTTTCGCGGCGGGAATGCTCTCCAGCAGCGGACCAAATTTGATGCCGTCCTGCAACCATACTTGCGCGGCACTGACTTCACCGGACACTTCAGGCACACCGGCAGCCTCGCACAGTTCATCCCGCACAAAAATGGCTTCGAGCGCCACCGCCGGCTGGGTGCGCTGATGCGACACGATGTCGGGATTCATCGTGGCAATGACTTCGTTGGCGGCGGCCTTCTTGTCCTTCAGGTCGGAGACGACCTTGAGCATTTCCGCCACCACGACCACGCGCGCCTTGAGACCCTTGGCCACGCGAAAATCCTGGAGCAACCGGTCTTGCAGCGAAGTTTCCTGCGCCTGGTAAATGATGGGTTCCGTTTTCTTGACCGGCACAATAAAGTGGCCGTCCTTCTTCATTTCACGGCGTGCCACTTCCCACCACTTCTTCCAGTCGTCGCGGATGACATCCGGCACCAGCATCTGCTGGACCTGGTCGGCGGTCGCCCTGCCGCCAAAGCTGTTCAAGACGATTTTGATAAGGTCGATGTGATGCGCGGCCAGATGGCGCACGGCGTCGAGGTCCGTGGCCTTGCGGGCGAGAATGTGGTCCTTGGAAACCGGCTTGAGGGATTCGGCGGCAAACGCCAAGTCCATGGGATGGCCCGGCTTGCCCTGGAAGTCGATGGTGAAACGCGCGAACACTGTGTCCACCGTCTTGATACGTCCAAAGCCCCAGCTACGGTGTGAACAACAGCCGGCTTCAGCCAATTGTGTCAGGGCGGCAACATGCCGTCCCTCGATCTTCCCGGCTGCTGCCAGTTTCTCAAATTCGTCTTTCATAAGTTTTTAATCTCGCGTCCCACAAACGGAATACGTTAATTAAAAATGTTGAACGACAAAAATCCAAGACAAATTGCGGCCAGAATTTTATCGCAACGCCTCTCCAGCGGCGAATTTACTGAAATTCTGCTGGAAACGGCGCTGGCCACCACCCACCTTTCACCCGCCGACCGGGGCCTCTGCCACGAGCTCGTCTGCGGCGTCATCCGCTGGCAATCCACCCTGGATTGCCTGATTGCCCGCCGGACGGACCCCGCCAGACAGCAGCGCCCGGCTTTGCTAAACCTATTACGGCTCGGCCTTTACCAGATTTTCTGGCTCGACCGCATCCCGCCCCACGCCGCCGTGCACGAAACCGTGGAACTGGCCAAGCACTCGGGCTACGCGTCGCAAGCGGGCTTCATTAATGCCGTGTTGCGCGGGTATTTGCGCGAAGCCGACGAGATCCGGAAGATTCTCGCCGACATGAAAATATCCCAGCCCGCCCTCGGCTGGTCACACCCCGAATGGCTCGTAAACAAGTGGCGCCAGCAGTTTGGCGAGGAATCCACCCGCCAGTTGCTCGCCTGGAACAATACCCCGCCCAAGACCTTTGCCCGCGTCAACACCCTCAAATTCGGCAGCCGCGCCAGTGAAGCGGGTCCGGCCACCGGCACCAACCCGGCGGCGACCCCAATCGAATTCCAGGACGCCGGCGGCCTCCTGACTCGCTGGCGCGACGAAAATGTGGAGTACGATTTCTTCACGCGCGACTGGACCGGCGAGAACCTGGCGTTTGAACTCAAGTCGCATCCGTCGCTCGCCCGCCTGGGCAGTCTTCGCGACGGCTGGTTTTATCTGCAAGACCCCAGCACCTTGCTCGCCCCCGCGTGGCTCGAAGCGCAGCCGGGCGAAACCATCCTGGACCTCTGCGCCGCTCCCGGTGGCAAAACCACCTACCTCGCGCAACTGATGAACAACCAGGGTAAAATCGTCGCGCGCGACCTCGACCCCACCCGGTTGAAAATGGTGAAGGACAATTGCGCGCGCCTCGGCGCAACCTGCGTCGTGATCGGCAACGGCCAGCCCCTCGCGGCAACGCCGGAACAATTCGACCGTGTCCTCGTGGACGCCCCGTGCTCCAACACGGGCGTGATGCGACGGCGCGTGGATTTGCGCTGGCGCATTCAGGCGGCGGAAATCGAGCGGCTGCGCGCCACGCAGCTTGACCTGCTTACGCAAGCGGCGGCAACATTGAAACCGGGCGGCGTGATCGTTTACAGCACGTGCAGCTTGGAACCGGAGGAAAATTCCGAAGTGGTGAAGCAATTTCTGGCCGCGCGGCCGCAATTCAAACTCGCCGCCGAACGCCAGTTACTGCCATTTGCCGACGGCGTGGACGGCGCGTATGTTGCCCGGCTGAAACACAGCGTTTAAAAAAGTTTAAAGGATTTAAACACGATATGATTCTCGACTTGGAAAATGAATTTGCCGATCGCGCGTACCCGATACTGGCCAGCCTCGTGACGCCGCGCCCCATTGCGCTGGTCACCAGCCTGAGCGACGACGGCAAGATCAACGCCGCGCCGTTCAGCTTCTTCAACCTGCTCGGCGCCAGTCCGCCGATTTGCGCCTTCGCGCCGGGCGACCGCGAGGATGGCACGCCCAAGGACACGGCCCGCAATGTCCGCGCCACGCACGAGTTTGTGGTTAACCTCGTGGACGAAGGCATTGCCGAAGCCATGAACAAATGCGCCGCATCGCTGCCTTACGGTGAGAACGAGTTAAAATTCGCCGGCCTCACCGCCGCGCCGTGTACGTTGGTCAAACCGCCGCGCATTGCGGAAGCGCCGGCCAGCCTGGAATGCGTCGAGTGGGGCACCTTGCAAATCGGCGATAACCGCGTGGTTATTGGCCTGATTAAACGCATTCATTTGCGCGATGAATTGTTCGATCCCGTGAAGCGCCGCATTCATACCGAGAAACTATTGACGATTGGCCGCATGGCTTCGCCGCACTGGTATTGCAAAACCACAGACCGCTTTGAAATGATTCGACCCGCGTAGTTTTGTGCCCGGCTACGGCTGCCACTGACTCCAGAAGTCCTCAAAGCTCTGACGCTCGCGCGCTGGACGCAGGCCGCGTTCATCGTGCCACCACACGGCAGCGTGGCCGTGCGAGAAACGCGTTTCCCACGGGATGTGATAAGCCCCGGCTTCCAGCCAGACCAAGTGATCGCCAGCGCGCAGGGAGCGCGGCAGTTGCATCCGCGCCAATTGGTCAAACGCCATGCAGGTGGGGCCATGCACGGCGGTGAGTGTTTCTGCGCCGGAGCGTCCGGGCACCATGAGCAACCGGTGCTGTTCCCACAGCGACGTCAGGGCGTTCATGGTGCGCCCGCCATCGCAAATCAACTGGCGCAAACCGCGCCGTTCCTTCACGTCGAGAATCTTCACCACCAGCGCGCCGCTGCTTGCGCTGACAAATCGTCCGTTCTCCAGCCACACTTCGCTCAGGTTCGGAAACTGCTTGGCGGATTGGCGCAACATCTCGGCAAAGGCGCGCAGGCCAAACTCGCCGTCAAACACCTTGCCGCCGCGCGTCAACACATGGCGCACCGGCAGGCCGCCGCCGATGTCCAGATACTGCGGGCTGTAGTTCGCTGCGCGGCAAACCCCCGCGATTTCCGCAATGGTTCGTTGATAAATCTGGGCGGACGTTACATTCGTGCGCAGATGAAAGCTAACCGTTTCCACCCGCGCCCTGGCGCGTTGCAATTTTTTTAGCGCGGCCACGGCTTCGTCCGGCGTAAAACCGAACTGCGTGGGGAATTGCGGATTTTCAGGATCAAATTCCTCGCTGGTGTTGATGCGCACGCCGCAACGCCAGTCCAATTTCTTTGCGAGCGGCAACAACGCGGCAAGTTCCGCCGGCGAATCGAAATTGACGGACAACCCCGGAAGTTCATGGCGCGTCAGCCAGTGATGTTTGGCCGGGCCGTTGACGAGAATGTTCGCGGGCGCAAAGCCCTCGGCCAATACGGCGCGCAATTCAAATTCGCTGACCACTTCCACGGGCCGGCTTTGGTCGCGCCACCAGCGGAGCAGCGGGGCCACCGGCTGCGTCTTGCACGAAAGCCAATGGCGGCTGACGATTTTGCCTTTTCGATTTTCGCCCGCAGTGGAAAAACCGGCTGCCGCCAAGGCCTGGTCCAGTTCGGCAATGCGTTCCGCCACGGGCTGGGCGGAGAAAATGTAAAACGGCGTGGGACTGGAAAGCGAAAGCGCCTCGCGAACGAGGCGCTTCCAGAATTCAATCGTTTCGGGCGGCTGGCCGAAATTCAAAGCGGCCGATTTTTTCGGCGCGTTGCTCACATGCCCATGATTTGATAACCGCAGTCCACGTAGAGCACCTGGCCGGTGATGGCTGCCGCGCCGTCGCTCGCCATAAACACGCCCGTCGCGCCGAGTTCATCCGGCGTGACATTGCGCTTGAGCGGCGAGTGGGCCTCGTAATGTTTAATCATTTCCGAAAAACCGCTGATGCCGCGCGCGGCCAGCGTGTTGACGGGACCGGCGCTGATGCAATTCACGCGGATCTTCTTCGTGCCGAGGTCGTATGCCAGATACCGCGTGCTGGCTTCCAGCGAGGCCTTGGCCACGCCCATGACATTGTAATGGGGCACGACCTTTTCCGCGCCGTAATAGCTCATGGCCAGAATGCTGCCGCCGTCGGGCATCAACGGTGCCGCCGCGCGGGACAGCGCCACCAGCGAGTAAGCGCTGACGTCATGCGCGATGCGATAGGCTTCGCGGCTCGTGTTGACGAACTGGCCTTCCAGCGCGTCCTTGGGCGCATACGCCACGGAATGCAGCAACAAATTCAATTTGCCAAATTTCTCGCCCACGGTCTTGAAGACATTCGCGATGTCCTCGTCGCGCGTGACATCGCACGGCAAAATGATGGTATCCGCGCCGAAGGTGCCGGCGAGTTCCTCCACATTTTCCTTCACGCGTTCGCCCTGGTAGGTAAAGGCGAGCTTGGCGCCTTCACGCGCCCAGGCCTGGGCAATGGCCCACGCGATGGAGCGCTTGTTGGCGACGCCGAAAACGATACCGGTTTTTCCTGCGAGTAATGACATAAGATGAGGTATCATATTAAAAACACGTGCCGCGTCCAGCCTCGACTCGCCTTGCCCCAAAAGATAAAATGACCGCCAATGAAGGTTTGCGCACCCCGCTCATGCCCGGACCACGCCGCCGCCATCGCCCCGGCAGGGCGGCAACGGTTTATTGGCCGCGCTTTTCATGGCCCTTTCCCATGGCTTTTTTGCATCCCCTTTTGCATCCCTCTATCTTGACGTGAACCTCCTCGAAATTAAGAACCTGAAGATGGATTTCGGCACCGGCGCGGACGCCGCCCGCGCGATTGACGGCCTCTCCTTGACCATTGCCGCTGGCGAAACCGTTTGCCTCGTGGGCGAAAGCGGCTGCGGCAAGAGCGTGACTGCCCAGTCCATCGCCCGGCTCGTGCCCACGCCACCGGCCAATTACGTGGGCGGCGAAATCCTGTTGAACAATCGTGACACCCTGAAAATGTCGGCGGATGAACTCTGCGATATTCGCGGCGGCATTGTGAGCTACATCTTTCAGGAACCCGGCGCCGCGCTGAACCCCGTGTTCCGCATCGGCGCGCAAATCAAGGAATCGCTCAAGCTGCACCGCCCCGAAAAAGCCAACGACGCCGAGGTCATCCGCCTGTTGAAATTGGTGGGCATACCCGCGCCCGAATCGCGCATCCGGAATTATCCCTTTGAAATGTCCGGCGGCATGCAGCAACGCGTGATGATCGCCATGGCCCTTGCCAGCGAACCCAAATTGCTCGTGGCCGATGAACCCACCACCGCGCTCGACGTCACCATTCAGGCGCAAATCCTCGACCTGCTGCGCGAACTCAAGCAACGGCTCGGCATGGCGATTTTGTTGATCACGCACAACCTCGGCATTGTCGGCGACCTGGCCGACCGCGTGGCTGTGATGTACGCCGGCCAAATCGTGGAACTGGCCCCGGCGCGCGACCTCCTGCGCCGGCCATGGCATCCCTACACCAGGGCGCTCATGAATTCCGTGCCCAAGCTCCGGGGCAACACCAACCGCCTGACCGCCATTCCCGGCAACGTCCCGCGCATTGGCGCATTCCCGCCCGGCTGCCGGTTCGCGCCGCGCTGCCCCATCGCCAAGCCCGAATGCGCGCAAGCCGTTCCCGACCTGATCGAAGTTGAACCCGGCCGCTCCGTGCGCTGTCCCTATTGGAATGGCAATAATGGCAATCAAAACGAATCCTTTAAAACGGGTTGAAAGGTTTTAAACCGGAACGATGCGATTCAAAAAAGGAGCCCACGCCTCCGACCGTCTCGCCGCAAACCTTACCCCGGAAACTCGTTTCACCAAATGTTGTGAAAAATGATCAACCGAAACCAACGGCGCGACGCCGTCGGCAACACGCGAGACGTGTGCGCTCCCAAAATGCAACGGAATCGTTGGTTATGGCACTTCCAAAAAAGCTGTGGCCGTTCTTGAACAGAAGCAAACCAGTCTACTGAGTCAGAACAAACCTGCACAATTCTCGTTGATATCTGCGCCCTGAGCTCGGGCTGAAGGCCCGAAACATCCCAGCCTATGGCAACGCCATAGGTACACGGCCCCCTCAAGCCCCGCCCTGTAGGGGCGGCCTAAAGCTATAACAAATCCGCAACCTCACTCACCGCCTTAAACCCGGCGTTTAGTAAGGAAATCAATGGCTCAGGAGCCTAACCGGAGGGACGAATTATATGAGTCCCCAATCTTGGCAGACGGACCAGTGACACCAATCCACAAGCTCACTTCTGTAGCGTCGGTCTATGACCGACGAATGCGCATTTAAGCCATTTGCCCTGTTGATGCCCCCGCCCGCCCCCTTCTTCGTTTCCTTTGTTCCCTTCTGTGAATGACTGCTTTAACGTTTCCGTTCCTGGGTTGTTCAAATTGCCCGCCGCCTTCTTCATTCTGCATTCTAAATTCTTGATTCTATCTTCTCCCCCTCAATTCACCATGTCCCTGTGAAAATGCGTGAACACAATTTCATGGGCAAACAACGAAACCCATTCAAACGCCGCCGTGCGATCCGAGTTCGTGCCGCCGATCAATTCATGCTGGCCGTTCCGATGCCGGATCAACTTGGCATCGCCAAACTGTTGGATGACCCTGCCCGCCGTCCGTTGCGAAATGAGATGATTCAATTTCATAGGCGCTCACTTTACGCCAGCCGGTTGGACAAACGCTGTCCAAGCCCCAGATATTTTAACCTCTCTTTTTAGTTTGCGCTGGCGGAGAATCGGCCTAGGATTCAATTAATCGGATGCCTAACGAAGCGGAAGCGGACACATGGCGGCGATTCGTTGTGCCGGGGCTTCAGGCGGCGGGCTGGGATATCAGAACTCACTCCATCGCCGATCAACGCACACTCACGAACAGGCATGCTATTGCCTTAAACAGTCCGACCGACCGGCGTAAACCCAGCTTCGACATTCCCAGCCCCGGTAAATTCAGCAGCATAGACCAGCACCGCAACACCAGCAACGAACTCGTTTTATGGATATTGAAAGCCTCGTAAGAAAAAATTCGAATATCGAACCGTTTGTAAAGGGTGTGTTCGAAATATCAAAACAGCGCCTTTCCCCGTTTCTAAATCGTTCTGAAAAAAATCTTAGACAGTTTACTCCAAAATCAATACTCGATCCAATTATTGGGTATGTGCATTTGCATCGTTGGGAGGTTTCATTTCTTGAGTCAGAACTGTTACAAAGACTACGAAGGGTAAGACAACTCGGCTTAGCGTATCTAGTTTATCCAACCCTAGGTTACAGTAGACTTGAACATACAATTGGTGTCCTCGGACGCGTATCACAAATTCTACAGCGCCTTATTGGATGCGAAATCAGCGGCAAAGGCACTACAGGGTTTTGACCACACGTTGAGATATTTAATTACGCAGGATAGACCGGAACTTGCGACGTTGGAGTTCCCAATCCCGGTAAAAATAGAGCGTGGTTCGTGGTTAGCGACCATTCCTCAATCTGCTGAAACCTGGGCGATTGCGGCTTTGGGAATTGCAGGGACGGCCTACCTTACAAAAGGTGCATCAAAGTTGGCGGAGCATGATTTCGCTGAAGTAGGGTTGAAAGATCTATTTAAAAAGGCTCTCAAGTCTGTTCAGTGGATGATCAAAATCGGAAAGCATCTCGGAACATTAACGCACAAGAAGCTTTTGGGCCTTCGCTGGTCGGAGAACAACCAAATAGTGAATATACCGAATAGCAACGGGCAATTTCTTGATGTTCCAAGAGCAGAGTTCGAAAAGTTTCTGGAGTGTCCATCAAGCATTCTATCCGATATGGCAAGTGTCATCGAAATCGAACGAAGTTTGACCGTCGGATTGAATGAGGAAGGTAAAATTGTGGAAGTGACCATCACAGGAAGTGAAAAATCAATTTTCTTTGCTGATGAAGATGAAACCGGTGAACCTCTGTTTCCGGAATTAAAACATGGCCAGCACGTCAAACTCTATGGAGTCGTGACAAGAGGAAACGAGAGAACAAATTCGATCGGCTTTCTCTACAAAGAACACGTTCTGACATGCTATCCAAAACAAGGCAGCATCGTTCGTTTCAAACCACATCTCTTTCTGGAATGCCTAATTGTTGGCGTCATTACACGTAAGGAAACTGAAACTGATGAGCCTACTGAGCCTCGTCCCAAAATCATCTTCGACGAGTTGGTCTTAATCGATTCCGAAAGCAATCAGGGAAAATTACTTTGAAAATAAAAGCACACAATCCACTGCCGTTCAGTCCTTCGGCATGTTTACGAAAAGCGAAACAAATCAGTCCCATTTAAAACCCTACTGCACGCCCACCCGGTAATAATACGGACTTGCGTTGGTAGCCGTTGAATCCGTGTAGCTGGTGGTGCCGGTCTGGCCAACGAGATTGCTTTGGAGCACGGGGAACGGTTGCGTTAAATCGGTGCTGCGCTGCAAGTAGTAGCTGCGGGTGTTCACGCTCTGCCAGCTCACCTTGATGCCGCCGGCATTGTTGGTGGCCGTGAGCGGCTGCATTACCAACAACGAGGCGGGGTTGGTGGGGTTAAGCCCGGCAATCCATTTCTGCCAGTTGTTCATGCCGGTATGGTCGGTATCGGCATAATCCGCCGAGCCATCCACCGGCAATCCATATTGCTCCAGCCAGGCGTAGGAAATGATGGACGCGGGCGTTTGATATTCAAAGGCGCCAATATCCACCGTGCCGCCCACAATGCGCGGGTTGCCGTCCAGATCGTTGGTGAGCGTAACGTAGGCATTTTTGCCGGCATTGATGCACGGTGAGCTGGATTGCAAATGGTAGTCGCCCGCGGTCGGGTTTAAATAGAGCGGGTCGTTGGTCCAGCAGGAAATCAAGGTGGTGGTAAAGGTGTTGGATGAAGCACTGTAACGCGACGGACAATAATTGCCGTAAACAATGGTGTTATTCAATACACCATCGTAAACGCCGCCGCCCTGATTCGTGGCTGTGTTCCCAACGATGGTGCAATTGGTCAGACTGGAGAAGCCGCCGCCACTTCCGTAATAAACGCCGCCACCGTCGCCGTAGCAATAATTACTGACGACCAGACAGTTGTTCAACATTGGGCGGTAACTGCCGCCGCCGTTGGCTACAAAGGCTGGGCTGATGCATACGTTATTGCTTAATACGCAGTAGAAAAGCTGGCCGTAACAATCCCCGCCACCGATGGTCGTGGACACATTGCCGGCAATCAAACAATGGTACGCCGTACAGCCGAAGGTGCCGCCGCCCCAGGAGGTCGAACCGTAATTGGGCGCAATATTCCCGATGACCGGGCAATTGGTCAGCGTGCAAAAAGAGGCCCCGCCGCCAAAGCTCGCGCTGTTGCTGATGATAAGACAGTTGTTCAAGATGCTCCGGTAAGCACCGCCACCATTGACGCCGTAACTCGTTCCGTTGGTTGCGACCAGATTGTTGGAAATGGTACAGCTCCATAACGTGCCTTGATAAACCGCGCCACCACCGGTCGACGAATCACCGCTCACACACAGGTTGCCGCACAAGATGCAATTGGTAATGACAATGGAGTTCGTTGTTTCACAAAACACACCACCACCCGAGAGCACGCTGTTTGCAAAAGTTGCGTTATTCCCTCCGCTGCTGGCAAGCGCCGAGCCGCCGGTGATGGTAAAGCCGTTCAACACCGTATTATTCGTCATGTAAACGCAGCGTATGTCGTTGGTATAGGCCGTCGAGCCGGAGGGCACTTGATAACCTTGAATCACCGTCACCGCCGGGCCATTGACACTTTGTACCGTCACGACTTTGTTGATCACCACGCGATTGGTGAGTGTGCCGTAAACCACGCGGCCACCGGTGGCGTAAAGGCCGTTGGTCACCAGAATCAAATCGTTATCCGAGGCCGCATCGATGGCATCTTGAATATTGGTCGCCGCGCTGGGCCAGCCGGAGTAAGGCGCCACCGGCGCGGTATTGGATACGTTCACATAAAACGTCGCCGCGCGGCTGGTGACTTGCGCCACGCACGCCAGTATGACTGCCAGAATATGAAATTTTCCCATAAGCCTGTTTTCGATATGTTTCCGATTGAGCCTCTTCTCGCTGACCAACTTGCTCCCTTTTGTGCCATTTTCCTCCGATTCCGCATTACTACAAGTTCAATTTTTCAGGCGGGCTTGATTCCCACCAACAGAATTAACATCTCACAACTGTTCCATCGCCTTGCGCCGGGCAAACACCACGTCAAACTCCGTATCAATGCCCGCCTTCGGCTGCATGGCGTTTTTCTCAATGCGACACGCCACAAACCCCAGCTTGTCCATCTTGGAAACAATCTTCGGCAGGTTGGGCGCACTCTCATACTGCGAAACCGGCGGCACCTCCATCATGATTCATTTGATGTGCTCCATCACGCCCGTCGCCCCGCGCACCAGCCCAAACCGGCGACGTCCGCAAGCCTGCCCCGCAGTTGCCAGACGCGGCAAAAGACCGCTGCCGACGTCACCACCACGGCGCGCATGAGCATAAAAGTTTTCATCTGCAACGAATGCAAACAAAACTGTGCCTCGCTATTCCGCCATTTGGAAACGCATAACCTGTGCCATGGGAAAATCGTCGAAAAGCCAATGTTTTGCACAAGTCGTTTGCCGGTAACGCATGACAATAACGCGCCTGCGCGTGAGATTTGCGCGTTTATGAAAAATTTGTTGGGTGAAATGTGAGCAACGTTTACCGGCTGAAGAAGATGGTGCGCGCTGTAGGTTTCGAACCTACGACCCCTACCGTGTGAAGGTAATGCTCTACCACTGAGCTAAGCGCGCAACCCTGAAAATCAAGGGTTTACAAAAACTGCCGTTTTTGTCCCGGTTCCTATGGCCGCCTTAGGGACCCTTAAACCCACCAAAATCTTCGAGTTGCTACAGTCAGTTGCTACATGCTCTTGGCAGCAAACTGCCCCCAACTGCCTATAATGACTGTAACCGGCCCACCTCGAAAAACTCGGAATACGGGCCAAACAAAATACAACACACATTTATGATGGCAACCAAAAAGACCGCGAAAAACATACAGGGAATCTACCTACGGGGCAAGATTTATTGGTTCACTCACGGGTCGGCGAATTGACTCAAAAAGAATGTTACCGCAGGCGGGGTGGGATGGAATGAAGAAGCCATACGTTGACTCAAAAGGGATGTTACCGAGCCATGGACACCAAAATGAGTCAAAGAACACGGATGGAAGT
>Ga0265327_10003419_pt1 | contig 15192 bp, 10 predicted proteins | sample 41621metaG_FD_202089 | JGI IMG/M metagenome (GOLD analysis project Ga0265327, IMG submission 202089) | Rhizosphere microbial communities from Carex aquatilis grown in University of Washington, Seatle, WA, United States - 4-16-21 metaG | ecosystem: Host-associated > Plants > Roots > Rhizosphere... | reverse complement strand
CTCGGAACTGCTACGCTGAAATACTTCCGGGTATTTAATCGCTGGGGTGTGAAAGTGTTTGAAAGCACCGATATCGATAAGGGCTGGGATGGTCAGTACAATGGTGTACCGCAACCAATGGGTGTCTATATCTACCAGGTTGAAGCCATCACTGCGAAAGGCAAGACCTTTAATAAACAAGGAAATGTGACCTTACTGCGGTAAGAGATCCCAAGATAGATTTCAAAGCCTCCATGTGAATAGCATGGGGGCTTTTTTATTTGGTATCACTGTTGTCCGGTAAACATTTTGTGTAAAATGGAAAAGAGGCTGTTTAAAAAGGAAAGCTTCTTTGTTAGTAGAAAGTCGAAAGACAAAAGTATAAAGCTGTTTTTCGGAAGTACCTGCAATTGGTAGGCACTTTAAACAACAGGTACATTAGATATAAAGTAAAGGTTGTGGCTAGACCCCGTCTAGTCACGACTGGATTTCCAATACTCGCCCGCCATAGCTGCAAGCGAAGGAGGGCCCTGATTGGGGGAGTGGGTTTTTGCTTCAAATGCATATAAATTACTCCGCCATCGGGGGATGGCAAATCCAGCAGTTCTTAGACGGGGTCTAAGAACAACTTTTTACTGTTGGGTTAATGTAAGAGCATAGAAACAGCCTATTTACCTTGGGGGGCTTACTTTTCAAAAAGCCATTTGGCACATCTGACTATCAAGACGTTATGAGCGAAAATTGACTGTTTTCGATTTTAACCGGACAACAGTGATTTGGTATCCATCCTCCCCTATAGATCCTTTAACGCGACTAGATCACCCCATATCGGATGTGCCCAGGCAGGTCCATCAGCAAGGTTCTAAAAGATCGCGATGGGCGAAATATAGGATGAATCACCAATTGCTCTTAAATTAATAGCCCCAATACCCCATTATAAATAGTTAACCCTACCTACAAGAATCGAGACCTTACATTTGCCGCGCAAAAATAATTCATGCGGCACCTTTTCCTTTGTTTATGGCTTATACTGGTTTCTACCGCTGCGAGGTGCCAGAAAGATAGTATTCTCAAACCAATCGCCAGAACCAATCTTCATTTTCAAACGACTTATATCTATCAGTATTCTGCACGATTTAAAACCCCCTATTCCGGAACCAATAGCCTGAGCGGTGATGAAGAAAAGCAGAACTCCATGACCATGACTTTATTTGCTGGACTGCGATTATGGAAAGGAGCAGAATTTTACCTGAATCCGGAACTCGCAGGGGGCAGTGGATTAAGTGGCGCTTTGGGAATGGGCGGCTCCTCCAACGGAGAGACCTTCCGGGTCGGCAATCCTTCCCCTACGCTTTATCTGGGCAGAGCCTTCCTGGTGCAAACATTCGCACTGGGCCCGGATGGAGAACAAACAGAAGATGCTGCGAATGCCCTGAATACCTTTATGCCAGAGCATCACATCCGGCTGCTAATCGGCAAATATTCGCTCGGTGATTTGTTCGATATCAATCTTGTAAGTAATTCACCACGGACCTCCTTTATCAACTGGAGTCTGATGAATACCGGGGCCTGGGATTATGCAGCAAATGTCCGGGGTTATACCCTTGCCGCCGGAGCTGAACTCAGCCTAAACAAATATGCGGTGAAACTGGCTGCCGCTTCCCTGCCCACGATAGCGAACGGTGATCAATTGAGCACTGATTACAAGAATAACCTGGCTTTAAATCTGGAATTCGATCATAGTTACAAATGGAAGGGCAAAGAGGGAAATGTTCGTTTACTGCTGTTTTCCAACCATACCCACATGGGGAATTACGCTATTGCACTGGAAAATCAATCCGGCATGAACCCACCGGATGTTGTTAGTACCCGGGCTGAAGGCCGGAGAAAGAGTGGCATTGCCTTGAATGCCGACCAGGAAATCACTCCTGAATTTTCGCTTTTTACCAGGATAGGTTGGAATGATGGAAAGAATGAAACCTGGTGTTTTACAGAAATTGATCGAACGATCGCCCTTGGCGCCAACCTGAAGGGTAAACACTGGAATCGCGCGGATGACGAATTAGGAATAGCCTGTGTTTCTAATGGTCTGTCGGATGAACATCGCAATTATCTGGCTAATGGGGGTCTTGGTTTTATCCTGGGTGATGGGAAATTAAATTATGGGCATGAAATAATCGGAGAAATGTATTATAGTTGCAAAGTGCTAAAGGCAGGCCTCTGGCTTACAGCAGATTACCAATTCTGCGGGAACCCAGGTTATAACAGAGACAGAGGGCCGGCTAATATCGCATCCATTCGATTACACGTAGAGCTTTAATAAATTTTCGATCATGGCAAGCAATAATTTTCAGGACACTATTAGTCCTGCGTATACTTTCAGTGGCGCAAGTCTGGATCTCGGCAGAGCCATGCTGGATGGCAAGGTAATGCCGGATCTTAAGATCCAGGTGCCACTCAAGACCATGAACCGGCATGGACTGATCAGTGGTGCTACCGGCACTGGTAAGACCAAAACCCTTCAATTAATGGCGGAAGGCCTAAGTGATGCGAGTGTTCCTGTTTTGTTGATGGATATTAAAGGAGACCTCAGCGGCATAGCAGCTGCAGGAACGGCGAATGATGCCTTGAATTCAAGAGTACAACAACTAGGTATCACCTACAAACCTTGTGCCTATCCGGTAGAACCATTATCCCTGAGCAGCGAACCCGGTGCAAGATTACGGGCGACCGTCTCAGAATTTGGACCGGTGCTTCTTGCCAAGATCCTGGGCCTGAATGATACCCAGGAAGGCATCCTGGCTATGCTCTTTAAGTATTGCGATGATAATAAGATCCCATTACTCGACTTAAAGGATATGCAGCGCCTGATGCAATGGGCGGCCAATGAAGGCAAGGATGAACTGGCTGCTACTTATGGCGGATTGAGCCCTGCCTCCATAGGAACCATTATGCGAAATGTGGTCGGATTGCAGCAACAAGGTGCCGATTCGTTTTTTGGAGAGCCGTCCTTCCAGGTGAATGATCTCATGCGGCTTTCTTCGGATGGCCGCGGCATGGTTTCCATTGTCCGGGTCACCGATCTGCAGGACCGTCCGCTGCTCTTTTCGACCTTCATGCTTCAGTTACTCTCTGAATTGTACAATTCATTGCCAGAAGCCGGCGATGTGGATCAGCCCAAATTGGTGATGTTCATTGACGAAGCGCACCTGATCTTCAGTGATGCAAGTGATGTTTTGATCAAGCAACTCGAAACGATCATAAAACTGATCCGATCGAAAGGGGTCGGTATCTTCTTCTGTACACAGAACCCAATGGATATTTCTTCGTCCGTGTTGAGTCAGTTGGGGATGAAGGTACAACATGCGCTCCGGGCCTTTACTGCGGCAGATCGTAAAACCATCGTTCAGACAGCGGCCAACTACCCGGATTCGACTTTTTATAAAACGGATGAGCTCATCACCCAATTGGGTATCGGCGAAGCCCTCGTCACTTTGCTGGATGAGCAGGGCATTCCAACGCCCCTGGTGCAGAGTATGATGTTACCACCGCATTCCAGGATGGATATATTGAGCCCCCAGGAAATTCAAAGCCTGGTAAGCGCGTCTCCACTCGTCAGCAAATACAGTCAGACTCTGGATAGTGATAGTGCCTTCGAAATCCTCAATCGAAAGATCGCGGATGCAGGAACTGTGGCAACAGCAGCCAATAGTGGAGGAAATGGCGGAACAGGTCAAGCTGCAGCACCTTCCTTTTGGGATTCCATGATGAATAATTCAACGGTAAAAAGCATGATGCGGACTGCAGGAAATACCCTGGTCCGAAATATCATGGGCTCCCTATTGAAGAAGCTCTAGGTCTTATTCATCCCGGTAATCCTTTCCGGTCAGATTGATGAATACATCCTCAAGGTTAGCTGCCTTGACCGGTTTGGGCCGCGTAAATCCGGTAGCGATGAGCTTGTCAATGAGACCACCAGGTGTATTGATTGCTATGATTTCACCACTATCAACAATGGCTACCCGATCACAAAGTTCTTCTGCCTCATCCATATAATGGGTGGTTAGAACGACCGTCGTATTGCGATCCCGAACCTGACGGATCAATTCCCAGAGATTGCGTCTGGCCTGAGGATCAAGTCCGGTAGTGGGCTCATCCAGGAAAATGATTTTTGGATCATTGATCAAGGTCGTAGCGATCGAGAAGCGTTGTTTTTGTCCGCCACTCAGTGCCTTATACTTGGAATTGGCCTTATCCCGAAGGTTGACCGTGTCCAGCAGTGCCATCGGATCCACTACGCGATTATATAATCCGGCGAAGAGTGCGATGAGTTGTTTCAGGTTGAGGTTGGGATAATATCCGGCGCTCTGAAGCTGCACCCCAATTATTTCCTTGATGGATTGAGGCGACTTATCCAGGTTCATTCCATCAACGATCACTTCACCGGAAGTCTTTTCTCGTAAGGTCTCTATGATTTCGAGGGTCGTCGTTTTACCAGCTCCGTTTGGTCCAAGAAGGCCAAATATTTCGCCTTCTTGGACTTCAAAGGAAATCCCTTTTACGGCTGTAAAATCACCGTAACGTTTTACCAGGTTGGAAACAGTAATAATGGGCTGGCTCATGGATCAAAAGTAAGGGCATTTGCCATTAACGTTGCAGAATAAAGCAGCTGCGCTGAAGTTTGCCGGCGAAGTCGAAAGGAGTGGTTGCAGCGGTGATATCGCGGACCACCGAAGCTGGTAAGGCATCACGGTCCAGAACGAAATCCCGGTAATTGGTACTGAAAAATAGCTGTCCGGAATCACTGAGTATTCGAAGCAGGTTTTTAATCAGGGGGACATGATCCCTTTGAACATCCCATTCTGTATCCATGCGTTTACTGTTGGAGAACGTGGGTGGATCACAAATGATCAGATCGTAACGATTTTTGGGCACCTCACTGATCCAATCGAGCACATCCGCCTGGATAAAATCATGGGCTTCGGGTTTATACAGTTTATTGTACTGCATATTGCGCTTGGCCCAGTTGATATAGGTTTTGCTCATATCGACCGAACAAACCTCCGATGCACCCCCATGAGCGGCATAAGTGCTGAAGGAGCCGGTATAACAAAAGAGGTTCAGGACCCGATTGTCTTTGGCGACATCGCGAACCATAGAGCGGGTGATGCGATGGTCGAGGAAAAGACCCGTATCCAGGTAATCGGTGAGGTTGATGATAAAACGAAGCCCACCCTCCCCTACGATCTTTTCGGATCGTCTGGAATCAAATTTTTCATATTGTCCCTGCCGGCCTGCTTTGCGTTGCCGAACCTTCATAAAGATGACATCGGCCTCTGTTTCCAGGACCTGGGCAATTACCATTCGAATTGCTTCAAGCCAGGATGCATGCTGGTCATCATCCATGCCATGTCGGCGTTTATATTCGGCGGCATGGACCACCCCATCATACCAGTCGATGGCTAAAGGGGCTTCAGGGAGGTCATGGTCGTAGATTCGAAAACAGCTAACATCCTGTCTCCTGGCGAGTTTTGAATAATGTTTCCAAACCTTCCGCAGTCTGTTTTCAAAGGCACTTAGCTTATGATCAATGGGGTCTGTCGGCATGCGGTATCAGTGCAGGTTGGTGTATTGTTTATCGCGGGGAGGTTTATAATAATGCTTCTGATTATGAGGCATGGCGGCTTCCCGTTTTTTATAATAAACGCTGTCAATGGGGGTGATGCTAAAATCCTGGCGATAAACCACTTCATCTAATTGATAATCCAATTCGCGTTGCAGGCGACCGGTAACGGGATCATAATAGCGCCATAATCCCTGTTTAAAAGTGCCCCGATCTGTGGGGAATATTCGGGTTAATTCGGCATCCGTGACAGGATCGACCACTACGATGGTATCATATTCATACCTGGGGTTCAGTCCGCGATAATTACCAACACATACAAGGACTCCATTCTCGAAATACTTCGCCTCTCCATCAAGCACGCCATTTCTAAAATGTTCGATGCAAGTTACTTGTGCATCCCAGTCAAACTGGAACCAGGCCCCCCATTTTAATCCATGTACAAAAGTTCCCCATTCCGAATAGGCTGGTTCACCCATTCTTGCCGGATGTTTGATGATCCATTGGCCATTTGCCTTGCCCTTTGCGTCGGTCTGATTATATACAACCGTCTGCGCCTGAGCCGGTATGTATCCGATCAAAAAATACAAATAAAAGATGTACTTCAACATAAAGGTCTAAGATACACTATTGCCTCAGATGACATGTTAGTATGCGGTTTATTAAGGTTTTTTTGGTGTGAATAGTGTTTCCCTGATTTCAGGAGCTGATGTACTAAGCGTTTATCCTTTTCAATCTGAACAGATTCATTTTTCTGACAAGGATGGTAAACCGGACAGTGCACTAGACTGGGTCCAGGCATAAGGGGTGATTAACTGAGTCTTGATTGCCAACTAAGCCAATTATTTTTATGTCTATACTATTAACCCGTAAATCTTACCAACAATGAAACGCCATTTTTTACTCATTTTCTGGATGATTTCCATTGTCGTTCTAGTGGCACCGAAAGCAAATGCCCAGCTTTTCAAGTGGATCAAAGGAGGAGGAACCTCCATTGCCAGCATTGAACAGGAACAGGTAAATTTTATTTGTGCCGATCCCACTGGAAATACCTATGCCTCGTCAACCGTTGGAAGTACCGGAATAAAGGCAGATACGTTTTATAAGGCTACTTCATATAATTCACAGGCGCCTTACATTTTATTGACAAGTTACCGTTGTGACGGAACGATGCGCTGGGCTCATGCATTTGATGGATCGGGATCGGCAAGGTGTGTTGGTTTAAAGTACTATAATGGCTCCATTTACATCGCAGGGTCATGGACTGTACAGGCCTCTAATCCAAATACTCGCTTCATTGGAAGCACCTCCGTACCAGGTCATGAATGGCAGGACGGTTTTTTAGCCAAACTGGATTCGCTTGGGAATGTCAGTTGGGTGCAATTCGTGGGGCAAAACGTAGCAAACACATCAATAATAAATTCTTTAGGATCATTAGAGATCGATGCTCAGGGCAATATTCATCGTTTTGTTCAAGTGGCAAATGGGGTCAAGCTTAGTCCAACTGTCACCAGTGTTCAAGGTATCTACGATATGATCTATGATCAATCAGGAACATTACTCCGCAGCTTCCGACTGGATAACACCGATACGTTTAGCCTGGAAGATCAAAAACAAACAGTATTCAAGAAAAGTAGTGTCGCCATCAACAATAGAAATGGGAATATTTATGTGATGTTGTATAGCCAATACCAGTCAAGACTGTGTGCCTATTCATCAACCGGGACATTATTATGGTATGATACTACAAGGACTACCAGCTATGCGGAAAGGTCCGTTTTATGGGATGTATATTATGATGGCAACAATGGTATTTATACTTCCGGAAATGGCAGTAATGGGAAATTCGGAATCCAGGGGGCTCCAGTGGTTTACAATCTAACAAACGCATCTGGAAATCTGAGTGTGATCGTCAAGGTGGATACAAATGGAATCCCAAAATGGATCTATGCGAATGAACATAATTCAACGAATGGCTACCTGTCGTGTACCAAATCACTGCCCGATGGTTCCATAGTCGCGGCAGGTCTTGGTAGCAGTACTATTAATAGCAACACCTCCAGCCTTAGCTCACCTGGTGGGGGCCAGAATTCCTACTACACCATTGTAGACACCTCAGGACGACTGATCAAAATGGATTACTTGTATGGCAACGGCACTGAATATTTTTCGGCGTTGGCAACTGATCCTTATGGTAACATGTGCTTCGGAGGCTATGTTTCGGACTCCGTCAAAACCCCCGGTGGCAATTACTATAAGAACACCGGGGGCGCTTCTGATTTTTTTATTACCAGGCTCGGCTATAATTGCGGTTGTACTTCAAATCCGGTTGCAGGATTCACGAATGGGGCTGCCTTAGGAAAAACAGTAACCTACACCTATAGTGGTAGCACCCCTGCAGACAGTCTTATCTGGTCTTTCGGCGATGGACAAAAACTCAAGGTCACCACAGGTTTTACAGCACCGGTATCGCATACCTATCCTTCCAACGCTATTTACAACGCCTGTGTAACCTGCTATAGTGGATGTGGCACCAATACTTATTGCAAAATTGCACCCCTGGCTGTTAATGCTATTTTAGGCAACGAGGAAGTGCGTGTCTATCCTAATCCTGCAGACGATTATTTGCTGATCAAGGGAGCTTCCGGCTGTATCGCCACCATGTGCAATGCCTTCGGGCAACAATTATTAGTGGAGCAAATCATCAGCCAGAATCAGTCCGTTCATATAGGCGACCTTCCAGCGGGGGTCTACATTCTTCGACTTCGTATGAATAATAGTGAGAAACGCTTTATACAGGTTGTCCGGCATTAAAGTAGAACCTCCTGAATTCACACGGTTAATGCCATGATCAAAGTGGTCCGACTACCTGTCCGCGTGCAAGTATATGCACAATCAATGCCGTAAATACGGCTAGTGAAAAGCTTAACAGGCTACCAATCAGGACGTACTCCGTATGACCCTTATCCCGACTTTCGCGTAAGTCACCGAAGCGGAAAATGCTTTTGGCCGCCAGGAGAAATCCCACGGCACTGAATTGCCCCAACAGGATGAAGGTGAATATCAGGCAACGTTCAATGATCCCGATCCATCGGCCAGCTTTGTAGAGAATTTCGCGATCCGGGGGAACAAAGGCCCTCCATTTTTCGGTGGCTATTGCTATCAGTCGGGGGTACATGAATATGTTCAGCAGATAACCCGCAAGGATCCACCAATAAACGGGATGTTGCAGAAAACTACTGATCAAACATCCCGGACAAATCCCCTCCAGTAGCATCCAGGCTACCAGGATGATGCCTAAATGAAGGATCTGATCGATCATGAAGGTATTCAATGGATATTCCTTTATGTAAGCCTTCGCGCCATCAAGGATGATATGGCCTGCACCAATGGCAGCCGCCGCCCAAATATAATTCCGGTCAAAATTGAGACATAAAACCAGGCAGAAATGGACCAATCCATGCAGGTATAGATAAAGGGACCCATATTTCTTCTGTTTCCGATCCTCAACCCAGCTATTGGGTTGAAGGACAAAATCCCCGATGAGATGGGCAACGATGAGGCGGGCGGGTATTAAGAGATCGATCATGGCATCTGATTATTTAAGGAGGTGATGATCGATTGCCGGTAGTAATGTTCCCAATGCCGCACTGCCGGCCAGTTAGCGGCATTCAGGCGTTTATGAATTGCCGGTTGTTTCACCCGCATCCGTGTTGCCAGGCTTTCCTGGGTATCATCATACAGCAGCAGGTTAAAGATCGTGGCAGCGCCCGGGTTTGTCCAGCGACCGATTATGGCTTCAGCCAGGATACAGTTGGTATTCAGTTCAAGGTTCAGGGATTCATCCGGTGTTTGAAAGGCGATCCGTTGTGTTTCCTGGTCCTTAAGACGGTCCAGTAAATTCCCGGAGTAATGAAATGCCTGGCCGGATGAACCGGCAAGGGTTTTTCCGGGATGATCGATCGATCCAATACCAATAGCTACCCGGATGTCCCAGATATAATCCCCCTTGGTACCCCTGATTGCGGCTCTCCAGATCAAGGCAAGTTTCAAGGCATCGGCAATACCAACCCTTGCCTGGAAACTATCCCCCCGGTAAAATTCATGGATCTTTCTCCATTCCGGTATTTGCTTTCCAATTTGCCGGGCCACCTCCTGAAAACGTTGTTCCATAAGCCGGGCCGGAATCTGTGAAGATCCTACCAAATCTGCCGTAAGAACCGCCGTAATAGACATACAATAAAGATAAGTCGTTTCTACAAATATAACGCTACAATGGAATAATTGGTCATTATAACGTTTTGATGGAATAATGGATCATTATAACGCCCTGATGGAATAATTAGCCCGCCTCTTGATCCCATTTATTCAAAGTTGAAGGGACTGGAAGGTCCAAAGCATTGACTAATTTGGCAATTTGACGATTGGAAGGTATTCAACCATTATCAGTCCTCATCCGACTCCACAACAGCCCAGGAGGTATGCGCATAACTATCCCAAACCATCCAGAGCAGGATGCTTGACAGGACGAGGAATAATAGTTTCAGCCATGGCCAATCCAGTGCGATATAATGCCCAAAACCCAAGGCACCCGGAATCAACATACCAACAAGTGAACGAAGAAACCGGGATCCTTTGGAATTCGACTGATCCAGCTTGGAAAAAGGGAAACGCCGGTATTGCAGCATGGCCATCGTAACAGCAAAGAGACTCACATTTACCAGGGCAAGAATGACATCCAGGATGGCTGCCCTACCCCAGACAAACAACACAAAAGCCGATACCAGGCCAAAGAATGGAAGGAAAAATTTGATCCAGATAACTTTGAATGAACCCGCCATAATCGCTCCGGGCTCTTGGATCGGTGTGGCCCAATAAATCCAGGAGGCCTTGTATTGATCCGAAAAACAGACAAAAGCGAAAGCCTGCAGCATCACGATCGAGCACATATACAGCAGGATGATATGCTTGCCGGTATTAGGAAGATCTTCCCATACCTCACGGATCGGTTCCTTATTTTGTAACATCAGGTAAACAAAATAGATCGGGATGTAGGCAAACATGGGATAGACCTTCATCTTGAAACTCCGGCTCCGGGCAGTCTGTAGCCAAACCATGATGAAGCCTGCTTCAGCCTCAGAACGCTTATTCAACAGTTGAGCCAGGTTCGATGAAAACTGGCTTTTGGCTGACTTTCGGACCTCGGAGGGTTTGCTGTTTTCCGATGCTTCCATAGCATCCAAACCACCCAGGCGGGCGCTGAACTGTGGCACCAGGAATTTGATAGTCACCCAGATACAAAAGGCCGGCAGTAATATGGCCAGAACCGACAGATAGGGCAATGTTGCTGTTCCGTTCGCTACCCCTATCCAGGAATAGAGTGCCGCCAGCCAGTAGGATGGCGTGAATTGCGCCCACGAGAATCGATTCACCTGGAAGGTCTTCATGGCTGCAGCATCCATGGCTCTTGGCACCAGGTAATAGACGCCAAAGAGAATGATGGAGAATGCGATCTGGAAATAGCTCAGCAGCTCCCTGAATTTCTCCGCAGAAGCCAGCCGCAGCATGACCAGGTAAATGCCCATGACCAGAAACAAAGCCGTGAATACCAGGAGGAGCAAAGGAATGGGAAAAAAGAGCGCAGCCTTCCACCCCAGCATGAGTCCCATGGCGATCCATCCTGGCAGGGACATTGGAAGTACGATCCGGAAGAGGTAAATGAAAATATGCAGGATCCGGGACAGGACCAGAGTCCGGTCATTGACTGGTTGAGGAAACAGGATGTACTTGTCGCGGGTATCGATCAATACAGTCGAAAAATCTGTGACCAGCGTTATCGACAAGAGGAACAGAAACATGGTATAGAACAGCCACAGTCCTGAAATGGTATCGCGCACCATAAGCAAGGGCAGGACATAGATCATCCCCGTGGCAAAGGATACGAACATGCCCCAGAATATCGAGAAGCGCTGGTTCTTTTTCTTCTTGCTTTGTTGCCTCCCCAATCGAATGGGCTTGCGGTCATCGAGTTTAAGACGAACATCCAGGATGGCCCGCAACTGAATCGGGTCGGCTCCCATCTTTTCCCAAAGGCTTACCGGGAGCATTAATAAGAAAAGAAGCAAACGATTCATGAATTGATCACCTGAGGAAGGTTCTAAATTGGTAAGATCCGGTCTATAAAGCTTGAGGTCCTGGTCCTGATTAGAGATTATCTAAAACAAACTGGGTCATACGCCGATAAAGGTGCAAGCGCGTGTTGCCGCCAGCGATTCCATGGCTGCGATCCGGATAGAATTCGGCATCATAATCCTTATTTTCCTTGATCAGGTTATTCACCAGCATAACACTATTCTGAAAATGTACATTATCATCTCCGGTACCATGGATCAACAGAAACTTTCCCTTTAGTTTTCCAGCCATATTCTCCGGAGCATTATTATCGTAGCCTTCTTTATTTTCAGAAGGAAGCCGCATATACCGCTCCGTGTAGATATTATCATAGTATCTCCAGTTCGTAACAGGTGCCACCGCGATGGCCATTTTGAATACATCTGCTCCCTTCATAATGCAGGTGCTGCTCATAAATCCACCAAAGCTCCAACCCCAGATACCGATCCGATTTTTGTCGACATACGCTAAACCACCCAGATACCGAGCCACCGCGATCTGATCATCACTTTCGTATTTACCCAATTGCAGGTAGGTCTTTTTACGGAAGGCTTCTCCCTGGAAGCCCGTACCTGTGCCATCTGCACAAATGACGATATAGCCTTTTTCTGCCAGTAGCTGATGCCAGAGAAAATTCCCTGCCGGAAATTTGTCGGATACTTCCTGGGAGCCAGGGCCACTATACTGATACATCAGGACCGGGTATTTTTTAGTGGAATCAAAACCAGGAGGGACGATCCGCCAGGCATTCAGCAAGGTACCCGATGCACCGGGGATTTGCATGAACGAGATATTCCCAAGTCTATATTCCGATAATTTTGACTTCAGTGCGGCATTATCCTCCAGGGTCCGGATAATCTTCCCGGTATTATCCCGGAGGGTATAAACAGCCGGAGTATGCAGGTTGCTATAGCGATCCATAAAATAATGATTGCCCTCAATTCCTGTTATGGCATGAAATCCGGGCTCCATCGTCAACTGGGTTTTATGTTTCCCATTGAGGTCGATACTAAATAGATTGCGATCCCTGGCGGAATTTTCGGCAGCGGTATAATACACGGTTTTCCCACCGGGATCCACGCCAATCAAAGCATCCAGATCATAATCCCCTTTGGTGAGCAGCTTCAATTGCTTTGATTTCCAATCCCAGGTGTATAAATGGTTCCAGCCGTCCTGCTCGCTGGTGAACAGGATGGAATGCCCATCCGGCAGAAATTCGAGATTGTCATTGATCTCTATGTAGGCCTTATTGTCTTCGGTATAGATTCGTTGCGTTTTAGCGGTTGCTGCATCCGCTAGGAAAAGGATCAGCTGATTCTGCCTGCGATTCAATTTATAAATGCAAAGCTGAGAAGGGTCATTACTCCATTTGATCCGGGGGATATAATAGTCGAAGCTGCCATCGTCGTTATAGAGTTCAGCCTTGACACTCTTCTGAGTTGCGAGATCAAAAATCCCAATGTCCACAATGGAATTCGATTCACCGGCCTTGGGGTATTTGTATTTATAGGGTGTCGGATAGAGCTGATCGTAGCGGGTCATGGTATATTCCTGGACATTGGATTCATCAAAACGGTAGTAGGCCAGGTGTTTACTGTCCGGGCTCCATTGGAAGGCCTGGGTGAATTCAAATTCCTCTTCGTAGACCCAATCGCAATTTCCATTGATGATCTTGTTACGTTCCCCATCGCTTGTTACTTTGACATTGGTGCCGGAAACGATATCCTTAAAGTACAGGTTATTATTCTTTACGTAGGCCACTTTGGTACCATCCGGCGAAAAGCAGGGATGAAGCACCTTCCCATTGTCCAGTAATTCGGCATTTGCCGTAGCCACATCATATACATAGACCTTGTACAAAATGGAGCGCCGGTAGATATTCTCGGGTTCACAAAGAAGCAGTAGTTTATTCTGTTTGGAATTGACAAGATAACTGCTGACTGGAAGATTGCCTTTATAAAGAACTACCCCATCCGTACCATTACTCAAGGTGTGAATCTGGATAATATGGTTGGGAGAGTCGACCTTTAGATCGGTATAATTCAAACCATCCGGAAGGGCATTAAAACCCATCGGAGATTTGCTGTCAAATGTGTGATCCCGCCAGATGTCCTCCAGGCTGATGTCTTTGTTTTGAGCATGAATATTGGAGGCTGTCAGCAGGAAAATAAAAACAAGAAGATGGCGCATGGTTTGTAATTGCGTCAAAAGTAAGTGGCAGCTGGCTTTTATTCCGTTTCTATTCTAAACGCCCTTCCGCATTCGCTCCATTCCGGAGTCTTACATTCTGTTTGAAATTAGTCTTTGTAAAATCTTAAGACCTCCAAGTGTACCCATCATTGCGAGGCGGAGGCTTTGCGACGAAGCAATCTAATCCCCGGCCCTCCTTCGCTGTATAGCTTCGGCGGGGAACTCTAAAGGCACGGGGCAACTTGCCACCCCAATAATCAATAAAAAGAGGGCTAAAGCCCTTGAAATTTTAGGGGCATTTCTAATCCCCGGCCCTCCTTCGCTAAATAGCTATGGCGGGGAACCCTAAAGGCACGGGGCAACTATTTTGAAGACACAAAACCTTCAAGGTTATCGTCATTGTAAGGAGGAGGCTCGGCGACGACGAAGCAATCTCTCGGCATCTACAAACAATTCAGAAGCTCTGGGCAGTTGCCCCGTGCCTTTAGGCCGGGGGTATAAGCATTTACTACAGAAAAGCAGGCCTTTAGGCCTTTTTCGCAGGTACTGCACAGAACGTTCATGTTAAATGGATCATTTAAATTGCACACAATCATCAATAAAAAGGGCTAAAGCCCTTAACATTTTAGGGGGATTTCTAATCCCCGGCCCTCCTTCGCTCAATAGCTATGGCGGGGAACCCTAAAGGCACGGGGCAACTTGCCACCCCAATCATCAATAAAAAGAGGGCTATAGCCCCTTGACATGTTGGGGGCATTTCTAACCCCGGCCCTCCTTCGCTAAATAGCTACGGCGGGGAACCCTAAAGGCACGGGGCAACTTGCCACCCCAATCATCAATAAAAAGAGGGCTAAAGCCCCTTGACATTTTAGGGGATTTCTAATCCCCGGCCCTCCTTCGCTGTATAGCTTCGGCGGGGAACCCTAAAAGCACGGGGCAACTTGCCACCCCAATCATCAATAAAAAGAGGGCTAAAGCCCTTGACATTTTAGGGGGATTTCTAATCCCCGGCCCTCCTTCGCTAAATAGCTACGGCGGGGAACCCTAAAGGCACGGGGCAACTATTTTGAAGATACAAAGCGCTCAAAGCTTTCGTCATTTGGAGGAGGAGGCTCGGCGACGACGAAGCAATCTCTCGGCATCTACAAACAATTCGGAAGCTCTGGGCAGTTGCCCCGTGCCTTTAGGCCGGGGGTATAAGCATTTACTACAGAAAAGCAGGCCTTTAG
>Ga0265327_10003418_pt1 | contig 15196 bp, 12 predicted proteins | sample 41621metaG_FD_202089 | JGI IMG/M metagenome (GOLD analysis project Ga0265327, IMG submission 202089) | Rhizosphere microbial communities from Carex aquatilis grown in University of Washington, Seatle, WA, United States - 4-16-21 metaG | ecosystem: Host-associated > Plants > Roots > Rhizosphere... | reverse complement strand
CGGCTGGCTCGACCGTCCCTCCGAGGTGGTCACAGTCATCACCGGGCCCATGTACCACTCCGCCCCCAACGCCTATGGCGGCATCGCCGCGCGCCTGGGGGCCAAGGTGATCCTGCAGCCCCGCTTCGATCCGGAGGAGCTGCTGGAGCTGATCCAGACTCACCGGGTGACGCACCTGCACATGGTGCCGATCATGTTCAACCGCCTGCTGCGGCTGCCGGACGCGGTGAAGGCCCGCTATGACCTTTCCTCCCTGCGCTTCGTGGTCCACGCCGCAGCGCCCTGTCCGCCCCCAATCAAGCGGGCGATGATCGAGTGGTGGGGGCCGGTGATCAACGAGTACTACGGCTCCACCGAGACCGGGGCCGTGGTGCTGTGCAGCTCGGAGGAGTGGCTCGCCCATCCGGGCACGGTGGGCCGGCCCATGCCGGGCGCCGAGGTCCGGGTGATCGACGCCGAGGGCCGGTCGCTGCCGGCCGGCGAAGTGGGGGAGGTGGTCGCCCGCTCGCCGGGGATCGCCGATTTCACCTATCATGGGGACGACGCCAAGCGGGCCGCCTCTGAGAAGGCCGGCCTGATCGCGCCGGGGGACATCGGCTATTTCGACGCCGACGGCTTCCTCTATCTGTGCGACCGGGCCAAGGACATGATCATCTCCGGCGGCGCCAACATCTATCCCGCCGAGATCGAGGCTGAGCTGCACAAGATGCCCGGGGTCGCCGACTGCGGGGTGTTCGGCATTCCCGACGAGGAGTTCGGCGAGGCGGTCTGCGCCGTGGTCCAGCCCATGCCGGGCGTCGAGCTCACCGAGGCCGAGGTCCGCGCCTTCTGCCGCGAACGCATGGCCGGCTACAAGGTCCCCAAGCGGGTGGATTTCCATGTCGAGCTGCCCCGGGAGGATTCCGGGAAGATCTTCAAGCGCAAGCTGCGGGAACCCTTCTGGGAAGGCCTGGACCGCCGGATCTGAGGTCGCCGCAATGAGTCTCGAAACCGTTCGCGCCTTCCTCGCCCGCCACGCGCCCGAACTTGAGGTCACGGTGACTGAAGCCAGTTCGGCCACGGTGGCCGACGCCGCGGCGGCCTATGGGGTCGCCCTTGGCCAGATCGCCAAGACACTGACCTTGAAGACCGCCGCAGGGGTGGTTTTGCTGGTGGCTCGGGGCGACGCCCGGCTGGACAACCGCAAGGCCAAGTCTCAGTTCGGCAAGAAGCTCTCCATGGTGGAGGCCTCGGAGGTGGAGCGGATAACCGGCCATCCCTTGGGGGGCGTGACCCCCTTCGGCCTGGCCCTGCCCCTGCCGGTCTATTGCGACGTCTCGCTGAAGGCCTTCGACGAGGTGATCCCCGCTGCCGGGTCCGGCAACAGCGCGGTGCGGATCTCTCCGGCCAGACTGGCCGAGATCACCGGCGCGCAATGGGTGGACTGCTGCGAGGGACCTGTTCCCGCGGGCGACGCACTCCCCTATAGCGGGGACGCCCTCGCCGGCTTGCGGCCCGGGGACCAAGAACCGAACCGCGGGGAGCAAACATGAACGGCGCCGACGCCCTGATCGAAACCCTGGTGGCCAACGGCGTCACCGCATGCTTCGCCAATCCGGGCACCAGCGAGATGCAGTTCGTCAGCGCGCTTGACCGCCAGCCGGCCATGCGACCGGTGCTGTGCCTGTTCGAAGGCGTCGCCACCGGGGCGGCGGACGGCTATGGCCGCATGGCCGATGTGCCGGCCTGCACCCTGCTGCACCTGGGTCCCGGCTATGGCAACGGCCTGGCCAACCTGCACAATGCCCGGCGCGCCTACACCCCCATTGTCAATGTCGTGGGCGACCACGCCACCTATCACCGCCAGTACGACGCCCCGCTGAATTCCGACATCCCCACCATCGTGAAGCCCAATTCCGTCTGGGTGAAGTCCGCCGACAGCGCCGACACCGTGGCCGCCATCACGGCCGAGGCCATCACCGCCAGCTATGGTCCGCCCGGCGGTCCGGTGAGCCTGATCCTGCCGGCCGACGCCGCCTGGACCGAGACCCGGGTCGGCGTCGCCAAGGCCGAGCGTCACGCCCCCGCGGCCCCTGCCGCTGACAGCATCGAGGCCGTGGCCAAGGCGATCCGTGCGGCGAAGAAGCCGGTGGTGCTGATCGGCGGCCGCGCCTGCCGCGCCCAGGCGCTCGCCCAGGCCGCCCGGGTCCAGGCCGCCGGCGTCCGGGTCATGGCCGACACCTTCGTCTCCCGCCAGCCCCGGGGCGCCGGGATCTTCGCCCCGGCCCGCATGCAGTATTTCGGCGAGGTGGCCCTGGCCGACCTCGAGGGCGTGGACCTGATGATCTATGCCGGCACGGCCATGCCGGTGGCCTTCTTCGCCTATCCCAACCGCCCCAGCGTGCTGGTGCCGGAGGGCTGCGAAACCCTGACCCTGGCCGACCGCACCCAGGACAGCGCCGCCGCGCTACAGGCCCTGGCCGACGCCCTGGGCGCCCCGGCCGAGGGACCGTCCAATCCCCTGAAGATCCCGGACGCCGCCCCCACCGGCGCCTGCACCCCCCAGGCCTGCGGCCAGTCCATCGCCCGCCACCTGCCTGAAGGCGCCATCATCTGCGACGACGCGGTGACCTCCGGCGGCGGCGTCGCCGTGCCCTGCCTCACCGCTCAGCCCCACGACGTCCTGGCGCTCACCGGCGGCGCTATCGGGATCGGCATGCCGCTGGCCATCGGCGCGGCGGTGGCCAGCCCCGGCCGCAAGGTCCTGGCCCTCTCCGGCGACGGCTCGGCCATGTACACGGTCCAGAGCCTGTGGACGATGGCGCGGGAGAACCTCGACGTCACCGTGGTGGTGTTCGCCAACCACTCCTACCGCATCCTCAACATCGAGATGGGTCGCACCGGCGCTGGCAATCCCGGTCCCTCGGCGTCCAAGCTGCTGGACCTGGGCGATCCCAAGATCGACTGGGTTTCGGTGGCGAGGGGCCTGGGAGTCGAGGCCGTCCGCTGCGAGACCGCCGAGCAGTTCGAGACCGCCTTTGCTCGCGCCATGTCCGAGCCTGGCCCCAAGTTCATCGAGGCGGCGATCTAGAGCCCTTTCGACCCGCGGGGTCAGTCGAGACGCGAGAGGCTGACCTGGATCGCGTTCAGCGGGCCGGCGGCCGGCGTCACTTGAATCCCGCCGGTGAACCTGGCGGCGTCGGCATAGGCCATGGGCGCGTCCAGGCCTTCGACCTGCGCCGGGCCGAGGGTGATGACGAAATCGATTTCCCCCGTCGCCGCCATCAGCATTGGGTCCAACACCGACATCCGCCGGGCCTCGGCCGTCCAGACGCCGCGGCGGACCATGATGTTGAGATCGGTCACCGGGCCGTCGGTGAGCTCGGCCTCCACCGGAACGTCGCCCGGAAAGGCGAGCGGCGGATCGCCGGAGCGAAGCACCTGCATCGGGGCGCTGTCGATCCGCAGAGCCAGGCCGCCCGCCAGCACCAGCAGGATCCGGTCGACGCCCGGGAAATTGGAAAATGGCCCTGCGGCGGCCACCGTGGCGGTGCTTATCCGCCACTCGAACCCAGCCAGGTCCGCGCCCGGCGGCCAGGCGGCGATCTCACGGGTGACGCCGCCGCCGTTCTTCCAGGGCTGGTCCGCACGCGCGGCCGCTGGCAGCAGGGCAAGGCTCATCCCAGGATGCCGGGCAGGTCCAGCTGCTTCTCGCGCGCCACCTGCAGGGCGATGTCATAGCCGGCGTCGGCGTGGCGCATGACCCCGGTGGCCGGGTCGTTCCACAGCACCCGGGCGATGCGCTTGGACGCCGCCTCAGTGCCGTCGCAGACGATGACCATGCCCGAATGCTGGGAGAAGCCCATGCCCACGCCGCCGCCGTGATGCAGGGAGACCCAGGTGGCTCCCGACGCGGTGTTGAGCAGGGCGTTGAGCAGGGGCCAGTCGGAGACGGCGTCGGAGCCGTCGCGCATGGCCTCGGTTTCCCGGTTAGGTGAGGCCACGGAGCCAGAGTCCAGGTGATCGCGGCCGATGACGATGGGCGCCTTCAGCTCGCCCCGGGCCACCATCTCGTTGAAAGCCAGGCCGAGGCGGTGACGATCCCCCAGACCCACCCAGCAGATCCGCGCCGGCAGGCCCTGGAACTTGATCCTCTTGGCCGCCATGTCGAGCCAGTTGTGCAGGTGCGGATTGTCCGGGATCAGCTCCTTCACCTTGGCGTCGGTCCTGGCGATGTCCTCCGGGTCGCCCGAGAGCGCCACCCAACGGAACGGCCCGATGCCGCGGCAGAACAGCGGGCGGATATAGGCCGGCACAAAGCCCGGGAAATCGAAGGCGTTGGCGATCCCCGCCTCCTTGGCCATCTGGCGGATATTGTTGCCATAATCGACCGTCGGCACGCCGGCGGCCTGGAAGTCCAGCATGGCCTGGACGTGCTCGGCCATGGAGGCGCGGGCCGCCTCCTCCACCTGGGCGGGGTCCTGGTCGCGCATGGCGGCCCAGCGCTCCAGGGTCCAGCCTTTAGGCAGATAGCCGTTGATGGGGTCGTGGGCCGAGGTCTGGTCGGTGAGCAGATCGGGCCGGATTCCGCGCTGGAACAGCAGCGGCAGCAGTTCGGCCGCGTTGCCCAGCAGGCCCACTGAGATCGGGGTCTTGTCTGCGCAGGACTGTTCGATCCAGGCCAGGGCCTCATCCAGGTCCTCGGTGGAGCGGTCCAGGTATCCGGTGCGCAGGCGCATCTCGATCCGGCTGGCCTGGCACTCGATGGCGAGGCACGAGGCGCCGGCCATCACCGCCGCCAGGGGTTGGGCGCCGCCCATGCCGCCGAGCCCCGCCGTCAACAGCCAGCGGCCGGACAGGTCGCCCGCATAGTGCTGGCGGCCCATCTCCACGAAGGTCTCATAGGTGCCCTGCACGATCCCCTGGGCGCCGATATAGATCCAGGAGCCGGCGGTCATCTGGCCGTACATGGCCAGGCCCTTGCGATCGAGCTCGTTGAAGTGCTCCCAGGTGGCCCAGCGGGGCACCAGGTTGGAATTGGCGATCAGGACCCGAGGCGCATCCGCATGGGTCCTGAACACCCCCACCGGCTTGCCGGACTGCACCAGCAGGGTCTCATCGTCCTCCAGCCGGCGCAGGGTCTCGACGATCTTGTCATAGCTCTCCCAGTCCCGGGCGGCGCGGCCGATTCCGCCATAGACCACCAGCTCCTCCGGGCGCTCCGCCACGTCCGGGTGGAGGTTGTTCATGAGCATGCGCAGCGGCGCCTCGGTGAGCCAGCTCTTGGCGGTGCGCTCGGTTCCGGTGGCGGCGCGGATGACGCGGGTGGTGTCGAGACGGGTCATGGAAGGGCTCAGCTCTGGGCGAAGGCGAGGCACGCCTTCAGGACGTTGGTGAGGGTCGCCCGCATGGGGGCGGCCTGGTCGGGGCGATAGGGGGTGGGCCAGGCGCCCGACGCAGGCGCTTCGGCGGGGTCATCCATGTAGCCGCGGCAGGCGAGCTCCATCTGGATGGCGTGGACGCCGTTCGTCGGCTCACCATAGTGACGCGTGGTCCAGCCGCCCTTGAAGCGGCCATTGGTGACCCGGTCGTATGAACTGGCGGCGCAGGCGGCCTCAACGGCGGCCGTGAGCGCCGGATCGCAGCTGGCCCCGGAATTTGTCCCGATGTTGAAGTTGGGCAGGGGGCCGTCGAACAGGCGGGGGACCAGGGAGCGGATGGCGTGGGCGTCATAGAGCACCACCTTGCCGTGGCGCGCGCGCAGGCGCTCGAGCTCACCGGACAGGGCCGCGTGATAGGGGGCGAACCAGCTTGTGGTCCGTCGGGCGATCTCAGTCTCATCGGGGACGGCGCCGGCATAGAGCGGCTCGCCGTCGAAGGTGGTGGTGGGGCAGAGCTCGGTGGTGGCCTGGCCGGGATAGAGCGAGGCGCCGGAGGGGTCGCGGTTCACGTCGATGACGCTGCGGGAGATCGCCGTGCGCACCGTGGTGGCGCCCAGTTCCGCAGCGAAGTCATAGAGCTGGTGGATCCACCAGTCGGCGTCCTTGCGGGCGAGCCACGGGGAGACCAGCTGGCGCTCGACCTCCGCCGGCAGGTCGGTCCCGGTGTGCGGGAAGCTCACCACCAGCGGCGCATCGCCGCGATGGATCTCCAGCCAGGCGGCGCTCATCGGGCGACCTCCGGCAGATCCATGCCGCAGGCGTCGATGACGGATCCTGAGCGCACCAGAGCGATGGCCAGCGCCATGTCCGGATGGAAGTGGCGGTCGTCGGAGAGATGCGGAACCTTCGTCCGCAGGGCGCCGCGAACGGCTTCCAGGGCCGGACTGGAGGTGAGGGGCGCATGGAAGTCGCACCCTTGTGCTGCGGCCAGCAGCTCGATGCCGATCACCGCGGTGGCGTTTTCCACCATGTCCAGCAGGCGGCGCGCGCCGTGCGCGGCCATGGAGACGTGGTCCTCCTGATTGGCGGAGGTGGGGATTGAGTCGACGCTGGCCGGATAGGCCTTCTGCTTGTTTTCCGACACCAGGGCCGCGGCGGTGACCTGGGGGATCATGAAGCCGGAATTCAGACCCGGCCGGGGGGTGAGAAAGGCCGGCAGGCCGGACAGGGCCGGGTCCACCAGCATGGCGATCCGCCGCTCGGCCAGCGACCCGATCTCGCAGACCGCCAGAGCGATCATGTCGGCGGCGAAGGCCACGGGCTCGGCGTGGAAGTTGCCGCCGGACAGGGCCTCGTCGGCCTCAGGGAAGATCAGCGGATTGTCTGTCACTCCGTTGGCCTCGAAGCCGAGGGTCGCCGCGGCCTGGCGCAGGACGTCCAGGGCCGCCCCCATCACCTGGGGCTGACAGCGCAGGCAATAGGGGTCCTGCACACGCTCATCATCCTTCAGGTGCGAGGCGCGGATGGCTGAGCCGGCCATCAGGGCGCGGAGCGCGTCGGCGGTCTCGATCTGGCCGGGCTGGCGGCGCAGGACATGGATGCGGTGGTCGAAAGGGGTGTCCGAGCCCTTGGCGGCCTCGGTGGAGAGCGCCCCGGTCACCAGGGCGGAGCAGAACAGCACCTCGGCCTCGAAAAGGGCGGCCAGGGCATTGGCGGTGGAGAACTGGGTGCCGTTGAGCAGGGCCAGGCCTTCCTTGGGCCCGAGGGTCAGGGGGCCGAGGCCGGCCTCAGCCAGGGCCTGGGCGGCGGGCAGGCGAGCCTCGCCCACGAAGATCTCACCGACCCCGATCATCACCGCCGCCATATGGGCCAGGGGGGCCAGGTCTCCGGAGGCGCCCACCGAGCCCTTGCAGGGGATCACCGGGGTCAGGCCCCGAGCCAGCAGGGCCTCCAGGAGGGCGATGGTCTCCGGCTTCACCCCCGAGGCGCCCTGGGCGAGGCTGGCGAGCTTGAGGGCCAGCATCAGGCGGACCACCGGGACCGGGGAGGGCTCCCCGACGCCGGCGGCGTGGGACAGCACGATGTTGCGCTGCAGGGTCGCCAGGTCTCCGGCCTCGATCCTGACGCTGGCCAGCTTTCCGAAGCCGGTATTGATCCCATAGACCGGCTCGCCCTTGGCCAGGATCCGCTCGACGGCGGCGGCGCTGGCGACGATGGCCGGCCGGGCGGCGGGATCGAGGCTGAGGGCCGCGCCTCGATAGATCGCCCGCCAGTCCGACAAGGGCACGGCGCCGGGATTGAGGACGATGACGCTCACTGGGAACTCTCCGTGGGGGCCGGGGGCCAGACGGTGGGGAACAGGGGATGGTCCATGGGCGCGCCGGCGGCCAGCTCGGCCTCGAGCCCAGGGAAGGGCGGCGAGGTGGTCCAGGCCCGGGGCGCATGGACGGCGTCGTCGCCCAGGAACCGCACAGAGAACACCCGGCGTCGGCGATCAGCGCCGTCTGACGCGTGCAGGGTCAGCATGTGGAAACAGACCAGGTCCCCGGGCTCCAGCGCCCAGCCGAGGATCGGGAACGCCGAGCGGTCGGCCTCGATGTCCGGCAGGTCGGCCAAGGTCCCTTCCGGGAACCAGCGGGCCTGGGCGTCCATGAAGCTGCGGGGCATGAGCCAGGGGCCCAGGTGGGATCCGGCCACGAATTGCAGGGTGGAAGCCCGGCTCACCGGATCCACCGGGATCCAGAAGCTGCAGTTCTGGCGACCCTCGACGTTGTAATAGGGCTGGTCCTGGTGCCAGGGAGTCGGCTGCAGGGTGCCGGCCTCCTTGGTGAGCATGTGGTCGTGATATAGCCGTGCGGTCTTCGACCCCATCAGCCCGGCGGCGATTTCCCCCAGACCCGATTCGAAGATGAACCGGCGATAGGCCGGGTTGTCCTGCCAGTTGCAGAAGTCCTCCACGAACCGGCCCGGATCCTCCGGGCGGCTGGCGATCTTGGCCCGGGGACTGGGGGCGGCGATATTGGAGTCGATGCCCTGGCGCAGCAGGTCGATCAGCTCCAGCGGGATCACGCCCCGGAGGCAGACGGCGCCGTCGCGGGCGAAGTCTTCGACGGCTGTGGTCATTGTCCTCTCCAGACGCGGGCGTGCAGCGGGTTGAAGCCCATGCGGTAGACCAGCTCGGCGGGACGCTCGATGTCCCAGATGGCCAGGTCGCACCACTTGCCGGCCTCCAGGGTTCCGGTCTCCCCGAGAAGGCCAAGCGCCCGGGCGGCCTCCCGCGTCACCCCGGCCAGGCATTCGTCCACCGTCATGCGGAACAAGGTCGCGGCCATGTTCATCAACAGCAGCAGCGAGGTGAGGGGCGAGGTGCCGGGATTGCAGTCGGTGGCCAGCGCCATGGGCACGCCAGCGGCGCGAAGGGCGGCGACGGGGGGCACCTTGGTCTCGCGGACGAAGTAATAGGCGCCGGGCAGGAGGGTGGCGACGGTTCCGGCCTTGGCCATGGCGGCGATCCCGGCCTCGTCCAGGTGCTCCAGATGGTCGGCGGACAGCGCGCCGAATTCGGCGGCGAGGGCCGCGCCATGCAGGTTGGAGAGCTGCTCGGCATGGAGCTTCACCGGCAGGCCGAGGGCCTGGGCGGCCTCGAATACCCGCCGCGTCTGGGCCGGGGTGAAGCCGATGCCCTCGCAGAAGGCGTCCACCGCGTCGGCCAGGCCCTCGGCGGCGACGGCGGGAATCATTTCCCGGCAGACCAGGTCGATATAGCCGTCGGCGTCCCCGGCGAATTCCGGCGGCAGGGCGTGGGCGCCCAGGAATGTGGTGCGGATCGACACCGGCCGCTCACGGCCCAGGGCGCGGGCGGTGCGCAGGGACTTAAGCTCGGCCTCGAGGGCCAGGCCATAGCCGGACTTCACCTCCACCGTAGTGGCGCCCTCGGCGATCAGGGCGTCGAGGCGGGGCAGGGCGGCCTGCACCAGCTGGTTTTCGGTGGCGGCCCGGGTGGCGGTCATGGTGGAGACGATGCCGCCGCCGGCCCGGGCGATCTCTTCATAGGATGCGCCGGCCAGCCGCAGTTCGAACTCGTGGGCGCGGTCGCCGCCGAACACCAGATGGGTGTGGGGGTCGATCAGGCCTGGGGTGATCCAGCGGCCGTCGCAGTGGGTGGTCTCCCGGGCCTCCAGCGCCGGCGCCTCGGCGGCGGGACCGGCATAGAGGATGCGGCCGCCGCGGGCCGCCACCAGCCCGTCGGGAACCTCTCCCAGCCCACCCCCTGCGAGGGTGGCGAGGCGCGCCTGGCGCCAGATTCGATCACAGAGCATGTCCGGTCTCTCCGTCGCTCCGAACCTTGGGCGCCGCGCGGATAATGTCTAGACAAAAAATTTCGACACGGCATTCTTGGGTGTCTGGAGGATGCCGATGCAGCACCTGTGGTTCGAGGCGGCCTGGCTGGCCGACGGCTGGGCGCGACGCGTGCGGCTGGGGATCGAGGCCGGGCGGATCGCCTCGGTGGCGCGGGATGTCGCGCCCGCGGCCGGCGACCAGACCCACGGGATCGCCCTTCCGGGCCTGGCCAATGTGCACAGCCACGCCTTCCAGCGCGGCATGGCCGGCCTGGCTGAGCGACGGGGTCCGGCCCACGACGATTTCTGGACCTGGCGGGAAGTGATGTACCGCTTCCTCGACCACCTCACGCCCGAGGATGTGGAGGCGATCACCGCCCAGGCCTTCGCCGAGATGCTGGAGGCCGGGTTCACCCGGGTGGGAGAGTTCCACTACCTGCACAATGACGTGGATGGCCGCGCCTACGCCAATCCCGGGGAACTCACCGACCGCGTCCTGGCGGCGCGGGCGGCCACGGGAATCGGCCTGACCCTGTTGCCGGTGTTCTACGCCCATGCCGGCTTCGGCGGTGCGACCCCCAAGCCGGGCCAGCGGCGGTTCCTCAATGATCCGGACAGCTTCGCGCGGCTGGTGGCGCATGGGCGTTCCGCCGTTCGAAGCTCAGCCGACGCTGTGGTGGGGATCGCACCGCACAGCCTGAGGGCCATCACCCCTGACGAACTCGCCGCGATCCTGCCCCTTGCCCAGGGCGGGCCGGTGCATATCCACGTCGCCGAACAGGTGGGCGAGGTGGCCGACTGCCTCGCCTGGTCTGGAGCCCGGCCGATGCAGTGGCTGCTGGACAATGCGCCGGTGGACCCCCGGTGGTGCCTGATCCACGCCACCCACCTGGACGAGGGCGAGGTCGCCGGATTCGCCCGCTCCGGGGCGGTGGCCGGCCTCTGCCCCATCACCGAGGCCAATCTGGGGGACGGCGCCTTCCCGGCCCAGGCGTGGCTGGCCCAGGGCGGCCGGTTCGGCGTGGGTACGGATTCCAACATCCTCATCGACGCCGCCGGCGAGCTGCGGGCCCTGGAATACTCCCAGCGGCTGGCGGCCCGGTCGCGCAACCTGCTGGCCGGTGAGGAGGGCGCCTCAGTGGGGGCGGCCCTGTTCGAGGGCGCGTTCCGGGGCGGCGCCCAGGCCCTGGGGGCGAGTTCCGCCGGGCTCTCGGAGGGCGGGTCCGCCGACATCGTCGCGCTCGACGCCGATCATCCCTCCCTGGTCGAGCGTCAGGGGGATGCGATCCTCGACGCCTGGGTGTTCGCCTCCGGGCGGGAGGCGGTGCGCTCGGTCTGGCGGGCCGGAGACCAGATGGTGGCCGAGGGCCGGCACCGGGACGCCGACGACATCGCGGCCCGCTACCGGGCGACCCTGAAGCGCCTGTTGGCGGCATGAGCACGCTGGACACCCGGATCCGCGCAGATCTGGAGGGAAAGGTCCGCTCCGGGGAGTGGCCGCCAGGCGCCCGCATTCCTACCGAACACGAGCTGATGGCCCACTATGGCTGCGCCCGGATGACCGTGCACAAGGCCATCACCGCCCTGGTGGCGGTGGGCCTGATCGAGCGACGCAAGAAGGCCGGCTCCTTCGTGGCGAGCCCACATGTGCAGACCGCAGTGATCGAGATCCCCGATATCGCCGCCATCATCGCGGCCCGGGGGGAGACCTATCGCTTCGACCTGCTGGACCGGGCGCGTCGGCCCGCCGGGGCCCTGGATGCGGCGGGCGGCTTTGAGTTGGCGGGCGAGGTGCTGGTCCTGGAGGGGTTGCACGTGGCCCAGGACCGGCCCTTCTGCCTTGAGCACCGGCTGATCAACCTGGCCGCCGCGCCCCAGGCGGCGGACGTGGATTTCACGGTCGTGGCCCCTGGCTCCTGGCTGCTGGGCCACATCCCCTGGACCCAGGCCCGCCATCGGATCACCGCCCGCAGCGCCGAGGCCGCGTCGGCCGCCCTGCAGATCGGACGCGCCACCGCCTGCCTGCAGGTGGAGCGCTGGACCTGGCGCCTCGGCGAGCCTGTGACCTTCGCGCGCCAGCTGTTCCCCGGCGACCGCTACGACCTGGTGGCCCAGTTCTCGCCGGGGTGAGGGCGATCAGGCCTTGGCCGTCCACAGCGCCCGTAGCTTGGTCGCCGCCAGCTTGGGTTTCCGGTCGCGGGTGAACACGCCCTTATGGTTCATCGCCCCGACCCGCATAATGCTCTGTTGGGTCTTGAAGTCAGCGAAGGCCCAGGGATGGGCGCCCACCACGTAGGGGTGGCGGCGCAGCTCGTGCCAGTAGGCCTCGATCAGTTCGGCCTGGTACTCTTCGGACCACATTTCCGCAGGCTGGGCGTGCATGCCGGCCACCGCGTCCGCGCCGAACTCGGTGAAGATCACCGGCTTGTCCCCGTGGCGGGCGCGCAGCGCGGCGATCTCCGCCTGCAGGGTGCGGATCGCATCCTCCGGCCGGCCCGATACGGCGTACCAGCCGTTGTAGGAATTCGTGCAGATCACGTCGCCGAAGCCGACCCAGTCCGGCGGGCCCCCCTGCACGCTCACCAGGGCGATGGGACGGGTCGAATCCAGAGACCGGGCATGGGCGAACAGCCGCCGGAAGAAGTCTGTGCCGGTCTGCTCCGCGCCGGTGGAGGGGTCGCTCGTGGAATTGAAGGGCTTGGGGATCGGCTCATTGGCGAGCGACCACATGATGACCGAGGGATGGTTCTTGTCCCGGGCCATGAGTTCGCTGATGGCGCCGGACAGCTGCTTGTACCGGGCCTCGATCACCGCCGGCGGGTCCATGAACACCAGGCTCACCCCGGGGCCTTCGCCGATCACCATGAACCCGTATTCGTCGGCCAGCATCATGGCCTCCTCCGAATAGGGATAGTGGGAGGTGCGGAAGCTGTTGGCACCGATCCATTTCAACAGTTCGAAGTCCCGCACCAGGGCCGCCAGGTCCAGGCCGCGGCCGTGCAGGGGGAAGTCCTCGTGCTTGCCGAAGCCGGTGAGGAACACCGGCTTGCCGTTGAGGCGGATCTCGCTGCCATGCACCTCCACGGTGCGAACCCCGACCTTGAGCGCGTACAGGTCGCCCCTGTCCCCCAGCTGGACGGTGAGGCGGTAGAGGAAGGGATCCTCCGGCGACCAGGGCCGGACGGCGGGCAGGGTGATACGGCCGTGGCCCTCGCCGCCCTTGACGCTGATGGCGACGACGGCGTCCGCCTTGCCGCCGGCCAGGATCAGCCTCGCCGTTCCGGTCCAGCCGCCGCTGACCTTCAGGGCCACATCGACGGTCCCCGCCGCGCCGTTCAATCCCGTGACCACGGTGAGGTCCTGCAGGTGGACGTCGGGGGTGGCGAACAGCAGCACTGGGCGATGTAGGCCGGAGTAAGGGAAGAAGTCGTAGGTGGTCTGCGGAAATTGCGCGATTTGCGGGTGTGAGGTGCGGGGGTCTGGGATAGCCGGCACCCGGTCGAGTTCCAGCCGGTTCTCGACGCTCACCACCAGGCGGTTGGGCTGGCCATCATGGGCCAGGTGGGTGACCTCGAAGGCGAACGGCAGATGGCCGCCCATATGCTCGCCCAGGAAGTGGCCGTTCAGCCAGACCCGCGCATGATAGACCGCCGATCCGAACCGAAGGTGCACGCGCTTGCCCGCCCAGCCCGGATCCAGCTGGAATTCGGTCTCGTACCAGGCGGTCCCAAAATAGTTTCGGGCGTCGTCGAACAGGTCGTTCCAGCTGCAGGGAACCGGGATGGCGCGGGAGGCCGGCAGGCCGGTTTCGAACCAGTGGGCCGCCTCGCCCTCGTCCTTGGGGTCGAGTTGGAAGCGCCAGAGGCCCGAAAGGTCCCGGGTCGCCCGGGTCGGACTCTCATGGGGATAGAGCAGGCTAGCGGGATGGCCGGTGGGCTCCAGAGCCGTGGCGTTGGGACCCGCCGCCGCTGCGACGGCCGGAATCGCCGCGGCCGCGGCCCCCAGCACGCCTACGGCCTGGCGCCGTGTCACCTGGGCCTTGGGGCCTTTAGTCCGGTCGTCGTTCATTTCGTCCTCCCAGCGTCCGGGCCGCTGGCGGGCGCCGTGACGATCACATCGATTCAGAAGTCAGGTCGATCTCACGAACCGCTGGCGTTCGGCGGCGATCCGCGCCCGGGCCTGTTCCAGCTCATGGACCTCGGTGGCCGCCAGCAGCGACTCCAACACCCGGGACAGGTGGCTGCGCATGGCGTTGCGAGCGCCTTCAGGGGAGCGGGCGCGCAGGGCCGCCAGGACCGCGGCATGTTCGTCGATGCGCGGGGTCACTCCGGCCGCGTGGGCCTTGACGCTCAGGAGCTTGGTCTGGGGCGAGCGGGCCCGGGCGTCCCACAGCATCTGCACTGCGGCGACCATGGCGCTGTTCTGGGTGCACTCGGCGATCAGCATGTGGAAGCGCCGGTCGGCGTCCTCCGACATCACGACGTTGCGGTCATTCTCCTGCTGCATCTCGGCCACCAGCCCCTCCAGCTGGTCGAGCTCGGCGTCGGAGATCAGCACGGCGGCCAGGGCGCAGGCCTCGCCCTCGATGGCCCGGCGGGCCTCCAGCAACTCGAAGGGGCCGACATCCATCTCGCCGGCCTGGCCGCCCCGCGGCAGGCGGGCGGTGACATAGACACCGGAGCCGGTCCGCACCTCCACGAGGCCGTCCAATTCAAGCGCGATGATCGCTTCGCGGATGGTCGGTCGGGACACGCCATAGGCCTGGGCCAGGTCGCGCTCGGAGGGCAGCCGCTGGGCGACGGCATAGTGGCCATCGGCGATCTTCGCGGACAGGTCATTGGCGACCCGTTCGTAAAGGCGGCCAGCATCGGGTTTGGAGACCATGGCGATTCTCATATCTGGTCAGGCCAATCTGGACAAGCCAGATTGCCAGACCCCATCCTGAACTCCCATGGCCGCAATGGAAATCCATAAGGTCGCGGCGCCCCGCGACGTGACGTCTCGCTATTTTGGGGAGGCGCCCGGCCGGTGGAGGCTGTGAGTCCTGAGGGCCGCGGCCCCAAAGGGTTGCGCAGGCGGGGCTGGAGACCGCGCAGAAACGGATGAGGCATTTCCGTCACAGGTCCGGGCTTTCACAAATCCGACATCGGTCAGATTGCAATTGGCCTTACCAATATGGTACGACCGGTTCGAACAAGCGGTTATAACGCTTTGGATAGACCGGGGAGGGTCGGCGTATCATGCGGACGCTATTTTCAAATACATCATTGTCGACGGGCCTGCTGGCCATCCTGACAACCGTCGGCGTTGCGGGCGCCGCCCATGCCGCCGAGGGCGCTGCGACCTCAGTTGAAGAGGTGATCGTCACCGCCCAGAAGCGCGCCGAGAACGTCCAGGATGTGCCCCAGGCCGTGCAGGTGGTGTCCGCCAGCCAGCTGGCCACCAACGGGGTTCGCGAATTCACCGACCTCACCAAGGTGGCGCCGTCCCTGGTGG
>Ga0265327_10003417_pt1 | contig 15206 bp, 14 predicted proteins | sample 41621metaG_FD_202089 | JGI IMG/M metagenome (GOLD analysis project Ga0265327, IMG submission 202089) | Rhizosphere microbial communities from Carex aquatilis grown in University of Washington, Seatle, WA, United States - 4-16-21 metaG | ecosystem: Host-associated > Plants > Roots > Rhizosphere... | reverse complement strand
TCGCGCTTTTTTTCCAGCGGGTCGAAGTTCAGCGGGCGGTTTTGCCGGTAATACTCGGCGTCCACTGACGGCGGGCTGCGGCCGCCGTGGGCCATGAAGTCTTGTTTGATACGGTCGTCCCAACTGATGGCGTCGAGCACGCGGATCGGTTTTTGCGCCGCCACGATGCGGTCGGACAGGGTTTTCACCTGGTCGAGGTAGGCTTGCGTGCGGGCCACGGTTCAGCCCCGTGGCCCGCTTGTCGCGGCGGAAAACCAGTGTCCCATGTGCTTTGGCCCGTTTCGTTGATTTCCCTGTCTGTATAAGGCCCAAGGCGATTGTAGGCAAGCGATTTTGACAAACGTGTGAACGCCGGGGGCGGCGGCGCCCGCTGAAGGCGCTTTTAATCCGTTCGGCGCAGCATTTGTTCCAAGGTGTATGGCCGCGCCTGCAAGGCGGCGGCTTGCCACAGCATGATGCGGCGGCTGCCCCGGTAAAACTGGGCGAAGTCGGCCCCTTCTTCGTCAATCGTCGCATCGGGCCGGCGCAGCAGCACCACATAGCCGTCGGGATGGTCGCTGATCCAAGCCAGCAATGCGCGTTGGCTGAAGATTTCCGCGAGGGGCCGCCGTAAGCGGCCGAGGAAATTGAAGTCGCCGTGGTATTCGCGCCAATGGGCGATGGGCGCGCCGGTTTGCTCCGCCTGGGCCAGCCGGTCGGCGAAAGGCTGCATGGCGTAATACTGCCAGCCGGCCTGGCGGAAGGCCCAATGGGCGGTGAACATCAAGCCGAGCATGGCCAGGGTTTGCACGCGCACGCCCGCCGCCAGGCTGGCGGCGGGCCACGGCAGCACCACCAAGCCTAGGGCCAGCAAGATGAGCTTGGCCGCCAGCGGCGTTTGCTTGGCGATTTCCGCCACTTCGCCACGGATGCCTCCCGTGCCCGGCGGCGGTAGCAGCAGGGCCAGCGCGAACGCGGCCAGCAGCAGCCCGACCGCCACCTGGTCGCGGCGGTTGAGCATGGGTTGGGCCAGGCTCAGGACGCGGGCGGCGAAGCAGGCCATCGCCGGGAACAAAGGCAGCAGGTAATGTACGCGCTTGCCGCTGATGAGGGAGAAAATCGCCAGTGCGAACAGGGCTTGCACGGCGCAGAAGCGGCGCCCGGAATCCAGCGGCCAGCCTTTTGCTGAACACCACAGCGGCGGCCAGAACGTCCACGGCAGCCATAGCGCCGGCAGCAGCGCGCAGTACCACCAGAACGGCAGCGGATGGGCGAAGGAATTGTTGATGCGCCCGGCGGACTGGCCCCATAAAATCATGTCGCGGTATTCCTCGCCGCCGGCCAAACCGGCGGGCACCGCCCAGGCCAGGGCCAGCAGCGCGCCGAGCAAGACCGCCGCCGCCAGGCCGGCATACCAGCGCCCCCAAGGCGGTTTCGGCTGTAGCCACCAGGGCGCGAACAGGGCCGGCGGCAGGATCATGATGAGGATCGCAGGCCCCTTGGACAATGCGCCCAGGCCGATGCCCAACGCGGCCAAGGCCCAGCCTAGGCGGGTTTCGCGCTGGGCGGCGCGGACGATTCCGAGCAAGCCGAGCAGGGTGAAAAACGCCGTCAGCATGTCGTAGAGGGTCAGCGTAGTCCACAGCGCCCACAGCGGCATGGCGAGCAGAAGCAATGGTGCCAGCCTTGGGCTGTAAGGGTCGTCCGGCCACAGGCTGCGGGCCAGTTTGGCGGTCAAGGCCAAGTTGCCCAGCGCGAACAGCGGCGCGACCAGGCGCGCGCTCCATTCGTTGACGCCGAACAGCAGCCATGACAGATGGATGCACCATTGCAGCAACGGCGGTTTATGGCTGTAAGGCTGGCCGTTGAGATAAGGCACCAGGAAGTCGCCGCGCTGCCACATTTCCCAGGCCACGGACACCGCGCGGGTTTCGTCCACCGGCGTCAGCGGGCGCAGCAAGAGCCCCATCAGCACCAGGGCCAGCCAGATCAGGACATAATCTTTCAGGAAAAAACGCGCCACCATGTCAGATGATCGGTTCCTTTAATTCCACTTTGCGGTAAATATCCCCAAGCTTCAACACGCAGTCGAGGGCGCTTAAGGTCACGCAATCAGCCAGGTCATGGAATTCTGAATAAGCCCATAAATTGTCGCCTTGGCGTGCATATTTTTCCAGCAGGCAGGATTTCTGTGAAACCAATAGATATTCGCGCAATGATTCCAGGCGCTGGTAATGGAAAAACTTCAAGCCCCGGTCGTAGGCTTCGGTCGAATCCGACAGTATTTCAATGATGACGGTAGGATTCAAGAGCACATCCGTGTGCTCGTCCTCAAAGCGTTGCGGGTCGCAGGCGGTCACGATGTCGGGATAGGTATATTTGTTGGTGTGGGCTATTTTGACTTTCATGTCGCTGGAATAAACACTGCAAGGTTTGTCCAGCAATTGCGAGCCTAGGCTGATGACGATGTTCGACGAAATTTGGTTGTGTTCGCGGGTTGCCCCCGCCATGGCGAAAATTTCGCCGTTGAGGTATTCGCTCTTGAACTCGGCTTGCCGTTCTTGGATCAAGTATTGTTCGGGCGTGAGAGGTAAGTGTTCTTGGGGGCGCATGGTTTGGATTTAGTTAATCTGGGTTTATGGAGTGCAAGGCTTGCCTTACACATGTCCGCAACCTCGGCAAGGCAAGCCTCCGCTCGTCTGCTCGTTCCCAAGCTCCGCTTGGGAATGCGGTACGGGGAAGCTCCAGCTTCCCGTACCGGCCCCGCTTTCGGGAAGCTGAGCTTCCACGGCCTGGTTCCCAAGCCGGAGCTTGGGAACCAGCAAAAGGGTTTTCAACCATATTGTCGTGGTCGATCTGGAGGAAGTGAATTTTTCAGAAGAGTTGAAGGCGCTCCGTCATGCCGAAGTTCATAGTGATTCTTGAGATGAATTGAGTAAGCCTCCAGATCACCAAACAGTGTGCTACGGTTAATGTTCATGCGGTTCAAATCCCAAAGCGCTTCGGCTACGACATCTGTGGGAATAACGATTTGGTGGACTAACCTTGTGATGGACTCGGGATAAGGATACGCAGCCAGTTGCTGCATGAAGGTTTCATTGGAGTTGCCAAGACTGAGAAAAACTGATTGTTGCAGTAGATAACGACGATTCGCCAACGGCGGACGTACGGGAAATAGACACTGTAGCTTGTTCTGCTCGAATATTTCGCGATAAACCTCGGTCTTTACGTCAAACATTATGTCTTCGTGAAATTCAAAGTGCCACTTGTGATGAAGGTCACCTTTGAGTTGGTCATGCTCAACAGCCCAAACAGCGCAATCTCCTACGGCACTCTCAAGCGCAAAGTACGCAGCTATAAACGGTGAATATGTGAAGTCAATAAGGCGTGTAGGTGCGCCGTAGTGCTGCATGATGGCGAGCCAGCTCAAGAAGTCGTCGAGGGGTGGCGGTTGACTTATCTCTGGATATGAAGAAGCGGCGCGTTGGAAATCGCGCACGAGGTCTTTTTCGACGTGGTAGGACTTTGCGAAGAAGCTGCACCTTTCGATTGATGTCTTTAACAGCCAATCAGCGCTGGCTTGACCGCGAAAGATGTAGTGCTGGCTGTATTCTTCAAGAAGCTCCTTAGCCTCTTGCCACGAAGTTGCGCGGCGGGTCAAGAATGTGGATGGTTCGGTTGTCACTCTTTGGCCTCTCTGAGTTGTGACGCTTAACGATGAATCATTCTTGATACTCCATTTCCTCAATCTCCGCAGCAACCGCCCTGCGCTGCAACCACATCACCCCGAGCATGTCGACAATCCCAGCCCACAATCTTTGCCAAGTGCCGTATTTGGACACGCCAGTCAGCCGTGGGCGGTGGTTGACTTCGACGGAAACGACTTTGCCGCCGGCTCTTTGTACCAACGCCGGCAGGAAGCGGTGCATGTGGTCGAAGCAGGGCAGTTCCAGGAACAAGGCGCGGGAGAACACTTTCAGGCCGCAGCCGGTGTCCGGCGTGGCGTCGCCGAGCAGGCCGGCGCGCACGGTGTTGGCGACGCGGGAGGTGAACCGGCGCCAGCCGGTGTCTTTGCGCCGTTTCCGGTGCCCGGCCACCATGGCGAGGGTGTTTTCCTGCCGCAATTCGCGCAACGCTTTCAGCAGGCGGGGGATGTCGGCGGGGTCGTTCTGGCCGTCGCCGTCCAAGGTGGCGATTACCTCACCCTGTGCGGCGCGGATGCCGGTTAGCAGCGCCGTGCTTTGGCCGTAGCTTTTTTGATGGCGGAGCACGCGCAGGCGGGGAAAGCTTGGGCGCAGGGCGGCCAAGCAGGCCAGCGTGTCGTCGGTGCTGCCGTCGTCCACGTAGACGATTTCATAGCCGCTTACGCCTTCCAACGCCTGGACGATTTCGTCCAACAGCGGTTTTAGATTCTCGGCTTCGTTGTGTACCGGCACGACGACGGACAATTCCATTCAATCAACCTCGTGTTGTCGCTGTGTGGGCGGCTAGTGAGGCGTTTACAGCCTGCCGGTGTAGGACACGCCCGGCTCGCCGGGGATTATTTTGCCGATGACCCATGGGTTTTCACCCGCCGCTTGCAGCCGTTCCAGCGTGGCGGCTTCGTCTTCGGCGGCGGCGATGACGATCATGCCGAGGCCGCAGTTGAAGGTGCGCAGCATTTCGGCTTCTTCCACGCCGCCGGCCAGCTTGAGCCACTGGAAAACCGGCGGCAGCTTCCAGGCGTCCAGGTCGATCAGGGCGCGGCTGCCGGGGATCAGGACGCGCGGCAGGTTTTCGCTGATGCCGCCGCCGGTGATGTGCGCGAGGGCATGGACGGGCACGGCCTTGAGCAATTCCAGCAGGGGTTTGACATAGATGCGGGTGGGCTCCATCAGCCAATCACCCAGCGGCTTGCCGTCGAGGTCGTCGTGCAGGCTGGCCCCGGCGCGTTCGAGGATTTTACGGATCAGCGAGTAGCCGTTGGAATGGGGGCCGGAGGAGGGCAGGGCGATGATCGTGTCGCCGGGCCGCACCTTTTGCCCGTCGAGGATGGCGTCTTTTTCGACCACGCCGACGCAAAAGCCGGCCAGGTCGTATTCGCCGTCCGCGTACATGCCGGGCATTTCGGCGGTTTCTCCGCCGACCAGCGCGCAGCCCGCCAGCTCGCAGCCACGGCCTATGCCTTCCACGACACTGGCGGCGGCGTCCACGTCGAGCTTGCCGGTGGCGTAGTAATCGAGGAAGAACAGGGGCTCGGCGCCCTGCACGACGATGTCGTTGACGCACATGGCGACCAGGTCGATGCCTACGCCTTGGTGCCGCCCGGTTTCGATGGCCAGTTTGAGCTTGGTGCCGACGCCGTCGGTGCCGGCCACCAGCACGGGCTTTTTATAGCGGTCGACCGGCAACTCGAAGAGGGAGCCGAAGCCGCCGAGCCCGGCCAGCACGCCGGCTGTCCGGGTGCGGGCGGCCACCGGTTTGATCCGTTCCACCAGCGCGTTGCCGGCGTTGATGTCAACGCCGGCGCTTTTGTAGCTTAATCCTTCTTCGCGGCTCTTATTCAATGGCGCACCTTTATGTCTTGGGGAAATTCGTGTAATCGTTATCGGCGCGCAGGGTAACGCGCTGTCAGGCATGTGTTATTGTACAACGGCATTGTTCCGGCGGCTTAAGTTGAAGGGGTAAATCGTGCAGGCCCGGCATATTCCCAATCTCATCACTGGTGTACGCATTCTGCTGGTTTATCCGGTGATTCATTTTTTGCTGGAGCGCCGTTTTGCCTTGAGCTTAGGGCTGTTTTTCCTAGCCGGCGTTTCCGATGGGCTGGACGGCTTCCTGGCCAAGCATTACGGCTGGCAAAGCCGACTGGGCTCGTATCTGGACCCGCTGGCCGACAAGCTGCTGCTGGTGTCGAGTTTTTTGGCGCTGGCCGAGCTGGACTTGGTGCCGCTTTGGCTGGTGGCGACGGTGGTGCTGCGCGACGCGGTCATCCTGGCCGGGGCCGTCGCCTATTATTTCTTGCATCGGCCTTTCGAGGGCGAGCCGCATTGGACCAGCAAGGTGAACACGTTTTTCCAGCTTTTGCTCGTCGTCTCGGTGTTGTTCGCCCAGGGCGTTTGGCCCTTGCCGCGATGGCTGTTGTCCGTGCAGATGTTGGCGGTGTTTGCGACTAGCCTGTTGAGCGGGGTGGTGTACGTCTATCTTTGGGGTGGCCGCTATTGGCGGGAAACCCGTCCGGCGGGATGAGCGCTTGGGCGTGACGAGGCAGGCCGCGCCGGCGCGGCGCTGTGCGCCGGGAACGCTGCTGGCCAAGGCGGCTTTGAGCGTGCTGGCTTTGCTGGCGGCCTGCATATTGGCGCTGCGCTGGCTGCCGCCACCGACCAGCGCCTTCATGCTAGGCGCGGAGTTTCGGGCGTGGCGCGAGGGCCGCGCGGATTTCGCGCCGCGCCAACAGTGGGTCGATTGGGCGGACATCGCGCCGTCGGCAGGCTTGGCGGCGGTCGCCGCCGAAGACCAGCTCTTCTTCTCGCACCACGGCTTTAATTTCGATGCGATGGCCCAAGCGTTTCGGCGCAACCAAGTCAGCGCACATGTGCGCGGCGGCAGCACGATTTCCCAGCAGACGGCGAAGAATCTGTTTCTTTACCCCCGGCGCAGTTTCCTGCGCAAGGGTTTGGAGGCGGGTTTGACGGCCTTGCTGGAGTCGCTGTGGTCGAAAACCCGGATTTTGGAGGTGTATCTGAATTTCGCCCAGTTCGGCGACGGCATTTATGGCGTCGAGGCGGCGAGCCGGGCGTTTTTCGGCAAACCGGCCAAGCGGCTCGAACCTGCCGAGGCGGCGTTGCTGGCGGCGGTGCTGCCGAATCCGCTGAAGCTGCGTGCCGACCGCCCCTCCGCCTATGTGTTGAAGCGGCGGGACTGGATCTTGCGGCAGATGCGGCAATTGGGGGAGGGGCTTTATCCCCGCGATGCGCACTCCGGGGCGGACGGCAAAGGCTAGTTGCTGCGGCCGGGGCGGCCTTGCCGGCTTTCCTTGCGTGCCTGGTGCAGCTTGTCGAATTTTTCCATTTGCTCGGCGGTCAGGACGGCTTTCAGGCGTTCCCGCATCTTCTCGCGCAGTTCCAGCCCCTGTTTGCGCAGGGCTTCCAGTTGCGGCTTGGTGTCCTCGAAAATCTTGCCGACTTCTTGTTTTTGCTGTTCGCTCAACTTAAGTTCGGCTTGCAGGCGTTGCAGTTGCTTGGGCTCGTCAGGCTCGGCCCAGGCGTTGGCGCAGGCGAGCATGCCGACCAGGACCAGGCCGGCGGTGCGTGTTCTTTGCATAGCGTGTTCTCTCTCGGGCTGCATGGGGCAATCAGCTCAGGCGCTCAGATCCCGCTGTTACTGAGGGCCATGGTGATTTCGTTGAGGATGCCGGTGATGTGCGGGTGCTCGACCTCGAAATGGGTGATGGCATCTTTCACATCTTCGATCAAATCCTGGTGTTCCTCGCTGGTGCCGGAATAATCCACGTTTTGCTCGATGTTTTCCACCAGGCTGGTCAGCCGTTCCTTGGACTCCGGGTTGTCGATTTCTTCTCCTTGCTTGCGCAGCTCTTCCAGCGCTTCGTTGATTTTTTGTTCGGTCATGGCGTTCGCTACCTGAGGTTTAGGGATTTTTAGGGGGCTTATCGTACCATAAGCGGGGTTCGGAATAAGCGGCGGCGACGCGACCCAGCAATTCTCATTTTGGCTCGAAGTTCCGTCATTCCGGCAGGGATGCCGGAATCCAGGGCCATGGACGGTAACGTGCCGGTTGCCCAAGTGTTTGATTCAGGTGCAGTGCCAGCCCGCAGATTGACCTCCCTGTGGCTGGATTCCGGCATCCTTAGCCGTAAGGACGGGCTACCCGGCGGCTTAACGTCCAATCAGTTGGAAAATGAGAGGCTTAAAATTCATGGGAGCCGCGCCTCGCGGCGACTTGATTTGCCGCCCAGCCATTTTGCAGCGCTGGCCAACGCTTAAAAACCGCAACAAAATCGTTTTGCACCACTGACCAACGGCTGAAAACCGCAATAAAACCATTTTGATTGCCTTTCAAAGGCTTGAAATCTTCACCCCGGCAGCGTGCGTTACCTTCCGGCGACAAAAAACCCTTGCCCTGCTGCCGTGATAAAAATCGCTTGCGCTAAACCGCACGATCAGCCTACTATTTTTACCGTATCTTGGTTGTGTGTTGATTTCGTGGACGAAAAAGGAGCGCATGATGACAAATTCCACCGTAATACCCCGCGATGACGCCGGCAAACTGGCTTTCATCCAACACCTCAACGCCACACTGCCCGCCTATGCCGCTACGCTAGGCTTTACGGCTGACGATTTAGCGCAGTTAAGCAATGCGGCGACCTGGTTTAAATTCTCCCTGGATCTGCAAGCCGCGCTAAAAACCGCCGGCGAAGCGGCTGTCGCATTCAAAAACGCCGTGCGCGCCGGCTCGAAAAGCGGCAAGCCGACGGTGCCGCAAATCCCCATTCTCACCCCGCCCGCCGGGGAACCCTTCGAAGACGTGTTCGGCGCGGTCAGCAATATCATCACCCGCGCCAAAATCAGCAAAAACTACACCGATACCATCGGTAAAGCGCTGAACCTCATCGCCGCGCAAAGCGCCAGCGTGGATTTGAACAGCCTACAGCCCGTCCTCGACGTGGAATTCCCCAGCGGGCACCCCCGTCTCCTGTGGACGATGCACGGCATGGACGCGCTGGAAATCGAAGCGGACCGCGGCGAAGGCCATTTCAGCCTCTACACCATCGACACCACCCCCAACCACACCGACACCACGCCTCTGCCTCCACCCGGCACAGTCGCCCTGTGGAAATACCGCGCCATCTACCGCATCCGCGACGAGCGCGTCGGGCAGTGGAGCGCGGTGTTGGAAGTGAGCGTGAAAGGGGTTTGAAATACCCGGCAAAGCGCAATAGGCATTGCCTTGCGCCTTGTTGACTTGCGTAGGGCGGAACCGCTACTGCGTTCCGCCTTACGGGTTGGACACAACGCAGTAAGATGCGTTAACCAATGTGGACGTAGGATGCGGTGAGGAACGAACCGCATCGTTCGCGATTGATGCGGTTCGCCAGGGCTCACCGCATCCTACGCGCTGCGTTCCGCCTTACGAGTTGTCGCCCTAATCGGCGTGGTTTGTCGGACTAACAGACAAAACAGCGGACAGGAAGGCCGGGGATAGGGCGTCGGATTGAATGATTTGACGCACCATGGCTATAGAACAGGAGCAACAACCCTTTGATTTTAAAAAAGGGTTAGCCGTGCAGGACTAGACATTCCGGGGGATTGCACAGTCATGGCGAACAAGAACGCAACCCCCCGCAGCGTGTTTATGCGACAGTTGTTTAGGGTGTTATCCGACAACGGCTTTGTCGCCCTAATCTGTTAGGGCGACATTTGTCGCCTAACACAAAGTTAGGCCGTAGCATTGAAATAAACCTGTCGGTTGACACTTCCTTTGGAGCTTGTTATGAACAAAAAATCTAGCGTATTAAAAATCATCTTTTTGTTTGTAAATATGACGCTATCTAGTCATGTTTTTGCCGCTTCTACATTCGTACAAGCTAAAGGTCAATGGGGTATTTTGATCGTTAATCAATTAAATGGAAATATTACTTATTGCGTTGGGCAACAGGCAAGCTTTGGAACACCTAATAAAAATTGCGCAAAAATTGGACAAATATCAACAGTATCACTCGCGGGGAATGTTCAAATTGACATACCAAGCGTCAACTACACTCTTGGATTCATAACAAACACAGCAACAGGCGTTATTGTTGAATGTGCTTTGGTACATGATACTTATACTGGAGCGCCATTAGGAGGATGCGTGACACAGCAAGCCCAATAACTTTGCTGGATAACCCGCGTAACGCGGTAAGGTGCGGTAATCCGTCGTAGGATGCGGTGAGGAACGAACCGCATCAATCGTGTAAATCTATGCCTAACTGTCCGTTCCAGCGCACCCGCGCCACGAAGCGCCTTGGTGTTTTCGGATTCTGTGGGGTGGCGCGGGGCGCTGAACGCGGGCGTTAGGCATTTTGGGCGTGAGAGTAATATAGTGATATATCGTTTTGTAATTCGAGCTTATCCTGCACCAACTCATCCGCGCTTTTACGAGTGGCAAAAAGCGACTTTAGTGCTATTTATTTCTGATACTGAGCCTTACTCAGCCGAACAAAAATCCTTGCTTGAACTAGATCGATGCAAATGGATTCCTGAATCGTATGATCTGAGGGATATCCTCATTGAAGATCGGGTAAGAGCTGAAGGTGGCGCTATATTAAATGCTTATATAGAGGCAGTGAATACTGGTACATTTTGGCTTGAAAGCCTTGACTCTCTACCCATGACACAAAAAGGAAAGAAGGTATGGGGTACGGGGCCGAAACTTAATGAAGATTTTGTGGATTCCTTGATTTGTGATAGTGGGGGGCATCGCGTTACTCCTGAGGAAGCAGGAAATTTTGAAGAAAAGAATGCTGATTATGTGCTTGGATCATTTGTCCTTGAGCTTAAGCAGCTTGAACAAGAAGGCCTTGAGGTTCCAACTCGGCAACAAAAGATTTCTCAGATTTTTGACCGTTACTATTCAGACGGCCTAGTTCAACAGATCGATCCATATCAACTCAATGAAAGTGACTTTCAAGAATATTGGGAAGTGGTGGGCATCCCAGTTCAAAAAAGGATTAAGGCAGCATCAAAACAAGTTGGATCAACTATGAAGCGACTTGGTGGAGACAAATATACTGGTGGCGTGATTCTTTTAAACACAGGCTACTTATCGCTCCCACATGACTTTCTAGTATCTATGGCGAAAAGATATGCTGCAAAAGATACTAGCTCAATTTCAGAAGTTATCGTCATGAGTTCATGGACTATCACAAATGGATTTGATACAGTCGTTAATTATAGATTTCACCCTCACGAACCAATTAGCCCAGAGCTAACACGATTAAAAGATGCGTTTTGGAATGCTATACTCAGAAAAATGACTCAAATGATAACGGGTGAGCTTGATATTTCATCTGGCATGCAGGAGGCTATGTCTCCAGTACATTTTAAAAGCGATGGCAAAGCCTTTACTTTTGGAGTACCTCAGCTTGATTCAAGTCTTCGTAAGAAGAAATTAGGGCCGTAGTTTGGGGAGATATTGTGACCCCAAACATTTCCAACCAATAAACTGGCCTAACGAATCGATCCAGCGCACCCGCGCCACGAAGCGACTTGGTGTTTTCAGGTTTTGTGGGGTGGCGCGGGGCGCTGATCGCGGGCGTTAGGCCCCTCAAGAGAACACTGTGTTGCTTGCTCCTGAAGATATCCTTGCTCGCCGTCCCGTTTGGGAAGCGTTGTCCAGCCTATTCCTGGATACGGACGTCTCTCTTGCACGAAAGTGGCGCGTGGAAGCTCTCGCGAAGTCTCCGTATTCAATTGAGCAGTTGCAATCAATCCTGGTTGAAGAGATCTACCCAGTCTGCAAATACAACCTATTGAGCATCGCTGGTGAGTGGTCTGGCTTTGATCCAGCGTGGCTGGAGCGTAAGATACTTCGTCGCCTCGCATCACCTTTTCGGTTTCTCCATGCAATCAATCTCGGCCGCGTTACCGTACACCTTTCTACTGAGTGGCGAGCTACAAGTGCAGGTATTGCTGTCATCCGCCGGGGCGCGGCACCAAGAGTGGCCTAACCCCTCCATCAAGCGGACTTGCCTACGGCAAGCCGCTTATGTCGAACGTTAGGCAACCAAATATCAATCCTTTAGGTGATTTCAATGATGAAAGCTTCATTCCTCAGCCTTGCAGCTTTGTTCGTTGCCGCCAATGTCCAAGCACTTAGCGATGGCATTACAGGTGTCAAAGTAGATTCAACAATGTCTCAGTTAGCCGTCGTGGGTAGCGGTCTAAAAGGTTCTGGCAACTCGGTGGTCACACTAGGCGGCGTTAAGCTCAACCTAATCTCACAAAGTCCAACCACTTTAGTTGCTCAATGCCCCGGCAGTCCGTCGGTTTGCCCAACTGGGGATTGGTCATTGCAGGTTAACAGCTTCACAAGTGCCGGAGTGCCGGTAGGCCAGCAATTGTGGAATTTCACAATAGGTGCAGTAGGTGCGCAAGGGCCGCAGGGGCCGCAGGGGCCGAAAGGCGATAGTGGCGCAACTGGCCCGCAAGGTCCAAAGGGAGACACTGGCGCAATCGGTCTGCAAGGTCCAACGGGAGACACTGGCGCAGTCGGCCCGCAAGGCTCTAAGGGCGATACTGGCCCACAAGGTTCACAAGGTGTTCCCGGATCGAAGGGCGATAAAGGCGATACTGGTTCGCAAGGCTATGGCTTTCATGGCATGGCGTATTCCGAATCAGCCGGTGTTACCAACTGGACAGTGCCCGCCGGTATCTCAAAAGTTGAAATTGAACTATGGGGTGGCGGCGGCGGTGCTTCTGGTGCTAATGGCGGTTCGGGTGGCGGCGGTGGTTACGCTACTGGATTTTACGATGTAACTCCAGGGCAAGTTCTTACGATTACAATCGGTGCCGGTGGGACTGCTGCCATGTACCCAAGCATCGGCATTGATGGCGGTACTTCAAGTGTGGTCGGTTTATTAACTGCAACCGGGGGCAAGGGAGGATCGGGGGTTGGCGCTATTGGCGGCAGTGCTAGTGGTGGTCAGATGAATCTCAGTGGTGGAGACGGAACAGATTTAGGCGGAAATAGTCAAGGGAACACTTTTGGCGGCGTATCAGGTGGTTCATCGCCCAGAGGGGGAGCCGGCGGAGCGACTAAGGGTTCGGGTACTTCGGGTCTAGGTACGGATGGAAATGGTAAGGCACCGGGTGGGGGTGGCGGTGCAGCCTCGGGTTATGCGGGGCGAGGGGCAAATGGAGCGATCCGCATCATATGGTAACCAAACTTGTAGCCGAGTAGGTCGGGCAACGGCTCTATCGTTGCCCGACGTTCTCAATTAACATACTTGCCTAACAACTCGATCCAGCGCACCCGCGCCACGAAGCGCCTTGGTGTTTTCGGGTTTTGTGGGGTGGCGCGGGGCGCTGATCGTGGGCGTTAGGCATTCAAGGCAGCACCCACGGCCTTGGGTGTCTCTCACCCGGGGACAAGGAGTAATGCAATGAAAGTAACGTGCTTATTTTAAGGGGAATCAAGAATGAAAGACATACAAAAATATATTAGTATCATTGTTATACCATTTCTAGTTTCAGGATGTAGTTCCGTTCATAGACGGCATATAGATACTGAAACTGCGGAAGAAACAAAAAGACTTGAGGCTACGAGCGTAAATGACGAAATTGCAAAAATCAATGCAATGCCTTTGGCAGTGCTTGATAGCTATTATGACCAGTCGATTTCGCCTCATATTGACAAAACTAATAAGCAGATTGTCAAAGCAGCTAAGGATCGAATTATTACCGAAAGTGCGAAACTTAACACATTCCGGGGCGTATTGCGTGCATCACAACTCAGTAATGATATCTCTTTTGTCTCAAAAAACCAAAAATTAGCCAAGTCGAACGACGAGCGCAAATTATTGGAGCAGTTTGCCATTCAGCATACCACAGACCCGGGGCGTTTTTTTACGCTGGACTTTAAGCCGCACAAGGGTGTGGTTTCGACGGATAAGGTGCAACATGCGGGAATATTTGCGGAACACACTTTCAAGGCATATCAAAAAATGTATGGTGAGTTGACGGTATCACGCGCAAAACATACGCCAGGCCCTCTTGAATTTGGGCAATATAGGCTTACGGTTGTTGTTACGCTGCATCTGCCAAGCGCGTTTACCCGCAGATCGAATGTGTTGGGGAATGAGGATGAAAAAACAGTTTATGCTGACGACCTAACAGTCACATTAAATGTGTCTCCATCAAATATGAGCGCACAAACAGTTGTAGACTTTGGCCCAAGGCAAACGTCATCTATAAAGCGAGGAAGCAGGGGAGGATTTGATCTTATACAATTAACAGATGAACCATATTTTACTGCAAAGATCACCAAAGTGGAGGCTATCTGATGATGAAGTATTTATTATTCCTTGCTTTACTCAGTACATCATTGATGTCTAGTGCAGATCCCTATAACTTTGATGATCTTGCCAAACCATCAAATAGTAGTGAACAGAAAATTTTCCCACTTAAAGGTGTGCTTAGTGACTCCAGAAACTCTCTTTCAAACATTGATAATCAGGAACGTGCAGCGTTTGATGGAGTCTTGGAAAGAAATCGACAACACAATGAAAAGATGAAAATCTGTGGGCCGCAATGTGCGGTGTTAAGGAATAATACAGATCGACAGGACTGCATTAGTCGATGCCTAGGGTCTTTTAATTAAGCAATCGTAGGGCGCAACAGGGCCGTAGGGCGGAATAGCGAAGCGTATTGTCCGGATGTTAATCATGGCCTAACACGCCGATCCAGCGCACCCGCGCCTCGACCGGCCCGGGTGTTTTCAAGTGTTGCGGGGTGGCGCGGGGCGCTGAACGCGGGCGTTAGGCTACGATTTCAAAGGTAAAAGTAAATATGAAAGTCAATCAAATGAATAATTTAACTAGCAAAGCGAGCGCACTGTTTACTTGTTTGTCGCCTGGTGATTTGATGATCTTGGGAGCGCGTCCAGGGCATGGTAAAACTCAATTAAGTCTCAGACTCACCGTTGAGGCGATGAAGTCAGGGCGACAAGGAGTGTTCTTTACGCTGGAATACAACGCGACGGATGTCCTCGATTTATTCCACAGTATTGGGGAAGACCCGGCAGACTTTCACAATGTATTTAAACTTGATATTTCTAATAAAATTAATGCCGAATACATTATGTCACAGCTTGTGACTATGCCAGAGGGAACAGTGGTAGTTATTGATTATCTACAGATATTAGATCAGAAACGGGAGAGCCCTGAACTTATGGTTCAGGTTCGCGCATTAAAGTCATTTGCAAGCGAACGCGGCATTATAATGGTTTTTCTTTCACAGATTGATCGTTCTTATGCTCCCTTAGCCGGAAGTTTTCCAAGTCTCAATGACGTGCGGTTACCCAATCCCCTAGAGCTTACGCTTTTCAACAAAACCTGCTTCCTTAATGGCGGTGAGCTACAGTTTTCAGGGCCGTTGGGGTAAGGAAGGGCGGTAGGGCGCAATAGCGAAGCGTATTGCGCCGAATGGGAATCACCGCCTAACTGGCTGTTCGAGTGGATGCGGGCGATA
>Ga0265327_10003416_pt1 | contig 15211 bp, 7 predicted proteins | sample 41621metaG_FD_202089 | JGI IMG/M metagenome (GOLD analysis project Ga0265327, IMG submission 202089) | Rhizosphere microbial communities from Carex aquatilis grown in University of Washington, Seatle, WA, United States - 4-16-21 metaG | ecosystem: Host-associated > Plants > Roots > Rhizosphere >... | reverse complement strand
ATCATCGGGTGACCCTGTGCGGTGAGGAAAGGTTGCACTCCACGCGGAACAGCTCACCGCGCCGACCTCAGGGGGTCGCCACGGCAGAAGCTGCCGTGCGCGGCGTGATAGTCGGCAACATTTGACGAAGACTCGGCGCTGCCGAGCCGCGGGATGGAGTGAAACCCCGCTTGTTGTGACTGAGGATGCACGAAGCGTGCCCGGTCACGGCATTGGAGGGCGGGGCGGCCATGCGGCGTTCGCCCTCTTCTATCCCATCGCCAGCCGGCCGACCGGGGCCGTGGAAAGTGGCTCTTGCAATATTACACCCAAAGGTGTAATATCAGTCCATGAATGAACTGACCGATGTGCTCGCGGCCATTTCGCACCCCACGCGGCGCGCGATCATCGACCGGCTGGCGAAGGGGCCGGCGGGATTCCTCGAGCTCGCCGCGCCGTTCGACACCGCCCTCAACGCGGTCACGAAACACCTCAAGGTGCTGGAGCGGGCGGGGCTCATCACGCGCGAGAAGCGGGGACGCGAAGTCGTGATCTCCCTGCGAGGCGAACCCCTGCGGCAGGTGGCCGGGTGGGTGCACGAATACGAACGCTTCTGGAACGAACGGCTCGACGAATTCGAGCGGCACTTCAAGGACAAAAAACACAAGGAGCAGAAGAAGACATGACCCAGTCACCCAAGACCATCCAGTTCACCGTCGAACGTACGATCCCTGCTCCGCTCGAGGAGGTGTTCGACGCATGGCTGAGTCCGAAGATCCCCGGCACGATCTGGCACGCCGCCGAGAAGTTCGTGCTCGATGCCACGGTCGACGGGCTGTTCTTCTGGACGATCCGGGGAACGTCCCACTACGGCCGCTTCACGGAAATGCAGCGGCCCGGTCGCATGCAGCACACGTGGATGTCGCCGAACACGTCGGGACTCGAGTCGACGGTGACGGTGACGTTCACGCAGCAGGGGAAGAGCACCCTCATGACGCTCGTGCACGCCGGCCTTCCGGATACCGACGGCGGGCGATCGCACGAGAACGGCTGGACTTACTTCTTGGGGATGTTCCTCGAACAGTTCTGAGCAGGCGCACTCGACCGGCCCGACCGACCGACTATCCGTCCATCCATCCATGCACGAGGAGATGACCATGCAGACGCAAGCCGACCTTCAGCTCGAGTTCGACGTTCCCGTCAGCGCCGCCCACGCCTACGCCGCGATCAGTCGCGTGAGGGAATGGTGGATCCGCGACACCGAGGGCGAGACCGCCGCGCTCGGCGGCTCGTTCACGGTGCGCTTCAACAACGCGAAGGACTTCGTCCGCTTCACCGTCACCGATGCGCTGCCGGGCGCGCGGTACGTGTGGCACGTGGACGATTGCTTCCTGCCGTGGTTCGAGGACAAGACGGAGTGGAACGGCACCGACGTGATCTTCGACATCGCGCCGGCGCCGGGCGGCAGTTCCGTGCGGATGGTGCACCGCGGGCTGACTCCGGACGTGGAGTGCTACAACGCCTGCACGGCGGGCTGGGAGAAGTACTTCATGCAGAGCCTGCGCCAGCTGATCGAATCGGGAGCCGGCACGCCGCAGTGATCCGGGCGAGGGCGGGGCACGCGTAGGGCGCGCGCTGGCACGCACAGGGGGCGCGGACGACGGCGCGTTGGCCGTGCCGCGCCCCACGCACGGGTTGCGACTGGTCCCATTGGGCGATACCGCCAGCCTCCGGCCGACGATAACGTGCGAGCAACCGGAGACAACGATGACCAGCGACACACGGGCCGAGTACCAACTGCGTCAGACCATCCTCGAACTCCTCACCGACGAGGAAGTCGCGAAGGTGAGCACGGCGGAGACCGCGACGGCGCTCGCCGAGGGCGCGGAGTACGTGAACCTCGAGCGGCTTGCCGAAGGCGTGAGCCGCGCGGACGGCGAAGCGACGCCTCCCGGGCGCGTCCTCACTCGCGCGGCGGTCATGCCCGATACGTGGAACAAGATCCTGACCGCACTGGCGAAGACGACGCTGCCGTCCTGAGCGCACCGCTCAGCGCGCGGCGTGCAGGGGCTACGCGCGATCCGGCGATCGCGCCGAGATCGCCGAGATCGCCGCGCCCGGCGGCACCGCGGCGCGTGCCGGAAGCGTCGCGGTGAATTCGGTACCCTCTTCGACACTGCTCGCGAAGGTGACGCGTCCACCGAGGTAGCGCTCCGTGATGAGTCGCATCCCGTACGTCCCGAGGCCGCGACCGGCGCCCTTCGTCGAGAAGGCGCGCTGGAACACCTGGTGCCGGGCGGCGGCCGGCATCACGCCCGCGTTCCATACGGCGAACTGCACATCGTCGCCGACTGCGGTCGCGCGGATGCGTATCGTGCCGCCGACGGGCGTCGCTTCGAGCGCGTTCTTCACCATGTTGCCCAAGACGCGGCCGAGCAGGGTCGGATCGATCTCCACCGGCTGCGGGCCGTCGGCCGGCTCGATGACGATCGCCTTGCCGTGCGCGGCCTCGTGCGCGCGATAGTGCGCGGCGACGGTGGCGAGCGCGGCCTGCGCGTCGAGCGATACGGGGCGCGCTTCCAGATCGCCCCGCTCTGCTTGGAGCAGGCCACGCTGCTGCTCGAGTTCCTCGACCAACGCCACCGACAGCGTGGAAAGGGTCTGCTGGAGTTCGTACGCTTCGCCGGCCGTGGCCGTCGAGATGAGTTCAGAGATCCCGCGAATGCCGCCGGCCGTGTTGAGCACGTCATGGAAGAACATCGCTTCGAGCGCTTCGCGTCGCTTCTCGTCGGCGATGTCGGTGAGCGCGAGCATGAACAGCCGTTCGGCGCCGACCTCGAACGGCTGGGCGACCACGCGCAGGTCGAGCTCCCCACCGGCGTGCTCCGGGAGGATGCGGCACTCCGCTTCCGTTCGCCGCTGACGGTTGATGGCCCCGGCGAGGGACTGCGCGGCGCCACAGGTGCGGCAGGCGTCGGTCGCGCCACAGACTCCGACGGCGGCATGGGAGCAGGCGAGAAGGTCGCCCAGACGACTCCCCAGTCCGGTCGAGTATGCGTGCAGTTTGAGCCGCGCGCGCGCCGCGGCGTTCGCGAACACCATCTGGCGTTGTTGGTTCAGGATGAGCACCATGCCGGGTATCGCATCGAGGAGCGTCGACACGGTGGGCGTCGCGAGCACGTGCGCAGCGGTTCGCTGCACCTCCTCCGCCGAGGCCGTCGCCACGGGGAGGAACGGTCGTGGTCCGATTCCGGCGCTGCGCGGGATGGCCCGGGGGGCGGTGACGTCCGCGAGCGCCCGAGCCCGGGCGATGGCCCGGCGCAACTTCGCGATGTCGATGGGCTTGGGCAGTGGGATCGCGCCCAGCAGCGACGCGGTATGCAGGACGTCGATCTGGCCGAGGCCGCCGCCGCCGGACATCGCCACGACCCCGATCTCCGGTTGCCGGTCGCGAAACGCGCGCAGCACTTCGAACCCGTCGGCGTCGGGCATGAACATGTCCGTCACGACGACGTCGACGGCGTGCCGGTCGGCATGGGCGAGCGCTTCGCGGGCGGAGGCCGTGGCCATGACCTCGTGCCCATCCACTTCGAGCATGCGAGCGAGCATCGCACGGACGGAGGGTTCATCATCGATGACGAGTACTGAGGCCATGCGGTCTCCCGACCCTGCGTGAACGCGCCGACTGTCGAGAGTATCGGCGGCGGCGGGGCGGATCGCACCGAGTAACCCTCACGCGAGTCCGTCGGACTCGCGTCGCGCGACACATGGAGAAGCGATGGCGAAGAACGTGGCCGATGTACTCTGGGAGATGCTCGCGGCGGCCGGCGTGCAGCGTTGTTACGGGATCGTGGGCGACGCGCTCAATCCGGTGATCGACGCGCTCCGGCGCAACGGGACGATCGAGTTCGTGCACGTGCGGCACGAAGAGTACGGCGTGTTCGCCGCGGTCGCGGACGCATCGCTCACCGGGCGCGCCGTGGTGGTATGCGGCACGGCGGGCCCCGGCGTCGCGCATCTCATCAACGGGTTGATGGACGCGCGGAAGGCGGGCGTGCCGATCATCGCCATCGCCGGCGACGTCGAGACGGCGCTGATGGACAGTTCGGCGCTCGAGGAACTGAATCCCTACCAGTTCTTCGACGTGGCGTCACTGTATACGGCGCGCGTGGTGAACCCCGCGCAGCTGCGCGCCGTCGCGAACACGGCGATCCTCACGGCGCTGATGGACCGCGGGCCGACGGTGATCGCGCTGCCCGGCGACGTCGCGGCGGCGGATGCGCCCGACGTGTCCTACGTGGTCGCGTTGCCCGCGCCGCCCGTGCACCGGCCGGCGGACGCCGATCTCGAACGGTTGGTCGCGCTGATCGACGGTGCGGAGCACGTCGCGATCTTCGGCGGTGAGGGGTGCCGGGATGCGCGCGACGCGGTGATCGCGCTCGCGCAGAAACTGCAGGCGCCGGTGGGGTACACTTTTCGCGGCAAGCAGTGGCTCGAGCACGGGAATCGCTGCGCCGTCGGCATGACGGGACTGCTCGGCTACGGCGGCGCGTACCAGGCGATCCACGAGGCCGATCTCCTGCTCATGCTGGGCACCGATTTTCCGTTCACGGAGTTCCTGCCGGGAAAGCACGTCGTCAAAGTGCAGGTCGATACGAACGCGACGCACATCGGGCGGCGCACGGCCGTCCATCTCGGGCTCGTCGGCGACGTCGGCGCGACCGTGGAGGCGGTGCTGGCGCGCGTCGGCGCGAAAACGGACCGTCGCTTTCTGGACACGCATCTCGCGGAGACGCGCGCGTTTCACGACCTGCTGCAGCACTACGTGGACCATGGCCCGGACATCACGCCGATCCGTCCGGAGTTCGTGGCCGCGACGCTGAGCGAACTCGCCGACGCGGACGCGCTGTTCTTCGCCGACACCGGCACGCCGTGCATCTGGCTCGCGCGGCACGTGCAGGGCGGGCCGAACCGCCGCCTCTCCGGCTCGTTCTCCTGGGCGTCGATGGCGAACGCGGCGCCGAACGCGTTCGGCGCGCAACTCGCGTTCCCAGGGCGGCAGACGATCGCGCTCTGTGGCGATGGCGGGTTCACGATGCTTGGACTGGGCGATCTGCTCACGCAAGTGCAGCGCCGCATGGCGGTGGTGCAGGTGATCTTCAACAACGCGTCGCTCAACTTCGTGCAGATCGAGATGCAGGAGGCCGGTCTCGTGCCCTTCGGTGTGGGGCTCGCTAATCCGAACTTCGCCAAGGTGGCGGAGGCGATGGGCGCGAAGGGGATCCGCATCGAACAGCCCGGCGACGTTCGGCGCGGGCTGGCGGAGGCTCTCGCGCACCGCGGCGGTCCGGTGGTGGTGGATGTGGTCGTCGATCCGCTCGCGCTCTCGAGGCCGTCGCATCTCTCGTTCGAGGCGGCGAAAGGCTTCACCCTGAGCCTGGCGAAGCAGGCGCTGCACGGCGAGTTCGACGCGGTGATCAAGACCATCAGGCGGAACCGCGGTCTGCTCTAGCGCCGGCGCGTGGTGCGCCGTCGCGGCAATCGCCCGAATGGGCGATTGACCCATGGCCGCGAAGACGCGATCCTCATGAGACGCGCGTTATCCCGCGACGCCGCGGTCGTGCAGGTACAGGAGCCGTGTCGGGAGGCCGACGATGCAGATGGGAATGATCGGGCTCGGGCGCATGGGCGCGAGCATGGTGCGGCGCCTCATGCGCGGCGGGCACGAGTGCGTGGCGTACGACGTGACCGCCGCCGCCGTGCAGGCGCTGGCCGCGGATGGCGCGATCGCCGCGACGACGCTCGGCGACTTCGTGGGACGGCTCGCGGCGCCCCGCGTCGTGTGGCTCATGGTGCCAGCCGGCGTGGTGGACGCCACCCTCGATGCGCTCGTGCCGTTGCTCGCCGCCGGCGACACCGTCGTGGACGGCGGCAACTCGCATTACCGCGACGACATCTCGCGCGCCGCGCGGCTCGCCGAACGCGGGCTGCACTACGTGGACTGCGGCACGAGCGGCGGGATCGCCGGCCTCGAGCGCGGCTATTGCCTGATGATCGGCGGCGAGGCCGACGTGGTGCGCCGTCTCGACGCGATCTTCGCGACGCTCGCCCCGGGCGAAGGGTCGGCGCCGAAGACGCGGGGACGCGCGGGTGGCGGAACCGCGGAGCGCGGGTATCTGCACTGTGGTCCGAACGGCGCGGGGCACTTCGTGAAGATGGTGCACAACGGCATCGAATACGGCCTGATGGCGGCCTATGCCGAGGGCCTGAACATCCTCAAGCACGCCAACGTCGGCAACACCGCGGGCGTCGCCGACGCCGAGACGACGCCGCTCCGCGATCCGGCGGCGTATCGCTACGAGTTCGATTTGCCGGCGGTGGCGGAAGTGTGGCGCCGCGGCAGCGTCATCTCTTCGTGGCTGCTCGACCTCACGGCCGCGGCGCTCGCCGCCGACCCGGCGCTCGAGCACTTCGCCGGTCGCGTGTCGGACTCGGGCGAAGGACGCTGGACGCTCGAGGCGGCGATCGACGAGGCGGTGCCGGCGCACGTGCTCGCGGCGGCGTTGTTCCAGCGCTTCGCGTCGCGCGGCCAGGCGGATTTCCAGAACCGGCTGCTCTCGGCGATGCGCGGCGAGTTCGGCGGCCACGTCGAGAAAGACGGGCGCGCATGACCACGGGCCGCGGCGCGGCGGGCTGAGCGATGCAGCCGCCGCTCCCGCGCTTCTTCCCCGCGCTCCCGCCGCTCCAGGACCCGATCCGGTCGGAGTTGTTCGGCATCGACCGGCTCGAGGAGCATGCGGCGAGCCTCGCCGCCGCGCAGCACGTGACGCCGGGCGTCGCGCCGCGGTGCGCGTTGCTGCCGCGGGTCACCGAGAACGGCCGGGTGTTGCGCGACGCGAACCACGTCGTGGCGCAGGCGCTGGGCGAGGACCGCTGGATCACGCCGGCGGCGGAGTGGCTCGTCGACAATTTCTTCGTCGTCGACGAGCAGTTGCGCGAGATCCGCGACGACATGCCGGTGGGATTCTACCGCGAGCTGCCGGCGCTCGACGACGGACCGCTCGCGGGGTATCCCCGCGTGTACGGTATCGCGTGGGCGTTCGTCGCGCACAACGACAGCCGCTTCGATCCGGCGACGCTGCGGCGATTCGTGCAGGCGTACCAGCGCGTGCAGCCGCTCACCGTCGGCGAGTTGTGGGCGCTCCCGATCACGTTGCGCGTGGTGCTCGTGGAGAACCTCCGCCGCATCGCGGACGCGATCCTGCGGGGGCGCGCGGCGCGACAAGAAGCCGACGCGCTGGCCGACGAGTTCCTCGGACTCGGCGGCCGGCCGGGGCCGGCGTTCTCGGCGGTGATGGCGCGTGACGACAGTCCGCGGCTCGTGACGGCGTTCGCGGTGGAGCTGGTGCAACGGCTGCGCGACCAGGACCCCTCGACCACGCCGGCGCTCGCGTGGCTCAATCAGCGGCTGGCGGCGCAAGGGACGACGGCCGACGAGATCGCGCTGGTGGAGCACCAGCGGCAGGCCGCGCTGACGGTGACGGTGCGCAACGTCATCACGAGCATGCGGCTCATGTCGGCGCTCGACTGGACGGTGTTCTTCGAGCAGGTGAGCCTCGTCGACGCCACGCTCCGCGCCGGCAGCGCGTTCGCGGCGATGGATTTCGCGAGCCGCGACGGATACCGGCATGCGATCGAGGCGCTCGCGCGCGGGTCGGTGCACACGGAACTCGCGGTCGCGGAGCAGGCGCTCGCGCATGCGGCGGCCGCGCACGCGACGCCGGCCGGTGCCGCCGCGCCCGTCGACGCGCGGCGCGCGGACCCGGGGTTCTATCTCGTCGGCGGCGGACGTCGCGACTTCGAACGGGCGCTCGGTTTCCAGCCACCGCTCGCGCTCCGCGCGCGGCGTGTGCTGATCGACGCCGCCACGCCGGTGTATCTGGGCGCGCTCGCGCTCCTCACGGCGGGGATCCTCGCGGTGCCGCTGAGCGCGGCGGCGGGCTCCGTGGGCTGGGCCGCGCTGCTCGCGCTGGCGGTGGCGGCGCTCGTACCGGCGTCGGACCTCGCGGTGGCGCTGCTGAACCGGCTCATCACGACCGTGATCGTTCCCGAACTGCTGCCGCGACTCGAGTTCGCCGGCGGCGTGCCGCCGGAGGATCGCACGATGGTCGTCGTGCCGACGATGCTCACGGGGCTCGAGGACGTCGAGCATCAGATCGAGCAGATGGAGGTGCACTATCTCGCGAACGCCGACGGCGACGTGCGGTTCGCGCTGGTCTCGGACTGGGCCGACGGCGATGCCGAAGTGGCGCCCGGTGACGAGGCGCTCCTCGCGGCGGCGCGCGCCGGCGTCGCGCGACTGAACGCACAGCACGGGCCGGCACCGGATGGTAGCGCGCGATTCTACAGCTTTCACCGCCGGCGGTTCTGGAACGCGAGTGAACGGGTGTGGATGGGCTGGGAACGCAAGCGGGGCAAGCTCCACGAGCTGAACCATCTGTTGCGCGGCGTCGCGACCACGACGTTCCTCGACGACCCGAGCGTACACCACGCGGTGCCGAACGGGGTGCGGTACGTGGTCACGCTGGATGCCGACACGCGACTCCCGATCGGCGCGGTGAAGCGACTCGTCGGCACGATGGCGCATCCGCTGAACCGGCCGCGGCTCGACCCGGCGACGCATCGCGTGGTCGAGGGATACGCGGTGCTGCAGCCGCGCGTCGCGACGCCGCTCCCCGGCCGTTCGAGCTCCATGTTCCAGCGCCTGACGTCCGGCGGATCGGGGATCGACCCGTACGCGGCCGCCGTCTCCGACGTGTATCAGGACCTGTTCGGCGAGGGATCGTACACCGGCAAGGGGATCTACGACCTCGACGCGTTCGAGACGGCGCTGGCCGGGCGCGTGCCGGAGAACACGCTCCTCAGCCACGATCTGTTCGAAGGCCTGTTCGCGCGCGCCGGTCTGGTGACCGACGTCGAGCTCTTCGAGAGCGCGCCGGCGAACTACCTGACGGCCGCGGCCCGGCAGCACCGGTGGGCGCGCGGCGATTGGCAACTGTTGCCGTGGATCCTCCGCGAGCGGCTGTCGCTGGTGGCGCGCTGGAAGATGCTCGACAATCTGCGGCGCACGCTGTCGATGCCCGCCGCGTTCGCGACGCTGCTCCTCGGATGGACGCTGGCGGGATCGTCGAGCATGCTCTGGACCGCGTTCATCCTCGCGGTCGTCACGGTGCCGCTGCTGCTGCCGCCGCTCGCCGGCGCCTGGCCGCGCGTGCCGGGCATCGCCAAGCGGAGTCACGTGCGCGCCGTCGCGAGCGACTTCCGCGCGTCGGCCGGTCAACTCGCGCTGACGCTCACGATGATGGCGCACCAGGTGTCGCTGATGGGCGACGCCGTGCTGCGGACGCTCCTGCGGCTGTACGTGACGCACGGACGCCTGCTCGAGTGGCAGACGACGCAGCACACGGCGGGGCGACTCCCGGCGACCGTCGCGGGCTACTACCGCCGCATGCTGGGCGGCGTGATCGTGACGGTGCTCGCGGCGGCCGCGGTGCTCTGGTTCCACGCGGGCGCCTCGCCCGAGGCGATGCCGCTGCTGGCGCTCTGGGGGCTCGCGCCCGCGCTGGCGTTCTGGGTGAGTCGTCCGGGGGCGCTGCGGCGGCTCACGCCGTTGTCGCCGGACGAGGCGACCGCGCTCCGGCTCATCGGTCGTCGCACGTGGCGCTACTTCACGACGTTCGTCACGCTGGAGACGCATGCGCTGCCGCCGGACAATTTCCAGGAGACGCCGCAGCCGGCGATCGCGCAGCGCACCTCGCCCACGAACATCGGGTTGTACCTGCTGTCGGCCGTGTCGGCGCGCGACTTCGGCTGGCTGGGGACGCTCGAGCTGGTGGATCGTCTCGAGGCGACGCTGCAGAGCGTGGCGGCGCTCGAGCACCATCGCGGGCACCTCTTCAATTGGTATGACACGGGCGACCGCCGGGCGCTCGAGCCGAAGTACGTCTCGTCGGTGGACAGCGGCAACCTCGCCGGCGCGCTCCTCACGGTGGCGAACGCCTGCCGCGAGATCGCCGAGGACGCGGTGTGCTGCGGGGCGGCGCTCGCCGGCATCGCCGATTCGGCGCTGCTGCTGCGAGAAGCCGCGCAGTCGGGCGAGAACGGCCACCGCGCCTCGATCGCCGAACCGGAACGGTTGGGCCACGCGCTCGACGTGGTGTTGACCATCGTCGACGGGGCGCCACGCTCGGCCACGCAGTGGGCGGCGCGGCTCGCCGAAGTCGATGCGGCGGCGCGCACCGCCGCGAATCTCGCGCGCGGCGCGCGGAGCGACGGTTCGGCGCATGTGCCGGCGGCCGTGCTGGTGAGCGCGGCCGAGTTGCTCGCGGCGGTCGAGTCGCACCAGATCGACCTCGAGACGCTCATGCCGTGGGCCCGGATGCGCGCGGACGAGGTCGTCGCGCCGCTCATGGCGCGCCTCGCGCCGATGCCGACGCTCGTCGAGCTGCCGTCGCGCTTCGCGGCCGTGCTGCGCGATCTGGCGGCGCTGCGCGTCACGGTCACCACCGACAGCGCGGGCACCCCCGCGAAGCTCCGCAGCATCGACGCGCTCACGGCGAGCCTCGAGCGGTCGGTCGCCGCGGCGGCGGCGCTCACCGCGCGGCTGGCGAAGATCGCGGCCGACGCGCGCGCGATGGTGGCGGCGATGGAGTTCGGCTTTCTCTTCGACCCGACGCGCATGCTCTTCTCCATCGGGTACCGGATGAGCGACGGGAGTCTCGACGCGGGGCGCTACGACCTGCTCGCGTCGGAAGCGCGGCTTCTCAGCTTCGTGGCGATCGCGAAGGGCGACGTGCCGGTGAAGCACTGGTTCCGCCTCGGTCGCTTGCTGACGCCGGCGGGGAAGGACTCCGTGCTGCTGTCGTGGTCGGGGTCGATGTTCGAGTACCTGATGCCGGGCCTGATCATGCGCGCGCCGATCGGGAGCCTCCTCGACCAGACCTGTCTGCTGGCGGTCCGCCGGCAGATCGCATACGGCGCCGAACGCGGCGTGCCGTGGGGCGTGTCGGAGTCGGGCTACAACGTGCGCGACCTCGGGATGACGTACCAGTACTCGAATTTCGGCGTGCCCGGGCTCGGGCTCCGCCGCGGACTCGGCGACGACGACGTCGTCGCGCCGTACGCGACCGCGCTGGCGTCGATGTTCGAGCCGCGCGAGGCGATGCGGAACTTCCGGTCGCTCGCCGCCGCGGGCGCCGACGGGCAGTACGGGTTCTACGAATCGGTGGACTACACGCCGACGCGGCTCCCGGTCGACCGCACGTCGGAAGTGGTGCGCATGTTCATGGCGCACCACCAGGGCATGGCGATCGTCGCGTTCTCGAACGTGCTGCACGGTGGCCGCATGCGGGCGCGCTTCCACGCCGAGCCCATCGTGCGGGCGAGCGAGCTGCTGCTGCAGGAGCGGACGCCGCGCGACGTCGGCGTCGCCCGGCCGAGCATCGATGCGCTGGCCGTGCGCGGCGACGTGCGCGAGCTGGTGGCGCCGCACACGCGGCACTTCACGTCGCCGCATTCGCAGACGCCCCGGACGCAGCTGCTCTCGAACGGCCGCTATGCCGTGATGGTCACCACCGCCGGGTCGGGATACAGCCGGTGGCAGGAGCAGGCGGTGACGCGGTGGCGCGAGGACGCGACGCGCGACGACACGGGGTCGTACATCTTCGTGCGCGACGTCGCGAGTCGCGAGCATTGGTCGGCGGGCTTCCAGCCGACGGGCCGGGTGCCGGAGAGTTACGACGTGTCGTTCGCCGAGGATCGCGCCGAGTTCATCCGCCGCGACGGCGCGATCACGACGCGGCTCGAGATCCTCGTGTCGTCGGAGGACGACGCCGAGGTGCGGCGCGTCTCGATCACCAACGACGGCGTGCGCACGCGCGAGATCGAGGTGACGTCGTACGCCGAGGTCGTGCTCGCGCCGCCGGCGGCCGACGCGTCGCACCCGGCGTTCTCGAACCTCTCCATCCAGACGGAAAGCATCGCGAAGCGCGACACCCTCCTCGCGTCGCGGCGGCCGCGGTCGCACGAGGATCCCGAGATCTGGCTCGCGCACGTGCTCGCGGTGGAGGGCGAGACCATCGGCGACCTGGAATGGGAGACCGATCGCGCGCAGTTCCTCGGACGCGGGCGCACGCTGCGCGACCCCCATGCGCTCATGGACGGCGCCGAACTCTCGAACACCGTCGGCGACGTGCTCGACCCGATCGTGAGCCTGCGCCGTCGCGTGCGCGTGCGTCCGGGCAAGACGGCGCACGTCGCCTTCGCGACGCTCGTCGCGGGGTCGCGCGGCGCGGTGCTCGACCTCGCCGAGAAGTACCACGACGTGACGACGTTCGAGCGCGTCGCGACGCTCGCGTGGACGCAGGCCCAGGTGCAGTTGCACCACCTCGGCATCGCGCCCGACGAGGCGCACCTGTTCCAGACGCTCGCCGGATCGATCCTCTTCGTCGACCGCGCCTTCCGCGCGTCGGCCGAGGTGCTCGCGCGTCGCACGGAGGGCGTGTCGGCGCTCTGGGCGCAGGGCATCTCCGGCGACCTGCCGATCGTGCTCGTCGAGATCGACGATGCCGACGACATCGGCATCGTGCGGCAGTTGCTGCGCGCCCACGAGTACTGGCGCATGAAGCGCCTCGCCGTCGATCTCGTGATCCTCAACGACCGCGCGCCGAGTTACGTGCAGGACCTGCAGACGCTCATCGAGACGCTCGTGCGGACGAGCACCTCGATGCCGCGTCCGGAGGGCTACGAGTCGCACGGCCGCGTGTACACGTTGCGTTCCGACCGCGTGACCGCCGGCCAGCGCAACGTGCTGAACAGCGTGGCCCGCGTGGAACTCTCGAGCCGGCGGGGCACGCTCGCCGAGCAGGTCGCGCGGGCGGCTCGTCCGGATGCGCCGCTGGTGGTGGCGCCCCGCCGGCCGCAGCGGGCGGAGGAGCCCGTGCCACGCGCGGTCGCCGCGGATCCCGGTCTCGAGTTCTTCAACGGCCTCGGCGGTTTCGACGGCGCGCGTCGCGAATACGTGATCGTGCTGGGCGAGGGCGCGGCGACGCCGGCGCCGTGGATCAACGTGCTCGCGAACGCGAACTTCGGGAGTCTCGTGTCGGAGAGCGGCGCCGGGTGCACCTGGTCGCTCAACAGCCAGGAGAACCTCCTGACACCGTGGTCGAACGACCCCGTGTGCGACCCGCCGAGCGAGGCGTTCTATCTCCGCGACGACGAGACCGGCGACCTGTGGAGTCCGACGCCGCTGCCGATCCGCGACGACGCGGGCACGTACGTCGTGCGGCACGGCCACGGGTACTCGCGCTGCGCGCACGAAGCGCACGGCATCGCGCTCGACCTGCTGCAGTTCGTTCCCGTGGAGGACCCGGTCAAGATCTCGCGACTCACGCTGACGAACCACTCGTCGCGAGCCAAGCACCTCACGGTGACGGCGTACCTCGACTGGGTGCTGGGGCCGTCGCGGATCGGCGCGGCGCCGTACGTGGCGACGGAGATGGACGCCGCCACCGGCGCGATGTTCGCGCGCAATTCATGGAACCGCGACTTCGGCGACCGCATCGCGTTCTCGGATCTCGGCGGCGCGCAGACCGCGTGGACCGCCGACCGCACCGAGTTCCTCGGTCGCAACAGCGCCGCCGACCGTCCGGCCGCGTTGGTACGGCGCGACGCACTCTCCGGCCGCACGGGAGCAGCGTTCGATCCGTGCTGCGCCTTGCAGAAGACGCTCGTGATCCCCTCCGGTGGCACGGCGAGCGTCGTCTGGTTCCTCGGACAAGCGGAGTCGCGCGAACAGGCGCGCACGCTCATCCAGCGGTATCGCGCGGACGACCTCGACGCGCGTCTCAAGGCCGTGACGGACCAGTGGGCCGACGTGCTCGAGACCGTGCAGGTGCAGACGCCCGATCGCGCGCTCGACCTCATGCTGAACCAGTGGCTCCTCTACCAGACGCTCGCCTGTCGCCTGTGGGCGCGCACGGCGTTCTACCAGTCGAGCGGCGCGTTCGGCTTTCGCGACCAGTTGCAGGACGTCATGGCGCTCGCCGTCGCGCGTCCCGACCTCACGCGCGCGCACATCGTGCGCGCCGCGGCGCACCAGTTCGTGGAGGGGGACGTGCAGCATTGGTGGCACGAGCCCGCGGGGCGCGGCATCCGCACGCGATTCTCCGACGATCTGCTGTGGCTGCCGTACGTCTGCAGTCACTACCTCGACGTCACCGGCGACGGAGCGATCCTCGACGAGCAGATCCCGTTCCTCGAGGGCGCCGTGCTCGCGGCGGGGCAGCTGACCTCGTACTTCGAGCCCCGCATCGCCGGCGAGCGGGCGGCGCTGTTCGAACACGGCGCGCGCGCGATCGACCGGAGCCTCGCCGTGGGCGCGCACGGATTGCCGCTGATCGGCACGGGCGACTGGAACGACGGCATGAACCGCATCGGACCACTGGGAAAAGGCGAGAGTGTCTGGCTCGCGTGGTTCCTGCATACCGTGCTCACGGCGTGGGCGCCGCTCGCGGCGGCGCGGGGCGAGGCGGCACGGGCGGCGTCGTGGACCGCGCACGCCGACGCGATCAAGGCGTCGGTCGAACGCGAGGCGTGGGACGGAAACTGGTACCGTCGCGCCTACTTCGACGACGGCACGCCGCTCGGCAACGCGGGGGCCGATGCATGCGCCATCGACTCGATCGTGCAGTCGTGGGCCGTGCTCTCGGGCGCCGGCGAGCCCGGCCGCGCGCGCCTCGCGATGGCGCAGCTCGACGAGCGACTCGTGATGCGCCCGGAACGCATCATGCTGGTGCTGACGCCGCCGTTCGACCACACCGTGCTCGAGCCGGGGTACATCAAGGGCTACGTGCCGGGCGTGCGCGAGAACGGCGGACAATACACCCACGCCGCGGTGTGGACGGTGATCGCGTTCGCCCAACTCGGCGACGGCGACAAGGCCGCCGAGCTGATGGCGATGCTCAATCCCATCACGCACACCACGACGCCGCGCGCCGTGCAGCAGTACCGCGTGGAGCCGTACGTCGCGGTCGGCGACGTGTACTCGAACCCGGCGCACGTCGGTCGCGGCGGATGGACCTGGTACAGCGGCTCGGCGGGCTGGCTCCATCGCGCCGGCACGGAATGGCTCCTCGGTGTGCGGCGGCATGGCAACCGGCTAGAGATCGATCCG